>Ga0190275_10002877_pt1 | contig 12248 bp, 13 predicted proteins | sample Popmic550T_FD_133745 | JGI IMG/M metagenome (GOLD analysis project Ga0190275, IMG submission 133745) | Populus adjacent soil microbial communities from riparian zone of Yellowstone River, Montana, USA - 550 T | ecosystem: Environmental > Terrestrial > Soil > Riparian zone > Trees stand | place... | reverse complement strand
CATCGATATCGGCAATGACGGCGAGCAGCAGCGCGTCGCGTTCCAGACCTATATGGCGGCGCGCATGAGCGGCTACGGCGGCGAGAGCAAGCGCCGCGTCGGCAAGGACTTCGTCGAGCATCCCGATCTGGTCGCGAGCTTCGGCCGGCGCTTCGTGCACCGCGCCAAGATTTCCAACGCCCCGCAGGCGATCGCCGACGTGAAATACACCGACACCGGTCCGATCAAGGACGAGATCGCGCGCTTCAAGAAATACGCGTCGAATGCCTTCGCCGAGCAGTTCATGACTGTGCCGTCGCCCGGCATCGTGGCGACCACGCTGATGAATGCGCATTACGACTCGCACGACGCTTACGTGAACGCGCTCGCGGTGCAGCTTCGCAGGGAGTATCTCGAAATCCACGAGGCCGGACTGATCCTGCAGGTCGACGCGCCGGATCTCGCGATGGAACGCGTGATGCATTTCCAGGACGAGACCGACGAGGGCTTCGTCAAGATCGCCGAGATGCATCTCGCGGCGATCAACAAGGCCTGCGAGGGTATTCCGGCCGACCGCTGGCGGCTGCACATTTGCTGGGGCAACTGGGAAGGGCCGCACGTCTACGACATCGCGCTCGCCAAGGTGCTGCCGGTGTTCTACCAGACGACCGCGGGTGCGCTTTCGATCGAGTTCGCCAACCCGCGCCATCAGCACGAATACGCGGCGTTCAAGGCGCATCCGTTCCCGAAGGACAAGATCCTGATCCCCGGCGTGATCGAGTCGACCTCGAATTTCGTCGAGCATCCCGAAGTCGTCGCGCGGCGCATCGAGGAGGCGGTCGCGGCGATCGGCGACCGCGAGCGCGTCATCGCGTCGACCGACTGCGGCTTCGGCACCTTCGCGGGCCGCGAGTGGGTCGCGGCGAGCATTGTGTGGCCAAAGCTCAAGACCATGCGCGAGGGCGCCGACCTTGCCTCGGCGCGACTGTGGGGCAAGAAGGTGGCGTAGCTCGCTGTGCCCCGGACGCACCGCAGCGCGCAGCGGTGCGGTGCAGAGCCGGGGCCGCATAGAACTCAGACTGTCGTTGTGGCGGTCCCGGTTCTGCGTCACATCATTTCGCTTCGCTCATGCTGCGCCGCGCCCGGGACACGGATATAGTGGGCGCAACGCGCCAATAAGGGAGACACCCATGGACGATACCGTCCGCAAGATCACCGCCGAGGATATCAACCCGCGCTACAACTGGGGGCGCGCGCTGCCGGCCTTCGGCACGATGGGCGTCGATTTCGAGCAGCGTGTCGATTACCGCCGCCTGCACAATTATCGCCTCGCGCGCGCCCGCATGGCGCTGGAGAAATCCGATCTCGGCGCGCTGCTGGTGATGGATACCAACAACATCCGCTATCTCACCTCGACCAAGATCGGCGAGTGGGAGCGCGACAAGATCTGCCGCTGGGCGCTGCTTACGCGCGGCAGTGCCGATCCGATCCTGTGGGACTTCGGCTCGGCGGCCGTGCACCACAAGCTCTATGCGCCCTGGCTCAAGCCGGAGAACTGCAAGGCCGGACTGCTCGGCCTGCGCGGCACGGTGCAGCCCTCGTTCGGCCTGATGGCGCGGCACGCGGGCGAGATCGCTTCGCTGATCCGCGAGGCCGGCGTGATCGACTTGGCCGTCGGCGTCGACATCATCGAGCCGCCCATGATGTTCGAATTACAGAAGGCGGGGCTGAAAATTGAGGACGGCCAGCAGGTGATGCTGGAAGCGCGCGAGATCAAGTCGGCCGACGAGATCGCGCTGCTCAATCGCGCGGCCGCCATGGTCGACGGCGCATATCATCTGGTGCACGAGGAGTTGAAGCCAGGCGTGCGCGAGAACGACATCGTCGCGATGGTGAACGAGTTCCTCTATCGCCACGGCTCCGACGACGTCGAGGCGATCAACGCCATCTCGGGCGAGCGCTGCAATCCGCACCCGCATAATTTCACCGACCGCATGCTGCGCCCCGGCGACCAGGCGTTCTTCGACATCCTGCAGTCGTTCATGGGCTATCGCACCTGCTACTACCGCACCTTCAACGTCGGCCGCGCCACGCCGGTGCAGCACGATGCCTACAAGAAGGCGCGCGAGTGGCTCGACAATGCGATTGCGTTGATCAAGCCGGGCGTTTCGACCGACAAGGTCGCGAGCGTGTGGCCGAAGGCGAGCGAGTTCGGCTTCCCGGACGAGATGGCAGCGTTCGGCCTCCAGTTCGGCCACGGCATCGGCTGCGCCATCCACGAGCGGCCGATCATCTCGCGGGTCATCTCGCTCGATCACCCGACCGAGATCAAGGAAGGCATGGTGTTCGCGCTCGAAACCTACTGCCCGGCGACCGACGGCTATTCGGCGGCGCGCATCGAGGAGGAGGTCGTGGTCACCGACAAGGGCTGCCGCGTGATCACGCTATTCCCGGCGGAGGAACTCCCCATCGCCAATCGGTATTGATGAGCGTGGGTCTCCGGCCCACGCTGGAGGCCCCCTCATGATCCGCAAGCTGAAATCGGGCGAATACCGGCTCTATTCGCGGAAAGTAAGCCCGAAAACCGGGCGCCGGCGCAATTTGGGCACGTTTTCGAGCCGTAAGGCGGCCGAGAAGCATGAGCGTGAGGTGCAATATTTCAAGCGCGCCGGATGACTGCTACAAGGCGCGCCCGTTGGGGAAGGCAATTCACTGAAGAACAAAGGACTGACGATGAGATTTGCTTCGTGGAGATTTGCTTCGGTTGGGGCTGCGCTGTGCCTTGCCGTTTGGGCCTCGCCCGCCGGTGCACAACGCTCCGACGACATGAAGGGCGGCGGCCAGCACCCTTGCGCGGGCGATGCGCAGAGCATCTGCAGCGAGTTCATTCCGGATCGCGCCAAGGTCGCGTCCTGCCTGTTCAAGAACAAGTCGAGGCTCAGTTCGTCCTGCAGCGCCGCACTCGGCGGCGGCAAGTCGGCCAAGGCGAGCGGCAAGAAGAAGGGCAAGGCCAAGGGCAAGAAGAGCAAAGGCAAGAAGAGCAAGAAGCGCTGAGCTTACTTTTGAATAGATGGAAGGAGGCCGTGCGCAGGGATGCGCGCGGCCTTTTCGCGACTATATCAGCGGCTCAACAGACGAGCCCTTCATGCCCGCATCGCAAGCGACCATCCCAACCGCATCCGCGAGCCGCTACCTCCAGCAGCTTTGCAAGCACTGGAGCCACAAGTTCGCGGTCGAGTTCACGCCCGAGCACGGCACCATCCCGTTCGACGCGACGCGCCGCTGCACGCTCGATGCCTCGCCCGATCGCCTCGCGTTGCGCATCGAGGCGGCCGACGACGCAACGCTCGAACGCACGCAGGGCGTGGTGATCGATCACCTGAAGCGGTTTTCGTTCCGGGAGGAGCTGGGCGAAGTGCAATGGGAGAGGGCGTCCTGATCCTCAGCCGCGCGTGAACGCCTGCCGCCACGGGCCGAGCCGCTTGTCGGCGTCCTCCCATTCGGCCGCGTCCTCGACCTCGCGATACATGGCGAACTGGCGCACGTCGGAGACGTAGTAGTCGACCAGCGCGTCGGGTCGGAATTTGTCGGCCTCGTAGCAATTCCAGTGCACCATTTGGCCGAGCGGGCGGCGGTAGCGCGAGGCGAGGCCCTTCTCGGGCACGCCGACCGGAATGGTGCCTACCGCGCGCATAGCCGAGAAGCTTCTGCAGATCGCGGTTGGTCGTGTCCTCGCCGCCGCCGGAGAGCCACGCCGAGGTGAGGCCGACCGCGGTGACCGCGAGCTGGATGTTCTGCACCACCGCGCCGATTGAAGCGAGGAGGATGCGCTCGTTGTTGGCGAGGTATTCATCCGCCCATTCGAGCGAGGTCGCCACCGGGAAAGCCTTCTTCCAGCGCGCGTCGGCCAGCACAATGAAGATCGCGACGGTGTTCGCCATGTAGGTCTTCTTCACCGCCGGGAAGCCCTTCACGTGGTCGATCAGCCGGTTCGACTGCGCGAGGAATATATCGAGCACCTTCTCGCGAATGCCGGGATCGTCAACAATCACGAGATCGAAGCATTGCGAGTTGGCACCGGTCGGCGCCCAGCGTGCGGCTTCGGCGATGTGCAACAGCGTCTCGCGCGGCACGGAATGCCCACGCGCGAAGCGGCGCACGCTGCGCCGCCGCCGAACGATGCCCATCAGCTCGTCATAAGCCGTCATGCGCCGCCTCCCTGCCGAGGCTGCGATTATTCCAGCCCGGTCGGCACCTGCTTGTTCTCAGCTTTGAGCTTCACGCCGGCGCCGATCGCCATCGTTTCGAGCAGCGCGGCGAAATCCTGAGCGAGATATTTCTCCGGGTCGGGCTTCATTTGCGCCGCGCCGAAGTGCTGCTGCAGCACCTCGCGCGCTGCCGCCGTCACCGGCATCGGCACGCCCAGATCCGTGCCGAGCGAGAGGCCGAGGTCGAGGTCCTTGCGCAGCAGCTCCGGCGTGAAGGTTGTGGTCCAGTCGAGGTTCACCAGCGCGGGCGACTTGTAGCGCGTGAACATCGAGCCCATCACGCCGTTGTTCATGAAGGCGAGGAAGGCGTGGCGCGGCACGCCCGCCTTCTCGGCCACCAGCATGATCTCGATCAGGTTCTCGATCACGACGCCGAGCATCACGTTGTGCGCGATCTTGCAGACGCGCGCGAGCTCGCCTTCGCCCACGTAGGAGACGCCCTGCGGCGCGAACACCTCGATCAGCGGCTCGACCTGGCGGAACAGCGCTTCCGGCCCGGACGCGACGGCCGACAGCCGGCCCGCCTTGATTACCTTGGCGTTGCCGCTCACCGGGCAGGCGAGAAAGTCCGAGCCGAGCTCCTTGAGCCGTGCGCGGATCGCGGCGGACTCTTCGAGCGCAATGGTGGAGCAATCGACGAACACGGCCGGCAGTTTGCCGTTGCGGCCATGCACCACGCCGTCCTTGCCGAAATAGACCTCCTCGAGGTCCTTGCCGGTGGAGACGATGGAGAACACCACGTCGCAGCCCGCGAGATCGGCGAGCTTGTCGACGATCTTGCCGCCGGCTTTCGCGAGCGGTTCGGCCTTGGCGCGGGTGCGATTCCAGATCGACACATCGTTGCCGGCCTTGAGCAGGCGCTCGGCCATAGGGTAGCCCATGCGGCCCATGCCGATCCAGCCAATGCGCTGCGTATTGCCTGCCATGAACGCCTCCCGCGGCGAGCATGATCCCGAAAAGCTTGTCCTCGACCCCGATCGGGGATGGGCACCGGTTTTCGGACCAGATCATGCTCAATTGAATGGGCGGCAGTAACATGAGCCCCGGACTGCTTCAACGGCGGCCGCTTTTTGCGCAAGCCGCGCTTGCAGCCGTTCAGGCTCGCCAGCCCGCGGAACTCATGCTAGCCGATTGATCGGGAAGGCCGGGCAAGCAAGGATTTTGATATGGCGGACAAGCTGAACGTGATCACGATCGCGGGCTCGCTGCGCAAGGGGTCGTTCAACGCGGCGCTGGCGCGGCAACTGCCGAAGTGGGCGCCGGAGGGCATGAGTATCACCGAAGCGCCGCCCTGGGCCGACTTCCCGACCTACAATGCGGACGACCAGAACGCGAGCGGTTTCCCGGCAAGCGTGACGGCGCTCGCGGATGCGATCCGCGCCGCCGACGGCGTGATCATCGTTTCCCCGGAGTACAACTACGGCGTCCCCGGCGGCCTGAAGAATGCGGTCGACTGGGTGTCGCGCATCAAGGATCAGCCGTTCAAGGACAAGCCGGTGGCGATCCAGTCGGTGGCCGGGGGCCCGCTCGGCGGCGGGCGCGTGCAATATCAGTGGCGTCAGATCTGCGTCTTCCTCGAAGCGCTGGCGTTCACGCGGCCGGAGGTATTCGTCGGCATGGCGGCACAGAAATTCGACGAGAAGACGCTCGAGTTCAAGGATGAGGCGGGAATCAATTTCATCAAGCAGCAGCTCGCGGGCTTCGAGAAATTCATCCGCAAAGTGGAGGGCTGATGCCGAATGTTCTGGTGATCTGCGGCAGTCTGCGCAAAGGCTCCTTCAACGCGATGCTGACGCGCGCGCTGCCCGCGCTGGCGCCCGAAGGCATGAAACTCACCGACGCGCCGCGCGTCGACACCATCCCGCACTACAATTACGACGACCAGGCCGCGACCGGCTTTCCGCCGAGCGTCACGGCGTTGGCCGATGCGATCCGCGCCGCCGACGGCGTGATCATCGTGTCCCCGGAGTACAACTGGACCATTCCGGGCACGCTCAAGAACGCGATCGACTGGGTCTCGCGCATGAAGGAGCAACCGTTCAAGGACAAGCCTGTCGCGCTGCAATCCTGCTCCGGCGCGCTGCTCGGCGGCTCGCGCATGCAGTATCACCTGCGCCAGTGCCTCACCTCGATCGATGCGCTGATCTTCGGCCGGCCCGAGGTGATCGTGACCTTCGCGCCGCAGAAATTCGACGAGGCGACCGGCGAGCTGAAGGATCAGACCACGCGCGACATGATCAAGCTGCAGCTTGCGGCGTTTGCGAAGTTTATGGAGAGGGTGAAGTAGTCTGTGTCCCGGGCGCAGCGCAGCACGAAGTGATGCGCTGCTGAACCGGGACCGCCAAGAACTGAGTTTCGGGCGGTCCCGCATCTGCGATGCACCGCTAAGCAGCGCTGCATCGCGCGCGGGACACAGCTAGAGCTTCTCCCCCGCCAACCACCTCTCGCCCCTTGCATACAACGCCTCCACCTCAGCGCCATCCAGCCCCGGCATATCCGGCTTCACCGTGTAACCAATCCGCGTCTGCAGGTAGGCGAGATGCCGGTAGCCTTCGGGAAACCGCGCGAGCAGCTCCTGGTCGAGTTCGAGCTTGGCCGACGGATCGAGCGGATCGAGGCGGTCCTTCTCGTAGATCGGCTGGCGCAGCACCAAACCCCAGCGGCCGCGCTTCTCGAAGAAGTCATAGAAGCGCCCGGTGCACACGACGTCGCACAAGACGCCGTCGACCTTGGCGCGCTGCGAAATCGTCATCTTGGTCTGCGCGATTGCGCGCGTGCCGAGCAGGTCGACGGTCGAGCCGCCGAGAAAGTGCAGGATGCGCACGCCCTTCCGGTAGCCCTCCTCGCTCACCTTGATGAATTCGTCGCGCGAGCCCTGAAACCAGGTCGCCATCATCCGCCCGTCCTCGTGCCAGACCTCGCGGAACCGGTCCCACAGTCGCGCATCGCGCAGCACCGCCCAATCCTCGACGAGCTGGCGGATGGTGAGACGGTCGAGCAGAGTGGTGGCGTCCATCGGCAAACTCTCTCCATTGTCATGGCCCGCGAAGGCGGGCCATCCAGTACACACCGGCGAGTCTGTTGGCTACTGGATCACCCGCTTTCGCGGGTGATGACGCTCCCCGTATGATGTGCGGAGGGAGAAGAAGCACATGGGCAGACTCGACGGCCGCGTGTCGATCGTCACCGGCGGGGCGAAAGGGATCGGCCGGCATTATTCGCAGGCGCTCGCCGCCGAAGGTGCGCGGGTGATGATCGCCGACATCGTCGATGGCGCGGAGCTTGCCGCCGAGATCGCCGCGAAGCACGGCGCCAATTCGGTCGCAGCTGAGATCTGCGATGTCAGCGACGAGGCCGCCGTGAAGCGCCTGGTCGCGGCGACGCTCGCGCGCTTCGGCCAGATCGACGTGCTGGTGAACAACGCCGCGCTCTATGCGCCGCTGCACGAGCAGAAGTTCACCGAGATCGACGTCGCGCTGTGGGACAAGGTGATGGCGGTCAACCTGCGCGGGCCGTTCCTGATGGCGAAGCATGTCGCGCCCGAAATGGCGAAACGCAAGTACGGCAAGATCATCAACATCGGCTCAGGGACGGCGGTGCGCGGCATCCCCTGGATCATGCACTACGCGACCAGCAAGGGCGGCATCATCGCGATGACGCGCTCGATGTCGCGCGAGCTCGGCGACGACGGTATCCGCGTCAACACGCTGATGCCCGGCTTCACGCTGTCCGATTCAATCGTCGAGCAGAACCCCGGCCACGTGCAGACCGCGCGCGGCCGTGCCATCGCCTCGCGCGCGCTCAAGCGCGACATGCTGCCGGAGGATCTGCTCGGCACGCTGGTGTTCCTGGCGTCCGCCGACAGCGATTTCATCACCGGGCAGATGATCGCGGTCGATGGCGGAAACGTGAATACTTAGAACTGTCATCCCGGGCGAGCGCAGCGAGACCCGGGATCCTTCTATCCGCGGGCTCGATGGGTCCCGGCTCTCGCCTTCGCTCGGCCGGGATGACAGCCTTTCGCGGACATCCACACAGCGATACATTGCCGACAACAATAAGCACGTGGAGGAAGCCATGGCCCGGCTGATCGCTTTCGCTTTGGCGCTTCTGGTCTCGCCCGCATCGGCTCAATCCCCCAAGGTCGGCGATCCGCCGGAAGCCTCCAACATGCGCCTGGTCGGTATGAACGACCTGCAGGCGCGCAGCGCGTATCAGCCTACGATCCACCGGCAGGGCGACCGCTACATCGCCTACATCGGCCACCACGGCGGCACGCCGGACGTGCCGAAGCCGATGAACAGGCTGACCGGAATGGCGGAATTCAACGGCACCTCGATCCTCGACGTGACCGATCCGGCGAACCCGAAATACCTGAAGCATATCCCCGGTCTCGAAGGGAATTATGAGGAGGGTGGCGCGCAGATGGTGCGCGTCTGCGACGGTGCGACGCTGCCGAACGCGGACAAGTCGAAGACCTACATGCTGCGCGTCTTCGGCGGGAAGGCGCACGAGGTGTGGGACGTCACCACGCCGGCCATGCCTGCGCTGCTGGCGCGCATCGGCGAGGGCATCCGCGACACGCACAAGAATTGGTGGGAGTGCGATACCGGCATTGCCTACCTCGTTTCCGGCGCGCCCGGCTGGCGCACGCGGCGCATGATGCAGGTCTATGACCTGAGCAATCCGGCGCAGCCGAAGTTCATCCGCGACTTCGGTCTGGTCGGGCAGCAGCCGGGCACCGAGGGCACCGTGCCGACCGAACTGCACGGCGCGATCTCGACCGGCCCGCAGGGCAACCGCCTCTATGTCGGCTACGGCACCAACAAGGGCGGGGTGCTGCAGATCCTCGACCGCGAGAAGCTGCTCAACGGTCCGAAGGAGGTCACGCCGGACAACCTGCGCCATCCGGTTATCGGCGAGATGCACATGTCGCCGCTGGTCGGCGCGCACACGACTTATCCGATCGGCAAGGTGCGCATCCCGGAATTCGCCGCCGACAAGTTCGGCGCCGAGCGCGACATGGTGATGATCGTCGACGAGTCGCTGGTCAACGAATGCGGGGAGCGCGAGGCGCGGCAGATTGTCTGGTTCGTCGATGCGACGATCGAGAAATTCCCGATGGTGGTGTCGAACTACACGCCGGACCCGGGTAATTTCTGCGAGCGCGGCGGCCGTTTCGGCGCGCACTCCTCGAACGAGAGCATGGCGCCGGTGTTCCGCGGCAAGCTCGCGTTCGTGACCTGGTTCAATGCCGGCGTGCGCGCGATCGACATCCGCAATCCGTACCGGCCGAAGGAAGCCGGTTACTTCATCCCCTCGATCACCGAGGCGACCGACAAGCGTTGCGTCAAGGTGAACGAGCAGGATCGCTGCAAGATCGCGATCCAGAGCAACAACGTGGAAACCGACGACCGCGGCTACGTGTATGTGGTCGATCGCGCCAACACGGGCCTGCACATCCTGGAGCTGACCGGCGAGGCGAGGACGATTGCGGGGGTCAATTGATGCCTGTCGTCCCGGGCGAGCGCAGTGAGACCCGGGACCCATCTACCCGCGTGCTCAATGGATCCCGGCTCTCGCTTCGCTCGGCCGGGGATGACAAGTTCAGCTTGCCTGAACGCTGAACCCCTCCCGGTCGAGCCTGATCCGGCCCGCCGCGACACTTGCGGCCCAGCGCCCGGTCGCGCCGATGCCCCCGAACGAGAACAGATGCGGTGCGATGTCGCCAAGCTCACCGTCGCGGTTCGCCTCGATCAGCGTGCGGATGACGCCGTCGGGCGCGGAAGCCCCGAGCAGGTGCTTCATCAGGCCGGCATTGCGCGCGAGCCCCTGCGCCGAGGCGCGCACGCCGCAGCGCTTCGCGTAACGCATCAGCGTCGTGAGGCTGGTCGGGCCGGCAAGCCCGATCCGCACTGGATGATCGATGCCTTGCGCGCGCAGGCGCTTCACCCAGGCAATGATCGGCGCTGCATCGAGACAGAACTGCGTGACGATGGCGGCGTGGAGGCCGATCTGGGCGGCGGCTTCGAGTTTCGCGGCGAGCAGACGGTCGAGCTCCAGACCGGCGATGCGCGGATGGCCGTCCGGATAGCCCGAGATGCCGATGTCGCTGATGCCGCTGCGCGCGATCAAACCTGAGTCGATCGCTTCCAGCGCGCCCCGGAATGGACCGGCAGGTTCGGCGCGGTCGCCCGCGATCACCAGAAGCTTGCGCACGCCTGCCTCGCCGCTCAGCCGGTCGAGCAGATGCTTCAGCGCGTCGGCGGAGGCGAAGTTGCGCACCGCAAGATGCGGCACCGGCTCAAGGCCCGCGGCGCGCACGTACGCGGCCTGCTCCACGAGCTCTTCCTGGGGCCGTGCCGGAATGGCGCTGAGATAGACCGGCGTGCCGGGCGCGAGCGCGGCCTTCAGCGCCGCGATATCGGCGACGTTCGGACGGGTCGCTTCGAGCGACGCGCTGCGCATGAACGATGCAATATCCGCGGCGACCTCGGCCGCGTCGGATGTTCTGCCGGGTGCAAGCATTGCTAATCTCTGCGCCGCGAGATCACATAGGACTCGTCGTAGAACCACAGGCCGTTGTGCTTGCGCAGCACTTCGCGCGTCGCGTCGAGATAGCGCCCGTCGAGGACCACGTTGCTGAGCCGGTCGTCCTCGATCTGCGCAACGTAAATCGCCGCGTTCCAGGCCGCGAAGGCGGTAGAGGTGCCGATCGACTCGGAAATCTCCGACGGCAACGTGTGCATCTCGTAGCGGAACAGCGAGCGGTTATCCGCATAAGCATTGAAATTGAGATCGCGCCCGGCGGACCCCAACTCGTGCTTCACGGCTTTGAGGATCTGGTGGCGGTCGGTGGTGAACGGATTGTCGCCCGGCCAGACCTTCTCGATGATCTCCATGCCGGGGTCGTTGCCGTAGGAATGAATCGCCAGCAGCCGCCCGCCGGGACCAAGCGCGCGCGCGAGCGGTGCGATCACGCGCTTCGCCTTGAAGTCGACGGAGGCGCGCGCCCGATACGGCTGCGACGCGATGATGAGATCGTAGTTCGCGACCGTGCCGCCGGGCTTGGGGATGATCGGATCGAGCAGGAACTTGTGGTCGTCGCGGTAGATCACCAGCACCACCGGCCGTTCGTAGACCGGGTTGCCGGTCTTCGGGCTCACGCCCGCCTTCCAGTTCTCGGCCAGGAACGGCTCGAGGTCCATGATCTGGGACTCGAACTTGTGCGCGGTCGAGCCGGCGAGCGGCAGCTCGTGCCACACCATGCTGGAGGCGGCGCTCAGAGACTTCACCGCAAGCCACGGCGCATCCGCGTAGGCGAGGTTGGTGAGCACCAGCACGGTCTGCGGGTGCTCGAGGAAACGGTCCGCCATCTTCTGCAGGGTGAGGCGGATGTCCTCGAGGCTGATCTCCTTGCCGACCGCGTAGAACGGCATGTGCGGGAAACGGTCGTGCATCGAGCGCAGCGAACGCACCAGCACCGAGCCGTCGCCGACGCCGGCATCGAACAGGCGCACGGCGGGCGGACGCGGATGGATGTTGCCGAGCTCGAGCCCGACGCGGCTCGCCACCACCCACTTCTCCGAGCAGGTGTTGACGAACAGCAGATACTTTTGCCGGTTGTCGAAGAAGCGGAAGTTGCGCAGCGGGTCGGACGGGCGCGCCGCATGCGCGATCGGTACCGGGCCTTCCGAGCGCATCGGCGCGCGCAGCGCTGCCGTGCGTTCGATCACCAGCGGGCGCGAGAGCGCGGGCTTGTCGCGATGGCTCGCCATGAAGCCGCGGATGCGGTCGAGCGTCTCGGTGGTGATGCGCCCGCCGTTGCGCAGCCGGCTGGTGAGCTTGCCGTCATTCACCGCGCGCCGGCCGAAGGTGGATTCGGCAAGTCCGGTCTGGCGGCAATAGTCGGAAATCTCCTGCAGCAGCTCCTGCGCGTTCATCGCGCTTCACTCCCGACCGTTTTCCCCGGTGGACTACGGCGCATGGCCGCGTCCTTAT
>Ga0190275_10002876_pt1 | contig 12249 bp, 11 predicted proteins | sample Popmic550T_FD_133745 | JGI IMG/M metagenome (GOLD analysis project Ga0190275, IMG submission 133745) | Populus adjacent soil microbial communities from riparian zone of Yellowstone River, Montana, USA - 550 T | ecosystem: Environmental > Terrestrial > Soil > Riparian zone > Trees stand | place... | reverse complement strand
TCCCCCGCTCTCGGAGGCCGCCCGAACCTCGCTCGAAAAGCTTGGCGTGGAGGTTAGCACCGGCTCAGCTGTGACCGCGCTGGACGACGCGGGCGTGTCGATCGACCAAGGATCTGAAGCGACACGTATCGAGGCGCGCACGGTGGTGTGGGCGGCCGGCGTGATGGCCTCGCCCGCGGGCCAGTGGCTCGGTGTCGAGACCGATCGCGCGGGCCGCGTGAAGGTCGCACCGGACCTTTCGGTGCCGGGGCTCCGCGATGTCTTCGTCATCGGCGATACCGCGGCGCTCGACGACGCAAGAGGAAACCCGCTGCCCGGTGTTGCGCCGGTCGCGAAGCAGCAGGGCATCTATGTGGCAAGGCTGTTGCTCGCGCAGCAGAAGGGCGAGACGCTCCCGCCGTTTCGCTATCGGGACTATGGTTCGCTCGCCACCATCGGGCGCAAACGCGCGGTCATTCAGATGGGCCGCTTCAGGCTGAAGGGCTTCTTCGCGTGGCTGATGTGGTGCGTTGCGCACATCTACTACCTGATCGGCTTCCGCAACCGCTTCGTGGTCGCGATTTCGTGGCTGTGGAATTACCTCACGTTCCAGCGCGCCACGCGGCTGATCACCGGCATGTCGGGCTCGCGCGTAGAGGAATTGCCTATTCCGGCGGAAGAGAAAAAGATCATGCGCCGCGCGTCGTGACGCGTCACACGCGCCACAGTTCGGCCCGCCAGCGCAGCGCGATGATCGTCGTGAAGACGAGGCCGATCGTTGCGTAAAGCGATGCGGTCGCCCGCCAGCCGAACCAATCGATCAGCGGACCGGCGGCCAGTAACCCGAGCGGCAGGCTGTAGATCGCCATCATGCGCACGCCCATGATGCGGCCGCGGAATTTCTCGCCCGCCGCACGCAGCAGGATGATCGAGAGCGGCACCATGCAGAACGTCTGCATGAAGCCCGCCGCCAGCAGGCACACCATCGCGCTCAGCGGATCCCGCATTTGCGCGAAGGCGAGCAGCAGCGCGTACCAGAGCAACGTCGCGACGATCATCATGCGTGCCAGCGAGACATTGGCGCCGATGTGGCTCAGGATGATCGAGCCGACCAGTGCGCCACCTGCGAAGCTCGCCACCAGATAGCCGAGCCATGTCTGGTCGAGCACGAACACGTCCCTCACCACATAGGGCATCAATCCATTGGTGAGCGGGAACGCCGTGAGATTGGCGAGGAATGCCAGCCACACGATCGCCAGCAAAGTCGGTGTGTGCCAGACGTGCGACAGGCCCGCCTTGAGGTCGCGCCAGGGCGACAGATGCGGATCGTCCGGCGTCATGGCGAGAGAAATGTGCCGCCGCGGCTCCGCGATCCCGAGCGTGAACAGCGCGCCGGTCAAGTACAAGCACGTGATGGCCACGTAGGCCGGCCCCATGCCGAACAGTGCCAGGACGCCGGCGCCTGCGAGCGCGCCGGCGACGCGCGCGGAATCGCTGGTCGTGCGGGCGATGCTCATTGCGCCGATCAGCCGGTCATTCGGCATCGTCTCGGCCACCAGCGCGCCGCGCACACCGAGATCCGAGGGACGGACCAGTCCCGCCAGCGTCGCAATGATGATCACCAGCAGCGGCGTGACGACACCGGCGAACGCCATCACCATCAGGACCGCCGCCAGCAGCGCGTAGGTCACACGCATGCCGAACAGCACGTTGCGATGGCCCAGCCGGTCGCCCGCGACGCCAAACAATGGCGAGACAAGCGTGCCGAGATACTGCACCGCGCCAAACACCGTGAGCCACAGCACCGACCGGGTTTCGACCAGCACGTACCAGCCGAGAATGATCGTCTCCATCTCGAAGGCCCACGACGTCGCCAGATCGGCGGGCCACTGGAAACGAAAGCTGCGGATCTCGAACGGCGACAGGATCGAATAGCGCGGCAGGCCGAGCACAGGCGGCTCGCCTGCAGGCAGCGGGTCGACGTTGTCTGGAGTCTCGGTCCGGCGGTCTAACATTTCGAGGTGGTGACACCGGACCTCACCGCCCGGCAGAAGGCGACCTTAGCCTATTCGCACACCCTCGCGAGCGGCAAAACCGCATGGGCGCGATGCGCGGCCCCTCTCGCCTTAATTGGTTCGACCGAGCACGTTGCCGAGATCGTTGTAAATCGTGTGCAGGTGCTGCGCGGCCGCGTCCACGGAGCCGAGCTCGATGACGAAATTGTCGCCGATCACGCGATAGCCGAACGCCTTCTCAGGCGTATTCGCGCCATACCAGGCAAAATGCACAGCGGCCTGATCGCCGGCGCGCACGCGAGCCTTTTGTGCGGCGGCGAGCGCAGGCGTCAGATAGTCGACCGAATAGGTGTCAACGAGCTGCCACAGCAGGTCGCGCTGTCCGATCGTCAAATCGGCGACTGCGACCCCGACCTTCTGGGCATTGGCGCGTTCGCGGCCCGCATACGACACGATGTTGTAAAGCGGCTGCTCCGACTGGCGCACGCGCGGCTTGGCGGCCAGGTCGTTGGCGAGACGCCGCGCCAATGCCTCCTCGTCCTTCAAGGTAATCAGGCCTGCATGCTTGCCGGACGTGATGCGGTTCGGCAGCGCGGAGAACGACGAGGGCGTCACCGACACGATGCGGTTGTCGCGCACGCTAATCGATTGCGTCAGGTGATGTCCTTCGAGCCGGAAGCCCCACGCGCCTGTTTCGGCCGGTTCGCCGAATACTGAAAACGAGAAGCGCTCGGAGGACCGTTGCCCCGCGCCATTGCCGCTTGCCGCCAGCACGTCCTGCAGCATCATCACATTGCGCGTCTTCTCAATGCCGGCCGGCGAGAACAGTACGCCGAGCAACGCCCACGCGGCTTCCTTCTGCGCAGCGCTCATCTGCTCGAGCCGCAGGCCCGGCTTGATGAAGCCGCCGCCGCCGAAATAATTCCAGCCGCGCCATTCCGAGCCGTTCCACGCAAAGCGCGCGCTCTTCTGCTTGTCGGGTTCGAGGCTCGCGAGGAATTTTCGTGTGGCGGCAAGCAATTCGGCGGCCGAGCCGAGACCGTCGTTCGCCACCGCGGCTCGCGGGAGCGCCGTCGCACCGACGAGGGCGGACCCTGCGAGCACACGCGACGCCGATTGAGTTCCGGAGGAGAATTGGCGTTCGCCATGGCGGCCTCCAATCTTTCCGGCATTCTCCGCCTCAACCACGCCCGGCCCAAGGCGCGGCAGTGTCGCTCTCACGTGAACGTGAATTAGATGAGCTTCTCCTCGCGCAGCACGTCGGCAGCCACGCGGTGCGCCTCGTTCGCGGCCGGGATGCCGCAATAGAGCGTGAGCAGGAGCAGTACCTCCTGAATCTGTTCCACGCTGCAGCCGTTCTTCAGTGCGCCCTTCAGATGCACGCGCAACTCGTTCGGGTGACCGGCGGCCGCCATCATGCCGACCATGACGAGCGACTTGGTGGCGAGCGGCAGCGCGGAACGTTGCCACACGTCGCCATACGCATAGGCATTTATGATGTGGTGCAGCGGCTTGCCGAACTCGCCGAACGCGTTCATGCGCGTCTCGACCGCCTCGCGGCCGAACAGCTCGCTGCGCAGCGCGAGGCCGCGATCGTGTTGCTCCTGGATATCCATGTCATGCTCCTCGTGATCGTGGCACATCATGCCACGGGAAGAGCTCAAGGTGTGCGGCGGCGGCGCACCAATAGCACCAGCACCACCGCGATGGCGGAGGTCGCCGTGTACATCATGAAGGCATTGAGATAGCCGATCATCGCGGACTGGCGGTTGATCTCGGCCGCGAATTTCGCAAGCCCCGAGACCGTATCGAAATTCCACATGCCGGTCATGTTCGGCATCGTCAGCACCGGATTGAACGGCGTGATCATCTCGCTCATGCGGCTGTAATTTGCGCCGGTGGTGCGCACAATCTCGGCGATCGAGAGCGAGATGAAGAAGCTCGACCCGATATTGCGCAAGAGGTGGAACACCGAGGAAGCCTCCGCCCGATCCTTCGCGGCAAGCGTATCGAAGGCAACCATGGTCATCGGGACCCACACGGCGCCCACCGCAAAGCCCTGCACGGCGCTGTTGAGCAACAGTGTCTCCATCGAGACATTCAGGTCGAACGTGAGCATCCAGACCCCGGCCACGGTCTGAAGTCCGAAGCCGAAGCCCATCCCGATGCGTGGATCGATGCGGCTCATCAGGCCCGCCATCATGAAGCCGAAAGTCATGCCGACGCCGCGCGCGCCGATCACCTGGCCGACCAGCGCATCGGGAAACCCGATGTGCGTTTGCAACAGCGGCGGCAGCAGCACCATCGGGGTGAAGTTCAGCATGCCGTAGATCGTCACCAGCACGAGGCCGATCGCGTAATTGCGGTCCTTCAGAAGATTGAGATTGAGAAACGGCTCGTTCGTGGTCAGGCAGTGAAACAGGAACACATAGAACGCCACCGCGGCGATCAGGCATTCGATGATGATCTCGGTCGAGTCGAACCAGTCGAGCCGAACGCCACGCGCGAGCACAAGCTGAATCGCGGCGAGCGCAATCGACAGCGCGATGAAACCGGTCCAGTCGAACCGCGTCTTCCCGGGCGGTCCATCGGCGCGCAGCGTGAGTTGCATGCCGATCAGTGCCGCGACGCCGACCGGCACCAGCATGTAGAAGGCCCAGCGCCAGCTGTAAGCTTCCGCCAGGTACCCGCCGAGGATCGGCCCGAACACCGGCGCAACCGCCACCGCCATGCCGAACAGGCCGAGCACCATCTGGTGCTGCCGGCGCGGGAACGTGTTGAGCAGGATGGTCTGCGACAGCGGCACGACCGGCGCGCCCGAGCCGCCCTGGATGATGCGCCAGAAGACCAGGCTCTCCAGCGACTGCGCCATGCCGCAGAACATGGTGGAGAGCGTGAACAACCCGATCGACCACACCATCACGCGCTTTTCGCCGAACCGCGCCACCAGCCAGCCAGTCATCGGCGTCACGATCGCGGTCGCCAGGATGTTGAAGGTCATCGCCCAGGCGATCTCATCTTGGGTCGCCGACATCGCGCCCTGCATCTGCGGCAGGACGGTCGACGTGGTGAGCAAGGCCGTCCCATAGAGGGAGGAAGCCAGCACCACCGTGGCCAGGGTGAGGACGCGTTGAGCCGGGGTGAGGTCGGATGCCGCACCGGGATCGAAAGTTGCTGTCGTGGTCATGAGCCGGGCGCGCCCAAGCGTTGCAATTGTAACCTAGCTTACTAATTCGTCCCCGGCTACAATACCCACCATGCCCAATACCGACGATTACATCGGGGTCGTGATTTCCGACGTTGCCCGCCTCATCCGCACGGCGTTCGACCGCCGGGTGCGGGCGCTGGGAATCACGCGCGCGCAATGGCTTGCGCTCACCCGGCTGCACCGCCACCCCGGCGCCTCGCAATCCGAACTGGCCGATCTCATGGAGATCGAGCGCGCCAGCGCGGGCCGCATGATCGACCGGATGGAGGCGAACGGCTGGGTCGAGCGCCGCGCCGCGAACGGCGACCGCCGCGTCAAGCGCGTCTACCTCACGGCGGAAGCCGAGCAGGTGCACCGCCGGATCTGGCGCGTCGCCGAGGCCACGGTCGAGGGTGCGCTCAGCGATCTGTCCGCGCAGGAAGCCGCGCAACTGATGCGCCTGCTCGCGCGCGTGAAGAGTACCTTGCTCGAGGACGCCGACCGTCCGGCCCGCAACGGCGCCCTCAACGGCAAGGCCCGGAACGGACGCCATCTCGGGAGTACGGCGCCGTGATCCGAGCCCTGCGCCCGCTTGCACTCATCGGCATCCCGCTGCTCGTGGTGGCGGCTGCACTGATGTTCTGGCTCAAGGGCGGGCGCTACGCCGCGACCGAGAATGCGTTCGTCAAGGCCGACATCGCGCAAATCGCCGGCGAAGTGGCGGGCCGCATCGTCGAGGTGCGGGCGCGGGACCATCAGTTCGTGGCGGAAGGCGAGGTGCTGGTGCGGCTCGATCCCGAGCCCTATCGGCTGGCGCTCGCGAAGGCCGATGCGGAGATCGACTCGGCGCGCGCTATCGTCGAGGCGCTGAAGGTCAGCCTGCGCGAGACCCGGATGGACGCACGCGAGACCGAGAACCGCCTCACCTATCTGGAGCTCCAGGCGAAACGTCAGCGCGAGCTGTCCGGCCGCGGCGTCAGCTCAGCGGCGCGCGTCGAGCAGGCGGACAGCGAGGAGCAGCAGGCGCGCGACCGGCTCGGCATGCTGCAGCAGCGCATCGCACGCGTCGAAGCCGCGCTCGGCGGAGATCCGAACAAGCCGACGGACCGCTATGCCGCAGTCCGTGAAAAGATCGCGATCCGCGACCGCACCGCGCTCGATCTGGCGCACACCGAGATCAAGGCGCCGCGCGCCGGGACGGTGGTGAATTTCCGCCTCCAGCCGGGCGAACAGGTGAAGGCGCAGACCGCGCTGTTCTCGCTCGTCGCCGAGCGGCGGCCATGGGTCGAGGCGAATTTCAAGGAGACGGACCTCACGTACGTTGCGGTCGGGCAGCGCGCCACCGTGGTGCTCGACATGCACCCCGATGTCACCTGGGAAGCGGAAGTCGAGAGCATCAGCCCGGCGACCGGCGCGGAGTTCGCGATCCTGCCGCCGCAGAATGCGAGCGGCAATTGGGTGAAGGTGGTGCAGCGCCTCCCCGTGAAGCTGCGGCTGGTCGAGCGGCCGGGCGAGCCGCCGCTGCGCGCCGGCATGACGGCCTATGTCAGCATCGACACCAAGCGCCAGCGCAGCATCTCGGCACTGTTCGGGAACGTAGCCGCAGAGGCGGCAAAGCCGTAACACCCTCCGCTCTTCCCCGCGAAAGCGGGGACCCAGAGCCAAAAGCTGGATTCCCGCTTGCGCGGGAATGAGCGGAATTGGGAGGCTTACTGCTGCGCGATCCCCGCCGCCTCGCGCACCTTGTTCCAGCGCGCAAGCTCAGCGAGCATGAACTTGCCGAACTCCTCAGGTGTCGAGCCCTGCACCGCGACCCCCGCTTTGGTCAGCTTATCGCGCACCGCCTCGTCTTTCAGCGCTTCGTTCAGCGCCTTGTTGAGCTTGGCGACGATCTCCGGCGGGATTCCGCGCGGCCCGAAGAAGCCATACCAGGTGGAGACGTCATAAGCCGCCGTCGCTGCGGTTTCGGCAATCGCCGGCACATTCGGCACGATCGGGAAACGCTCTTTCGAGGTGACGGCAATCGCCTTGAGCTGGCCGGACTGCACCTGCCCGATCACCGCCAGCACCGTATCGAACAGCACGTCGACCTGTTTGCCGAGTAGCGCGGTCACCGCCTCGGGCGTGGTGCGGAATTGCACCGACACCATGTCGACGCCCGCCATCTGCTTGAACAACTCGCCCGACATGTGCTGCGTGGCGCCGAAGCCCGGGCTTGCGACGTTGATCTTGCCGGGACTGGCCTTCGCGGCCGCGATGAGGTCGTTGACGTTGGCGGCCGGAAAGTCCGCGCGCGCGACCAGCATCAGGCTTGCGGTGCCGACCTGCGAGATCGGCTCGAACGCGGTCGCGGTATCGTAGCGCAGCGACTTGTTCATCGCGCCCGCGATGATCTGCCCGGCGGTCATCACGCCGATCGTGTAGCCATCCTTCTCGGCGCGCGCGACGAACTCGTTCCCGATCGTGCCCGCGGCGCCCGGCTTGTTCTCGACCACGACCGGCTGACCGAGCTTGTCCTGCAAGGCCTGCCCGAAGATGCGTCCCACGATGTCGCCGCCCCCGCCCGGCCCGAACGGCACGATGATGCGAATTGGTTTGGTTGGGTAGTCCTGCGCGGTCGCAGGTGTTGCGAGCAACGCGCAGGCAAGCGCGGCGGTGACGAGCCTCAACATGCTGTTTCCTCCAGACGCGCTCTCGGGCGCTTACCGCAAGCTTGCAGCGCCGCGGCGCGCGTGTCGAGAGCCGCTAATCCAGCTGCTCGATCCCGAGCTGCTTGATCAGGGCGCCGAACTCCTTTGCGGTGTCGTTGATCAGCGCGCCGAGTTCATCGACCGACGACGACACCGGGATCACACCGGTCTTCCCGATCACGGTCTTGAACTCCGGCGACGCCACCGCGGCCGCGACATGCTTGTTCAGCGTTTCCAGCAGCGGCTTCGGCGTGCCCGACGCGGCGCACACGCCCCACCAGCCGTAGTTCACGATGTCGGTGCCCTGCTCCTTCAAGGTCGGCACATCAGGCGCGATCGCGAGCCGCTCCGGGCTGGTCATGCCGATCACCTTGACCTTCTTGCCCTCATGCAGCGGCATCGTGACCGCAAGCGGCCCCACCATGAAATCGAGCCGGCCCGCCGCGATCTCCTGGATGGCAGGGCCGGTGCCGCGGAAGGTCACGCCGGTCATCTGGATGCCGGCGACTTTTTCAAGCTGCTTCGCCAGCAATTCGGTGACCGAGCCCGAGCCGACCTTGCCGTAATTGAGCGCGCCGGGCTTGCTCTTGGCGTGCGCGATGAACCCCTTCAGGTCGCTCACCGGATACTCGGCCGGGATCGTGAAGGCGTAGTAGGCCTTCTGGATCAGCGAGACCGGCGCGACATCCTCAAGCTTGTAGGCGACCTTCTTGTAGAGCAGCGGATTGATCGCATCGATATAGGAGCAGAGCAGCAGCGTATGTCCGTCGCGCGGCTGCGCCAGCATCTCGTTGAGCGCGATCATGCCGGCCGCGCCGGTCTTGTTCTCGACGATCACCGGCTGGCCGAGCGCAACGCGCAGCTTCTCGGCGATAATGCGCGCCGGCACGTCGCTCGGGCCCCCGGCCGGAAAGCCGACCAACATGCGGATGGTCCGGTTCGGGAAGTCCTGCGCGGATGCCGACGCGGCAAACAACGCAAACCCAACTGCCAGCAAGCCTCGCATCGTCGCCCCCGTTTTCATACGCGCAATGGCGTGCATTATAGCCGCCGCCTCGCAGAGAGAAACATAGCACTATGACGCCGCAGGAATTAAAGGCCGCCGTCCCACGCGGGATGCTCTCCTTCCCACTCACCGATTTCGATGCGGGCGGCGAGTTCGATCCGGCGGCCTGCGCCCGGCGGCTCGAATGGCTCTCCGGCTATCCATCCTCCGCACTGTTCATGGCCGGCGGCGCAGGCGAATTCTTCTCGCTGACGCCGGCCGAATTCAGCGCCGTCATCGACACGGCGGTGAAGGTCTGCGGTGGGCGCACGCCCGTCATCGCGGGTTGCGGCTACGGCACGCGCACCGCGATCGAATACGCACGCGAGGCCGAGCGGCTCGGCGCGGATGGTCTGCTGTTGATGCCGCCTTATCTGGTCGAGGCCTCGCAGGAGGGCCTGCGTGCGCACATCACGGCGACCTGCAACGCGACGAAGCTCGGCATCATCGTCTACAACCGCGCCAATTGCCGTCTCGCCGCCGCGACGACAGCGCGGCTCGCCGCCGACTGCCCGAACCTGATCGGCTTCAAGGACGGCGTCGGCGATCTCGAACTGCTCGCCGCGACGCGCGCCGCGGTCGGCGAGCGGCTGCTCTTCATCAACGGCATGCCGACGGCCGAAACCTATGCGGCGGCGTTCCGCGCGGCCGGCGTCGTCACCTATTCGTCAGCGGTGTTCAATTTCATTCCACGCACGGCGCTCAAGTTCCACGCCGCCATCAATGCGCGCGATGACGCGACCGTCGATGCGCTGATGCGCGATTTCTTCGTGCCCTATGTGCGGCTGCGCGCGCGCCAGCCCGGTTACGCGGTGAGCATCGTGAAGGCGGGCGCCGAGATCGTCGGGCGCGGCGCAGGCAAGGTGCGGCCACCGCTTTCCGACTGCACGGCCGAGGAAATCCGTGAACTCAAGACCCTGATCGAAAAGCTCGGGCCGCAGGATTGAGTTGGGACTGCGCGGTTGCGAAACAGCCCTCCGTTGAAAGGCCAATCTATTGGCGGCCGGAGCCCCACTCGACTGTGTTGAAATCGGAGGGAGCAGGCATCACCTCCGGTTCATCAGTCGATTTCCTCAGGATCGCGTTTTCGCGATTGCCACCGACGAGTTCGATAGGAGTGCTTTGCTTGTCTACGGTCAGGACACCGACTAGATCCGGCGAAGCTGCTAGTACGTACTTTTCAGCTTGGTCGGCTAACTTGAGTGCTTCATCGCGTATGAACGCCGCGGTCCAATCAGCAGGGAGCCCCTTCACTGCCGCGAACTCTTCGGCAGGGATTGACAGAATATGCCGGCGTATCTCGTCAATCGTTCGTTTCGGTGAGAAGTTTGGCGGCTTCCCAGCTGCTGCCAGCACCAGAGGGCCTAGCGGGCAGTAGTCGCGGCCAATAGCGACGAGGTCTGCGATGTCACGTGCTTTCGATCGTCCGGCGGCAGCTAGAACCTTATTTACCGCGAGGTCCGCTTGATGGAGGCGGGCGCCCCACTCTTCGTCCCTGACAAGAGAGAAAAAGCGCCTCTTCGTCTCTGCGAACCATTGGATGATCGTTGAGGAGTGGCCATCAGAGACGGTGGCGTCAACGGCTCCATAAACGACAAAGTCTTTTTGTGTTTTGAATCCGGCCGCGTCCAATGTGGCAAGATCGGCGTTCGCGGCGCCGGTAACTTCTTCATCGCTATCGTGGAAGATATCGATGTCGTCGGAGCGACGTTTCCAATTCTTGTTAAGCATCAGGCCGCCTGCCAGGTAACTCGTCTCCGAGCGGTTCTTGGCAAGGCAGCGAAGGATGTCACTCTGAAGCTGGGTGAGAGCCACTCTATGCCGCTCCTATGCGGTCGAGCATCTGACGTCCCATAGCAAAGGCGCGAGCATCGCCGCGGTCCATCATCGCGCGCGCCACAACAGCCGCGCGTGATGGAAAATCCGGAAGCCGGTCGAGGTCCACATTGTCAAGAATGCGCGCGCGATAGGACTTAAGCGCACTATCATAGAGCGACCTAAGTTCCTTGTTGTTGCGATGCTTCAATCGCAGTCCAGCGGCCATGGCTAGAATCTCGTCTCGAGCGAATGGAGGGATAAGAACTTCCACTCGAACGAGATCGGCTGCACCCCCTTCCTTGCGATACTTTTCTATGCGCTGACGAGCGGGCTTCATGATGCGAGACCCTTATGATTGATGGCTATATAGCGCTTGTATCCCGGTTACGCAATATCATATCCTGGATACGGATAATGAATTGATGTGTAAAGACATTTTCTGAGTGCCGCTTTCTGCACGACTTGGCAGGTCTGAGTTCCGGGAGTTAAGTTCTCCCCTGTCCGAACCAGATCCCGACCCCCATCTTCAAAGACATGGTGCCGCATTCCAGGAGCGGGCGCCTCGATTTGCGACTGAGGAACCAGCATGAAATTCGGCGTTGGACAGCCTGTACGGCGTGTCGAGGACCAGACCCTGATCACCGGCAAGGGCCGCTATACCGACGACATCACGCTTCCGAACATGGCGCAGGCCTATGTGCTGCGCGCGCGGGTCGCGCACGCCAACATCCGCAAGATCGACGCAAGCGCCGCGAAAGCGATGCCGGGCGTGCTCATGGTGCTGACCGGCGACGACGTGAAGGCCGACGGCCTCGGCGACGTGCCGTGCCATGCGCCGCTCAACAACCGGGATGGCTCGCCGCGTTCCGACACGCCGCGTCCCGCGCTCGCCGTCGGTAAAGTCCGTCATCTCGGCCAGCCGGTGGCGCTCATCATCGCCGAGACCTTGCCGCAGGCGCAGGACGCGTCGGAAGCGATCGAGATCGACTACGAGACGCTGCCCGCTGTGACCGACGCGCGCGCCGCGCTGGAAAAAGGCGCACCGCAACTGTTCGACGGCATTCCCGGCAATCTGGTGTTCGACTGGGACAACGACACCTCGGATTTCGCCGCGACCGACGCCGCCTTCGCCAAGGCCGCGCACGTCACCACGCTCGAGATCGTCAACAACCGCCTGGTCTGCAACTCGATGGAGCCGCGCAACGCAATCGGCGACTGGGATGCGGCGGCCGGACGGCCGGTGCTCTACACCGGCACGCAAGGCTCGCATTTCGTGCGCGATCCGCTCGCGGAGGCCGTGCTGAAAGTCCCGAAGGAAAAGCTGCGCGTGATCACGCCGCCGAACGTCGGCGGCGGGTTCGGCATGAAGGCCTTCGTCTATCCCGAGCAGGTGCTGGTGGTGTGGGCGGCCGAGAAGCTCAAGCGGCCGGTACGCTGGCAGTCCGATCGCTCGGAAGGCTTCATCTCGGACAATCAGGGCCGCGATCACTTCACGTGCGCGGAGCTTGCGATGGA
>Ga0190275_10002875_pt1 | contig 12253 bp, 12 predicted proteins | sample Popmic550T_FD_133745 | JGI IMG/M metagenome (GOLD analysis project Ga0190275, IMG submission 133745) | Populus adjacent soil microbial communities from riparian zone of Yellowstone River, Montana, USA - 550 T | ecosystem: Environmental > Terrestrial > Soil > Riparian zone > Trees stand | place... | reverse complement strand
TTGCGGTAGTTCTTGGCGATCGAGACGACGAGCCGCAGGTTGGACTCGACCATCTTCTGCTTCGCGTCGAGGTCGCCGCGCTCGATGCGCCGCGCGAGGTCGACCTCCTCCTGGGCCGTGAGCAGCCTGACCTTGCCGATGTCCTTCAGGAACAGCTGAAGGGAGTCGGTGGTCATGTCCGGCTTGAGATCGATCGTCGCCTTGGCCTTGCGTCGACCCCGCTTGTCCGGCGCGCGCTCCTCGTGGCCGGCGGCCAGCGCCGGATCGATCTCCTCGACCAGCTCGATCTCCGAGCGCTCGAGATAGCCGTGCAGTTCCTCCAGATCGGTCTCGTCGACGTCGATCTCGGCCACCGCCGCGGCGATCTCGGCGAACGTCAGGACACCCACCTGGTGCCCCTTGAGGAGCAGGCCCTTGACCTCTTCGAGTTCCTGTAGATCCACTACTGACATCGATGTCCTGTTCTGGCTCAGAGCCCGCCTCTGCGGCGTTGGCTCCCAATGATCTCGACCGGCGAGTACAGCTTCTCCGACCCGGATCAAGCCTGGAGAAATCGACTGTACGCGTCCAGTCTAGGCCGTCGATATTTGAACGACAACACCCAGAACGCCCGACCGTACCCGTCTCCCCGCGGCGCGACCGGGACAGGAACGCCACCGGGCCTCTCTCCCTTCCAAGAGTAGTGCGTCCGCCGCGATATTCGATGCCCGGCCGTACACTCGTGAATCCATGAGCGACAAGTCCGCCAAGGCGAAGACCGCGAAGAAGGCCAAGCCCGCCAAGGACGGCAATTCCTCCAGGTCCCGGAGCGACGGCTCCTCCGGGGATCCCGGCGTCCTCGGCAACCTGCCGGCCACCCGCCCGACGCGCATCGGCGGCCGCCGCCGGAGCGCCGCGGCGAGCGCGGCGGCCCCCGCCGCGAAGCCCGCCGACCCTCCCGCGAAGCCGGCGAGCACCCCGCGGCCCGCGACCCCCGACACGACGGGCACCGCCGGCGGCACGACCGACGAGGCCCAGCCCGCAACCGGCCGCGCGGGCGCCAAGCGCTCCGGCACGCCGCGGTCCGCGGGCGCCAAGCGCTCGGGCGCCAGGTCCGCGGGCGCGAAGCGCTCCGGCACCTCGCGGTCCGCGGGCGCCAAGCGCGCCCCCGCGAAGGCGGCCGGCCCTCGCGCGGCCAAGACCTTCACGCCGACCGAGGCCGCCGCGACGGCGGCGCCGGCGGCCGCCGCCGCGGGCGCCACCACCGACAAGTCCGCGCCCCCGCGCGAGCCGGAGACCCCCGAGACGACCGACGCGCCCACCGGCACCGAGCTCGTCACCACCGCCATCGAGGCGGCCGGCGAGCTGATGCACATCGGGCTGACGTTCGGCAGCCAGGTCTTCAAGCGCACGGTCGAGCGGCTCCCCAAGCCCTAGCGCGCACCCGCACGGCGCTTCACGCCGCGCTCTGATAGCTTCGCCGGCGCCGAATTGCCGCGGCCCTCAACCGCGGCAAGCGGGGGACCCAAATGCGGCCGAGGGGGGCCGCGGGGGCGAATCGGACGGGTCAGTGATCCGACCGTAGCGCTGCTTTCTCTGCGCGAGCCCGACAGCTGACCTCGTAGGCACCGGAGAAAGCGATGACGAGGCCCGGCCGCCCTGCCCTGTTGCTGTTCGCGACCCTGATCGGGGCCGCCCTGCTGCCCTTCACGGCGCACGCGCAGGCGACCACCCCGCCGCCCGTCCAGAGCCAGGTCGTGCAGGTGGACGACGGGCACTTCGCCGTGAGCGCCCGCGCGGGCACGATGCTGCGCCAGACCGCCCGCTTCCGCGGCACCACGCCGCCGGGCGCCGCCGGCCACGAGCTCGCCGTCCAGCGCTTCGACGACAAGACGCAGACCTGGGTCGTCGAGGCGACGAGCACCGCCGCGGCCGACGGCAGCTTCCTCGCCCGCTGGCGCACGAACCACATCGGCGCGTTCCGCATGCGCGTCGTCCTGCAGGCGACCGGCGAGGCGAGCGCCGCCGCCGCCTCCCCTGAGCTGACCGTCACCGTCTACAAGCCCGCGATGGCCACCTGGTACGGGCCCGGCCTCCATGGGCGCAAGACCGCGTGCGGGCAGCGCCTGACCCCCGAGCTGCTCGGCGTCGCGCACCGGCGCCTGCCGTGCGGCACGCCGGTCGCGCTCTACTACCAGGGCCGGACGATCGTCGTTCCGGTGGTCGACCGCGGCCCGTTCCGGCACGGCATGACGTGGGATCTCACCGAGGCGACAGCCCAGGCGCTCGGCTTCACGACCACCGACCGCATCGGCGCCGTCCGGCTCCGTCAGCGCGCCGCGCCGGCCGCCTGAGCGGTCCCTTGCCGGGCCCGCCCGGGTCGGCGAGGATCCTCGCCCGGTCATGAATCTGCTCAACCGTCCGCGCGCACGGCGGATCGCCAACGCGGTGATCTCCGACCCCGAGGAAGGCACGGTGATGGACGAGCGCGGCCGCGTGCGCTCGATCCAGGCCGCCGACCTCGACGTCCCGGAGGCCGAGCTCGACGCGATCTGGAGCCCGATGCACCTCGAGCGCCTCGCGCGCACGTATTGGAAGTACCTCTCGCGCGTGACGCTCGGCCTCATCCGCGTGCGCTACAGCGAGGACGGGCGCGCCGTCGTGCTCATCGCGCGCCCGCTCGTGCTGCTGCGCTTCGAGCCCCCCGAGTACGAGCTGGCCGGCGACCGGGGCATGGTGCGCTGGCGGATCCGCGACGGCGTGCTCGTCGCCCGGCAGGGCGAGGGCTACCTCGAGATCGACGTCCGGCGCGGCCCCGCGGACCGGCCCGGCCATGCGAGCGCGCACGTGGAGGTGGAGGTCGCGAACTTCTACCCCGCGATCTCCGTGTGGGTCGCGCGCTGGTTCTACCGCGCCACCCAGGCGCGCGTGCACGTGCTGGTCACCCACGGCTTCCTGCGCTCGCTGGCCAGGCTCGAGCTCGAGGAGTCGACGGTCGGGCGCTTCGCCGCGCTCGGCCCGGCCACGCCCGCCGAGGTGCCGGCCCGCGGGCCCCAGGCGCCGGTCACGGTCGGCGACACGCCGTGGGCGGTCGTCGCCGGGCTCGCGGTGGCCGCGGCAGCGGCCGGGATCGGCGTCGCGGTCGCGCTGCGCACGCGCCGCTGAGCGTCAGCCCATCTTGTAGCCGGTCAGCGTGCGCAGCTTGTCGCGGTCGTGGCGGGATTGGATCCGCCGCACCGTGCCCGACCGGCTGCGCATGACGAGCGACTCCGTGCTCGCCCCGCGCGCGCCCTCGTAGTGCACGCCGTCGAGCATGTCGCCGTCGGTCACCCCGGTGGCCGAGAAGAAGACGTCGCGGCCGGACACGAGGTCGTCGTGGGTGAGGACCTTGTCGAGGTCGTAGCCCGCCGCCACGGCCGCCGCGCGCTCGTCGTCGTCGCGGGGCCACAGCCGCCCGACCAGGGCGCCGCCGAGGCACTTCAGCGCCGCCGCCGAGATGACGCCTTCGGGCGTGCCGCCGATCCCCCACAGGAGGTCGACGGGCCGGTCGCGGGAGACCGCGCCGAGAGCGGCGGAGACGTCGCCGTCGGTGATCAGGCGAACGCGCCCACCGGCCTTGCGGATCGCCTCGATGCCCTCCTCGTGGCGCGGCCGGTCGAGCACCACGACCATCACGTCGCCCACGTCGCTCCCCTTGCGCTCGGCGACCAGCTCGATCGTCTCGCCGAGCGGGCGGTCGAGGTCGAGCAGGTCGGCGATCTCCTCCCCGCCGGCCATCTTCTCCATGTACACGCACGGGCCGGGGTCGAACATCGTGCCGCGCTCGGCGAGTGCGATGACCGCCAGCGCGTTGGGCATGCCGAGCGCGGCCAGCCGGGTGCCCTCCAGGGGGTCGACCGCGATGTCCACCTCGGGCGGGGAGCCGTCGCCGACCTCCTCGCCGTTGGCGAGCATCGGCGCCTCGTCCTTCTCGCCCTCGCCGATCACCACGACGCCGTCCATGTGGATCGTGTGCAGGACGGCATGCATCCCGTCGACCGCGGCCTGGTCGGCAGCCTCCTTGTCGCCGCCGCCGATCCAGCGCGCCGCCTGCAGCGCGGCCGCCTCGGTGACGCGCACGAGCTCGAGCGCGAGGTTGCGGTCGGGGCTGTGGGGCCGGCTGCTCAAGGCGCCCGAGCCTATAGGGTCCGGTCCCGTGGCGGAGCCTCGCTGGGGACTCACGCTCCCGTTCCCGGGCGTCCCACTCGCCGGGCACGAGGCGCTCGTGCGCCGCGCCGAGGCGCGCGGCTACTCCGACTTCTGGACCGGGGAGACCAACGGGTCAGACGGCTTCACGCCACTTGTGCTGGCGGCGGCCTGGACCGAGCGCGCGCGGCTGGGCACCGGCGTCGTGAACCCCTTCACGCGCGGGCTCCCCGTGCTCGCCCAGCACGCCGCCGCGCTCGCCGACGCCTCGGGCGGGCGCTTCTGCCTCGGGCTGGGCTCGTCGTCGGACGTGATCGTCGAGCAGTGGAACGGCGTGCCGTTCGAGCGGCCGCTCAGCCGGGTGCGCGACGCGGTCGGCACGCTGCGCCCGGTGCTCGCCGGCGAGCGTGGCCCGGGCGGCTTCCGGCTCGAGCAGCCGCCCGCCGCGCCGGTCCCGATCTACGTGGCCGCGTTGCGCGACCGCATGCTGCGCCTCGGCGGCGAGGTCGCGGACGGGACGTTCGTGAACTTCCTCCCGCTGTCGGCGACCGCACACGTGCTCTCCCGGATCCGCGAGGGCGAGCGCGCCGCCGGCCGCGCGCCGGGCTCGAGCGACGTCGTGTGCCGCTTCTTCTGCATCCCGGAGGCGGTCGAGGACGGCTGCCGGCCGCACGGCGCATGTTCGCCGCCTACGCCACCGTGCCCGTCTACGAGGCGTTCTTCCGCGCGCTCGGGTGGGGCGAGCACATCGACGGGATGGTGGAGGCGTGGCGCTCGGGGGACCGCCGGCTCGCCGTCGAGCGCGCGCCGGACGCCCTGATCCGCGAGATCTTCGTGTTCGGGTCCCCGGACCGCCAGCGCGAGCGCCTGGCCGAGTTCGCCGCGGCGGGGATCACAACGCCGGTCCTCTCGCTGCTCGGCCCGCCGGAGCAGCTGCCCGCCCGCATCGACGCGCTCGCCGCATGAGCGCGACCGAGCCCGGCCCGGACGGACGTCCGCGCTGCCCGTGGGCGGTGTCCGCCCCCGACTACGTCCGCTACCACGACGAGGAGTGGGGCCGGCCGGTCCGCGACGACGACGGGCTGTTCGAGCGGCTGTGCCTGGAGGCGTTCCAGTCGGGGCTGTCGTGGCTGACCATCCTGCGCAAGCGCGAGGCGTTCCGCAGCGCGTTCGCGGGGTTCGAGATCGACGCGGTCGCAGGGTTCGGGCCCGGCGACGTCGAGCGGCTGATGGGCGACGCCGGGATCGTGCGCAACCGCGCGAAGATCGACGCCGCGCTCGCGAACGCCCGTGTGGCGGCGGCGCTGCGCGCGGACGGCGAGTCGCTGGCCGCCTTCATCTGGGGCTTCGCCCCCGAGCCCGGGCGGGCGCCCCATACGCTCGCCGACGTCCCCGCGGTGACACCCGAGTCGACGGCGCTCGCCCGCGGGCTCAAGCGGCGCGGCTTCCGCTTCGTCGGGCCGACCACCGCGTACGCGCTGATGCAGGCGTGCGGGCTCGTGGACGACCACCTGGAGGGATGCTTCGCCCGCGGCGCCGGGCGCTGACGGACCTGCTTTGCTACCCGCCGTGCCCGAGCCGCCCGTGTTCGACCGCCTCCGCCCGGGCCCGACGTCGCCGACGGCCGCCGAGCTGCTGACCGAGGTCCGCCCGCGCGAGCGCGCGCCCGCGGACCGCCCGTTCGTCTACCTCAACATGGTCTCGACGATCGACGGCCGCGCCGCGCTGGACGGGCGGACCTCGGCGCTCGGCAACGCCGCCGACCTCTCGCTGCTGGTCGAGCTGCGCGAGATGGCCGACGCGGTGCTCATCGGCAGCGGGACGCTGCGCGCGGAGGGCTACGGCCGCCTCATGCGGCGCGCCGACCGGCGCGAGCGGCGGCGGGCGGCAGGGCTCGAGCCCGAGGCGCTCGCCGTGTTGATCTCGCGCTCGATGGACCTCCCGTGGGACGCGAGCCTGTTCGCCGCGCGCGAGCAGCCCGTGCTGATCTACACCGGCCCCGACACGCCGCCCCCGCCGCCCGTCGCCGCCCCGGTGGAGGTCGTCGCGCTGCCCCGCCCCACCGCCGGCGCGGCGCTGCACCACCTGCGCACGGAGCGCGGCGTGCGCGCGCTGCTGTGCGAGGGCGGGCCGACGCTCAACCGCGCCCTGCTGGCCGAGCACCTCGTCGACGAGCTGTTCGTCACGCTCTCGCCGCTGCTCACCGGCGACGAGGACGCGCCGAACATCGTCTCCGGCCCCAAGCTGCCGGAGCCCCTCGGACTCGCGCTGCGGTGGTTGCTGCACTCCGACGGCGAGCTCTACCTTCGCTACGCCGTCGGCGGCCCGGCCGTCGAGTAGGGTCCCGCGCGCCATGCGGATCGACGGCGCCCGAGCGGTGGTCAGCGGCGGAGCCTCGGGGCTGGGCGCGGCGACGGCCCGGCGCCTGCACGCCGAGGGGGCGCTCGTCACCATCGCCGACCGCGACGCCGAGCACGGCGAGGCGCTCGCGGCCGAGCTGGGAGAGCGCGTGTCGTTCGTCGGTACCGACGTCACCGACCCGGCGGCGGTCGAAGCCGCCGTGGACGCCGCCCGCGGGGACGGCGAGCTGCGCATCGCGGTGTGCTGCGCGGGGATCGGCTGGGGCGAGAAGACCGCCGGCAAGCGCGGGCCGCACGCGCTCGAGCCGTTCGAGTCGGTCCTCGCGGTCAACCTGATCGGGACCTTCAACCTGCTGCGGCTGGCGTCCGCGGCGATGCTCGCCAACGAGCCCGACGAGGGCGGCGAGGCGGGCCTGTGCGTTATGACCGCCTCGATCGCCGCCTTCGAGGGCCAGATCGGCCAGATCGCCTACTCGGCCTCCAAGGGCGGCGTGGTGGGGATGACGCTGCCCGCCGCGCGCGACCTCGCGCCGGCGCGGGTGCGCGTCTGCACGATCGCACCGGGGCTGTTCAACACGCCGCTGCTGGCCGGGCTGCCGGAGGAGGCGCGCGCGTCGCTGGGCGAGCAGGTCCCGCATCCGAGCCGGCTGGGCGACCCCGCCGAGTACGCCGCGCTGGCCGCCCACATCGTCGGAAACCCGATGCTCAACGGCGAGGTCATCCGGCTCGACGGCGCGCTGCGCATGGCGCCGCGCTGACCGCCCGGACGCTCCGAACTGCCGATTTCCGGCGTAGTTCCAGAGCGCCAGGTTGCGAAGTTGCGTAAAACAACCACGTACATCCGCCGATGACGTGAGCATCCGGCTCAAGACCGTTGGTGGGACGACGGGAGGAGCTCGATACATCCGCCCCCGTCCTAAAAGGCTGGTATCCCCGTGCAGCGACTCGTCGCTCTCTGGCAGGTCTCCCCGCTCAAGCTCGTCGGAGCCCTGTTCGCCCTCATGCTCGCCGTCGCGATGGCCGTCGGTTCAGGCGCGAGCTTCAACGCCAAGACCGCCAATCCGAACAACACGTTCACGGCGGGCAACCTCGCGCATACCAACTCGGTCAGCGGCGCCCTGCTGACCGCCGACAAGATCAAGCCCGGCGAGTCCACCACCGGGACGGTCGACATCGTCAACAGCGGCGACATCAACGGCGTCTTCACGCTCGCCAAGTCCAGCCTGACCGACACGCCCTCCTCGCCCGCGCTCTCGGGCAAGCTCGACGTCAAGATCGAGGACCTCGGCAACCCGACCGCGTCCCCGGCTCCCACGCCGGTCGTCAAGTACAACGGCAAGCTCGGCTCGCTCGGCTCCACCGCGCTCGGCACCTTCTCGCCGAACGAGAAGCACCGCTACAAGTTCACCCTGACCTTCCCGGACGGCGGCGCCGGCGCCGACAACGCCTACAAGGGCGCCGCCACGTCCGTGCAGTTCGACTGGGAGTCGGTCAGCTCCTAGCCCCGACCCGCGGCCCGACGCCTCCAGGCAAGGTCCATGGCCACGGCACCCGCCACGCGCCGCCCGGCTCCCCTCCGGCTGATCTCCGCGATCGCCGGCGGGGCCGGGCGGCTGGTGCTCCTGCTCGCCGTCCTCGCGCTCGCGGCGACGTTCCTGCCCACGCTGGCCGGCTACGAGCGCTACGTCCTCGAGGGCGGCTCGATGGAGCCCACGATCCACCGCGGCTCGCTCGTCTTCGACGAGGTCGTCCCCGTCGCCGAGCTGCGCCGCGGCGACGTCATCACCTTCGTCCCGGCCGGCGGACGCCGCCCGGTGACCCACCGCATCATCGACGTGCAGACGCAGGGCGGCCGCCGCGTCGTACGCACCAAGGGCGACGCCAACCCGACGCCCGACCTCCGTCCTTACGAGCTGACCGGCACCGAGCAGGCCCGCGTCAGCTTCTCCGTGCCGTACCTCGGCTGGATGTTCATGGCCCTCCAGCATCCGCGCGCCCGCATGTACCTGCTCGCGCTGCCCGCCCTGCTGATCGCGCTGAGCATGCTCGCCGGCGCGTGGCGGGAGGGCGGCCGCCTCGTGCGCCAGGGCGACGGCGGGAGCGCCGCGGCGTGACCCGTCGCGCGCTCGCCGTCGTCCTCACCCTCGCCGCGATCCTGGCCACCACCAAGATCGCCGAGCCCGCGTTCTCGGACGCGAGCTTCAGCGCGCGCACGATCAACACCGCCACGGTCAAGGCCGACTCGCCCCTGAACTACCTCCGGATCTACTCCCAGTCCACCGACCCGGACGGCCTCACCGGATACGCGAAGCGCCAGGGCACGAGCTCGACGCCCGCCGCCACCGGGAGCAACGCGTCCCTCACCGCCCACCTCGGCGGCTACAACAACACCTCCACGGGGTCCGCCGCGCGCGTCCTCACGCTCGATGCCCCGGACACGCTGCCGAGCGGCGTGGCCGGGATCGTCGTGTACGCGACGTTCGGCACCGACGCCGCGACCGGCTCGACCCCGATCCGCTCACCGGCGTTCCGCACGCCCGGCTCGTCGCAGTCGACCAGCGGCTACACGATCCTCACGCCGGGCGTCAAGCGCCAGCTCGACCTGGCCGTCAACACGTCCGGCCTGTCGGGCAACAAGACCTACACGCAGACCCTCACGCTGAAGATCCAGTACCTGGGCTACTCCGGCGACTTCCTCACCTACGAGCTGCCGATCAAGGTCTACGACGGCAGCGGGGCCGGCTGAGCGTGACGCGCCGCCTCCTCACCGCGCTCGCCGCCGCGCTCGTGTCCGCCCTGGCCGTGGTGGCGCTGGCCACCGCGGACCCGTCCGCGCCCGAGGCGACCGGCGAGGCCGCGACCGGCGCGCTGTCGCTCGCAGCGGCGGCCGGCGACACCGCGATCCTCTCCGCCGCGCGCATGGTGCCGGGGGACGAGCGGACCGGCACGGTCACGATCCGCAACACCGGTGGGGCCCCCGGGACGCTGCTGCTCACCCGCGACGCGCTGCACGACCCGGCCGGCCCCAGCGGCGGCCGCCTCGGCGAGACACTGCGGCTGCGCGTCGAGGAGGTCGGCGGGGCGTCGCTGTACACCGGGCCGCTCGCGGAGCTCGCGGCGCTGCCGGTCGGCTCGCTCGCCGCCGGGTCCGCGCGCACCTTCCGCCTCACCGCGTCGTGGCCCGACGGCGGGATCCCCGCCGGTCCGGCGTCCGGCGACAACGCCCTGCAGGGCGCGTCCGTGCGCGTCGACTACGCCTGGCTCACCGAGGAGGTCGTAAACCCGGCGAGGCCGACGCCGACGCCGGCGCCCGTCACCGCCACCCCGACGCCCGTCACAGCCGTCCCGCCGACACCGTCGACGGGCTCGGGCCCGACGTCCGCGAGCCCTTCCGCCACGTCTCCGGCGCCGTCCTCCACCACGCCGCCGGCCGATCAGGTCGTGGTGCTGCCCCAGACGGCCTCCGGGGTCCGCCTGAGCATCGGCCGCGTCGGGCTCCGGGCCCGCGGCCGCGTCGCGATCAGGCTGGGCTGCCCGACCACGTGCCGCGTGCGCCTCGCGGGGCGCCTCGACGACGGCCGCAAGCGCCGCGCCAGGGTGCTGCGCAACGGGAAGGTCCTGCGGGGCGAGACCGTCACCCGGTCGCTCGCCGCGCGGCGCTCGGTGCGCCTGAGCGTGCCGCTCACGCCGCGGGCCCGCGCGCTCATGAACCGCCAGCTGACGCGCTACAAGCGCGCGGGACTGACGATCACCGCGTACGTGCGCGCAAACGGCCGCACGACCACCACGGTGCGGCGCATCGCGCTGCGCAACTAGCGCGGCCGCGCCCGGACCGTCAGAATCTCAGTCGAGCCGACTGAGATCGTGGCCGCGCGATCTTGTCTCCTGGACCCCTCGGCGCTACCATACGCACTATTCGTAAGTGGCTAGCAAGAAGGAAGTCTCTGCACACATGACCTCGCTGCTGCTCGTCCCCCTGGACGACACCGTCGTCTTCCCCACCATGGACGTGACACTCCCCGTCGACGTCGGCGACGAGGAGCGAGTCCTGCTGATTCCGCGTCATGAGAGTGAATTCGCCAAGGTCGGCACGATCGCCGACGTCACCGACCGCGTCCGGCTCCCGGGCGGCGGTCGCGCCGTGGCGCTCTCCGGCGTGGCCCGCGGGATCACCGGCGCCGCCGCCTCCGACCACACCGGGCGGCTGCGCATCGAGGTGACCGAGCACCCCGACTCCGAGCCGGTCGACGGCCGCACGCGCGAGCTCGTCCGCGAGTATCGCGCCGTCGTGGAGGAGCTCCTGGAGCTCCGCGGCGACGACGGTCGCGTCGCCTCGTTCCTGCGGTCGATCACCGAGCCCGGGGCGCTCGCCGACACCTCCGGCTACGCCCCCGACCTGACCTTCGCCCAGAAGGTCGAGCTGCTGGAGACGCTCGACGTGACCGAGCGCCTCGAGCTGGCACTGCGCTTCCAGCGCGACCGGCTGACCGAGCTGCAGGTCCGCAAGCGGATCCGCGACGACGTCCAGTCCGGCGCCGAGAAGCAGCAGCGCGAGTACTTCCTGCGCAAGCAGATGGAGTCGATCCAGAAGGAGCTCGGCGAGGACGGCGAGAGCGTCGCGGAGGAGTACCGCACGAAGATCGCCGAGGCCGGCATGCCCGAGGACGTCTCCCAGCAGGCGCTGAAGGAGCTCGGGCGCCTCGAGCGCATGGGCGAGCAGTCGGGCGAGGCGTCGATGATCCGCACCTACCTCGACTGGCTGATCGCCGTGCCGTGGTCGAAGCGCTCCGACGAGAAGCTCGATCCGGTCGATGCCCGTGCCGTGCTGGACGCGGACCACGCGGGCCTCGAGGACGTCAAGGACCGCATCACCGAGTACCTCGCCGTGCGCAAGCTGCGGCAGGAGCGCGGCATCCAGGAGGACAAGCGCTCCGGCGCGATCCTGACCCTGATCGGCCCGCCCGGCACCGGCAAGACCTCGATCGGCGAGTCGATCGCCAGCGCGACCGGACGCGAGTTCGTCCGCATGTCGCTCGGCGGCGTCCGCGACGAGGCGGAGATCCGCGGCCACCGGCGCACCTACATCGGCGCGCTGCCCGGCCGGCTGGTCCGTGCCCTGCGCGACGCCGGGACGATGAACCCGGTGATCATGCTCGACGAGGTCGACAAGATCGGCGCCGACTGGCGCGGCGATCCCAGCTCGGCCCTGCTCGAGGTGCTCGACCCGGCGCAGAACCACAGCTTCCGCGACCACTACCTCGACGTGGAGCTCGACCTCTCGAACGTGCTGTTCATCGCCACCGCCAACGTGGCGGAGACCATCCCCGGCCCGCTGCTGGACCGCATGGAGGTCATCCGCTTCGACGGCTACACGGTGGCCGAGAAGGTCGCGATCGCCCGCGGCTACCTGTGGCCGCGCCAGCGTGAGCGCAACGGCCTGCGCGAGGACGAGGTGTCGGTGAGCGACGAGATCCTGCGCGTCGTCGTCGACGAGTACACCCGCGAGGCGGGCGTGCGGAACCTCGAGCGCGAGCTCGGCACGATCCTTCGCAAGACCGCGACGCGGATCGCCTCCGGCAAGGCCGAGGCCCCCGTGGCGATCGAGATGGACATCGTGCGCGACGCCCTCGGGCGCCAGCGGTTCTTCCAGGAGGCCGCGATCCGCACGGCGGTTCCGGGCGTGGCGACCGGCCTGGCGTACACGCCCGTCGGCGGCGACGTCCTGTTCA
>Ga0190275_10002874_pt1 | contig 12254 bp, 10 predicted proteins | sample Popmic550T_FD_133745 | JGI IMG/M metagenome (GOLD analysis project Ga0190275, IMG submission 133745) | Populus adjacent soil microbial communities from riparian zone of Yellowstone River, Montana, USA - 550 T | ecosystem: Environmental > Terrestrial > Soil > Riparian zone > Trees stand | place... | reverse complement strand
GTCACGGAGGTCCCCCCGCTCCGGCATGTCCGCGAGCTGCGCGATCAGGCCGCGCACACCGCGCGACCCCGACAGATCCGCGCGCGCGAGACCGGCGAGGAACGCGAACGGCGTCAGCGCGAAGGCCGCGAACGACAGCCACAGCAGTGCGTCGACCTGCGTCATCGCGTAGGTCGCAACGAGCGCGAGCGTCGCTCCGCCGCTCGCGAACAGCGGGACGAGGCTGCGGCGCTCGGGCGCGCCCGCCGCGCGCCATTGGCGCACGAGCATCACGACCGCCGCCAGGCACAGCCCGAGCGTCACCAGCGCGCCGTAGGCGAGCGCGATCCCCTGCAGCGACTCCTCGTGCGAGACGAGCAAGACGTTGCGCGGGCACTCGCCGACGCAGTCCCCCACGACCTCCTCGGAGTCGCTGACCAGCAGCGCCGGGACCGGCGAGAGCGGGATCAGCACGTAGCTCGCCGCCACCAGCCGGCGGCGCGCCGGCGTCGGCAGCCGCCCGGTGGGGAAGCTCAGCAGGACGTGGCCGAAGATCGGACCCCACAGCGCGCCGAGCACGATGCCGGCCGTGAACAGCGCGGGGCTGTCCGACGCGATCAGCGGGCCGAGGAACCACGCGAAGCCGACGAGCGTCATCAGCAACCCGAAGCGCGAGTCGGGCCGCCGCTGCCACGCGTACAGACCGGTCCCGACGAAGCTCCACCCGACGAGCGGCGCGAACACGGCCCACACCGCCGGGTCCGCGAAGTGCTCGCTGCCGAGGATGAGCAAGACGTCGCCGACTCCGCAGAGCAGGGCCGCCGCCGCCAGGGCGAGCGTCCGACGCGTCATCGCTCCATCTTGACGCCTTCCACCGCCGGTGCCTAGGTGCGGGTGGCCGCACCCGCGGCGCAGCGCGCCCGCACGGGTTGACGGGCGCGCCCCCATGTCACGCGAGGCCGCGGCGCAGCACGCTGCACCCATGTCCTCCACCACCACCCGCGCCGCGCTCCTCGTGGGAGCCCCGCTCGCATTCGCCGCCCTGCTCATGCTGCACCCGACCGGCGGCGGCGACTTCGCCGCCCTCGTGTCCGAGAACCTGACCCCCTGGCTCGCCGTCCACTACGGCGGCGCAGTGCTGTTCCCGCTCATGGGATACGTGCTCTGGGTGCTGATCCGCGGCTTGCGCGGCCGAGCGGCGACCATCGCCCGCATCGCGATCCCGATCTACGCGGTCTTCTACGGCGTGTACGAGGCGATCATGGGCCTCGCGACGGGCGTCATGATGCAGCAGGGCAACGGCATGACCGGCGCCGAGCGCGAGGGCGTCGCCGAGGCCGTCAACGCCATCCCGACCCACCCCGTCTTCGGTGAGAGCGGCCTCTTCGCGACCGTCGGTGGCCTCGGCTGGATTACCGCCATGACGTGCGCGATCCTCGCCCTCCGCGCCGCGGGCGTCCGCACGAGCGCGCTCGTGCTGCTCGCCATCGGCACGCTCATGATCCTGCACATCCCGCCGATCGGACCCGTCGCCCTGGTCTGCTTCAGCGCCGCCGCGGTGATGATCCAGCGCCGTCCGCAGCCGGCGGCGATACTGGCCACATGAAGCGCATCGGCCTCCTCGGCGGCATGAGCTGGGAGTCCTCCGCGGAGTACTACCGCCTCGTCAACGAGGCGACCCGCGACCGGCTCGGCGGCCTCCACTCGGCCGACTGCGTCATGCGCTCGGTCGACTTCGCCGACGTCGCGGTGCTCCAGCGCGGCGGGCGCTGGGAGGAGGCCGGCGCGCTGCTCGCTGCGGAGGCGAGCGCGCTCGTCGCCGCCGGGGCTGAGCTGATCGTGCTGTGCACGAACACGATGCACAAGGTGGCCGACGCGATCACGGACGCCGTCGACGTGCCGTTCGTGCACATCGCCGACACGACCGCCGAGGCGGTCAAGGCCGACGGCCTCGAGACCGTCGGGCTGCTCGCCACCGCGTACACGATGGAGCAGGGCTTCTACGTCGGCCGGCTGCGCGACCGCCACGGCCTGGGAGTGCTCGTTCCCGGCGACGCCGACCGCGCGCTCGTGCACCGCGTCATCTACGAGGAGCTGTGCCTCGGCGTGGTCAGCGACGCCTCGCGCGAGGAGTACCGGCGGATCATGCGCGAGCTCGCCGCCCGCGGCGCGCAGGGCATCCTGCTCGCCTGCACGGAGATCGACCTGCTCGTCGGGCCGCGGGACGCTCCCGTGCCCGTGTTCGACACCACCCGGCTGCACGCCGAGCGGGCGGTCGAGCTCGCGATCGCTCGCGAGCCCGACCGCCACGCCTCCCCCTAGTAGGCGAGACCCTTGTGATCGGCGACGTTGTCCTTGGTCACGGTGGTGGCCGGGACCTGGATGCGGCTCGGGACCTCGGGCTCGGTGAGGTCCTTCATCCCCTCGTCGCGGGCGATCAGTGCCGCCAGCTTGACCGCTGAGGCCGCCATCGTCGGGTTGTAGAGGAACGTCGCGCGGACGAGGCCGCCCGCCTCGATGCGCTTCATGATCGCCTCCGAGCCGCCCGCGCCGGTGAGGAACATGTCGCCCTCGCGGTTGGCGTTCTCGATCGCGGCGATCACGCCCTCGGCCATGTCGTCGTCGTGCGTGTAGACCCCGTCGATCGACTTCTGGCCCTGGAGGATGTTCTCCATCACGGACAGGCCCTTGTCCGGGTTGAAGTCGCCCGGCTGCTGGGCGACGATCTTGATCCCGTCCTGGCAGCGGCGCTTGATCGCGTCGGCGAAGCCCTTCGTGCGCAGCTCGGTGACCGAGATACCCGCGAGGCCCTGGATCTCGACGACGTTGCCCTTGCACTTGAGCTCGTCGGCGAAGTAGTTGCCGGCCTGCCAGCCGATGCCGTAGTTGTCGCCGCCGATCCAGGTGCGGAAGGCACCCGGGGTCGAGAACTCGCGGTCGACGTTGATGACGGGGATACCGGCCGCGGTGGCCTTCTGCGCGACGGGCGTGAGCGCCTCACCCTCGTTCGGCAGCACGACGAGCGCGTCGGGCTTGTCGTTGATCATCGTCTCGATCTGGTCGGCCTGGCCGGCCGAGTCGGTGGCGCTGTCGTTGACGGTCAGCTCGACGCCCTTCATGCCCTTCGCGACGTCGCGCGCATCCTTGGCGACCGCCGCCAGCCAGCCGTGATCGGCAGCAGGAACGCTGAGCGCGATCTTCACGGGCGCGGTGCTCCCCGTGGTGTCCGCCGTGTTGGTCTTCGCGGAGTCGCCGCTGCCGGCGTCCTCGTCGCTCCCGCACGCGGCGACGCCGACGGCCAGCGCGAGACACGCGGCTACGACTGGGAACCTCATTGACACGGTCCTCCTCCTTGCTTGAACAATTGGATCCATCGAGGCTCAGCTCTCCTTGCGCTGGACCAGCACGGCGGCGAGGATGATCAGGCCCTTGGTGACGAGCTGGACCTCCACCGCCAGGTTCATGAGCGTGAGCAGGTTGAAGATCAGCGCGAACGTCAGGACGCCGAGGAAGGTCCCGACGATCGTCGCGCGGCCGCCCGCGAGGCTCGAGCCGCCGATCACCACGGCGGCGATCGCGTCGAGCTCGTAGAGGTTGCCGGCGACCGGCGACGCGCTCGAGAGGCGCCCGCACAGCAGGATCGCCGAGATCCCGACGCAGATGCCGCTGAGCACGTAGACGCTGAAGACGATCCGCCGCACCTTCACGCCGGCGATGCGCGCGGCCTCGCGGTTCCCGCCGACCGCGACCACGTGGCGCCCGTAGCGCGTGCGGTTGAGCAGCACCCAGCCGATCGCCGTGACCGCGACGAAGACGAGCACCGCCGACGGGATCCCGATGACCTCGCCGTTGCCGAACCAGCGCACCGCCTCGGCGTCGAACAGCGAGATCGGCGTCTTGTCGCTCATCCACAGCGCGAGCCCGCGCGCCATCGCGAACATCGCGAGCGTGGCGATGAACGGCACGACCTTGCCGTAGGCGATCGCCGACGCGTTGATCCCGCCGAGCAGGATCCCCATGCCGAGCGCGCCGAGCATGAACGCGAGGCTCCCGGAGTCCACCAGCAGCCCGCCCGCGATCCCCGCCGCCGCGACCATCGAGCCGACCGACAGGTCGATGCCGGCCGTCGCGATCACGAACGTCATGCCGATCGCCAGCACGCCGACGACGCTGCTCTGGCGCAGCACGTTGAGCATGTTGTCCGAGGTCAGGAACGAGTCGGGCTTGAGGATCGCCCCCACGACCAGCAGCACGACGACGACACCGACGAGCGCGTACTCCTGGATCCTGACGCGGTTGGCGGCCGAGATCTTCACCGCGACGCCTCCTCGACCGGCGCAACCGCGTGGTGCAGCAGCTCGAGCTCCGTCGCCGAGGCGCCGTCGAGCTCGGCGACCAGAGCGCCCTCGCGCATCACGAGGATGCGCGTGGCGATGCCCAGCAGCTCCTCCATCTCCGACGAGACCATCACGACACCGAGCCCGCGCCCTGCGAGCTCGGCGATCAGCTTGTAGATCTCGCTCTTGGCCCCGACGTCGACGCCGCGTGTCGGCTCGTCGAGCATCAGCACCCTGCACTCGTGCAGCAGCCAGCGCGAGAGCACGACCTTCTGCTGGTTGCCGCCCGAGAGCTCGCGCGCGAGCCGGTCGGCGTCGTCGGGGACCGTGCCCAGCGCCCGCAGCTGTCCCGTGGCGGCGGCGCGCTCCGCGCCCAGGTTGATCAGCCCGCCGCGCAGGAAGCGCCCGAGGTCGGCGAGCGTGACGTTCTTGGACAGGCTCCAGTCGAGCAGCAGGCCCTGCGACTTGCGGTCCTCGGGCGCGAACCCGAGCCCGGCGGCGATCGCGGCCGCGGGCCGCCCCGTCGGCAGGCGCCGGCCGTCGACGTGGACCTCGCCGGCGTCGGGCGTCTCGAGGCCGTAGACGAGCCGCAGCAGCTCGGTCCGCCCGGCGCCGACCAGGCCGCCGATCCCGAGCACCTCGCCCGCGCGCACCTGAAAGGAGGCATCGCGCACGTCGGGCGCGCGCGTGATCCCGCGCACGTCGAGCAGGACGTCGCCGGCGGCGGATGCGGCCGGCCGGTCGGGGTAGAGCTGGTCGACGCGGCGGCCGACCATGCGCTCCACGAGCTCGCCCGCGGGCGTGTCGGCGGGCAGCCCGCTCGCGACGGTGCGGCCGTCGGAGAGCACCGTCACGCGCGAGCCGATGCGCGGGATCTCGTCGAGCCGGTGCGAGATGTAGACGACGCCGACGCCCTCGGCGGTCAGCCGCCGCACGACGCCGAACAGCGTCTCGACCTCGCTGTCGTCGAGGATCGAGGACGGCTCGTCCATCACCAGCAGGCGGACGTTCTGAGACAGGGCGCGCGCGATCGACACGATCTGCTGGGCCGCCGGGCGCAGCGCGCGCACCATCGCTCGCGGGGAGATGTTCTCGTGGTCGAGCCGGCGCAGCAGCTCGATCGTCTCGCGGCGCATCGTGTCGCGGTCGAGCAGCGGGCCGCGGCGGTGCTCGTGGCCGAGGAAGATCGAGTCGCTGACGCTGAGGTCCTCGACGAGGTCGAGCTCCTGGTAGATCGTGGCGACGCCGACCGCGATCGCCGCGCTCGGCTCGCCGACGGGCAGCGGCTCGCCGTCGACGAGGATCTCCCCCTCGGTCGGCGCGACGGCGCCCGAGACGCACTTGATCAGCGTCGACTTGCCGGCGCCGTTGGGGCCGAGCAGGCAGTGCACCTCGCCGGCCTGCACGTCGAAGTCGACACCCGAGAGCGCGCGCACGCCGGGGTACTCCTTGACGAGCCCTCGCACCTCGAGCAGCGGCGCCGCGGTGCTCACGAGGCGACCTCGAGCGGCTCGACGGCGGCGACGTCGATCCAGCGCTCCTCGCGCGCGGAGGCGATCACCGCGTCGATGATCTGAGCGGCGCGCAGGCCGTCGCGGAACATCGGCACGCCGTCGGCGAGCCCCTCGCCGCGGACCGCGGCGTAGACGTCGGCGACGAACAGGTCGAAGCAGTCGGCGTAGCCCTGCGGGTGCCCGGCCGGCAGCTTCGAGAGGCGGGCCGCGGCCGGCGACAGGTGCTGCGCGTCGCGACGGATGAGCGTGGCGGCCTCGCGGCGCCCGACCCACAGCGTCTCGGGGTCCTCCTGGTCGAAGGCGAGCGCCTCCGTGGCGCCGTCGACCTCGAGCCACAGCCGGTTCTTGCGGCCGGCCGAGATCTGGCTGATCACCGTGGTCCCGAGCGCGCCCTGGTCGGTCTCGAACTGGACGACGGCCGCGTCCTCGGTGGCGACGTCGCGGATCTCGCCGTCGGCCGGCGCGGAGCTGAACGCGGGGCGGTTCTCGGAGTGCAGGCGCTGCGCCAGCGCGGTCAGCATGCGCGCGCTCAGCCGAGTGATCCGGTGGCCGGAGACGAACTCGGCGAGGTCGCACCAGTGCGAGCCGATGTCGGCGAACGCGCGCGAAGCCCCGCCGAGCTCGGCGTCGACGCGCCAGTTGTCATCCTCGGCGCGCAGCAGCCAGTCCTGCAGGTAGGTGCCGTGGAGCAGGCGCAGCGGGCCGGTCGCCCCGGTGCGCACGTGCTCGCGCGCCTCGCGGACCGTCGGGTAGTAGCGGTAGACGAACGGAACGGCGGCGGTGCGATCGGCGGCGGCCGCGGCGTCGACGAGCCGCCGCGCCCCGCTGACGTCGAGCGCCAGCGGCTTCTCGCACACGACGTGCTTGCCGGCGGCGAGCGCGGCCTCGGCGAGCGGCAGGTGCAGGTGGTTGGGCGTGCAGACGTGCACGACGTCAACGCCGTCGGCCTCAACGAGCTCCTCCGAGGTGGCGAAGGCGCGCTCGATCCCGAGCTCCGCCGCCGCCTGCTCGGCGCGCGCGGGCGACGAGGCCGAGACCCCGACAACCTGGGCTCCGGCGAGGCGCGCGGAGCGGGCGTGGACGGCGCCGATGAAGCCGGCGCCGGCGATGGCGACACGAAGCGGTGCGTCCATGCCGTGGGACCGTATGGACCTTTTGCGTGCGTGTCAAGCAAAAGATTGAACTTCACACGACCGAAGACCTCGACTTCTGCGGTTTCGTGGTCTAGCCTTCCGCGCCGTGGCTCTACAGAAGGACACACCGCTCATCGGCGCGGGCTCCGTCCTCCAGCTGATCCGCGACACGCAAGGGGTCACGCGCTCCGATCTCGCCCGCATCACCGGGCTCGCGCGCTCGACCGTCGCGCAGCGCGTGGACGCGCTGCTGGCCCACGAGCTCGTCTACGAGGCCGGCGGCACCGCGTCGACCGGAGGCCGCCCCCCGACGCTGCTGACCTTCAACCAGCGGGCGGGCGTCGTGCTCGTCGCCGACCTCGGCGCGACGCACTCGCGCCTCGCCGCGAGCGACCTCGCCGGCGCGCCGCTGGCCGAGGAGGCGTTCGACATGGACATCGCCGCCGGGCCCGAGCGCGTCCTCGGTGTGGTCAACGAGCACTTCGCGGCGCTGCTCTCGGACCTCGGTCATGCCGCTGAGGACGTGCGCGGGATCGGCATCGGCGTCCCGGGGCCGGTCGCGTTCTCCAGCGGGCAGCCCGTCAAGCCGCCGATCATGCCCGGCTGGAACGGCTTCTCGATCCCCGGCTGGTTCGCCGGCCGCTACGACGCGCCGGTGCTCGTCGACAACGACGTCAACATCATGGCCCTGGGCGAGCACTGGGCCAACTGGCGCGACACCGAGCACCTGATGTTCATCAAGGTCGGCACCGGCATCGGCTGCGGGATCGTCGCCGGGCGCGCGATCCACCGCGGCGCGCAGGGCGCCGCCGGGGACATCGGCCACATCCGGCTCGCCGGCCAGGAGAGCATCACCTGCCGCTGCGGCAACGTCGGCTGCCTCGAGGCGGTGGCCGGCGGCGGCGCGCTCGCGCGGCGCCTCACCGCGGTCGGCGTCGAGGCCGCCGACAGTCGCGACGTCGTCCGGCTCGTGCGCGCCGACGACGCGAGCGCGGTGCGGATGGTGCGCGAGGCCGGGCGCTCGCTCGGCGAGGTGCTCGCCGGCTGCGTGAACTTCTTCAACCCCGGCGTGATCGTGATCGGCGGCGACGTCGGCGAGGCGCCCGAGCTGCTGGCGGGCGTGCGCGAGGTCACGATCCAGCGCTCGCTGCCGCTCGCCACCGGCGAGCTCGACATCGTCGCCAGCCGGCTCGGCGATCGCGCCGGCGTGGTCGGCGCCGCGATCATGGTCGTGGAGCACGTGCTCGCGCCCGACGTGGTCGACCGCGTCGTGCAGGCGGGGGCGGCCGCGTGAAGCGCCGGCCGGTCACGCTCTTCACCGGCCAGTGGGCAGACCTGCCGCTCGCCGACCTCGCCGCCAAGTGCGGCGGCTGGGGCTTCGACGGGCTCGAGCTCGCGTGCTGGGGCGATCACTTCGACGTCGCGCAGGCGCTCGAGGACCCGGCCTACGCGGCCGGGCAGCGCGAGCTGCTGGCGCGCAACGGGCTCGGGTGCTGGGCGATCGGCAACCACCTCGTGGGGCAGGCGGTCTGCGATCCGATCGACGCGCGCCACCAGGCCGTGCTGCCGCCCGAGGTGTGGGGTGACGGCGACCCGGCCGGCGTGCAGGAGCGCGCCGCCGAGCGCATGAAGGACACCGCCCGCGCCGCCGCGCAGCTCGGCGTCGAAGTGGTGACGGGCTTCACCGGCTCGCCGATCTGGCACATGCTCTACTCGTTCCCGCCCAACGACTTCGAGGCGATCGCGCGCGGCTACGAGACGTTCGCGGAGCAGTGGGGCCCGATCGTCGACGTCTTCGAGGCCGAGGGCGTGCGCTTCGCGCTCGAGGTCCACCCGACGGAGATCGCCTACGACTTCCTCACTACGCGCAAGGCGCTGGCGGCGATCGGCGAGCGGCCGGGCTTCGGGATCAACTTCGACCCCAGCCACCTCGAGCACCAGTTCCTCGACTCGGCCGCCTTCATCACCGAGTTCGGCGCGCGCATCCTCCACGCCCACGTCAAGGACTCCAAGCGCCGGCTCGACGGGCGCTCCTCGATCCTCGGCGGGCACGCCGACTTCGGCTCGCCCGGCCGCGGCTGGGACTTCGTATCCCCCGGCCACGGCGACGTCGACTTCGAGGCGATGTTCCGGGCGCTCAACCGCGTTGGCTACGAGGGCCCGCTGTCGATCGAGTGGGAGGACTCCGGGATGGACCGCGACTGGGGCGCGCCCGACGCGCTCGCGTTCGTGCGCCGCACGGACTTCGCGCCGTCCTCGGTGGCGTTCGACGCCGCGTTCTCGAAGAAGGCGTGAGCGGCTCGATCGGGAAGCGCGCGCGAGCCACGCTCGCGCTGAGCATCGTCATCGCAGGGGTCGGAGCCGGGAGAGCGGAGGCGGCCGAGTCGTCCCGGGTGCTCGTGTTCTCCAAGACCACGGCATTTCGCCACGGCTCGATCCCCACGGGGATCGCGACGATCGAGCAGCTCGGCCGGCGCCACGGCTTCCGCGTCGAGCGGACCGAGAACGCGGCCCGCTTCACGAAGCGCGGACTCGCGCGCTACGACGCGCTGATCTTCCTCTCCACCACGGGCGAACCGCTCGGGCGGACCAGTCAGAAGCGCGCCCTGCGCCGCTACGTCGAGCGCGGCGGCGGGTTCTTCGGCATCCATGCGGCATCCGACTCCACGCCCCCGGCTGGCGCTGGTACGACGGCCTCGTCGGCGCGCGCTTCCGCAGCCACGCTGCGGGCGCCCCGCCCGCGGTCGTCCGCGTCGCGCGCCGCCGTCCGGCGGCGACGCGAGGACTCCCCGCGATCTGGCGCCGCGCGGACGAGTGGTACGCGTTCCACACGAACCCGCGGGAACGCGTGCGCGTGCTCGCGACGGTCGACGAGCGCAGCTACACACCGGGCGACAGCTCGATGGGAGCGGATCACCCGATCGCCTGGTGCCAGCGCTACCGCGGCGGGCGCTCGGTCTACACGGCCATGGGGCATACGAGCGAGTCCTACGCCGAGCCGCTCTTCCGCGCCCACCTGCTGGGAAGCATCCGCATGGCCATGGGCCGCGCGCGCTTCGACTGCCCCTGACGTACTCCTCGTTCGGGGGTAGTCACCGACACCTCGAGGTGGGAGCGTTGCACCGTGAGGCCGCTCCTACCACCGGCCACCGCGGCGGCAGACCACCCGCTCTACGGAGTGTTGCTCGAGCGCGCGGCTGCGCACAGCCTCCCGCGCGAGCGAACGGATCCCCACCGCGTCGCGCTCGTCGTGGAAGGCGGGGGAATGCGTGGCGCGGTCTCAGCGGGGATGTGTCTGGTGCTCGACGCAGCCGGCCTCATGGCCTCCTTCGACCGCGTGTACGGCTGCTCGTCGGGAGCGTTGACCGGCTGTTTCGCGGCGGCGGGCCAAGCATCCGTCTGGGCCACGAGCTTCGAGGACTGCGCGTCCCGGGCCTTCATCGATCCGCGACGCGCGCTGCGGGGCCGGCCCGTGCTCGATCTCGACTTTCTCTTCGAGAACGTCATCGCCCGGCGCCGCTCGCTCTCCGAGGCCGGGCTGGCCGCAGGCCCCGAGTTCAGCGCGGTCGCCGTGTCGGCCACGCGCGGGGAGCTGCGCGTGCTGCGCGATTTCGAGAGCACAGCGGACGTCCTGGCCGCGGTGCGGGCGAGCTGCTCGATCCCCGTGCTGGCGGGAGCACCGCCGACGTACCGCTCGGAGCCGATGGTCGACGGCGGCCTGCTCGAGGCGATCCCGTATCGCACAGCGCTGCGCGAGGGAGCGACGCATGTGCTCGTACTGCGTTCGCGCCCCGCGGGCTATCACGCGAGCAGGGAGGGCCGGCTCGTCGAACCGATGCTCGCTCGCACTCATCCAGCGCTCGTGCCGCTGCTGCACAGCTGCGGCGAGCGCTACAACGGCGACGTGTCAGAGCTGGAGCGCCTGTCACGGCGAGCGCCGCTGCTCCCGCTCGTGCGGCAGATCGCCGTCCCGGCGGGCAGCCGCCTGGTCCCGAGGTTGAGCACTGATCGCAGCCGGATCGCCGACAGCGTGCGGCTGGGCGCGTACACGATGGCGTCCGCCCTCTACGGCGAGCCCGCCACGCGCTTCTGGCAGCCGTTCCCCGAGCTGCTCGCGGCCTAGGACGTCTCGAGCGGGTGGCCGAGGCGGCCCCACTTGGGCACGCCGCCGTCGACGACGTGGATCGCCTCGCGCGCGCCCGCGCGCAGCACCAGGCTCGCCGCCACCGCGGCGCGCTGGCCCGACGCGCACACGACCGCGATCGGGCGCTCCGGGTCGAGCCCCGGGGGCAGCGCGTCGATGTCGTGCCACGGCATGAACGCCGAGCCGGGGATGTGGCCCGCCTCCCACTCGCTGCGCTCGCGCACGTCGAGGATCTGGAGGTCGCGCCCCGGCAGCTCCTCGATGGTGAGCCGCTCGACGCGCTCGATCGGCCGCTTCTCCTGACGCCAGCTCGTCATCCCGCCGTGCAGGAAGCCACCGAGCCTGCGCAGCCCGACCGAGAGCGCGAGCCGGGCGGCGCGGCGGCCGTCCTCGTCGTCGCGCCCGACGAACACGATCTCCCGCTCCGGGTCGCCGAGCCACGCGAGCTTCGAGCCGAAGCCGGCCGTCATCATCGGGTTGCAGACCGCGCCGCCGATGTGCGCGTCGTCGAACTGCTGGTCGGTGCGGACGTCGACGAGCATCGCCCCGCCGGCGCGCCGCGTCTCGACCTGGCGCGGGGCGAGCGGGAGCACCTCGACGCCGTCGGTGAGCAGCTCGCCGCGGTTGAGCGCGACGATCGCCTCGAAGTTCGGCGGCTGCGGGCCGAGGCCGGCGAGCGCCTGCTCGACGAACGCGTCCTCGTCGTCGATTGCCAGCGTCGGGTTGTTGGCCCGCTCGAAGCCGATCGTCGAGGAGATCTTCATGTCCATCCCCGGGCCGCCGCACATCGAGCCGCCGAGATGGCCGGGCCAGACCTCGCACTCGGCGGGCAGGGTCAGCAGCCGCTCGCGCAGGGAGCGGTAGATGTCGCGCGCGCCCGCGGCCTTCTCGATCGCGAGGTCGGGCCGCGCGATGTCACCGACGAACAGCGTGTCGCCCGTCAGCACCGCCCACGGCCGGTCGCTGCGGGCGGTGTCGACGAGGGCGAACGCGGTGTGCTCGGGCCGGTGGCCAGGCGTGTGCAGCGCGCGCACGACCAGCGCGCCGAGCGCGAGCTCCCAGCCGTCGTCGAACGGCTCGTGCTCGTAGTCGGGCTCCGCCGCACGGTGGATGTGGATCGTCGCGCCGGTGGCCGCCGCGAGACGGC
>Ga0190275_10002873_pt1 | contig 12255 bp, 11 predicted proteins | sample Popmic550T_FD_133745 | JGI IMG/M metagenome (GOLD analysis project Ga0190275, IMG submission 133745) | Populus adjacent soil microbial communities from riparian zone of Yellowstone River, Montana, USA - 550 T | ecosystem: Environmental > Terrestrial > Soil > Riparian zone > Trees stand | place... | reverse complement strand
TGAAGTGGGAGGGCGGCTATGTCTGGGCCTGCAAGAACTACGACGGCGACGTGCAGTCCGACACCGTTGCGCAGGGCTTCGGTTCGCTCGGCCTGATGACGTCTGTCCTGATGACGCCGGACGGCAAGACCGTCCAGGCCGAGGCGGCGCACGGCACGGTCACCCGGCACTATCGCCTGCACCAGCAGGGCAAGCCCACGTCGACCAACCCGATCGCATCGATCTTCGCGTGGACGGGCGGCCTCAAGCACCGCGGCAAGCTGGACAACACACCTGAGGTGACCGGCTTCGCGACCACGCTCGAGCAGGTCTGCATCGAGACGGTCGAGGAAGGCAAGATGACCAAGGATCTAGCGCTCCTGGTCGGTGCGGACCAGGAGTGGCTGACCACCGAGGCCTTCCTGGCCGCGCTGGACGAGAACCTGCAGAAGAAGGTCGGCCAGGCCGCCTACAAGAGCAGCAGCAGGGTGTAGAGGGCCGGCGCCCCGAAGGTGACCAGCAGGATCCAGGCGATCATCTTGTGCCCGGGCTTGGCGCGGTCGAGGTTGGAGACGAAGTGCACGACCGCGCCTTCCTCGGTGTGCCGGCTCAACCCGATCCGCTTGGCGTCCTCCGGGCGGCGGTCCGGCCGCTCGTCCGCGATCGCGTCCGGCGGGATGCCGTACAACGCCGGCCGGTCCGGATCGACCTCTTCGCGCTCGCCGTACATCCGGCCTCCCGCAGGATGGGTGGAGGCTCAAGCTAACCCCGCTGCCGAGGCCGACTCAAGCACCTTGCACCATCGTCCCACCCCAGACACCACAACGGCGGCTCGCAGTCCGCGAGCCGCCGTCCTGGGTAGTGCCGTGACTACTTGAAGTCAACGACCCAGCTGTCGCGGGTGGAGGTGCCCAGGCAGATGCCCAGCAGCTTCGAACTGCAGTACTTCGCGTCTCCGTGGCCAACGCCCAGCTCGTCCAGCCCGCAGTTGAACAGCGTGCCCGAGCTCTGACTCTTCAGCCTGTCGAAGGCCGCCTTCGCCGTCTCGCCGCCTGCTGCCGCCATGGAGGAGCCGGTACCCGAGACGTTGCCGCTCTCGGCACGGCTCTCCGCGTCATTGCGGGCGCCTTCCGTGAGGCCGGTGTCTCGCTGCAGCGGTGCACAGCCGCGGTCGACTCGCGCGTTGTCCACGAGGGTGAACAGCTCCAGTTCGGAGCCGTTCATCCCGCCGTCGTCCGTGGGCGGGGGCGGGGTGGTGGTCGTCGGCTGGGTGGTCGGCGGGTCGGTCGGGGTCTTCGACGGCGTCGGGGTGTTCGGGTTCTTGCTCGGGGTGGAGCCGCCGGTCGGGTCCTCGCTCGGCTCGTCCGTCGGACCAGTGGTCGGGCCGTCCGTGGGTCCGTCGGTCGGACCGTCGGTCGGCGTCGGGTCGTCCGAGGGAGACGTCGACGGGTTTTCGCCCGGGGCGCTCGGGGTCTCCGTCGGCTTCGGCGTACCGGGGGTCGGTACCGGCGTCGGGGTGACGGGCTGCTTCGGCTTCGACGACGGCAACGCGGTCGGCTCGGGTGACGTCCTGATGTAGGTGTCGTCCTCGCGGCTGACGTACGGGACGGCGGCCTCGGCCTGGTCCGCCTGCGGCTGGTGCAGCAGGATCCAGGAGATCGGAGTGATCACCAGGATGACCGTCCCGATCGCCACCGCGATCCGCTTGGCGCGGGACGGCGGCCGGGTGGCCGCTCTTCTACTGCGTCGCCGCCCAGCGGCTGATCGCTCTGACATTACGTACGTGTTCCCTTCACGGTCGCCCCCAAGACGTGCCTCATTCGTCTCACCGCGGCGCCGTGAGGTGCGCCCGATGGCATAGCAAGGACGGATCTACCCGCAGTGATCAGCCGTCAACCGGGTGCACGTTGTGGTCCGGCCACAGTGCCTGTGGCCGACTCGGTGCGCGGCGGACAATGCTGATCGCGGGGCTGGTGGTTCGGTCAGTCCCGACCGAAGTCCTGCACCCAACTGCCGGGTCCCCATTGCTGCTTGACCTGCCCGGGGTCGAACCCGATGCCGATCTTGGTGAACCTGCAGTTCAGGATGTTCGCCCGGTGGCCGTCGCTGTTCATCCAGGCGTTGAAGACGCGCTGCGGGCTGTCGTAGCCGGCCGCGATGTTCTCGCCCCAGCCGTTCCCGCGCCAGCCCGCCTTGGCCATCCGGTCGCCCGGATCTTCGCCGTCGGGGTTGGTGTGGTCCATGTAGTGCCGGCGCACCATGTCCGACGCGTGCGAACCGGCGGCCTCGACCAGGCTGTCGTCCAGTTGCAGCGGGCGGCAGCCCTGGTTGCGGCGGGCCTGGTTGGTCAGGTTGAGCACCTCGCGCTCCTGCGCGTTGGTACCCCCACCGCCCGGCGGCGGTGGCGGCGGGTCGTTCGGCGTCGGCTCGCTGGTGACCGTCTTGGTCGGCGTCTTCGTCGGCCCGCTCGGCTTGGTTGGCTTCGGAGTCGACGGCTTCGGGTTCGGCCGGCCGTGCGCCTTGGATGTCCGCTGCGGCGCCTTCGGGGTGACAGTGACCGTCTCGACCTCGCCCGGTACTGGCGTGGTGGGCGGAGTCGCCGGTACGCCGGGCGAGGCCGGGGTACTCGTGCTCGTGGTCGACTGGGCCGGCCCCAACGCCGGTACGCCGGTCGGAGTGATCGTGGTGGTCAGACCGTTCGGCAAGGTGGCGGTCACGGTGACCTTCGTCTTGCCAGGGCCGGAGTTGGCGCCCTCGACCGCGGCCGGGCCGGAGTTGTCCTCGGAGACGTTCAGAACCTTGGTGGCATCGGAGTCGGCAACGGCGGAACCTTCGCGGTCCGCCATCAACCAGACCACGGGTCCGATGGCGAGTAGCACGGACAGCGCGCTGACGGTCGGGCCGATCAGGCCACGACGTCGCGGTGCTTTCCTGCTGCGGTGCCGCCCAGGGGTAGGCGAGTCCGTCATAGGTGGGCGAGTCCTCTTCAGTTCGTCGTACTACGGAAGTGCGTCAATCCCCGTGCGTCGTTCCCCCACACGTTCGTACCCAGGCCCCCCTGGTGACCGAACAGTGACCTTAACCGACCTGCAAGGTCACCGTTACGGCTGCGCGATGCGTCTTAACGAACCCCTGAGATTCGGGGGTTTTCGGCTCAACCGCCGAAGTTCTGGACCCAGCTGCCGTTGCCCCATTCGGACTTCACCTGACCGCCGTCATAGCCGACCCCGAGCATCGTGTAGTCGCAGTTCAGGATGTTGCGGCGGTGGCCTTCGCTCTTCATCCAGCCGTCCACCACGGCGGCCGCGCTCTTGTAGCCGACGGCAATGTTCTCGGCCATCGCGCCACCCTTGAAGCCGGCGGCCTTCATCCGGTCGAACGGCGACCGGCCGTCCAGGCTGGTGTGGTCGAAGTAGTGCCGCGCGACCATGTCCGTCGCGTGCAGATCAGCGGCCCGGGTCAACGCGCTGTTGGTGCGCAACGGACCGCAGCCGGCTTTGGCGCGTTCGGCGTTCGTCAGCTGCAGGACCTGCGCCTCAGCGCCACCACTCGGCGCCGGCGGCTTGGTCGACGGCTTCGGCGTCGGGGTCGGGGTCTCGGTGCGAGTCGGGCGCGGCGTCGGCTTGGTCGACGGCTTGGGGGAGCGGGTGGCGTCACGGCTCGGCGCGCTGGGCGACCGCGTCGGAGTCGGCGTCGGCTTCTTCGACGGAGTCTTGGACGGCGTCTTGGAGGGGGTCGCCGAAGGAGTCCTGGTCGGCGTGACGATCGGAGTACTGGCGTCGTCCGACGGGGTGACCATGCCTGCGGTCTCCGTGGTCGTCGTCAGCGGCTTGTCCTGGCTGGTCGGCGTGGTGTCGTCGCGCATCAGGTACCAGCCGGCACCGGCCAGCACCGCGAGCACGGTCAACGCACTGAGGATCGGGCCGGCTACCCCACGCTGCTTACGGCGGCCGTGCGACCGCGGCGCCTCAGGCCGCTGCGAGCCCTGCGGCTGCTGCGGGTTGTGCGGATGCTGCGAGTTCTGCGGGTAGTAGGGATCGTTTGGTGCGTCGTTCATGGAGCCAGCGAGCCTCTCGTCGTCGTACGTCGATCCCCGTGCACCCCAGGTCGTTGCCGCACGGACGCTAGCGGATCTGGCCGCCGACCACGACCCCTTGCGGCCAACCTCACCCCGGCATTGACGAACCTTTAACGACGCGCCGTAGTGTCCTAGACCTCTACGAGAGCCAGGAAAACGCCGATCCCGGCCCGGTCGGTACGGGGCCGGGAGCGACGGTCAGGAGCGGGCGATGACGATGTCGGCGATGACCTTCCAGCCGAGGCTGCGGTAGAGGCGGAGGCCGTCGATCGAGGCGATCAGGATGCCGCGCTTGGCGCCCTGGGCCGCGGCCGTCTCGACCAGTGACGCCATCACGGCGCTGCCCAGACCCCGGCGCCGGTGCGCCGGGTCGGTCTCGATCCGGTCGGCGACGGCATCCGCGCCGACCACCGCCATCCGGCCGCTGGAGACGACGCCGCCGTGCAGCGTCGCGCGGGTGATGATCAGGTCGTCCTCGAGTTCGGTGTGCAGCGCATAGCGTTCGTTCAGTTTTAAAGCGGGTTGCTCGGACAGCTGGATCGTCATCAGCCAGTCCTGATCGCGCTGCACCTCCAGCCCGAGGTCCTCGAGCTGCTCGATCCGCGCCTCACGGTCGTCGGTCGCGAGCGTGACCCAACCGGCGCCCCGGTCGTTCCCCGCTGCCCTGGCCAGCTCGGCGGCGCGCTCCACGCGCTCGGGTTTGTCGTCGGCATCGAGCACGACGTACTCCATCGCGCGGTTCGCCTCACCCGCGCGGACGGTCAGAATGCCGTCGTTGTCGTCCTCGACTGTGGTCCAGCCCCGCGATACAGACCACCCGGCCTGCCAGCGGCGGACGAGTTCCTCACGATCTCTCACTCGTTGATTCAATCAGTCAGAACGCCCCACGGCGAGGGGAAGAAGTGTCGGCTGTCCCCAACAGCGCTCCAAAGAGCGGATTCGTTACCTCTGCGAACCACCGGGATCGGTCTTCAGCAGGTCGAAGCAGTGGAGGTTGCGGAAGCTGCCGTCGCGGGCCGGGCTGGCGGCGCGCTCGAGGCCGGTACGGGTGAACCCGTTGACCTCGGCAACACGCTGGGAGGCGGTGTTGCCCTCGGCAGCGAACAGCACCAGCCGGCGGCGGCCGAGTCCGCCGTCCTCGACCGGGGTGAAGGCGTGGCCGATCGCAGCCCGGACCGCTGCCGACATTACGCCCCGGCCGCGCGCGTCGGGGTGCGCCCAGTAGCCGATCTCGCCCATCGTCTTGTCGATCCGGTTCTTGAGGTCGAACACGCTCACGCAGCCGAGCAGGTCGTCGGTGTCCGGATCGGCGATCGCCCAGGAGACACCCTCGCCGGTCGCGAGGTTGTCCTGCCGGCTCTCGATGAAGGCCTCGGCGTCCTCCAGCTGGTACGGCTTGGGGAGGCCGGCCAGCCACCCCTGGGTCCGGTCGTCGTCACACGCCTCGGCGACGCGCTTGGCGTCGGTACTGCGAAAGGCCCGCAGCCGCACGCGGTCCGTCTCGATGAGGGGCGCCGTCCACCAGTGTCCCTGCGGTTCGGGTTCGTCGTCTCGCGCGATCGAGGCGACCCACTCGTCCTTGCGAACGCCGCGCGCCACGCCACCGTCGGGGATCGTCACGAGATTCCGGAAGCCGCACTTCCAGGCGACCCGGCGGGATCCCCAGTTGCCGACGTACGCACGCCAGGTGACCCGGTCCCACCCCTGCTCGAACGAGTGGCTCACCGCCAGCTTCAACGCCCGGGTCATCACGCCGTTGCCCCGGGCCCAGGGCGCCACCGCGAACCCGACCTCGCCGATGTTCCCATCCTGCGGGCGCAGGTCGAGGGTGCCCGCGTACCGCCCTTGGTACTCGATCGCCCAGGCCCAGGAGTTGCCCGCGCGCCAGCCGGCCGGGACGAACTCGGTCAGGTACTGCTCGGCGTGCTGCCACTCGTACGGCACCGGGATGGTCGTCCAGCGCTGCATCTCCGGGTCCTGGCAGACGTCGTACACCGGCCGGAGGTCGTCCACGGTGTGCGCACGCAGCGTCACCGTACCGTCGGTCAGGGTGGGGACGTCCTCGGGGAATCGCATGTCTCAGCCTGACAAGCCGGACCCGCCTCGGCAACGCCATTTCGGTCGCGTCCCACACAAACCAACACATTCCGACTGCGAGTGGGCGGTCCAGACCTTAGGCTGTCAGGTGTGAACGCCACCGAACCGTCCCGCGGCAGGGGCGGTCAGCTCGCTGCCCAGCGCCAGGCCACGATCGTTGCCGAGGTCAACAGCAGGGGCGCGATCACGGTCGCCGAGCTGGTCGAGCGCTTCGGCGTGTCCGACATGACGATCCGCCGCGACCTGGACGCCCTCGACTCCAGCGGCCTGCTGCACAAGGTCCATGGCGGCGCGACGTCGGTCGGGTTGCGCAGCGCGCACGAACCAGGGTTCGACGCGAAGCTCACGCAGGAGTCCGCCGCCAAACACGCGATCGCCGTCGAGGCTGCCCGCCGGGTCCAGCCCGACAGCGCAATCGGTATCGGCGCCGGTACGACGACCTACGCGTTCGCCCGGCAACTGCTCCGGGTGGAGAACCTCACGGTCGTCACCAACTCGGCACGGATCGCGGACGTGTTCCACGGCAATGGCCGCTCCGACCGTACCGTCGTCCTGATCGGCGGCATCCGCACTCCGTCGGACGCCCTGGTCGGCCCGATCGCCACGGCGGCTCTGCAATCGCTGCACCTGGACATGCTCTTCCTGGGCGCCCACGGCGTAGACGCTGACCACGGCCTGAGCACCCCGAACCTGATGGAAGCCGAGACCAACCGCTCCTTCATCGCGGCCAGCCGCGAGGTCGTCCTGCTCGCCGACCACACCAAGTGGGGCACCGTAGGCCTGAGCACCTTCGCCACCTGGCCCGACCTGAACCTGGTCATCACCGACGCCGGCCTTCCTCCCTCGGCGCAAAAGGCCATGCAGGAAACAGGTACCGAGCTAATAATCGCTTCGTGACCCGTGATGCGCCCCTAGGCCGGCCGTTCTGGGTGGTCTGGTGTGCGGGCGCGGTCTCGTTCGTCGGGGACGGCATCACCTTCGGCGCACTGCCGCTGCTGGCAGCGTCCTTCACCCGGGATCCGCGAATCGTCTCGCTCAGCGAAGCGGTCGCGGGCGCCGGCTGGCTGCTGCTCGGCCTGGTCTCGGGCGTGATGGTCGACCGCTGGCGACGGACCTCGACCATGTGGATCGTCGACGCGATCCGCGCGGTCGTGGCGGGCGTGTTCGCGGCGCTGATCCTGCTGGACCTGGCGAACATTCCCATCCTGCTGATCGCCGGGTTCGCCCTCGGACTGCTGGCGCCGTTCTTCGACAACGCCTCGTCGGTGATCATTCCCGACCTCGTCGAAGGCGCTGCCCTCGAACGCGCCAACGGCTACCAGCAGATCTCCCTGCTTTTGTTGGCCAACCTGATCGGTCCGCCCCTGGGCGCTGCCCTCTTCGTGCTCGACCACGGCCTGCCGATCCTGGTCGACGCCGTCTCCTTCGCAGTGGCGGCAATCCTGATCTTCTCGATCAGACACGCCTCCCCGCCCCGCGAGCGCGCCACCGACCGCCACCTGGGCCGTGAACTCAAGGAAGGCCTGACCTTCCTGTGGCAGCACAAGCTCCTGCGCTCCCTCTGCCTGCTTCTCCTGGTGGTCAACGCAGTAGCCGCAGGCATCGTCGCGATCCTCGTCCTCTACGTCCTCGAGGTACTACGCCTCCCAGAAGCAGGCTTCGGCTGGCTGGTCGCGATCTACGCCGTCGGCGGCATCCTCGGCGCTCTGCTGGCGCCCCGGCTGTCCAAGCGCGTCCCGATCTTCATCAGCCTGGTGTCCTCGATGCTCATCTCCAGCCTGGCCATCATCGCCTTCGGCCTCGTCAGCACCTTCACCTTGGTAGCCCTGTCCGCCACCATCCTCGGCCTAGCCGGCACCTGGTGGAACGTAGTGACCATCACCCTCCGCCACCGCCTCGTTCCGCCCGCCCTGCTAGGCCGAGTTACCTCCGTCTACCGCATGGTCGCCTTCTGCGCCGCCCCACTAGGAGCCGTAGCCGCCGGCCTTCTGGCTCACCGCACCGACCTGAAAACCCCGTACCTGGCCATGGGCATCCTGCAGTTCCTGGCAACCCTCGCCTTCGCACCGACCATCCGCAGGGAGCTGTCAAGAAATGCGGGCGGCACCGGCGGAGGGGGTGGCATCTAGCGAGCTCGGGGTGCTGAACCCGTGCTGCTCGAAGGCCTTGGTGATGGCGTTGAGGGTGTCGGCGGCTGAGGAGGCTTCTACCAGGGCGATGATGCAGCCGCCGAAGCCGCCGCCGGTCATCCGGGCGCCCAGGGCGCCAGCTGCCAGCGCTGTGTCTACGGCTACGTCGAGTTCGGGGACGGTGATCTCGAAGTCGTCACGCAGCGAGGCGTGTGAGGCCGTGAAGAGCGGGCCGACGTCGCGGAGGCGGCCGGCCTGCATCAGGGCGATGGCTTCCTCGACCCGCTGGATCTCAGTCACCACGTGGCGGACGCGGCGACGCATCACGTCGTCGGACAGCCGGGGCAGCGCTTCGTCCAGGTCCTCGGGGGCGATCGAGCGCAGAGCCGGTACGCCGAGTTCGGCGGCGGCCTGTTCGCAGGACTGGCGGCGGGCTGCGTACTCGCCGTCGACGTGCCGGTGCGGTGCCTTCACATCGACCACCAGCAAGGCCAATCCGTCGGCTGCCGGGTCGAAGGGGATCTGCTCGGTCGTCATCGCGCGGATGTCGAAGTACAGCGCATGGCCGGCCGTGCAGCACATCGACGCCATCTGGTCCATCAGGCCGACCGGCGCACCGACGTACTGGTTCTCGGCACGCTGTACCAGCCGGGCCACCTCGGCCGGGTCGACCTCGAGGTCGCGCAATCCCAGCAGGGCAACGGCTGACGCGCACAGCAGAGCGGCCGACGAGGACAGACCGGCGCCGGACGGCAGGTCCGACTCGACCAGCAGGTTGGCGCCGCCGATCTCGTACTTCGTCTCGCGCAGCACCCAAGCGGCACCCGCCGGGTAAGCCGCCCAGTCCTTGACCGACCCGGGCGTCAACGAGTCGAGCGCGAACTCGATCACCGTGTCCTGGCCGGCCGACGCCACCGCGATCACGCCATCGGTCCGGGCCGACGCGCTGATGGTGATCTGGTTCGGCAGCGCGATCGGTAGGACCAGACCGTCGTTGTAGTCGGTGTGCTCGCCGATCAGGTTGACCCGGCCGGGCGCACGCCAGACTCCGTCAGGGGCGTGGCCGAAGACCTCCGCGAACTTGCTCACGAGCCAACCTTCCGTAGGGTTTCGGCGACATCTTCGGGCAGGGTGTCGGAGATGAAGGCACCCATCCCGGACTCCGATCCCGCCAGGTACTTGATCTTGTCCTGGGCCCGCCGGATCGACAGCAGTTCCAGGTGCAGGTAGCCGAGCTCACGATCCACCCGCACCGGCGCCTGGTTCCAGGCCGCGATGTAGGGCAGGTCGTCGTCGTACTGTCCGTCGAAGCGGCGCAGTACGTCGAGGTACAACTGGGTGAAGTCGTCTCGCTCCTCGCCGGTCAGTTCGGCGAGGTCGGCGACCTGGCGATGCGGGTAGAGGTGCACCTCGACCGGCCAGCGCGCGGCCTGCGGGACGAAGGCGGTCCAGTTCGCGTTGTCCGCCACCACCCGGCGGCCGTCCTTGCGCTCGGCGGCCAGGATGTCGGCGAAAAGGTTGCTGCCAGCAACTTCCTGGTGCTCCCGGGCGCGGGCCATCAGGTTCTTGACCCGCGGCGGCAGGAACGGGTACGCGTAGATCTGGCCGTGCGGGTGGCTCAGCGTCACGCCGATCTCGCGGCCGCGGTTCTCGAACGGGAAGATGTACTCGACGTCCGGGCGCGCGCTGAGCTCCGCCGTCCGGTCGGCCCAGGCCTCGACCACCAGCCGGGCCTGGCCCTGGGACAGCTCGGTGAACGACTGGTTGTGGTCGCTGGTGAAGCAGACGACCTCGCACCGGCCGGGACCGGAGAACGAGGGGAACCGGTTCTCGAAGACGGCGACGTTGTAGTCGTGGTCCGGGATCTCGGTCGGCTTGCCGGGCTTACTGGCGTCCAGCGGGCACTGGTCGGCCGGTGGCAGGTAGGTACGGGTGTTGCGGTGGGTGGCGAAGGTGATCACGTCACCGGTCAGCGGGTCGGTCCTGAACTCGGCCTGCGGCTTCGGCGCGGGCAGCCCGCGGCTGTCCTCGAGCGGCACCCGGATCGGCGCGTCGGCAGGGTCGTAATAGATCAGCTGGCGACCGTCGGACAGGGTGGTGTCCGTCCGGCGGGCACCTCGCGGGGTGGTGTTCATGGACCGACCTTCCGGTGATGAGCCGAGAATGGACACTCTTGGCCATCAACCATCGTAAACCAACATTTTCCAACATGCACCGTGGGACCCGCCACCGGTACGCTGGATCGATGGACGTCGCCCTACCATCGCGTCCTCTCCCCGCATACCGGAGAGGGCGCTAGGAATTCCCCTGTCATGAACGAGACCCTGCTCAACATCGTCCTGATCTTCATCTTCGTCCTGATCGGCGGAGTTTTCGCCGCCGCCGAGATGGCGCTGGTGTCCCTGCGGGACAGTCAGCTCAAGTCGATCTCCCAGCGCGGCAAGCGCGGTGAGACGGTCGCCCGGGTGGCCGCGAACCCGAACCGGTTCCTGTCGGCCGTACAAATCGGCGTGACCCTGATGGGCTTCCTGTCCGCCGCCTTCGGTGGCGCGACGCTCGCCGACGGCCTGGCGCCGCACCTGGAGGAGCTCGGCCTGCCGGAAGGGGTCGCCGCCACGGTCGCCCTGGTGCTGATCACCATCGCCATCTCCTACGTCTCGATCGTGCTCGGTGAACTCGCGGCCAAGCGGCTCGCGCTGCAGCGCGCCGAGATGTTCGCGCTCGGCCTGGCGCCGCTGGTCGACCGGATCGCGTCGATCGCCCGGCCGGTGATCTGGCTGCTGTCCAGGTCCACCGACCTGGTCGTCCGCGCGCTCGGCGGCGACCCGAACGCGAACCGCGAGGTGATGTCGGATGAGGAACTGCGCGAGATCGTCTCCGCGCACGAGTCGCTGGGTGAGGAGGAGCGCCGGATCGTCGACGACGTCTTCGAGGCCGGCAGCCGGCAGCTGCGCGAGCTGATGCTGCCCCGGACCGAGGTGGACTTCGTCGACGCGGAGATGCCGGCGTACAAGGCGGTCAAGTTCGCCGCCGAGCGGCCGCACTCGCGGTATCCGGTGATGAACGGCTCGGCCGACGACATCGTGGGGTTTGTGCACGTCCGCGACCTGTTCGACCCGGCGGTCGCGACGCGGTCGGTCCGGGTCGGCGATCTGGCCCGCGACGTCCTGATGCTGCCCGACACCGCCAAGCTGCTCCCGACGCTGACCGAGATGCGCCGCCGCAGTACCCATCTGGCGATCGTCCTGGACGAGTACGGCGGTACCGCCGGCATCGTCACGCTCGAGGATCTGGTCGAGGAACTGATCGGCGACATCAAGGACGAGTACGACGAGGAGTCGGCCGAGACCACCCGGTTGCGCAGCGGCGACGTCGAGGTGGACGGCCTGCTCAACCTGGACGACTTCGCCGACGAGACCGGCGTCGAACTCCCCGACGGCCCGTACGAGACGGTGGCCGGCTTCCTCGCCGCCCAACTCGGCCGCGTCCCATCCGCCGGCGACGAGGGAGGCGTGGACGGCTACAAGATCACCGTGATGGAAATGGACGGCCGCCGGGTAGCCCGCGTCCGGGTCCACCGCGTCACCGCCGAGGAGCCGGTCCCGGCGGACTAGGCCACGACCTCGGCCTTCGACGCGGCCGGGGTCAGGATGTCCAAGCGGCGCAGCACAACCAGGCCACCGATGGAGAAGCCGAGTCCCTGGACGACCAGGATCGGGATGATGCCCACGGCGTCGCCGAGCACGCCCGCGATCACGATGCCGAGCAGCAGGGCGGCACCTTCGGCGGCGAAGAGCGCGCCGAAGACGCGACCGCGGGAGGCGTCGTCGGTGAGTCGCTGGATCACCGTCATCGACCCGGCGATCAAAAACGCGCCCGGCAGGCCGACGAGGATCATGCAGACGAAGGCAGGCGCCAGACCGTCCCAGAACAAGGGATACAGAAACATCACCAGGTCGATCAAGCCGAACG
>Ga0190275_10002872_pt1 | contig 12256 bp, 7 predicted proteins | sample Popmic550T_FD_133745 | JGI IMG/M metagenome (GOLD analysis project Ga0190275, IMG submission 133745) | Populus adjacent soil microbial communities from riparian zone of Yellowstone River, Montana, USA - 550 T | ecosystem: Environmental > Terrestrial > Soil > Riparian zone > Trees stand | place... | reverse complement strand
TGCGACGTCAACGATCTGCGCACGAAGGAAGCTTTGCAGATCTTCCCGAAAGCTAAGGCTTACTGGGACTGGCGACGGTTGCTCGACCAAAAGGACGTTGAAGCCGTGGTGATCTGCACGGCAGACCACCACCACGCATTCATCGCGAACTGGGCATTGAACCGCGACATGCACGTGTTCTGCGAAAAGCCCCTCGGCATCAGTGTGGACGAAGCGCGCACGGTCCGCGCAAATTACATCAAGAGAAAAACCAAGGTCGCGACGCAGCATGGAACACAACGTCATGCCTATCCAAATTTTGAGCGCCTGCGGGAACTGATTCTCGACGGGGCCATAGGGGAACTCAAGACCATTCATAGTTGGGACAGTCGCCAACTTCCGAGACCCGGATACCCGAAGGCCGAAGGCCAGCCCCCCTCTTTCCTTCACTACGAGCAATGGATCGGGCCCTCGCCTTATCATCCGTACAGCCCGCAATATTTCGGCGGCACTTCGGGTCTCAACTGCCTGTTTTGGAACATGTACCGCGACTTCGGTGTAGGCCAGATGGGGGATATGGGCGCACACACGATGGATCTTGTCTGGAACGCCATCGATGCAGGCGCTCCTAGCGCCATTGAAGTTGACCAGGAGGTCACGGACAAATACGACCCGAATATCTGCCCCGTCAAACTCAAAGTACGCTTCGAACATCCTGCGAATCAGTGGCGCGGACCTGTTGCTGTCGTTTGGTACCAGGGGGGTCTGAAACCAGATGCGCCGAAGAGTTACGTGAATTTGGAGAGAGTCGGCAATGGGGCCATCTTCGAGGGCACAAAGGGGGCGATATTCGCCGACTTCACCAGCCGGATCATCATCCCAAACAATGATGATGGGGATCTAACATACTACAAGCGGCGCACTGCGGAACAACGTCTTCCTCTGGTTGCCGGCGCAGGGCAACCAACACAGGCCGTGCAAAGCGGCCAGCCCGCCAGTGCTCCTCGCCCCGCCGCAGCGAAACCCGCACTGCCGGCGGGATTCACTGCCATGCCAAGCGCTCAACCCGGACCGACCGGCTTTCCGGATATCCAGTTTGTCGATGGAAAGACGCCGGCCGCTCTTGGGCTTCCCAACGGAACTGTTGAAGCTATCCTCGAAGCCGAGAAGAGCGGCGCTCCTGCTCGCGCCGGCGATCCATTTCAGATCGAATGGCTGGATGCCTGCAAGGGCAAGAACAATAATGCGATTCATGGAACCAGCAGCAAGACACATTGCGATTTCGATTACTCCGGCACAATGATCGAGCAGATGTTGCTGGGTCTTGTCGCACACCGCGCCGGCAAACGCCTCGAATACGATGGCGCTACTGGGCGCATCACGAACTCCTCGGAAGCGAACGATTATCTCAAGCGCGAATACAGGCCGAATTGGACTCTTAACGGGTAACTTACGGAGGTTGACCTCCTAGTCTTTCCGAGCGCCATCCGCCGGCTTCATCAGGCGATATTCGATTTTTTGGAGAGCGCCTTCCGTGCCGTACGATGCGAAGCCGAACGGCGCAGAAAGCTTAATTTCGCCGTGCCGTAAACCGATGGCCCGGCCCGCTATCGCGACATTGATGACTGGCTTTTCATCTATCCACACTCCGATTCGGGCGGCTGTTACTTGAAGACGAAATCGATACCAACGTTGGGTTTCGAATGTAAAGTAAGTTCGGGTTTCATTGTCCGAAGCATCCCATCCATCGATGCTGGACAGCCCGACGATATCGCCACCCCAGCCGCCCGTCACGAGCGAACAAAACGAATCCTGAACTGGAAAAGTGATCGTCGCAAAGAAGTCGTTGCCTGCAAGGCGGACGGCCTCGAAGCGAACCTCATAATCGGACTGAGGAAATGATCCGGTCCATGTAATTCCCGTCATGGGCTTGCCTCGTCCGAGAACGATCGTTCCCTTCTCGACACGAACGTCGCCGCTCCCTGTGAAGGCAGTAGTCTGCCATCCCCTCAGTAACTCTCCGTCAAAGAGTGATTGCCATTCGCCGGCTTTTGCGGCAGCGCTCTCTATCTTTCGGTCCTGACCCGCGCGCATGCTGCCGTGCAGAACACATAAGCCGCACACCGCCGCAATGAGCGGCCCGGCGCTGATCATCGGCGGTAGACAATCAAGGCGCACAGACCCCCTAAAAATCGAGACGTAAACCGAATTGCAAGCTTCGCGTGTTGTGCCGACCGCGAGCCAGGAGAAATGATGCGGCGCGTTGTAGATCTGTGCCCAATGTCATCAGAGTATATCAATGGACCGCGAGAAGGGACATGGATAAACCACTCGTGTGCCTGCCACGTGCGAGGTAGCCGACGAGGCGACCTATTCGAAACGCGCCCGGCCGGCTTGCGCGCATTCGGAGGCAACGGTGACATAGCGGACTACAGCGTCGTTGCCGATCACGTAGGGATTAGGGTCAGACGGACGGCGTTTCGCCATCGCGGGAAGCTTGTTCTTTGCGTCGTCAAGATGCGTGTGGTTGGCAATGAGCACGTCGGCTCCGGCCTTGGCGACAATGTCGCGGAAGCGGTTAGCCGACTTGATGTAGGTGTCGAACCAGAACTTATTCGGGCGGTCCGGCGTGATGTAAGCGGGGCTCCCGCTCAACCAGTTAAATCCGGTTCCTCCCCAGGATGCGGCCAGGTGAGGCTTTCCGTTGTCCTTCACGGGGACAAGCACCGACAGAGTACCTAGAGTATGGCCAGGGGTCACGTACATCGTGATCGTTGTGTCGCCTAGTGTCAATTTCTGGCCGTCTGAGGCGACCATGTCGCGCCTGGGCTTCAGCCAGCTTCCCTGCGTGCGCTCGAGCAATGCCCAATCCTCGGCTGCCATGATGACACGCGAGTTAAAGTGCTCCTGCAGGTATCCAGCTCCTCCGACGTGGTCTCGGTGCGCGTGGCTGACAATGACGTATTTGATTGTTGCCGGGTCCAGACCCAGTTTCTTCAGGCCATTGACGATTTCATCTTCGACCGAGTAGTCAAAGATCGCGTCGATGATTATTATTCCTTCGGAGGTCGTGACAGCCCAGGCGCCATAATCTTTTTCGCCCACGAAGTAGAGGTTGTCGAATACCTTTACCGGCTCCGCATGCCAGGTGGCGCGATCCGGAGGGCCTTCGCGCCTGGGCGCTTTGGCCGGAGCGGCCGGGCGGCTCGCGCTGGGCTGAGCGAACTGGGTGCAGATGCCTTCGAATATCCCGGTGTGCTCTTTGCCCGCGGCCTTACGAGCGGCTTCAATATGGATAGTCACCGCTGCTTCTTTATCAGCCAGCGATGACTGAGCAGCGAGACGCGTGCCTAGGAATCCTGCCGAGAGGATGATGGCGGACGAGATAGCGACCGTGCGGCGTTTCATGATTGTACTTGTGAAGCATAATATCCTGTACGCGCACGGTATGGATCAGCGCGATCGTATAACATGGCCACATGCCTTCGACTAGTCTCCGCGCCTTGTTGCTCTGGGCCTCCGTCTCGCTGGTGATCCATCCGGTCTGCTATGGTCAAATCGCCGATTCAGAAGCCGCTGTTGTTGCCGATATCCCCGTCAACTATACAGAGGCTAAAGCAGGTTCTTATACTCTGCCCGACCCATTGAGACTAAACGACGGGCAACCTGTCAAGAACTCGAAGACCTGGGTTGAAAAGCGCCGTCCGGAAATCAAGAAATTGATCGAGGAAAACTGGTATGGCCGAGCTCCACTTCGTCCGAAGGAGATGTCTTTCGAAATTGTAGAGCAAGGCGCTCCGGCGTTCGAGGGGAAGGGCATACGTCGCCAGGTTACGATTCACTTCACGAAGGAGCGAAGCGGCCCAAAGATGGAACTTCTCCTCTATCTGCCGGCCAAGTCCGCTGGACCGGCTCCCGTGTTCCTCAACATGAGCTTCCTGGCAAACAATCTTACTGTTGCCGATCCGAAAGTCAAGGTCGGGCTGCGTTGGGATCGAGAAACACGTACTCAGACGCCGGCAGATGCGCGGCCAGTCAGCGGAGCCGGCGCTACTCCAGCTAACCGCGGACCTCGTGGCCTTCGTGTCGAGCAGTTTCTCGATGCAGGGATCGGCATTGCGACCTTTACGAAAGATGACTTAGCCCCGGACTTCGTCCGTAGTGAAGCGTTAGGGGTCAAAGCAATCTACCTGAAACCGGGACAGTCGAAACCAGCGGACGACGAGTGGGGCGCCATCGCTGCTTGGGCCTGGGGCGCGAGCCGCGCTCTCGATTATCTGGAGACAGACAAGGGCGTGGACGCCAAGCGTGTCGCGATCCATGGCGTGTCACGGCTTGGCAAAACCGCGCTTTGGGCAGGTGCGGTGGACGAGCGATTCGCGATGGTAATAGCCAGTTGTTCCGGTGAAGGCGGGGCCGCGATCGCCCGCCGCAATTATGGCGAGACGCTGGCCCATATGGCTGCGCCAACTCGCTTTCCGTATCAATTCGCCGGCAACTACGCGAAGTACAGCAACAAGGTCAACGAGTGGCCGGTGGATGCGAACATGCTGATCGCCATAATCGCGCCCCGGCCGCTGTTACTTCAAACCGGGAATACTGACAAATGGTCGGACCCGCACGGCGAGTTCCTTGCCGCCGTCGCCGCCGGACCGGTTTACGAGCTACTGGGAAAGAAAGGATTGGGAACAACGAAGTTCCCTGCGCCCGGTGAGCCGATTCTCCACGACGTCGGTTATTACATGCACGACGGCGGACACGGTACCGTTCCCGGCGATTTCGAGGTGTACATCGATTTCATGAAGATGCACTTGATGAAGTAGATCGCAAGAGAGCTCAGCCCGAGGGAATATCTGGCGATTGTGGATGAGGCCGAGAAGTTGGAGATGCCGTTTGTATGCGGCCCCAAGCCCGCCTTCAAGCGCACTCGACTAGAAAAAGAAGGACGATCGGTCTTTACTGGGTTTTCGCTGCCTAGTCTTCGAGAAGAGTTTGCGCCTGAAGGCTAGGTCCGCATTCTTGCGAGGAAGTAGAGCCCGAACAAGGAGAACACTGCGTCCGGAGCCCAGGCGGCTATGACGGCAGGCAACTGGTTCACGTTCCCGACTTGCTCAAAGAGCCGGCTTACCGCAAAGTAAGCGATCGCGATCCCGAAGCTGACTCCAATGCCTGCCGTCGCGCCACGATTCGCGGCGATGAATGCGAATGGCACGGAGATAAGAGCCATGATGACGGCGAAGAGCGGGATCGCGAACTTCTTGTGAAATTGAACCTGCAAGCGAATGGTATCGAAACCGCTTTGCTTCAGCTCCTGAATATAAGAAGCAAGCTCGCGGAAGTTCATCTGCTTGTCCTGCTTTACCTCCTTTAAGAAGTAGTTCGGCGGCTCCTGGAGTTCTGGAAAGGTCGACGTCTGACCCTTAAACGGATGGAAGGCCAATTCGTTACCGTTCTTGAAATCGCGCCACCATCCGTCCTGAAAAATCCAGGTATCCAAATTACTTTCCCAGCGCGCTCGTTCGGCGAAGATATGACGCTTCAGGCGAAACGTATCCGGCTCTAATTCGTAAACGTGAACGTTCAACATCACTGCATCGGCAGCATCGAAATACTTGTAGTAGTAGATGCGTGGCGAGCCCGATCCGAAGATCCACTTCCGATCCGGCCGCAGATACGTTTGCGAGGCGCGTCCCTTGATCTGATTCCGGATGGCGTCCTGGGTCTTGTTCGCATCGGGAATGACATAGTGATCGAAAGCGAACAAACCCATACTCATCGCCGCGGCCGCCACAAAAACAGGAACTGCCAGACGGTAAAGGCTTACGCCGCATGCCTTCATAGCCGTTACTTCATTGTTCTTCGTGAGAATGCCGAACGTAATCAACACCGCGACAAGGACACTAACCGGTGTCAAATCGTAGAGAAGCATCGGTGTCAGATAGAAGAGATATTCCACGACCTTTGACATCGGTACGCCATTTTTCAAAATGTCGCTCAGCAGTTCGAAGAACTGATATACGTGCGTCATCATCACGAAGCTAACGAGGAGAACGCCGAAGTAGAACAGGAAGCTCATTAGTACGTAGTGATCGATGATCTGTGCGCCGATCGGAAGACGCCGCGTCCAGGCCGCCGGCGCAGCCGATGGAAGATTCCCCCGCAAGGAGGCATACCAGGCTTGTACCGATCCCTTGATGGCGCCGATGACGTCGCGGTCGCCGGGCCTCTCCATCCGCATCACCAAGAGGAACCCCGCTATGAGAAGGATGGCGTTGGGCAGCCACATCGCGGCTTCCACAGGAAGCGTTTTCTGGCGCGCAAGACCGATCAGCATGACGAGGCTCATGTAGTAAACAAAAGCCACGATTACGGTCATGACGAACGCAGAAGATTTCCCTCCCTTGCGGGTCGAGATCCCTAGTGGAACGCCGATCAACGCCAATAGGAGACAGGCCGGCGGCAAAACCAGCCGGTTATGAAGCTCTATTTTGGCGTCCACCGAAGTCTTCGCCTCGCGCATGAGAGGACCCATGTCCATTTCCACGAAGGGAACTCGAGGGCGAACCGCGCTGCGTTCGGCCGCCTGCAGAGTTTGCTCCAGACGCGGAAATGTCGTGCTGTAGTACTGCAGCAGGTTGTCCTGACCCACTTCATGTGTGCTGCCGTTCGTCAGGGATAGTTGGATATTGTTTCGCTCGACGTTCGGGACCGCAATTGCCTCTGCCGCGGTCGTGATACGAGGGGCGTCGCCGAGCTCACCCGAGTTGGTCTTCTTTCTTTTGTCGGGTGGAGTGATGTCGGCAAGGAAAACGTTCTGCCAGCGAACTACCGGTCCTTGAATCACCTCGCCGACATACAGGATCGTGTTGGGATTCAACTGTTCGGCGAAAACGCGGGGTTGAATTTCAGCTGTGAGCTGGGCGGCTACAAGCTTGTTGAGAAGCTTATATGTTTCACGGACTGAGAGAGGGTTCAACCACGTCGATATTGCCGCGGTCAGCAGCATCGCGACAAACGCAAACGCGAGAACGGGACGGAGCAGACTTCGGCTGGAGATACCGCAAGCCCGCATGGCCGTTATCTCGGCGTCCGCGGACATCCGGCTCATTGCGATCAGCGTTCCCACCAGCACACCGACGGGAATGGTGAACGTTAGTGCCGGCGCAAGGAGGAGCAGGAAAAGATAACCTACGGTCTCCGGCGCCGCGGACCCGCGTACCAGTTGCTCGAACAACCGGCTGACGCTTCGCATAAACAACACGAACGTGAACAGCAGACCGCCGAGCACTGCTCGCGAGGCGATCTCCCAAAAAACCGTTCGCCCGAGAAGACCCATGCTTTAGCGATTGGCAGTCAGCGGTGGCGGAGGCACCACCGGCAATCTAGGCATTTCCTCCTGTGTCCGCTCGAGTTCCAAATCTTCAAAGAGAAGAGATGGTCCGACGACGGACGTCGGAGCGACGTATCCTGTGCCGCCCATCGACATAGGGGCCAGCGTGTTCAAGTAGTGGAAAGCAACGCTATCATTCGATACCGCAATGATGTCGCGGAATGTGCGTACCGAAAGCCCCCGGAGACTCAATCCTCGGATGAGCTCTTCCTTGCCATCAGGGTACACGCGATAAACGTGGAGGGGAGCGCTGACGGGACGGGCTCCGCCGCCACTCTGCGCCGATGCCATGAACATACGCCGTAGTTCGCTCTGAGCCGCAGTAGTCGGAAAGTCCATTCTGCGAACGATGATGCCGTACGGCTTGTTGCGATCCTGAATCATTTTCAGGAAACGGGCTCGCAGATCGTCCTTTGAAACCGATTCGGAAGAACGCACAAACAGATTAGTGATCGCAGCGGCATTTGCGCCAAAGGCGCCAGGTACGCGAGCGCGGCCGTTCGATGCCTGATAGCCTTTCACGGGTTGCCGAGTCAACAGGAAATTCTTGAGTCTGCCTTTCTCGACGAGCGTCAGCGGAGCCGGCACGACGCCTTCGTAGTCGAACTCGTAGAACCCGAGAAGTTGCGTCCCATTCCACACCTTTTGCGTAGGATCATCTACAAGATCCATGAATTCGGGTAGCACGCGGGCATCGATGCGGCCTTCGAACTCACTCGGCAGAAACGGCGCCGGTCGGCCCGGTTCGGCGACCGGGCGACGGGTCAGCGCCAGGTGTGGGGCCAGAACTTCAGCGAGAATTTGTGGACCGGCAATGCCTTCGAAAAGCACCGGACCGGAATAGCTTTCGCCAGCGGGGGCGGCCGACAAGGCTTTGATCCTCTGACCTACTTGCTCGGCGATCTTGCGCAATTCAGCTTCCGAGGGCAGCGATTTTTCATCCAGAGCAGGCATGATAGCTGCGTCGCGCACTGACATTCCGTCCGGCGCCTGACCGGACGCGCGGATCTGGATGGTACAGAGAGAATCAGGCGATCGAAGGGCGGACCCTTCCGAGTTCGTTAAATAGAAGCTCGCATCGGACGAATCGAAGTTCACACCAGACGAAAGAACCTCGGGATAAGAGCTGAACACGGCGGACAAACTGCGCACCCGCGCGGTCCAGGCATCTGCCGCGACATTCGCGTGTCTGACCGGAAGTATCTTCTGGACCGACGCCGCCTTCCAGAAGTCGGGAAGCGACTCGCTCTGGGTTATGTTCTTCAAAGCCGCTCGTTTTCGCGTGATCGCCTCTACGCCACTCTTGAATGCGCGATCGGTCGCAAGCCAAAAACTCCGTCGAAGAACAGCGTAATTGTCATCTAGGGGTAATTCGGAGCTACTTGATCCAAAGTCGCTGAACACGTAGTTGGCGTTGTCGAAAGTGTAGTCGCCAACGCGAATTCGGGTCCGAGGAACACGGTGATGATTGGAATTTTGGCTGACTATTCCGCCGAGATTCGCCGCGACGGAAAACGCGCGTACGTCTTCTACCGTATATTCAATAAAGTATGGCTTGTCGAGACTGGAGATCTCGAGAGTTTTGCTGCGTTCGAGTTCATCCTTCATCGCCTTCATCAATATGTCGGACGATTCCTGGCCACACATCAATCCGGCAATGCAGAATATGCAGATTAGGATCTTCACTGCGCGCCTCCACTCACAGAAGGAGCCGGCAAGAGCGGGGGCCTGTCACGACCTTTTTCTTTCTTCTGAATTTCGAGCTCGGAGACCAGGATCGCCGGCGAGATGGCGGAGACAGGAACACTTCCTGACTCGGCGCCGCAGTATCCATTGAATACCTCGGGCTTGTCCGATGTGGCGAGAATCCGGGCAAAGCTCGAAAGCGGAGTACCGACTATGTCGACACCTCGCACAAGTTCGTCCGGCCGGCCGTCTGGGTAAACGCGATAGACGATAAGCGGGATTACCTTGAATGACTGGAAACTCGCTCGTCCGGTTGTGGTGAACCCACCTGTGACGTGCTCAAAGTAGAAACCGTAAGGTTTTCCCTGGCGCTTGATCTCATCGACGAGCATACGCCGGAGTTGGCCGTCCGAGACTTGCTTGGTCGACTCAACAACTAAATTTGACTGGCGAGATACCGGCTCGAGTCCAGCTTGCTTACGTCCGTGACCGTTCGATTGTGAGAAATTCTTGATGGGTGATCGCGACATCAGGAACGTCTTTAATACACCGTTCTCGACAGCGCGCACAGGTCGCGCTTTCACTCCTTCGTCATCGTAGGCGTACCAACCATTGAGGTCGAGTGCTCCCAGTTTCTTCAGAGTAGGATCGAAAACAACCGAGAGAAACGGGGGCAGCACGTTTGAGCCAACCATTCGCGTGAAAGTCTGTTGGTCCGTCTCATCCTTCTGACGGTGGCCCTCGATACGGTGACCGAAAATTTCGTGGAAAAAGACTCCTGAAGCCTTGCCCGACAAAATCGCGGGGCCGACAAACGCGTCGACCACCGGGGCGTCCAGCAGCTTGGTCAATTCAGACCCGACTTTCTGGATCGAGGCATTTACTTCCGCATCTTTCGGCAGACCGGAGGCATATTCCGCTTCGAAGCTGTCGGAAGTGGACAGATCCATGCCATCTTCTGCTTTCGCTGCTGCGCCGATCGTGATACGTGCAAAGCCGCGGCCATGTTGGAGGCGAGTCCCTTCGGTATTCACCAGGTACTTGGTCTCCTGATGCAGGCGAACCGAAACCCCGGATGAGAGCACTTTCGGGAACTTCGTAAACTCGTTCGACCATTGGCGTACTTTGTTTTCCCACGCCTTGGAATCGACGGTGAACTTCTTGGGCGCCTCGACGAACACGGAAGGTTCTTCTTTCGAAAAGTCATCCGACGTATCCTCCGCAGCAACATTGACCTGCGTGCTCGTCCGCAGATTGATCAGGCGCTGCGCGGCTGCGCGCGTCGCCCGGTCGGTTTCCACCCACACGCGCCGGCGAATGGCGTCAGGAACATCCTCGATGGGCAACAATGTTGGAACGGTAAACTGCGGTCTCTCACCGCGTGTCGCGTGGTAATTGTCCAGCTTGTTGCTTCCAACCCGCACGCTGATATCGAAAATGCGATTGTTCGCCTTTCCTTGGTTCTGCAGGGTTCCCAAGGTACCCGTGAAAAACTCCGTCTGCTGCTCCGACACAGAATACGAAATGAAGTACGGGGCGGGATCCGATTTTTCCTTCAAAATCGCGAAGTTGCGGTCCATCTCATACTTCAGAATGTCAAGCAAAGGCGCCGGTTGCGCAGCGACCGCGCCGGCGATCAGCGCGCCTAAGGCCAAAAAACGTAGCACGCCCTCAGAATAGCAATTCGCGCGCCAAACTTTTATAGATAAGGCCTTTTCTATTTGGAAACAGCCGGTTAGACCGTCATCAATTGCGGAGTGCCGCGGTCGCGTAGTCCCGACAATGCCAAGCCGTACCGGCCGCGCACGCCAGTCTTTTCAAAGATGTGCTTCAGATGGATCTTGACTGTTCCGGGACGGATTCCGAGTTCGTGGGCGATATCCTTATTCCGCAATCCTTGTTCTACAAGTTCGAGCACCTGCTGCTCACGCGGCGTTAAGTCAAGACGTGTCTTGCGTTCCGGACTGGTGGTCTCGCGAAATAGGCTGTCTTCCATCCATGTGGAGCCCTGCGCGACGTTCTCGAGACACGCCAGGATCGTTCCTGTGTCGGCGGTTTTCTTGACGATTCCTTTCGCGCCCATCTTCAGATAGCGAAGCGCTTCCGATTCGGTCATAGAAGTTCCCCAAACAACGACCGCGGTGTTCCGGCACAGCTCAGAAACTCGCGCTACCCATTCGAGCACCGGTGGAGCGCCGAATGCCTTGTCGACGATCAGTATGCGCGGAGAGGCTAGAATCGCGGTTCTGGCGGCATCTTCAAGCGATTGCGCCGAATCACTTAGCACGAATATCCCCGAAGCCTCTAAAGAAGATTTAAGTCCTTCGATCATAAGAGGTTGCGTCTCACAGATGGCCACTGCCATCCGATCCTGTCTCTTGGTTTCGATCTGCTCTGTCCAGCTCATTTTCGTTTCGTTCTCCTCAGAGAGTCTTTTCGGCCAAGCACGCTGGACTTTAGTCTTTTTTCGCTACTCCTGATTTAAGGCTTCCTCCGTAGCCCGCCGATAGGAGGATGAGAGCCACGGATCCATCGTTGACGTTCGGTATCTTCGGTTGTGACCCCTTCTCACCGTCACCACCCGGACGTCGTCCTCCAATACATGCACCAGGGAACGATGGACTTGCTGATTCGGCCCTTCACAACGACCAGCTTGATGCATGTGTCGAAAAGATAGCGAGGTTGATCCCGTCTCCCTCTCGAAATGGGGAGCCGGCAAGTGAATGTGATGTGTCTTGTATGCTGCCCAGCTCGCGCTCCTGTATCTGAAGCTTGTGGTCAGCCGCTACCAGAAGGACAGCGGACTGCTCAGCGATAAAGTAAGGGCGCATTTTCAAGAGAGGTCTTTCAGGCGATCCCCTCTGATAGCGATGCTGTCCAGAAGTCGCGGATGGACGGGTGGTTGGAAAGAGTCTCCAGCATGGCCGAGAACCTGATTACGTTCGAGAGAAACTCAAGAAAGGGAAGGATAAGGGCGGCGGCTTGCTATCATCATTTTTCGTTGATCGCCAAACCTTCCGTTGAACTTACCGTCCAATCGACTCCGCAATATTTGGCCCAGCGCGGATTCGAATATGACTCGCTTCGCGTCACCGAACTAACCGGCGGTGTCTCAAACGTCGTTCTGCTGGTAGAACATGCGGGTGGCCGGTTTGTTCTCAAACAGGCTCTTCCTCAGTTGCGTGTCGAGCAAGAGTGGTT
>Ga0190275_10002871_pt1 | contig 12260 bp, 12 predicted proteins | sample Popmic550T_FD_133745 | JGI IMG/M metagenome (GOLD analysis project Ga0190275, IMG submission 133745) | Populus adjacent soil microbial communities from riparian zone of Yellowstone River, Montana, USA - 550 T | ecosystem: Environmental > Terrestrial > Soil > Riparian zone > Trees stand | place... | reverse complement strand
TTGATCGGGAAGCGGAAGTTGGCCTCCTTGCGGCGGGTGATGCTGGTGATCCGCGGGCTGCGCATGGCCAGCCGGGTCAGCACGGCCAGGTCGGCGGCGCACGAGCGGTTGCCCTTCTCCAGCCCGTGGGAGGAGGCGAAGCGGGTGCAGCGCAGGCCCCACAGCCGCGCCTTCTCGTTCATCAGCCGGACGAACTGGCGCTCGTTCCCCGATACGTGGTCGGCCAGCGCGATCGCGGCGTCGTTGCCCGACACCAGCAGCAGGCCGTTCAGCAGCGCCTCCAGGCGCACCTGCTTGCCCTTGGGCAGCACGCCGACGCCCGAGCCCTGGTACTTGAGGGCGGCACGGGTGATGCGCACCTTGTCGTCGGGCCGGCTCTCCTCGACCACGGCCAGGGCGGTCATGATCTTGGTCAGGCTGGCGATGGACAGCACGCGCTCGGGCTCGCGCCGGAACAGCACGCGGCCGTCGTCGACGTCGAACACCAGCACGGCGCGCGGCGCCTTCTTGAACCGTGGGTCGAACGCGTTGCCGCCGGTCAGCCGCACGGGTGCGGGCGAACGCGCCTCCAGCGAGCCGCCCTCCTCGGGCACGACGCTGGGGGTGTCCACCACCTCCGGCTGGGCACCGGGGCCGTCGTCGGCCGTGATCCACAGGTACGCGCCCGCCGCCAGGCCGACGGGCACCGCCAGCACCATCAGCGCCAGCAGGATCGGCCCCACACGCCGGCGTCGCCGGCCCCCCCGCAGCGGCCCGCTCATTCCTCGGGTGGGCGGATCAGGGCGCCGACCACGCCGAAGCCGAACACGGCGAGGATCAGGAGCGAGGTGGCCACCAGGATGTCGAAGCCTTCACGGAACATGACGTTCAGCGTCAGATAGCCCAGGAGGGCGATCAGCGCCAGGGTACCCACGAGTGCGGCCGTGCGCCCCGGCATCAGAAGGCCGGGGCACGCTGGTAGTCGCGCTGCACGCGGTGGGCCAGCACCCGGGCGGTCAGGGCGCCGGCGGCCAGCCCGGCCAGCGGCGCCGGGTCCGGCCCTCCGGCCAGCGCCTGCAGCGGCAGCCACGTGACCAGCACCGCCAGCGCGGGCACCTGGGTGACGGTCATGAACCCGGGGATCAGGTTCAGGACCACCACGTGCGCGCGCGGGTACAGCAGCGCGTAGCCACCCAGCACCGCCGCCACCACCCCGGCGCCGGCGGAGGACGGGTCCAGGGCGGCCGTCACGCCCGCTCCCAGCGCCGTGAACAACACGAACCGCGCCCGGCCCATCGCGTCCTCGACCGACGGCCCGAACAGCCACAGGAACACCCCGCCGACCACCAGCGCCCAGAAGCCGGCGTGGTCACCCAGGCGGTCGCCGGCGAACGCGTATGCGGCGACGGCGGCCGCGATAAGGGCGACGGTGACCAGCGGGAAGTCCCGGGCGGGGATGTCGTCCTTCAGCGGGATCACCGCGGGCGCACGTCCAGGAACTCGGCGGTCGAGGCGAAGTGGAACCCGGGCCGGGGGCCACCCAGCAGCGAGTAGACGCGGTTGCCGCGCGCCACCCCGCCCAGGCCGTGACGCGGCGTTCGCATGTCCGGGAGCCGGCTCCAGCGGCGCGTGCGGGTGTCCAGCAGCTCCACCTCGCCGATCGTGCGCCCGGTCCCGAAGTCCTCGCCGCCGAACACCGCGATCCGGCCGCCGGGCAGCGCCACCGAGGCGATCCCGGCGCGCTCGCGGGCCATCGCGGGCAGGCGCTGCCAGCTCCGCCGCCGCGGGTCGAAGCGCTCGGCCACCGCGTAGTTGTTGGCGGTGCCCTCGCGCCCGCCCAGCACGTAGAAGCGCCCGCCGCTGGCCACGCCCGTGGTGTGGTCGCGAGCGGGACCGCCCAGCGCCGGGCCCTTGCGCCAGCGCCTGGCGGCGAAGTCGTAGGTCTCCATGCTCGCGACCGAGCCGGTGGCGTTTGCCCCGCCGGCCGCGTACAGGCGGCCGCCCAGCACCGCCACCGCGTGCGCCGCGCGCGGGGTCGGCGAGTCGGGCAGCCGCCGCCAGCGGCCCGTGCGCGGCGTGTACTCGTACAGGCGCCGGACGGCGCTCTGCCTGGCCCGGCGCTCGGTGTAGCCGCCGTGCACGTACAGGCGGCCGCGGTAGGCCACCGCCGTGGCGTGGTTCACCGCCAGGGGGAGCGGCCGCAGCCGCCGCCAGCGGTCCGCGCGCAGGTCGTAGCGCTCCATCACGGCCGTGGTCCTGCCGCTGGCCTTCTCGAAGCCTCCGACCACGTACGCGTGCCGCCCGATCCGCGCCGCGGTGACCTCCGTGCGCTCCAGCCCCGCCGGGGCCAGGGGCCGCCACCCGGTCGTGGCCGACTTCCGGGCGTCCGTCGACGCCAGCGCCACCGCCGTGACGCCTGCTCCGCCCAGCGCCACGATGCCGGCCAGGAGCGCGCGCGAGGGCATGTCAGTGAGCGGCGGCCTTCTCCAGGGTCTGCTCGGCGTGGTAGCTGGAGCGCACCAGCGGCCCCGCGGCCACGGAGTCGAAGCCCATCTTGTAGGCCTCGGCCTCCAGGTCGGCGAACTCGTCGGGGTGCCAGTAGCGCACCACCGGCAGGTGGTCGCGGGTGGGGCGCAGGTACTGCCCCACGGTCAGCACCTGGACGTCGTGCTCGCGCAGGATCCCGAAGGTCTCGAGCAGCTCCTCGCGGCTCTCGCCGAGCCCGGTCATCAGGCCCGACTTCGTGACCACCTCGTCGCCGCCCATCTCCTTGGCGTTTCGCAGCACGCGGCAGGAGCGCAGGAACTTCGACCCGCGCCGGGCCAGCGGGTACAGCCGCGGCACGGTCTCGACGTTGTGGTTGAACACGTCGGGGCGCTCCGCGATCACGCGCGCCAGCGGCATCTCCTCGCCGCGGAAGTCGGGCGTCAGCACCTCGACCTTGGTGCCCGGGGCCAGCTTGCGGATCGAGCGGATGGTGCCCACGAAGGCCGTGGAGCCCAGGTCCGGCAGGTCGTCGCGGTCCACCGAGGTGACCACGGCGTACTTCAGGCCCATCTTCTTCACCGACTGGGCCACACGTAGCGGCTCGAGCGGGTCGTTGTGCGTCGGCTTGCCCGTGGTCACGTTGCAGAACCCGCAGCGGCGGGTGCACGTGTCGCCCAGGATCATGAAGGTGGCGGTGCCGCGCTGCCAGCAGTCGCCGATGTTGGGGCAGGCGGCCTCGGCGCAGACCGTGTTCAGCCCCTCCTCCTTGATCATGCGCTGGAGCTCGCGGTACTTCGGCGAGCCCGGGGCCTGCACCTTGAACCACGACGGCTTGCGGGTCTCGAACGGCAGCACCTCGCCGAGGCCGAGGTCGCTGGCGCCGCCGGGGTTGGCGCGCGAGCGGGTCTTGTGCTCTCTCTGGACGGGGGCGCTCATCGGCCCCCTGAGAGTACCTACCGGCTAGAAGACGAAGTACCGGCTAGAAGACGAAGATCCGGAACGGGAAGGCGATGGCCCGCTTCTTGTTCAGCTTCTTGCCCTGGTGCACGTACACCGTCCAGGCACCGCTGCGGCGCGCCGGCGGCAGGACCCGCTTGACCCGCAGGTAGCCGCAGGCGCCCTTGGCTCGGCCCAGCCGCGAGCGCTTGACCACCCGCTTGCCCCTCGTGCCCTTTACCCACGAGGCGTAGTAGGTGCTGGACGACCCGTAGAAGGGCTTGACGCCCGACATCTTCCAGGTCCGCTTGCGGAAGCCGCCCCGCACCGGGATGGTCAGTGCCTTGTTGGTCACGGTGACGCCCGCCTGCGCGATCGGCGTCTGGCCGAAGAGGTTGGCGCCCTGCGTCGCGGTGAACGTGGCCGGGCGGCCACGGCTGGGGTTGATGCTGATGCCCATGACGTTGTAGCTGGAGAACGCGCCGCTGGCGTTGCCGGCGCCGTCGAAGAAGCCCCTGACCTCGGTCGTGCTGATGTTGCCGGGGAAGTCGGCCTTGACCGTGTAGCGCAGTCCCGGGGTGCCCCCGGTCAGGGTGAAGGGGATGGGCTGGTCGGGCAGGGAGCCGACCCCGGCGGCGTAGCACGGCTGGCTGAAGGTCAGCGTGGCCGCCTGTGCCGACGCGGGCACGATCGAGACGAGGACGAGGACGAGGACGGTGGAGGCGATCAGTAGGCGGCGCATGGCGGCCCGGTTCTCCCCCGTTGTCAGGCGAGTGAAACCTCGGGCACCAGCCCGAGCCGGCGCGCCGAGACGAGCCGCTGGCGGCGGCCGAACTGCTGGGCCACACGCCATGCCACCCGTTTGGAGAAGCAGTCCATCCCCCCTGTGCGCCCGGTCTCCTTGAGCAGGGACGTCACCTGGGTGCCCTCGCCGCCGCAGGCCACCACCCACTGGAACGGCTGCAGGTCGTTCTCCACGTTCACCGCGAACCCGTGTGTGGTCACTCCGCGCGAGACGTGGATGCCGATGGCGCCGATCTTGCCCTGCCCGGCCCACACGCCGGTCAGGCCCTGGCGCACCTCGGACTGGACGCCCTCGTCGCCCAGCGCCGTGACCATCGCCTCTTCCAGGCCGTGCACGTAGGCGGGCACATCCGCCACCCGCATGATCGGGTAGCCCACCAGTTGGCCCGGGCCGTGGTAGGTCAGCCGGCCGCCACGGTCGGCGCGCTCGATCTCGATGCCCTGGCTGCGGTACCAGTCCTCGCCCATCGGCAGGTCGGTCTGATCGCCGCGGCGGCCCAGGGTGTACACGGGCGGGTGCTCCAGCAGTAGGAGCATGTCGGGGAGCTCGCCGGCCTGCCGGGCCGCGCGCAGCCGCTCCTGGATCGCCATCGCCTCGGCGTACGGCACCTGGCCCAGCCGGGCGACCCAGAGCTCGTCGGTGGCGGTACGGGACATGCTCTCCCTGAGGCTACTCTCCGCCCGATGCCACGAGAGGAGCGTTTCTGGCGCAACCGCTTGGAGTGGCGCCTGCGCGGCGGGCTGCAGTGGCCCGCGTTCGTGCTGTTCACGCTGCTGGACGCGGTGGTGCTGTGGCGGTTGCCGCCGCTGGCCTTCCAGGACCTGAACGTGTTCGACGGTGTGTTCATGGCCCTGTTCGGCAACCTGATCCTGCTCGGGGCCGTGGCGCCCTTCCTGGCCAGGCGGATGATCAAGCGGCGCGCGCTGGCCACGCCGGGAGCCCCGCCGCCCAGGGTGGAGCGCGAGGTCCTCCAGGATCGAGTGGCGGCCATTCTGCTGGCCGTGGGCTTCGCCGGCTGCGTGATCTCGGGCCTGGGCAACCGGCCGGTGATCGTGTCCGAGACCAACGAGACCCAGGAGGCCGGCCGCCAGCTCGAGCTGTTCGTGCGCCGGTCCGGGAGTGCCGAGCTGCGGCGCAACGTCGAGGCGGCCAACACCCACCGGATCGAGCCGGGCTTCTTCCGGCTCTGCGTCCCCCGCGACGACCGCAAGCGCAACGTCTGCATCCTGGTGGACACGCGCAAGGACCCGGTCGCGGTGCGCCGGGACCCCAGCAGCTCCTCCAACCAGGAGGTCTTCGGCCTAGACGATCGCTAAGCCTTACCGATGAGCTGCAGCTTGGTGCCCTTGGCGCCCACCTCGTACAGCTCCACGGTGTTGCGGCCCGGCTTCAGGGCCAGCTCGGGCACCATCAGCGCGTAGCTCTCCTTGCTGGATCCGCGCAGGCGGAACGTGCGGCCCACGGCCTCGATCCGGCCGTTGACCGCCACCGCGAGGTCGCGCTTCTGGCCGCGCTTGACGCCGGTCAGCGTGCCGGCGATCTGCGTGGCGTGGACCTGCGAGCTCGCGCTGACGTTGCGCATGTCCGAGGCGTTGGCGATCTGGGTCCGGACCTTGCCCGCCGCGGCCGGTCGCAGCGACGCCACCGGGCGCCCGAGCAGCTGCCGATTCGGCCCGATGCCGGTGTAGAGGCTGGCGAAGTCGCCCGACCCGAACTTGCGCAGCTTCTCGCGCACGTGCGCGCGCCGGCGCTTCTCGATGGTCTTGGCGGACACCGTGATCGTGCCGTTGAATCCGCGCCTGATCATCCGCACGAACCGTCGGCGGGTCACGGCGCGCGAGAAGGCGGACTTGCCGTCGGCCTTGTAGGGCAGCCGGAAGTTGAGCAGGTCGGCGATCGTGGGCACGACGTCGATCGTGCGCGCGTAGGCGGCGCTGGTCCGGCCCCGCGTCTGGCCCGGGGCCTTGATGAACAGCGGCACCGGCGCGATCTCGTCGATGTTGCCCCTGGTGACCGTGCGGCGGTCCTTGACCCCCACCTCGAACGCGAAGCCGTGGTCGGCCGTGATCGCGATCAGCGACTGGCCGTAGGAGCCGTTGGTTTTCATCTTGGCGACCATCCGGCCGATCTCGCGGTCGGCGAAGGCGATCTGCAGCAGCAGCCGCTGCTGGTTGTGGTCGGTCAGGCCCGCGTCGCCGAAGCCGACCGGGCCGTTCATGCCCGGCAGCGGGTCACGGAACGTGCGCCGGGTCTGCTTGCCGGAAGGCAGGAACATGTACGGGCCGTGGGGCAGCAGCACGTGCTTGACGTACAGCCGGGGCTTGTTCGGCTGGATCGCGTTGAAGAAGCGCTCGAGGCGCTCGCGGCGCCCCTTCTGCAGCAGCGGCAGGATCGCGGGGCGGTTGCGCCGGGCGCCCTTGCAGTAGCGGGGCGGGCATACCGAGGTGGCCTCTTCCGAGCTCACGATGCCGTAGCCGCGTTTGCCGAAGGCGGTGTAGATCGAGTTCGGGTGGCCCACGTAGTCGGGCGTGCTGGCCTTACGCGGCAGCCTGCCGTCCAGGACCTCGGGCACGGCACGTGTGGTCGAGTCGTAGGTGGTGGAGGCGTTCCTGAACCAGGTGGCGTCGCCGGCCAGGGCGGCGAAGTTGGGATAGCGGACGGCGTCGATCTTCCCGTTCGGCCCGAGCATCTGGTCGACGGGGAACTCGTCCATCACGATCAGCACGACCGGAGGCTTCTTGGGGACCTTGTTCTGCGCCACCGCGCGCTGGCCGTCGTTGTCGATCAGCGTGACCGCGCCGATGGCCACGAGGGCTGCGAAGAGGGGGATCAGGTACCTGGGCATGAGCAGTCGGGTCATGGCGTGACGGGAAGCCTATGGCCTTTACAAACGGATCACCCGTCGGTCACGGCGCCGTCACCGCTGCGTCACAACCCGGGCGGCGCCCGAAAGTCGCGCGGCGCGGCCTCAAGTCCGCCGGAGCGCCGGTCGATGACGGACGGGATGACCGCTCGCCGCTCTCTCGCCGGCTCCTCGGCGGCGGCGGCCCTGGCCGCGGCGCTGGCCGCGTTCGCCGCACCCGCCGCCGCACTCGATCGGCCCGCGGACCCCGTGGTCGTGTCGGGCGCCAAGGCCCCCGCCCTGCTGGGCGCCGAGCCCGGGAAGGTCGTGGCCTTCGCCTGGCGCAGGTCGCGCTGGCGCCAGGTCCCGGTCCAGGTCGACGAGCGCAAGCTGGTGGACCTGCGCGCCGCCTACCCCGCGTCCGTGGACTGTGGCGGCAAGCCGCTCTGCTACCGGCCCACCTCCACCGGGCCGCAGCTGCGGTACGCCGACCCCAGGACCCTGATCGGCCCGGATCCCGACGCCCGGGTGGACTCCGACGACGAGGTCGCGCTGATGGCCCGCGACACGGGGTCGCGCGCGCCCGCGGGCACACCCCGCCCGCCGAGGGTCGTGACCGGCCTGCGTCAGGAGCTCGCCGTCACCGACCCGCTGACCCGCTCACGCGCCTACGTCTACCTGTTCCGCTCACGCGGGGGCCTGCGCCAGGGGGCCGGGAAGTCCTACGTGGACTACCGGTTTCGGCCCGGGGGCGGGATCTATCCGGCGGGCTACTCGTTCGCCTCGGGCCCGAACCCGGAGTCCTCCACGGTCACCACCCCCTACTACCGGCGGTTCTTCTCCGACCGCTGGCGCGAGTCGGGCGCCCGGATCACCGCGCCCGGCGCCACAGGCGTGAACGTGCTGGATCGCAACGAGGCGCAGTTCTCACCCGACTTCTGCGGGCGCAGCACGCTGACCTTCGCGCTCGGCGAGGGCGCGTTCCTGGGGAACCGCAGCGGCCCGGTCCGCGCCATCCGCTCGGTCGTGGGCGCCAACAGCGGCCCGATGTCCGAGCGCGAGCACGTGTTCTACGACCGCCGCACGGACGAGACCACCTATCTCCGGGTGCATCCGATCCCCGGGATCATGAGCTTCTGGGACTACAGCCAGGCGGCATCCGGGATGCGGTACGCCGACAACAACAACCCGGCCGGCGTGATCGTGGACGGCCGGCCCGACTCCGTCGCCGCCGGCCCGCTGCGGTGGGAGTCGCTGGATGGCCGCCAGGGGGCCGTCACCCACGTCTTCTCCTGGGAGTCGACCCTGCCGCCGTCCGCGATGACCTCCTTCTACCGCGACGACGCCGCGGCCTCCGCCTGCCCGGGTGACGCCGACGGCTCCTTCCACGGCGCCAGCGGCCCGTGGGTGACGGCGCCGATCGGCACGACCGACGGCACGAACCCCGCTGAGCGCCTCACCGCCCGGCGGACCACCTTCTTCGACGCTCCCGGCCGCACGCGCGGCCCGGCCCGCGACCGCGAGGTGCGCAGCGCCCTGGTGGTCAGCCGCCCGCGCCCCGCCCGCGCCGCCCCCGGCCGGATCCGGCTGCTGCGCCTACGGGTCACCCGGGCAGGCGCCGTCAGGATGGCCGTCCGCGTGAACGGTCGCGGGCGCGTGAGGGCCGCCGTGTCCAGGAAGGGCGGCCGGCGCGTGGGCACCACGGCGACCAAGCGGGCCCGGGCCGCCGGCACGGTCAGGCTGACCGTGCGACTGAACCGCACCGGCCGGCGGCTGGCACGGGCCCGCCGGCGGGGCCTGGTGGTGCGGCTCAAGCTGGGCTTCAGGCCCGCGGCCGGGAAGGCCACCGGCCGTAGCCGCGCGGTTCGGATCCGGGTCCGGCGGGGCTGAGCCTCAGTCCGGCGGGGGCCTGGTGCCCCGGTCGCGCAGCCCGGCCTCCATCTCCGCGATCACCGTCTCCAGCACCTTCACGCGCGCCCAGCGCTTGGAGTCGCCCTCGATCAGGTGCCAGTGGGCGTCGGTGTGGTCGGTGCGCTCCAGCATCTCCTCGATGGCGTCCGTGTAGGCGTCCCGCTTCTCGCGGTTGCGCCAGTCATCGTCGGTCAGCTTCCAGCGCTTGAGCGGCTTGCGCTCGCGGCGCTCGAACCGGCGCAGCTGCTCCTCGTCGGAGATGTGCATCCAGAACTTGACCATGACCATGCCCTCGTCGGACTGACCACGCTCGAACTGGACGATCTCGTCGTACGCGCGGCGCCACTCGTCGGCGGTGGCGAATCCCTCCACCCGTTCCACCAGCACGCGCCCGTACCACGAGCGGTCCATGACGGTCATGCCGCCCCAGCCCGGGAGCGCGGGCCAGAACCGCCACAGGAAGTGGTGGCGCTTCTCGGTATCTGTGGGGGCCGCGAACTGGGCCACACGCACATGGCGCTGGTCCAGCGGCGACACCAGGCGCTTGATGGCCCCGCCCTTGCCCGACGCGTCCCAGCCCTCGAACAGCACGCAGACGGGTGGGCCCAGCTCGGTCCCGCCCAGCTTGCCCCCGAATTCCAGGCGGAGCTCGGTCAGTCGTTCGTAACCCGCTTCCAGGCGGTCCTCCTGCTCTTTACGCGAGAGCTTGAGAGAAAGGTCGAGTTCATCCAGGCGGCCCATGGCTGCTGACACTAACCCTGCAGGGACCTCAAGTGATCCGGCAGGCGGCCGACAGAACCAGGAGACGCCGTGTCCGACGTATCGCACATCTCTGCCCGAAACCGGGCGCGCCTGCTGCTGGCCGCGGCGGTGCTGGTCATCGCCGTGTCGGTCTGGGGGGTCTCGGCCCAGCAGCGCAGCACCGCCGACCGGGTGTTCGACGAGACGCGGTCCGCACACCAGATGCTGGCGGCCATGCTCGACCAGGAAACGGGCGTGCGCGGGTTCGCGCTGACCCGCCAGGACACCTTCCTCGAGCCCTACCGCCGGGGCACGGTCGCGTTCGAGCGCGCGCTACGCCGGGCCAGGGCCCTGGTCCACGAGGACGACACCCGCCGCCAGCTGGAGGCGCAGGCCGCGGCCGCCCGGCGCTGGCACCGCCTGGCCGACGAGGAGCTCCTGTTGCTGAGGATGCGTCCCGACCAGCGCTTCAACCTGGCCAGGGCCGAGGCCCGCAAGCGCGCGTTCGATCGCTTCCGCACCCTCAACGGCCGCCTCAGCGGCGACCTTGCGGCGGAGCGCAAGCGCGAGCTCGGCCGCGCGGGCGCGGTCTCGGCCGGCGTGACCATCCTGCTGGCCCTGCTGTTCGGCGGGCTCGGCTACGTGGTCATCGAGCGCCAGGCGCGCCGGGGCCGTGACCGCCGTGCCGCCGAGCGCCGGTACCGCGAGACCCAGAGCGAGTTCGCCGAGACGATCCAGATCATGCGCGACGAGGACGAGGCCCACGCCCTGGTCAAGCACCACCTCGAGCGCGAGATCGACGGCGCGCACGCCACCGCGCTGGTGCGCAACAACTCCGACGACCGGCTCGTGGCCGCCACGCCGGTCGAGCCGGACTCCCCGCTGGCCGCCGGGCTGGTGGACGCGTCGCCGGAGAGCTGCCTGGCCGTCCGGCTGGCCCGTCCCTACGACCAGGGGCAGGCGTCGGCGCCGCTTCTGCCCTGCAAGCTGTGCGGCAAGTCGGCCCCCGAGGTCACGTGCGTGCCGTCTCTGGTCAGCGGCGAGGTCATCGGCTCGCTGTTGGTCCAGCGCGACGAGCCGCTGGAGACCAAGCAGCGTGACCGGGTGGTGGAGACCATCGGCCAGGCCTCGCCCGTGCTGGCCAACCTGCGCAACCTGGCCATCGCCGAGACCCGCGCCTCGACCGACGCCCTGACCGGGCTGCCCAACTCCCGCTCGTGCCGCGACAACCTCAAGCGCATGGTGGCCGCCGCCGGCCGGACGCTGTCGCCGTGCACGGCGATCCTCCTCGACCTGGACCACTTCAAGCAGATCAACGACCGCTTCGGCCACGGCGCCGGCGACGACGTCCTGGCCGCCGTCGGCGACGTCATGCGCAGCACGCTGCGCGACAGCGACTTCGCCGGCCGCTACGGCGGCGAGGAGTTCCTGATGCTGCTTCCCGACACCGACCACGAGGGTGGCCTCCAGGCGGCCGAGAAGGTCCGCGAGGCCGTGCAGGGGCTGGACCTGGCGCAGGTGGACGGCCCGGTCACGGCCAGCTTGGGCGTAGCCGCGTTTCCCGCGGACGCGATGGACTCCGACACGCTCGTGCGCCAGGCCGACCGCGCGCTGTACGCGGCCAAGGCCGCGGGCCGCAACCAGGTCATGCTGGCCCTGCCGGGTGCCGGCGCGCTGCCCGAAGGCGCCGAGAGCTAGCCCGAGGCCAGCAGCCGCGCGCCCAGGCGCCGCGCCAGGTCCTGGCCGCCGCGGCGCATCAGCCGGTCGTGGCTCTGGGCGAACAGCGGCCGCGCCAGCGGCGCCAGCGCGTTCATCCAGGCGCGCGTGGTCCGCACCTCCCAGTCGAACGTCACGGCGCTCACGCCGGCGTCCTCGAACAGCCGCCAGGTGCCCTCGCCCTCCAGGGCGCCGCGCGCGTGGCCGTGCATCGCCCGCGGCTCGTCCACCGCGTCCACGTGGAAGTCGAAACGCACACGGTAAGGCACCGCCGGGGCGCGCCAGGTCACGCGGTAGGCGCTGCCCACGCGGCGCGCGTCACCGCCGTCGAGCTCGGCCACGTCCTCCACGCCGCGCCACCACTGCGGCCACGACTCGCAGTCGGCCAGGACCTCCCACGCGCGCTCGCGCGGGACATCCAGGAGCCAGGTGGTCAGGAATCGGTAGGAGGCCGTGGCCGCCTCGGGCTCAGGCCGGGTCGGTGAACTCGGCCGGCTGCTTGGACACGCCCGCCATGACCGCGGCCATCTGGTTGGGTGAGCCCATCAGCGTGCGCTGGATCTGCTCCTCCAGCGCCAGCGTGTCGGAGGCGTCGCCGGTCCAGGACTCGTCGAACAGCCGCTTGGCCCCGCGCACCGCGTCGGGTGAGCGCTGTGCGATCTCGGCGGCCAGCTCCTGTGCCGCGGCGTGGGGGTCCTCGGCGGTGCGCGTGACCACGCCGAGCCGGTCCGCCTCGGCGCCGTCGAAGCGGCGCGCGGTCAGCGTCAGCTCCTTGGCCACGTCGATGCCCACCAGCCGCGGCAGCGCGCGCGTGATGCCCATGTCGGGGATCAGGCCCCAGCG
>Ga0190275_10002870_pt1 | contig 12262 bp, 9 predicted proteins | sample Popmic550T_FD_133745 | JGI IMG/M metagenome (GOLD analysis project Ga0190275, IMG submission 133745) | Populus adjacent soil microbial communities from riparian zone of Yellowstone River, Montana, USA - 550 T | ecosystem: Environmental > Terrestrial > Soil > Riparian zone > Trees stand | place... | reverse complement strand
TCGACTTCGCAACAACCGACCCACCGGCGCAGGTCGAGAAACGACCCCGCCTTTTTCGACCCGTCGAGGAGGACGATCCTGCCGTCGCGCTCGGTGACGTAGGCGAGGTCGCCGGCTCCCGCGGGGGCGCTCAGCGACGTCGGGTCGTCGAACTTGGCGACGGTGACGAGGCGGAGGCCCTTGGCGGCGAGGTCGGGTTCGGTGCCTCCCGCGGTGGCAACAATCGTCCCGGCCGTTCCGATCGCGACGGCCGCGAGGGTGAACCCGATATTTCGCAACCTGTGGTTGCGCTTCGTCGGACTCACCGGGGTCCTAGCCGATCGCCACCATGCGCTCGATCGGGATCCGCGCCTTCACCGCGATCTCCTCGGGCACCTTGACCTCACCGCTCAGGTCGCGGAGACAATCGCGGAGCTTCGGCAGGGTGATCATCTTCATGTATCTGCAGAAGGCCATCCGGTTGGCGGCGATCAGGTCGGCGCCGGGCGCGGCCAGCTGCAGCGGGTAGAGCATCCCGGTCTCGGTGGCGACGATGTAGCTGCCGTCGGGGTTCTTCTCCACGTGGTCGAGCATCCCCGAGGTCGAGAGCATGTGGACGCCCTCGCCGGAGATGTCACCGGAGGCCACGTACTCCATCGCCTGCGTCGAGCACCCGCACTCGGGGTGGATCAGGAACTCGGCCTCCGGATGCTCGGCGCGCATCTCGTCGATGTCGCCCGGGCGGATCCCGGCGTGGACGTGGCACTCGCCGTCCCAGACGTGGAAGCGGGCGCGGCGCTCGGGATCCTCGAGCAGCCCGGTCTCGCGCTCGACGAATGCGCCAAGCCACATATCGGGGCCGAAGAGGATCTCGGTGTCGGGGCCGTGCTCGGCCCAGATGTGCTCGACGACGCTGACCGCATTGGACGAGGTGCAGCAGTAGTCGGTCTCGGCCTTCACTTCGGCCGAGGTGTTGACGTACATGACGACGAGGGCGCCGGGATGCTTCGCCTTCCAGGCGCGCAGCTGATCGGCGTCGATCGAGTCGGCGAGCGAGCAGCCGGCGTCGAGGTCGGGGATCAGGACCGTCTTCTCCGGCGACAGCACCGAGGCGGTCTCGGCCATGAAGTGAACGCCGCAGAAAGCGATCACGGATGACTCGGTGGCCGCGGCGGCTCGCGAGAGCCCGAGCGAGTCGCCGACGTAATCGGCGACGTCCTGAAGCTCGGGAAGCTCGTAGTTATGGGCGAGGATGACGGCATCGCGCTCGCGCGCGAGCTCCTTGACCTCAGCCGACAATGTCTCGATCTCGGCACGCGTCAGCTCCCCTGCGGGGGGCGGTGACTGGATCGTCGGTAGCTCCTGCATATGGCTGGACCTCCACCCCTACGGGCGGTTCGACTGCTGATGTTCGCCAGCCTTCCTGACCTCCAGGAGGGTCGAGCGAATGACTACCGGAAGTCTACCCGGGCGGGGCCGGCGGGGGGAGGGCTCCGGCCTCTTACGCTCGCTGCGCTCGCTCCATGAGTTCGGCTGGACCCCTCCCCCCGCCGGCCCCGCCTGAGTTACTTCTGGACGCGCTCGACTCTCTCGCAACCACGCTTGGGTTCGCCGGGGTCGAGGAGGGCGTAGTCCTTCTTTCCCCTGCCGCAGTCGACGCGGTCGCGCGTGCCATCGGCCGCGAGGATGCGGTCGTTACCGGCATCGCCGCGGAGCAGGTCCCTCCCGGAGCCGCCCTCGATTTCGTCGGAGCCCGAGCCTCCAAGCAGCTTGTCACGGCCCTCCTGGCCGAGCATGCAGTCGGGCCCAGCGAAGCCCTCCATGCGGTCGTTGCCGGCGCCGCCGAAGATCGTGTCGCCGCCGGAGCTCCCGTAGAGCAGGTCTTTCTTCGGGCCGCCGAAAAAGGCCCGCGGGCAGCGAGACCCACCGAGGTCGGCCTGCTCGCACCCGACGAGGACGTCAGCGCGGTCGGCCGTCACGTGGTCGCGCCCGCTGCCGCAGTCGATCGTGTCCGCCTCGCCATCGGCGGTGTTGATCTCGTCGTCGCCCGCGGCGGTGATGACCTCGTCGACGCCCGGGCCCGCATCGATGGCGTCGTCGCCGGAGCCCGCGTCGAGCAGGTCGTCCCCCGCACCGCCCGAAACCCTGTCGCCACCACCCTCGCCTCTGACGCAGTCGGCGCCGCCGAGGCCGTCGAGGTCATCGGCGCCCTCGCCGCCCTGGATCTCGTCGTCCTCCTCGGTTCCGGAGATCTCGTCGTCCTCCTCGGTGCCGATCTGGAGGTTGCGGCAGAAGTCGCGGTTCAGCGTGATCAGCTCGCAGTTGACGTAGGAGTCGTCGAGGTCGACGCTGGCCGAGTCGCTGCCGGCCCCGCAGTCGACCGTGTCGGCCTCGGCGTCGCCGGCGTTGATCGCATCGTCGCCGTCGCCGCCGAGAAGAACGTCTTCGCCCGTTCCGCCGTCGAGCGCGTCGCCGTTCGGCCCGCCGCTCACCGAGTCGTCGCCACCGCCGGCGCGCAGGCAGTCAGAGGCCCCGAGGCCGGACAAGGAGTCATTGCCGCCGAGACCGTCGAGGTCGTCGCCGCCGACCGTTCCGATCAGCGAGTCCACGCCGTTGCTGCCCACCTGCGGGTTCGAGCAGGCGGCCAGTCTCAGCTCGCACCCGCTGACGGCATCGATCGGATCCGCGTCCACGGCATCGACCCCCGGGCCGCAGTCGACCGAGTCGTATTGACCGTCGATCGCGCTGACCAGATCCTCGCCTGGCCCCGCCGTGATCGAGTCGTTGCCCGCGCCGCCGTCGATCGAGTCGTTTCCGTCGTCGCCGTTCAGGCAGTCCTCGGCGCCGAGACCGTTGACGACATCGTCACCGCCGGCCCCGAAGATCTCATCACTGCCGTAGGTACCGGTCAGCGTCTCTCCCGCCGCCGAGCCGAAGATCTGACGTGCGCAGTAGGAGCGGTCGAGCTCCACGACCTCGCAGTTGGTCACGTCGTCGGTCGCATCGGCGGTCGCGCTGTCGCTCCCCGGGCCGCAGTCGACGATGTCGACCTCCCCGTCGCGGGCCGCGATCACGTCGTCGCCGGCCTCGCCCCGCAGGCGATCGCTTTCCACCCCGCCTTCCACCACGTCGCCGCCGGGGCCGCCACCGACGATGTCCTCGCCCGCCCCTCCGTTGACGGTGTCGCTGCCGTCGCCGCCGGTCATCGTGTCGTTGCCGGCGCCGCCATCGACGCAGTCGGCGTTGTTGGAGGCATCGACGACGTCGCTGCCGTCGAAGGACTGGATCAGGTCGCCCCCCGACGTCCCCACGAGGTTGTCGGGACCGGTGGTCCCATTGAGCGGAAGTGAGCAGGGAAGCGCGCCGAGCACGGTCTCGCAGTTGACTGCGATCGTGTCGATGCTGTCGGTCTTGACCACATCGCTGCCGGAGCCGCAGTCGACCGTGTCGGCTTCGCCGTCATTGGCGTCGATGATGTCGTTGCCATCACCGCTGCGAAGATCGTCGCGGCCGGGGCCTCCCGTGATCGTCTCGTCGCCGGCTTCGCCCTCGATGGCGTCGGCACCCTCGTCGCCGTAGATGTCGTCGTCCCCGGCGTTCCCCCAAACCCGGTCGTCGCCGGACCCTCCGCGGATGACGTCGTCGCCCGGGTCGCCGTAGAGCGTGTCGGCGTCTTCGGCGCCGCGCAGGCTGTCGGGCCCCTCCATCCCGTGGAGGTCATCGGGGCCGGGCCCGCCGTCGAGCTCGTCGGCGCCGTCGCCGCTCCCGCCGAAGAGCTTGTCGTTGCCGAACCCCCCGTAGAGCTGGTCGTCGTCACCGTCGCCGGTGAGGTTGTCGACGCCGTCGCCGCCGTCGAGGTAGTCGTTCTCGCTGCCGCCTTCGAGCGAGTCGGTCCCGGCGCCGCCCAGCACCCGGTCCTGGCCCTCGTCGCCGGTGACGTAGTCGTTGGAGTCGCCGCCGTCGACGTGGTCCTCGCCATCGCCGCCGCGGACGCTGTCCCCGCCGGTCCCGCCGTAGACGCAGTCGGAACCGTTGTTGCCGCGGAGGTTGTCGCTGCCGGCCCTGCCGTTGACCTTCTCGTTGAAGGCCGTGCCCTCGAAGTCGTCGCTTCCCTCGGTGAGGTCGACCACGACCGTGCAGGCGACGGGTGGGTCCGGCGGCAGCGCCTGCCCAGGCGCGGCGAAGACGGCACCGATCAGCGCCGCCAGCAGGAGCGGCGCGCGCCAGGGGACGGACCCGTGGCTCATCTACGCTCCGCCGCAGTCATGCCCGAGCTGCCCGAGGTCGAGATCGCCGCGCGGCGGCTGGACGCAGCGCTGAAGAGCGCTCGGGTGGAGTCGGTGCTCGCTCCCGGCATGGTCGCGCTGAAAAGCGTCACGCCGCCACTCGAGGCCCTGATCGGCATGGAGGTGACGGGCGTTCGCAGGGTCGGCAAGATGCCCGTCGTCGAGGCGGGCATTGACCGAGAGCGGCTGGCGCTGCTCATCCACATGATGTCGGCGGGCCGGCTCCAGCTCTTTAATTCGCGGGCTTCCCTGCGCGACCGCCGTTCGCGAATCCTGATTCGCCTCGAGAGCGGAGACGAGCTCCGACTACGGGAGTTCGGCACCAAGCAGCGTGCCTGGGGAAAGCTCATGCAGGCTGACGAGGTCGCCGACGACGAGATGGTCGCGACGCTCGGGCCCGAGGCGTGGCCGGCGCCGGGCGTCCAGGTCCTCGAGGAGATCCTCGACAGGTCCGGCCACCTCCACCCGCTACTTCGCGACCAGCGCGCGATCGCCGGGATCGGCCGCTCGTGGGTGGACGAGATCCTCTGGGAGGCGCGCCTCTCCCCGTTCAAGAAGGCGTCCGAGCTCGACGGGGACGAGGTCGAGCGCCTCCACGACGCGCTCGGGGTGCTCGGCCGTGCGATCGACCACTACGAGGAGGCCGTCGGCGAGACGGTCCCCGACAAGATGCCGATGCCGCTCCAGGTTCACCGGCGCGAGGGCGAGCCGTGTCGCCGTTGCGGGACGACGATCGCCGCGATTCACTACGCCGAGCGGATCACCTGCTACTGCCCGGAGGAGCAGACGGGCGGGCGGGTCCTGGCCGATCGGCGGCTGTCTCGATTGCTGAAGTAGGGATCTCGACGACCGACCCGTAGACCGCGATCGACCCCGCCTCGCGCAGCACAGCCTCTGGAAAGCCGCCGCTGAGGACGCAGATCGTGTCGAGGCCGGCACGGTGCGCCGCGATCACGTCCCAGTCGGTGTCGCCGACCATCACCGCGGGACCGCCGCCGGCCTTCTCGAGCGCGACCTCGATCAGGTCGGGGTCTGGCTTGCTCGCATCGACGTCGTCTGAGGTCGTCCAGTCGTCGACGAGGTCGCGCAACCCGAGCATGTCGATGAATCCCTCGATGTCCTTCGCGTCGCCGGAACTGGCGAGGACGACCGTCAGACCGCTGTCCTTGAGACCGGCGACGAACTCCGTTGCTCCCTCGACTGCCTCGACGTCGTCCTTCATCTCGCCGAAGATCTCTGATTCGTGCTCGCGGATCTCGTCGCCGAGCCGCGCCTCGGCGTCGTCACCGGCGAGGTGGGCGACGATCTTGTCGCTGCCGACGCCGATCGCGCGGTGGACCTTCCAGAGCGGCACGAGGATGTCCGCCCGCCGCAGCGCCCCATGCCAGGCGAGGGCGTGCTGGTAGTTGTTGTCGACGAGCGTCCCGTCGACGTCGAGAATCACCGCGCGGGAGGCCATGCGCTTCGGGCTACCCGGGGGGCCGGCCGCGGAAACCGGGGTGGCGGCCACGCGGGCTGTGCCACGATTGTCCGATGAGTGGGAAGGGCAGGATCCCGGTCGCGCTGGCTGCGCTCGTCCTCGTGGCGATGGGAGGGGCTTCGGCCAGCGGCGAAAGCGAGCGTCCCGGCGGCCTCAAAGAGCAGGGCCGCGTCCGCATCACCACCACCGGCAGCTTCTCCGAGCGAATCGAGCGGCTGCCGATCACCTCCAAGGAGGGAGCGGAGCCCCGGGTCGCGATGTCACTCTCGCCGCGGAAGCTGCCCGCCCTCAGGCGCCACGACAAGCTCAGCCTGACCTCCGAGCTCCAGGTGACGCTCAACTGCAACGAACGCGAGCCGCGGTGTCTCGGTGATCCCTACAACTACGACCCGAGGATGAACGTACGCCTGGTGCTGGCCGACTCCCGCGGGGCGACTCGCGGCCTGCAGATCGGTCCGACCAAGCGAGAGGTCTGCCGCCAGCGGCGGCCCCGCGAACATCACTGCGTGATCACGATCACCGGCGCGAACACCCGGATCAAGCGGTTGAACAGGCTTCCCTGCCGTGGGGGGACCTGCACGGTGAACATGGTCGTCGACGCGCACAACCCGAACGCGACCAACGGCGACGAGCTGATCATCGGCGGGGTCAAGCCCAACGGCTCGATTCCGCAGGACCGGGGACGCATCAACTCGATTCTCTTCCGCCCCGCGAATGCCCGCTACCCGCGCCCGCACAGGACGAGTAAGCGTCGACTCGACGCGATCCCCCTCGACCTGAAGCGCCATGTCGTCTACTCCCAGCCGATCAAGCGGCTTGCGGCCGGCGATCAGCTCGCCGTCCAGGCCGCGGTCCAGACGAGCGTAGCCGGGCTCCCCTACTCCGTTCGCACCTCCTCCCAGCTGATCCTCGCCACCGGCGAGAATGAGGTGAAGCCCGGACCGAGCGCACGGCGCATCGGCGCCATGGGTGAAATCAGTGAGGCCAACGGCTTCAACTGCACCCGCAACCGCGACACCTGCCTGACCCGCAAGGTCGGCGTTCTCAGCGCGCGTCGCAGCGCCAAGGTGAAGGGCAAGTTCAAGCCGCTCTACGTGAACCTGGTGATGATCGCCGGGGCGAAGCGGGTGGATGCCGGCGAGGGCGACCGATACGAGGTGCTGAAGCGGGGCGGGCTGGAGGTGACGCGCTACCCCGACTGACCTCCGCTCCCGCGACTACGCTCGCAATGTGGCCGAGACCCACCTCAACCCGACCTTCGAGCAATCGGCTCCGGAGCTCAAACGGCAGATCGAGCTCGAACGGGTAGGGGCTCCGTTCCTCGTCCTGCGGGTTCCCTCCGGCGAGCAGGCGCTCGTGGCGCTCGGCGGGCGCGAGCGGCTGACGATCGGCCGCGGCGCCGACGTCGACGTGGATCTCGAGGGAGACGAGGGCGTCTCCCGGCTCCACGCCGAGCTCGAGCTGGTCGGTGGGTCCTGGCTCGTCGTCGACGACGGGCTCTCGACCAACGGCACCTACGTCGAAGACGAGCGGGTCAGCGGACGAAGGCGGCTGAAGGAGCGCGACCTGATCAGGATCGGCGGTACCGGGATCCTGTTCCGCGATCCGGCGCTTGCGGAAGGGCCGGGAGCAACCGTCGCCGTCGGCAGCACTGAAACCGTCCAGATGCTGACCGACATGCAGCGTTCGGTGCTGGTGGCGCTCTGCCGCCCTTACGGCACCGGCGAGGGCTCGACCCCGGCGACGAACAAGGAGATCGCCGAGGCGGTCTTCCTCAGCGTCGACGCAGTCAAGGGACACCTGCGAGTCCTCTTCGACCGCTTCGGCCTCGCCGACCTGCCGCAGAACGAAAAGCGCGCGCGGCTCGCCGAGCAGGCGCTGCGCTCGGGCGCCGTGCGCGCCAGCGACCTCGGCTAGCCGGCCGCCCGCAGGCGGCGAACCTCGAGCCCGCCTCCCTTGACGATCCGGGCCGGCGGGAACTTGCCGCGCGCGGACTGGGCGAGCTTCGGGAACCCGCGCGAGACGAGGTTGACGTAAAGCGGCTTCGACCGGCCGCGCTTGTTCTCCGGCGTGCGCTCGATCACGGCCATCCCCGCCTTGACGGCGGGGCAGGGGCTCTGGAAGGCGCTCGGGCCGATCGTGCAGTTGAAGCCGGTGGTCTCGCTGGCGAGACCCGAGCGCGAGACGATCCGGCGGGTCAGGCCGCTCGGGCGGGTCGCGCCGCGGCGCGTCGTGACCACGATCTGATCGGAGATGAAATACGGGAGCCGCTGGATCGCCGTTCGCTGGCGGGCCTGGACCAACAGCACGTCGCCCTTCCTCAGGCCGGTCAACCTCTGGGAGTAGACGACGGTCTTGCCACCCTCGAACGAGGCCGGGAGCTTGCGATGAACGATGGCCTTGGTCTCGCGCTCGGTGATCTCGAGTCGGCCGCTGGAGACGGCCGCGCTCAGCCGCGCCTTGCCGCCCTCGACGCTGCCGTCGGGTTGATCGGAGCCGACGACGACGAACTGATCGGAGCTCGCGTTGCGGTGGGAGGCGTCGACGGTCATGTTGAGGCGGCAGTTCGCCGGCTTGCATGGCAGGTCGCGCAGCTCGCGCACCGTGAACGACCCGTTGTCGATCACGAGCGGGCAGTGGTGGTTGCGGTTGGGACGCGTCTGCTCGCAGCTCAACCCGACCGCGCCGGAGACCGGCCTGGTGTCCCGCTTGGTCGCATCGGGGTCGTCGGCGAGCACGACTCGGCCCTCCAGTCGCGGGTCGTAGTCGTAGGTGCGGCCGATGCAGCGGCCGATCTGCTCGACGCAGGTCGTGGTGATCACGACCTCGGAGTTGAAGCGGACAGTGTCGCCTCGGTTCAGCTCAGGGAGCTTCACCGAGAGAACCGTTCGCGTCTCGCCGCCGGGCTGCGACGCGATCGGGATCGTCGGCCGGAGCTCGGCACGGCGACCGGTCGCGACGCCCTTGAGCTTGGACATGCCCGGGTTGGCACGCTCAGAGGCACCCTGTGACGGCGAGTCGCCGAGCGCGAGGAGCGCGATCAGCGCTGCGCCGAGTACGGCCGACGGCAGCATGAAGCGGCCGATCGTCATGCGGAGTCCCATCACGGCAGGAAGGCTAGAGCTTCAGTCGCCGTGCCCGAGTCACTCGACCGGGTCGATCCGGCTGACCGTGCCGTCGCCGAAGTTCGCCGTGTACACGGCGGCGTCCCCGACCGCGATGTCGGCCGGCTCGACACCGACGTCGATCGGGTCGCCGATCAGCTCGCCGGTGGCGGGATCGATCCGCTCGACCACGCTCTCGGCACCGCTCGCGACCCAGACCGCGCCGAGGCCGACCGCGACGCCGCGTGGGTTGCGAGCGACGGCGATCGGCGGGCCCGCCCCGGCCTGCGGGTCGGAGCGGCTGATCTCGTAGAGATTGGACTCGCCGGTGTCGGTGACCCAGATGGACTTGTTGCCGACGGCGATCGAACTGGGCACCGTGCCGACGTCCACCTCGGCGGTGACTTTCATGGTCTCCGGGTTGATCCTCGACGCCGTCGCCGATCCGCCGCTGACCACCCAGACTCCGCCCTTGCCGGTCGCGATCGCGCGCGGCTCGGCTCCGACCTCGACGGTGCGGACGACGCCGGTGATCTGATCCACCCGGCTGACGGTGTCGTCGCCCTCGTTGACGACCCAGACGTAGTTGTTGTCGGCCGCGACGTCGCCGGGATCCTCTCCGACAGAGATCGGCATGACCTGACGCGCCCGCTCCGGGTCCACTCGAAACAGGCGATCGCCGTTCACGACCCAGATCGAGGTGGGACTGACCGCGACCGCCCGCGGCTCCGGAATCGCGAGCGGCTCCTCCGCCTCGACCGGCTGGGCCCTCTGCAGGCGGAAGAGGCCTCCGGGAGCATCGGCGCCATCGAGCTCCGCGTCCCTCGCGGTCACCCAGATCCGCACGTCACCGACGGCCACGCCGATTGCGCCGGCACCGATCTCCTCGGTCAGAACCTCGGCGACCGCGATGTCGTCGTTCTCGTCCGGTTCGTCTTCGCCGCCACCACTACCGAAGACGATCGCCGCGACGACGATCGCGACCGTCAGTAGGAGCAGCGCGGCGCCGCCGATCGCCAGGCCGCGCGTCCGCTGGCCCTCGTCCTCGGGGCGGTGGCCGGGGACCCTTCCTTGCGACAGCTCGCCCTCGAGCCGATCGACCAGCGCGCCCGCCGAGGCCGGTCGCTCCTCGGGGTCGATCGCCATCCCCTCGCGCAGAACGCCGTCGATGCCGCTCGGCAGCCGGTGGTTGATCGCAGTCGCCGCGGGCCGGTCGGCCTTCGTGTGGGCGATCAGGGTGGCCAACTCGTTACCGCGCATGAACGGCGGGCTGCCGGTGAGCACGTGGTAGGCGAGGCAGGCGAACGAGTAGACGTCGGAGGCGGCGTCGACCGCGCCGCCCTCGACCGCCTCCGGCGAGACGTAGTCGGCGGTCCCGAGCACCTGCCCGCCTCCGGTCAGCGCCGTCGTCGCGGTCTCGCCCCCGCGGCCCTCGCCGCTGAGCGGCTTCGAGATCCCGAAGTCGGTGAGGTAGACGTGATCGCTGCCCTCGGCCTCCTCGATCAGGACGTTCGCCGGCTTGACGTCGCGATGGACAAGCCCGCCGGTGTGGGCGGCGTCGAGCGCGGTTGCGGCCGGCCGCAGGATCTCGAGCGCTCGTCCGGGAGGCACCGGGCCGTCAGCGATCAGACGGGCGAGGTCGACGCCGTCGACGTAGCGCATGACGATGTAGAGGAGACCATCCTCCTCACCCGCGTGGTGGACCGTGACGACGTTGGGGTGCTCGATCGAAGCCGCGAGGCGGGCCTCGCGGCGGAAGCGAGCCGCGAAGGCGGGGTCGGCGGAGAGCTCCGGCGCGATCACCTTGAGCGCGCGGACGCGGTCGAGCGCGACGTTGCGGGCGCGGAAGACGACGCCCATCCCGCCGCGGCCGACCTCGGCCTCGATCACGTGGCCGGCGAACGTCTCGCCGCTCGTCGGCGATGCCCTCATCCGACCGGCTCGAGCAGCATGGACAGGTCGAGGGTGGTGGCCGAGTGGGTGAGCGCTCCGACCGAGACGAAATCGACACCGGTCGCGGAGATCTCCCCGATCGAATCGAGCGTCACCCCTCCCGAGGCCTCGAGGTCGGGACGCCCACCGCCGCGGCCGGCGCTCGCCTCGCGAGCCGCGACCGCTGCCATCAGCCCGTCGGGGCCCATGTTGTCGAGAAGCAGCCGGTCGGCTCCCGACGCCAAGCCGTAGTCGACCTCGGCCATGTCGCGGCATTCGACCTCGACCGGCAGCTCGGGGTGAGCGGCTCGCGCGCGCCCCACAGCCTCGATCAGGTCGCCGCCCGCCAGGGCGATGTGGTTCTCCTTGATCAGGATCGCGTCGTCGAGGCCGAGGCGGTGATTGCGCGCGCCGCCGGCGCGGACGGCGGCCTTCTCCAACTCGCGCAGACCGGGCGTCGTCTTGCGCGTGTCGAGCACGGTGGCAGTGCCGCCCAGGCTTGCCGAGGCGGCGACGAACCGGGCGGTCAGGGTCGCGATCCCCGACAGCCGGCCGAGCAGGTTGAGCGCGACTCGCTCCCCGGCGAGCAGCGCCCGGCCCGGCCCCGAGATCACGGCGACCTCGGCGGGGACGTCCTCGCGCACCTCGCCCTCGGCGACGAGCGCCTCGAAGTCCCCGGCGCCGACCTGGTGAAACACCTCGTCGGCCACGCCGAAGCCGAAGATCACCCCCGGCTGCTTCTGGACGATCACCGCGCGGGCGCGGGAGTCCGCGGGGACGACGGCCTCGCTCGTGACGTCGCCATCACCGAGGTCCTCGGCGAGGGCCCGGCTCACCAGGTCGCGCCACCCCTCCCCGCGAGCCATCAGTTCGAGTCCGCCGCGCTCTGCAGGAGGTACTCGCGGATGAAGCCGTCGAGATCGCCGTCGAGGACCCGCTGGGCGTCGCCGGCCTCGTGGCCTGTGCGGTGGTCCTTGACGCGCGTCGTCGGATGGAGCGTGTAGCTGCGAATCTGCGAACCCCACTCGACCGCCTTCTGCTCGCCGCGCTCCGCCGCCATCTCCTCGGTGCGCTTCCGCTCCTCCTCGGCGAGCAGGCGGGCGCGGAGCATCTGCATCGCGGTCGCCTTGTTCTGCGTCTGGGAGCGCTCGTTCTGGCACTGGACGACGATCCCGGTCGGCTCATGGGTCAGCCGGACGGCGGAATCGGTCTTGTTGACGTGCTGGCCGCCGGCTCCCGACGCGCGGTAGGTGTCGACGCGGATGTCGGACTCGTCGAGGTCGATCTCGACCTCGTCGGAGACGAGCGGGGAGACGTCGAGCTGGGCGAAGGCGGTGTGGCGGCGCGACTGCGAGTCAAAGGGGGAGATCCGGACCAGGCGGTGGACGCCGCGCTCGGCGCCGAACAGGCCGTAGGCGTTCTCGCCGTGGGCGAGGAAGGTCGCCGACTTGATCCCGGCCTCCTCACCCTCGGCCGCCTCC
>Ga0190275_10002869_pt1 | contig 12263 bp, 10 predicted proteins | sample Popmic550T_FD_133745 | JGI IMG/M metagenome (GOLD analysis project Ga0190275, IMG submission 133745) | Populus adjacent soil microbial communities from riparian zone of Yellowstone River, Montana, USA - 550 T | ecosystem: Environmental > Terrestrial > Soil > Riparian zone > Trees stand | place... | reverse complement strand
TGTAGAAGACGGGGTTCTTGCTCGCAGGGGTGTCGTTGGATAGCTTCAGATCGGCGACGCCCTTGTTGTATGTATCCACGCGCCCCTCTTTGCTGCGAATAACCTGCGACCCCATCAGACTAAAACTCTTGTAGCCGAGCGTCGTGTGGAGCTTCTTGACCACGTCTCCCAACTCCGACGGGTAGCGGTTCACCGCGGCCTCGTCGTTCGAGGCGATGAGCAGGTAGACGTTGAATTCTATGGCCGGAAGGTCAGGCATGGGAGTGTCGAGGCGACGGATGGCGTCCTCGATGACGGTGATGTTTTCGGGGAAGTCGCGAACCGAGATAGTCTTGAACCCGAAGTTCGACGAGACCACCGCCCCTTTGAACCCGCTGCCGAGGGCGAGCAGCACGCCGACGAGCTGGTTCGGATCGCGGTGCTTGATCTCGAACACGCGATTCTGAAATCTTCGCGTCGTGACGAAGTTGTCTTCCTGTTCGGCGGCTGGCGCGGCCTGCGCCTTTTGTGTCTGGGCCAGCGCGGCGGGGGCTAGTAGAATCGCCGCCGCGAGCGCGAGAAAAATTCTGTTTCGGGCTGAAAGCATAGTCTCTCCTTCTTCTGTGAGTTCGTCGGATGCTCGACGCTCGCGAGCCTTACACGCGCGCGCGCCGGAAAGGTTTCAGAAGAATCTACGAGGCGTTCAACTTCTTTACAAAGACCTCTTTTTGAATCACGCCTTCATCGGTGGGCAGTAAAATTGGTTGACTGAACGCTCGGCAAAGACTACAAATTAATTTGTCTCGACGACTCTTTCGACACTTGCCGCTTCGCGCAGACAGCGCGTTTGAAGCCGATCCGAACAAATGCGACGAATTGATCTCACGAAGGCGCAGGCTGCGCGCTCCTCGACGATACGCGACATCAATCGCCAGTTCGTCCTCAACTACATACGCGACCGCGAGCCTGTGTCGCGCGCCGACATCGCACGCGTTACTGAGCTGCAACGCTCGACCGTCTCGACCATCGTCGAGGAGTTGAAGGACGAAGGGCTGATCGAGGAGATCGGCGCGGGCGCTTCAACCGGCGGGCGGCGACCGACGCTGATTCGCCTGCGCGCGGCGGGCGTGATGGCAGTCGGCGTGGACATCACGCCCACCTCGACGACGATTGTGACGAGCGATCTGGTGGGGCGCGTCCTCGCGCGCGAGGAGATAGAGAACAGCCCGCGCCCCGAAGAGATGACCGAGCGCGTCATCGAGCATGTGCGCGAGCTTATCTCGCATGACGACACGGGGACAATCGCGGGCGTCGGCATAAGCGTGCCCGGCCTCGTTGATCCCGGCACGGGGCGCGTCATTTACATCCCGTTCTTCCGCTGGCGCGACTGGGCCATCGCCGAAGAGATCGAGCGCGCCACGGGCCTCAAGCCGCGCGTTGACAACGACGCCAACGCAGCCGCGCTCGCGGAGCTTTGGTTCGGTCGCCCGGAGGTGAGCGACTCGCGCGACTTCATAATGGTTCTCGTCGCCGAGGGCATCGGCACGGGGATAGTCTTCGACGGGCAGATTTATCGGGGCGAGCGCGGCGCGGCGGGCGAGTTCGGCCACATGATAGTCGGGCAGAGCGGCCCCGTCGCATGCTCGTGCGGCAACCGCGACTGCTGGGAGGCGTTCTCGTCGGAGCGCGCCGCCGTCGCGCGTTACCTGAAGAACGCGGGCGTGGAGGAGGGCAAGACCACGCGCTTCTGCTTTCAGGAAGTCGTCGAGCGCGCGCTCGGCGGCGAGCAGGCGGCGATTGACGCGCTCACGGAGACGGCGCACTACCTCGGCATAGGCATCTCGAATCTTATAGCCGGCCTCTCGCCGGAGGCCGTCGTCGTGGGCGGCACGATAACGCGCGCGTGGCCGATTATCGCGCCCTCGCTCGAAGAGACGATGCAGCGCAGCATCCGTCGCGGGCTGCCTTCGGCGCGCATCGTCGCCTCGACCCTGAGCGAGCCGACGATGATGGGCGCGATCAGCCTCGTGCTCGCGCGCAAGTTCGGCCTCGCCGAAGTCTAACGGAACTCGCTCGCTGGGAGCGCGGGCATCCTTGCCCGCCTAAGCGTGCCAGCGGCACGCTTCAAACGTTTCACTCGCGCTCCAGCTTGAACATGAAGGAGGCGCTGTTCGCGCTCTGCGCTCAAGGCGGGCAAGGATGCCCGCGCTCCCAGCGACACGCGCCATTCAGCCCTCTTGAATTTCAATATGTCTTCCGCGGAGGTTGTCATCGTCGGCGGCGGCGTCATCGGCGCGAGCGTGGCCTACCACCTCGCGGCGCGCGGGCTTAAAAACGTGCTTGTGCTTGAGCGCGGCGCGCAAAGAGGCGAGGGAAGCACGGGGCGCGCGACGGGCGGCTTCCGCGCGCAGTTCGCGACGCCCGTGAACATACGGCTCTCGCTGCTCTCGCGCGAAAAGCTGCTCGCCTTCCGCGACGAGACAGGCGTTGACCCCTGCTTTCGTCAACACGGCTACCTCTTCATCGCGCGCAGCACGGTAGAGCTTGACGCGCTCCTTTCAGCCCAATCCGTCCAGCACGAATGCGGCCTCGCCGAAGCGCGCGCCGTGAGCGCGGAAGATATAAAGCAACTGAATCCGGCGGTCGAATCTAGCGAGCTTGTCGGCGGCGTCTTCTGTCCGACGGATGGATTCATACGCCCGCTCGAAATCCTGCGCGGCTACACCGAGGCCGCCGCGCGCCTCGGCCTGCGCTTCGAGTACGGCGTCGCGCTCGAAGGCTTTCGCATGGACTCACGCGGGCGCATCGAAAGTTTGAGGACGAACGGCGGCGAGGTGTCGGCGGGGAGTGTTGTAAATGCCGCGGGCGCGTGGGCCGCGAAGGTCGCGCGTCTCGCCGGGATTGAGATTCCAATCACGCCGCTCCGCCGTCAGGTCGCGGTCACTCGGCCTTTCGACCTGTTGCCCAAAGAGATGCCGATGACGATTTTCGTGGACGACGGCTTTCATCTTCGCGTGCGCGACCGCTCCGTGCTTCTGCTCTGGCCGGACGAGCCGAAGACCGAAGACCCGTTCGACACGAGCGTCGAAGACGCTTGGGTGAGCGAGGTCGTTGCGAAGGCGCGCGCGCGCGTGCCCTGTCTTAAAGGCGCGGAGATTGACCGCGACGCTTGCTGGGCGGGACTCTACGAGATGTCGCCAGACAGACACGCGCTCGTCGGCGTCGCGCCGGGCATGGAGAATTTCTACCTCGCCAACGGCTCGTCCGGCCACGGCGTAATGCACTCGCCCGCGCTCGGCCAACTGCTCGCCGAAATCATCCTCGACGGCGAGGCACGCTCGCTCGACGTTCGCGCCCTTCGTCCCACGCGCTTCGCGGAGGGCGAGCCGAACGCCGCGCCGGACTTCCTATAAAAAAAGCGCGGTCTCTGAATGAACGTCTCGGAGACCGCGCCCACATAAATTTCCTTGGACTACTGTTTGACGCCCTTGCCCTCTGTCAGCGTGAGCGACTTGTCAACGGCTGGCACGTCGAAGACTTCGGTCGAGCCGTTGGGCCACTTCACTTCGAGGCGGTCAATTTTCGTGGCCGCGCCGAGGCCGAAGAAGAGGCATGGGTCGCTCTGCGAGGAGTAGCTGCCGCCGCTAATAACGTCCGCGCGCTGGCGCAGTTTGCCGGTCGTGACGTAGACGGTCGCGCCCGTCGCGTCGCGCGGGCTTTTGCGCGCGGGGTCGCCGACGAGTCGAAGTCGTAGCCAGTGGTTCTGCGCGGGCGTCGTGTTGCGAAGCAGCGTGGGCGCGGAGTCCATGTTGTTGACGACGACATCGAGACGCCCGTCGCCGTCGAGGTCGCAGACGGCGAGGCCGCGGCTCGCCCATGCGTCGGCGAGGCCGGAGCCGGGGGCCGCGCCGACGCGCTCGAACTTGCGTATGCCGCGCTCGGCCTGCTTCGGGTCGGGGTTCGGCGTGTTGCGGAAAAGAAGCAACTGCTGCGCGTAGGACGTGCCCCATTGCTGCTTGTCAACCGCGGGGTAGACGTGGCCGTTGGCGACGATGACATCCTTCCATCCGTCCGCGTCGAAGTCTAAAAACTCCGTGCCCCAACCGAGGAAGGGAATCGTCGGCTCGCCGAGGCCCGCCTGAAACGTCACGTCCGTGAAGTTGCCTTCGCCGTCGTTGTGGTAGAGCGTGTTCGAGTCGTCGGAGAAGTTCGTGATGTGAAAGTCAACGAGTCCGTCGTTGTCGTAGTCGCCCGTGGCGAGTCCCATGCCCGCCTGCTCGCGCCCGTTCTCATTCAGGGCAACGCCCGAAGGATAGCCGACCTCCTCGAACGTGCCGTCGCCCTTGTTTATGTAGAGCTGTTTGGGCGTCGAGTCGTTAACGACGATGAGGTCGAGCAGGTTGTCTTCGTTCACGCGCACCCACACGGAGGTGAAGCCGTAGTAGCGCGTCGAGTCGTTGACGCCCGACTTGTCCGAGACATCCTCGAACGTGCCGTCGGCCTTTTGGTGGTAGAGCGTGTCGGTCTCGCCTTTGAGTCCGCGCGGGCCGCACATGACGGGGACGCCTCGGAACTGGCAGAAGTTCTGCGCGATCTGTCCGGGCTTCACGGCATCCGCAGGACTCGGCGGGAGGTTGTTCATGTCAAGCTCGACGTAGCCGGGGACGAAAAGATCGAGCCGCCCGTCGCCGTCGTAGTCGCCGAAGCTCGCGCCCGTTGACCAGCCCTTTCGCGCGACGCCGAGCTTCGCGGCCACGTCCGTGAAAGTGCCGTTGCCGTTGTTTCGGTAGAGGCGCGAGACGCCGAAGTTGCCGACGTAGATGTCCGCGAAGCCGTCGTTGTCGTAGTCGCCCACGGTCACGCCCATGCCCCAACGCTCGTTCGCGACGCCCGCCTTTTCAGTCACGTCCTCGAACTTCCAGTTGCCGAGGTTGCGGTAGAGCGCGGCGCGCGGGGGCTTCTCCTTGCCGCGCTCTGCGGCCATCGTCGAGCCGTTGAGGAGATAGATGTCGGGCAGCCCGTCGTTGTCGTAATCGAACAGGGCGACGCCGCCCGAAGTGGTCTCGACGATGTAATCCTTCTGCGCGCTGCCCGAATGATGCTTGAACGAGGCGAGCGCGGTGCGCGCCGTCACGTCCTCGAAGACCTTCGGCGCTTTCGCGTCAACGACGCCCACGGTGCGCCGCGTCGTCGAGACGAGCGCCGTGCCGGTCGAGACGCCCATGCCCTGCGGCGTCTGTTGCGGCTGCGCTGCGTTAGGCGAACCCGGTTGTTGTGCAATTGTCAATAAAGGAAAAAGGGCACACAGATAGAGTGCGAGCGGAGATAAAAAGCATCGCTTAATCATAATTGAAATCTATGTCTCTAATCCTTTCTCGGAGGCGGAGTTTGCTGTGGTGGCCTCTCAACTGGGCGCGGCGTTTCGCGCGGAGGGCCTTGTCGGTCGTTATCAGGTCTTTCTCTTGGTGGGCTTTGTTTATCCACTTTGCCGGGTATTTCTCTTGGCGGTGACTGCTGGAAACGTCTATCCATTTTTCTTATCTCCTAGCATAGGTTGTGAGAAATTTTGTTGGCAGTTTGAAGACAGATCATAAATTGATGTTTTATTCCATCCGATATCTCGACTCTTAAATTTTTTATTCTTGAAGTAGCTGTAGATTATTACGGTCTTCACCTTAGCGTCTAACAAAAAATCAAAATAGAATTCTTCTTCTTCATTTGGCTCTACGTGTCTTGCCTCAACGAAATCCTTATGCGTTAATGCCTCCCACGCTGCCTCTGTCTTATTCTCCGCAAGAATATCGTTCCCAGAACTGATAGAGTCAAGTAACGTTTGGGGACAGGGTATTACCTGCTGCACTCCTGTAAACCCGCTCTCTAAAGACAGGAGAACCTCCCCTTGATTCACTACAGTTACAACTAGCCTGAGTAAAACATTATTATCCGATATTAATTTGTCTGCAATTTGATGTGTAATTTTAGCGCGCGGAAATCTTTGACGCCTTTTCAGATATAAAAAAGCGCCGCCTAGTACGGCTATCACCGTAATAGATGCCTGGGCGATATCAGAAACATCTTTCCAGAAAGATAAGTCACTCATGTACAACCAAGCTTAGCTCCCTTCTCTTTCGCGCACAATTATGTACTTATCAATAGGAGGATTGCTAATAATTTGCGTTCGCCCATCTAACCACCGAACTTCAATGGAGCGAATAGCATTCTTGCTGCCTAATCCAACAAGCAGGCGCGGGTCGTTTGAAGAAAGATAACTGCCCGCGGTCGTCACGTCAAAAACCTGTCTGCCGCCCGCCGAGTCCGTCACGACGACGCGCGCGCCTAAGCCCTGCCGGTTGCCCTTCGCGCCGGCGAGCGCAAGGCCGAGCCAGTGGTTCTTCGTCCCAGCGTTTCGCAGCAAGACGGGCGGGCCGTCCGTCTGCGCGAGGACGACATCGGTGTCGCCGTCGTTGTCCAAATCGCCGAAGGCAGCGCCGCGCGCGGCGAGCCGGGTCGTCAGCCCCGCCGAGGCCGAGACGTTGACGAATCCCTTGCCGGTGTTCCGCATCAGGAGCGGCGTCTGTTTGTAATTCAGAAAGCCCGTCGTCTTCTCGATGGTGTCGAGGACGTGCCCCTGCGCGACGAAAATATCGCGCAGGCCGTCGCCGTCGAAGTCCGCGAAGCGCACGCCCCAGCCGGAGAAGGGAATCGTGATGAGGCCGACGCCCGTCGTGCTGGTCGCGTAGGCGAAGGTCGCGTCGCCGTTGTTTCGGAAGAGCGGGTAAGTCTCGTTCGAGAGCGCGGTCACGAACACGTCAACGAGGCCGTCGTTGTCGTAGTCCGCAGCGTCAACGCCCATGCCGGAAAAAGATTTTCCGTTCTCGTCGTAGCCCACGCCCGCGAGCAGCGCGACATCCTCGAACGTTCCGTCGCCTTTGTTTCGGAAGAGGAACTGACGCGCGTTGTCGTTTGCGACGAAGATGTCCGGGAGGCCGTCATTGTCGAAGTCGGCGAAGGCGACGCCGAGCGCTTTGCCTTCGGGGTCGGCGACGCCCGCGCGCGCGCTCACGTCCTCGAACGTGCCGTCCGACTTTTGATGAAGGAGGACGGGCGAAGCTCCCTTGAAGTTGTCCGGGTGGCAATAGGCGCGAACGCTTGAGCCGCAGACGAGCGCGCCCGACTCGAAATCCCAAGTCATATAGCGCGCGACGAAGAGGTCGAGCCGCCCGTCGCGGTCGTAGTCGAGCCAGCCCGCGCTCGTCGTCCAACCGGGCGCGAACGCCTTCGTCCTCTGCGTCGCGTCCTCAAACGTGCCGTCGCCGCGGTTGCGGTAGAGCGCGCCCGCGCCGTAGCCCGCGACGTAGAGGTCTGTCAGGCCGTCGCCGTCGAAGTCGGCGGCAGCCGCGCCCATCGAGTAGCCTTCGCCTCGAAGCCCCGCGCGCTCGGTCACGTCCTCGAACGTGCCATCCGACTTTTGATGGAAGAGGCGGTTCCAGAAACGCGGGTCGCGTTTGTCGGGCCGCGCGCCCTTCGGCATAGGGTCTTCGATGCGCGCGCCGTTGGTGAAGAAGAGGTCGAGTCGCCCGTCGTTGTCGTAATCGAATAGAGCGACGCCGCCGCCCATCGTTTCGGGCAGGTACTTCTGCGAGGTCGGCGAGGCCGCGTGGCGAAAGGCTATGCCGCTCTGCGCCGTGATGTCCGTGAAAGCGACGGGCGATTGCGACTGCGGCGTCGGCGCTGGCGGCTTGCGCGCAGGTAAGGCGCTCTCGTAAGAGCGTCCTGTCCGCGAAGGCGTGGGCGTCTGTTTCGGCGCGGGCGTCTGCGCCTGCATCGAGCTTGCTCTTTGTTGAAGGCCGAGGCCGAAGCAAGCGAGCGCAAGCAGCAGCATGGCGCGTGCGAATTTCGCCGCCTGACTTTGAGTTCCGCTCATTAAAAGATATGATTTTTTCAGGAGAGCTTTTCGACCTGCACGTGGCGACCGAGCGACGCGAACGTCTCTATCAAGGTTGCAATAGTAACCGCTTCGCGGCGAGACCGGCAAATGAAGCGCGCGCATCCGACGTTGCGCTCGATGCGGAAACGCGACCGTCAGGGAGCGTGCCATTCAGTAACCCCAAATAAAAACGGGACTGTAAAGGAGCATTAGAACGACACGCTCCCTGACGGTCGCGTTTCCGCAATTCACTCTAACGGAGGGTGTGATGATGCTCAGGCACAAAGCGTTGACAAAGGGCGTAGTGATTCTCTCGCTCGTCGCCTTCGCGGCGGCGACGGCGGCGGCGCAGGAAAAGGCGGTCGTGCTTGCGGGCGCGCAACTCACGCGCGTCGTCCCGCCCGGATTTTACTTCGAGGGGCAGAGCGCGCCCACGCAGACGCGCAACACGGCGGCGGCGCGCTTCGGCGCAAAGCGCCACGTCATCGCCGGCATGGTTGACACGTCCGGCTACTCTTCCGAGGTGCGCGCAAAGTACGAAGGCTTCCTCATCACCGACTCGCCCGTCACGGTCGGCGGACAAGAGCTTGCGACCGGCGCATACGGCTTCGGCTTCACGGACGACGGCAAGCTCAACCTCTTCGACGTAAGCGGGACGCAGGTCTTGTCAGTGCAGACCACGAAAGACTCGAAGCTCCGACGCCCGCGCCCCTTGATGATGGCGACGGACGCGGACGGTATTCGTTTCTATAGCGGGCGCGATTACGCGGTTATAAACATTCGCTAAAGAGAATACAGCACAGCGAGCGTGTCGGGGCGGAAACGCGACCGTAAGGGAGCGTGTCGGTCGCGGCGTCATGTAACACGCTCCCTTACGGTCGCGTTTCTAACTCTGAGCCGCTCGCTACCGCTCGCGGTACTGTTTGGCGCGACCCCTCAGAAGCGTCTTCTCTGTACCGTTACAAAACGTCCTCTCGTCGTACAAAAACGTGATGTGCGACACTCCGGCATCCTCGCGTTCCATCCGTTAAATCGCATTTCCTCCAAGATTTCACCGCAAAGCAGCCGTGTGGGGCTTTTCGCGTCTCGCGGCATATCTGTTGCCATGTAATTTCGTGAAAGCACCCTTGGCAGGAGCGAAAAGATGAGAAGAAAAAGCCTCGCATGTGTCATCGCAGTCCTAATCTCGGCGGTAGTCTACGTGCCCGCGCTCGCGGCCTCCGACCCGGCTCAGGACACGGACGCTCGCATGGTTGATGCGAAGGTCGTCGAGGTTAACGACAAGCACATCTCGGTCATCGCGCGCACGGGCGTCGAGCACGTTGTCGCGACCAACGCCAAAGACACGCGCGTGTCGCTCAAGGGCAAGCGCATAGCTTTCAAGAAACTTCGCGTCGGGGACATCGTGACCGTCGAGCTTGACGCTACCAAACAGCTCAAGTACGCGCGCCGCATCGTGGTCGCAGATAAGACGGCAAGCACTCTGGCCTCGAACAGGGATTGATAAAAGTTACTACGTCCCTCTTGTGGGACACGCTTTGCCGCTCGTTGTCGTTGACCTCGTTTTTTTGAGCGTCCGATGACGAAAGGCATAACAAAGCCGCCCGGCTCCCTCGCTCTTAGTGAAGCCGGGCGGCTTTAGTCTGTCCGGGTGACTGAAACGCGCGGACGCAAGCCGCTGAAGGCGTGGCAGAGTGTGCCGACCGAGAGGATGATGATCGCGGGGAGCGTGAAGTGCCTTTGGAGGCCGACGCCCGGCTCGGAGAAGAAAGCCGCGAGCATCAGCGCGGGCGCGAGAAGGATGAGAATCGAGCCTACGATCTGAAGCGACCTGCGCCAGCCGCTCGCGTGCCGGACGAAGTAAGCGCCGACGCCTAGATTGACAAGCCCCGCGAGCAGTAAATAAATGTGACGCGAGCGATACATCATTCTCGTCACGTCGCCCAGCCTGCCCGAACGAACGTCCAGATAATCCATGTACTGGCCCGTCAGAAGGAACGCTACGAGTACGAGCGCGCCCACGACCGTGTGCACGAGTTTCATCTAGTCCTCCGTGTGTTGATGTCAGCGAGGAATTTAGAGAGTGACTATATTGCTTTTCACTTGAGTGTATAGCGCAAGGCAATTCCCCGCAGAGGCGCAGAGGGCGCAGAGGAGGCGCAGAGAGAACTCAACACTCTGCGTTAGCTCTGCGCCCTCTGCGCCTCTGCGGTGAGTTTTATCAACATAGCGCTCAATCGAGAGTCACTCTACAGACGGTAGCGCACGCGCCCGCGGCTCAAGGCGTCCGCTTCGGCGTCCACGTTTTGCAGTCGGAGCGAAACGTCCGCGTTGAGGTCGAGGCCGGCGCGCTCGCCCGCGAGGAGTTTGACCGTCCCGGCGGCGGCGATCATCGCAGCGTTGTCGGTCGAGAGATGTCTCGAAGGGAAGTAGACGGGCACGCCCAAGCGCCCGCCCGCAGCTTCCGACGCCTCGCGCAGAGCCATGTTGCACGCGACGCCGCCCGCGACGATGAGCGTGCGCGGGCGATGCTCTTGTGCAAGTTTTTCCGTCGTGCCGACGAGCGAGCGTATGACCACATCCTGAAAGCTCGCCGCCAAATCTTTGACCGCACGCGAAGGCTCTTCGTTCTGCGCGACGGGCTGGAGTCCAGTCTCGCGCACGTGTTTCGAGACGGCGGTCTTCAGGCCGCTGAAGCTGAAGTCGGGCCGCCCGTCGCCCATGCGCGGCACGCTGAAGCGCACGGCGCGCGGGTCGCCCTCGCGCGCGAGCCGTTCGATGACGGGGCCGCCCGGATAACCGAGGCCCAACATCTTCGCGACCTTGTCGTAAGCCTCGCCCGCCGCGTCGTCGCGCGTGCGCGCAAGCACCTTGTACTTGCCGGGTTCGGGCACGAGAAAAAGGTTCGTGTGCCCGCCCGAAACGACGAGCGCGAAGGCAGGGTACTCGATGGGCGGGTTGTCGAAGACGACCGAGTAGATGTGCCCCTCGATGTGGTTGACGCCGACGATTGGCTTCTCAAGCGCGAACGCCATCGCCTTCGCGTAACTGAGTCCGACGAGCAGAGAGCCGACGAGTCCCGGCCCCTGCGTCACGGCGATGCCGTCAATCTCCCCCTTCTCGATTCCGGCGCGCTCGAAAGCCTCCTCGACCACGGGCACGATCTTGTCGAGATGCTCGCGCGAGGCAAGCTCCGGCACGACGCCGCCGAAGCGTTTGTGAATCTCGATCTGCGAAGAGATGACGGACGAGACCATCTCGCGACCGTCGCGCACGATGGCCGCCGCCGTCTCGTCGCAGGAGCTTTCGATTCCGAGTACGAGCATGTTCGATTCGCCGCGTGGACTCAAAGTTTAGAAAACGATTTTACCAGCACGCGCCCACGCGCGCATACGAGCGAAGCCGCGGCGGGATCGTCCGCGTGTAAGAAGTCGGCCCGTCCGACGCAATGGGCGCGGGAGTCGTTAATTCTATTCATGGAAAACATGGACGAACGAGCGCATCGTCGTTATACTCTCCGCCACCTCGTCTGTTCTTGCACGTTTGAGCCGGGCGCTCTACCGTCTATCAAGGCTCATAAACCAAGCGTCAACGATCCGAGTAACTATACACACACTCCAAAGGAGAGGAAGCTATGGCAATCACAGTTGTCAACGGTACGCCCGCGCAGGGGCTTGAGTTTACGATCTGCGGCTACGTTGATGGTTCCGCAAACCCGCCGATGTGGTCGGGCAACCTCCAACCTTATCCTCAAGACGGCTATCAGCTTGTGATGGAAGTGAGCGGCTACGAGACCTACGCCGTCGGCTTTTACACGGTCGGTTGGTTGCCGAATAACGAGTGGGCAATCGCTTGGTCGCCGGAAGTCACGGACGAGACCACCGTCTCGCTGACGATTATCGTCGAGTGACGTTCCGACGGTTCAAGGCCGCACGGCCTCGGCCAACACCTGTCGGAAGAGGGCGTCCCAACGCGCGGAGATGTTTTCCCAACGATACTCCGCACGCGTCGCAGTGCGGTACGCCCTCTCCGACATCTCGCCCAATAGCTTCCTGTCAGCGTACAACCTCTCCAGAGCCTCCGCCACGCTCTCAGGTGACACAAGCCAGCCTTCGGTCAGAATCTTCTCGTTGATAATTTTCAACGTAGGCTCAAGCATCAAAGCCGCGCCCTCCCAAAGCTCCGCGCATGCGCTGTGGCGCGGGACTATCTGCGCCGCGCGCGTCGCCGCGTGCTCGAAGCTCGGAAGCCCCCACCCTTCGGCGCTCGAAGTATTGATGCCGACATCGCAGGCGTTGTAGACGCGGTTGAGCTGCTGGGCCGAGACGCCCTGAATCACTTTGTTTAGGCTCGACAT
>Ga0190275_10002868_pt1 | contig 12263 bp, 12 predicted proteins | sample Popmic550T_FD_133745 | JGI IMG/M metagenome (GOLD analysis project Ga0190275, IMG submission 133745) | Populus adjacent soil microbial communities from riparian zone of Yellowstone River, Montana, USA - 550 T | ecosystem: Environmental > Terrestrial > Soil > Riparian zone > Trees stand | place... | reverse complement strand
ATTTACTGCGCCCTCCCGGTCTTCTGGCATTTCCCACCACTCCTGCTCGGTGGTGCGGGTGCTGCGGCAGGAATTGCGCTGATCAACACGATCGGAAATAGCGCCGGTTTCGCGGCGCCCTTCATCACCGGGTGGCTCGCGGACGCCACCGGCGGCTTCCAGGCCGGAATGTGGGCCGTTGGCACCTTCATGCTGCTGTCGGCAGCCGTCGCTGCCGTACTTGCCCGGAAGGCAATGGAGATAGGCGAGCCGGATGCCCCTTCGGGTCACCACCTCGGCAAGAAGCTGGCAGACGGGTAGCCCTTGTCGCAGGCGCGCGATCCGCACGGCATGGTCGGTGATCGCAGCTCTGGCACGACCGACCAGGGACAGCAGGTGGACGGGCTTGCCGATCAGGATCGCCAAAATGACCGCTGTGCCTTCCCGTAGTGTTTTCCCTGGATGTCGGCGGGAGCATGCAGTATCACGGGTGATCGCCCATCCCCCAACTTGCTGCTAAACGTCATTCGGCGGTGGGCGACGTCAGCTTTCCGGGCTGCATGCCAGATTGTGGATGGGCTGTCTCCATAAAGGACGAGGCCGGCGCTCTCGTCGAGTCCGTCGGAGCTGCGTCCGAAGCCGTGTTCAGCCGCGAGGTAGTTCGTCCAACCGGTGAGGTCAGCGGTGTAGTTCGCCTGCATCAAGGTGTTCGACGTGATCATTTTAGTCGTCGACCCAACGGCCCACGCGAAACAGTTATAACCGACCTCGGGCGGGCGCAGGATCCGGAATTCGATGTCCGGGAAATAGCTGCCCCATTCGTCGCGCTCCTGCTTGTTGGGCTCGCGACTGGTGTCGACTGGAGCCTCGATACCAGGTGCATCCGCCACGGCAGTGTCGGCGCGTTGGGCAACCTGCTGGCCCCTCAGCCATTGTGTGACGGCGCGATTTCCGACCTGGCGCTGTAGCCCGTTCAACCACCCGTCTGGCAGCGCGTGGCCAACCGCCCCGGGCGGAACCCATGACACCACGGGACTATCCGTGGTCCGCGGCGAAACGGCGACACGCCGCAGTGTGTCGCGCTCTGTCCGCCGTTCCTCGTGCAGGTCACCCGATGCCACACCCCAGTCTGGCACTTGACCTTCGCCATCGGTTGACCGTCGAGGTCTTCCGGTCGGGCACGCCCGCATGCCCCTTTGGGCAGTCCTGTTGAACTCTCGGCAACGTTTGGTGAGTTGGCTGGCTGAAGTCAGGGCTGGACCTCGTGCCGGACACGCAGCTCTTCACGCGAGGTACGTGCCTTTCGCGTCCTTCACTCGGTGAGCGCGGTCAACCCTATGGCAACGAGGAACTTGTAGATCAACTGGCCAATCGTCCGGACAACGTTCGGTGTACGTGCTGCCACCCAGCCGCCGCCAAATGGGTGCATCACCTCAGGTCGGTGCGCCCGGTTTAGCCGTCCGAGGCAAGCCCGGGAATCTGATCGTTTTACTGTGAGCCCTGCGGAAAAGGTGCTCAGATCGACAACGGCATCAGAACCATTTTGCCCGGTCTTGATCCGCTGCATTCGGCAGTGACGGCACCGGTGGAACAGTCGCAACGATGGCCGGCCCTTCCGATTTGCGGCGCGGTGTCGACAGTCGGAGGATGGGGACGCACATCCGCGACATCGAAGCAGAACGTCCATGCTCGATGTTGGAGGGTATTGACGAGAACATTCAAGAAAGCTTGCTAATGGGCCAAGTCCACAGATTCAGAGGGCGCCTTCAAATACGGATACACGCCTGACAGGCGGACCAATTTACTGCGAAGTCAAGGAAGCCGACTGATGAAGCGCCGCAACCAACTGCTGGTTACTGTTGTTCTTGTTGGTTCGCTGATGTCACCCACCGCGGCCAACGCGGCGGAAGCCGCCCCACTGCCGGCGGGGCTGTCCGACATCTCCATCGATCAAATCGATGCGTTGACTGCGGAGAAGTTGTCACGGACAAAGGAGCAGCTCAAAGTCGATAGTCCTCTGCTGGCCGCCGCAGAACTGGCCCAGGGTCGACGCTCCGCTGCAGTGCCTAATGTCATGCCCTCGGTCGAAACCGACGAGAGCGGCCGTACGATTATTGAGGTCGCTGGGCAGGTCGATGCTGCCCTCCTCAAACGCGTCGAAGCCCTGGGTGGCGATGTCGTTTGGGCCGATCCCAAGGAAAGCGTGGCGCGCATTGCCATGGCGGTCGGCGATGTGTCGGCACTGGCCGCGGAACCGCAGATCACCCGGATCACTTCCATTGCGGCCGGCGCGATCACCTCAGCGGGGACTGCATCGACAGGCCCGCGTCGGTCTGAAAGATCGTTGGCTCAACCGGGCGGTCAGCTGGCGACCACGAGGGAGCGGTCCCGCTCGCAGGCATTCACCGGCACCGTGACGTCGGAGGGCGACAGCACACACGGTGCGGCAGCCGCCCGGACATCCTTCGGGGTGCGCGGGGCCGGCGTCACGGTCGGCGTCCTGTCCGACGGGGTGACCGGACTTGCAGCCTCGATCAGCAGTGGCGAACTGCCGCCTGACGTGGACGTGCTGCCAGGCCAGGCGGGCTCTGGTAACGAGGGCACCGCGATGCTGGAGATCGTCCACGATGTAGCGCCCACCGCGAAACTACTTTTCGCGACTGCATTCGGCAGTGCGGCCGGATTTGCCGACAATATCCGAGCCCTCCGGGCGGCGGGAGCCGACGTCATCGTCGACGACGTGATCTATTTCGGAGAGTCTCCCTTCCAGGACGGGCCTATCGCGCAAGCAGTTATTGACGTCACCCGCGACGGCGCGGTGTATTTCAGTTCGGCGGGCAACGAGGGAAACGTCGACGACGGCACATCCGGAAACTATGAGGGCGACTTCGTCCCGGCCGGCGTCCCGATCGGCAAATATGCCGGTGAGGCACATGACTTCGCGCCCGGTGAACCAATACAGGTCGTCGACCCGGTGACCGCTAATTCGGGGGGAGTTACGGTCGTCCTGCAATGGGCCGATCCGCTGGGGCGCGCCGGTGACGACTACGACCTTTATGCGCTCGATATCGCCGGTAATGTCGTCGCCTACTCCAACAATGTTCAGGACGGTGACGACGATCCGTTCGAGGGCTTCGTCCTCCCCCGGACCGGAAAACCGCTTCGGTTGGCGGTTGTCAAGTTCTCCGGCGGGAACCGCTACTTCCAGTTGACGGCATTCCGTGGTCGCTTCGCCTCGGATGGTTCCGTGGCGTCCTTCGCAACTCCGGGTGTCACCCGTGGGCACTCGGCCGTGTCTGCCGCCTATAGTGTCGCCGCGGCTCCCGCGGCGGCCCCGTTCGGCAGGGCCCTCGAGCCGGGTGATCCGCCGAACCCCTCGGGACCGTTCCCCAACGTGTTCACCCCGGCTCAAGTGTCCGAGCGATTCACCTCCGACGGTCCCCGCCGCGTGTTCTTCACCCCGGACGGTGCACCGCTCACCCCGGGCAACTTCTCCGCCACAGGCGGCGAGGTACGGCCGAAACCGGACCTGACCGCAGCGGACGGAGTGAGCACCGGAGCAGCGGGATACAGCCCATTCTTCGGAACGTCAGCGTCGGCACCGCACGCAGCAGCCATTGCCGCCCTGGTGTTGTCCGGACGGCCACGAATGGCGACATCCACGATGAGGGCCGCGCTCGACGCCGCCGCCCTCGACATCGAGAACACCGGCCCCGACCGGAACACCGGGAACGGTCTGCTGATGGCCGGTGAGGCCTTGACAGCGGTCGGCGCTCAGGCGCAGGCCTACCCGCAGGCAGCGGAACCGCGCATCACCCAAAGCAACGACGGTGACCTTTTCCTGGAGCCCGGCGAAACCGGAACGCTTGACGTCCCGATCACCAACAACGGTGACGGCAAAGCCCTCCTGGTCACTGCCGAGCTCGGTTCCGGCACTTCCGGCGTGACAATCTCGCCGTCGAACAACTATTACGGCAATATTGCGGTCGGGGAAACTGCAACCAGATCGTTCTCCATCACGGTGCCTGAGACGATGCAACCGGGCACGGCGGTGACCCTCACAACGTTCATCAGATTCGCCGGGGGGTACTCCCCCCTCACCACCGACAGCAGGTTACTGGTTGGCCAACCATCCTCAGAATCGGTACAAGCGCGGTACACCGGCTCACCGGTACCGATTCCCGACAACGACCCGGCAGGCGTCAGCGTTCCCCTCACCTTCAGCGGCGTCGGACCGGTCAGCGGCGGGGTCACCTTCTCCGTCGACGGAACCGAGTGCAATGCAACGGCGAATTCCACCACTGTTGGCGTCTCACACACCTATGTCCGTGACCTGATTGGCACGCTCACCGCACCCGACGGCACTGCGGTCAGGCTTTTCGAACGAACCGGCGGATCCGGAAACAACCTCTGCCAGTTACGACTACTGGACTCCGCGACCAAACCCATCCAGGGCGCCACCGCTACCGACAGTCCCTACACCGGCGATTGGCTGCCGGCGGAACCGCTGAACAGTTTGCAGGGCACCCAGGCCGACGGGACCTGGCTCTTCACAGTCGCTGACGTCGCAGCAGCCGACATCGGCACCATCCGCTCGGTGTCCATGACCGTGCAGGGATTCGCGGCCAACCAACCACAATCTGCTGGTTGAGCCATCATCAGGATCCGACCGCACAGGCGACGGCCGCAGATCGACCAACTGACTGGGATCTGGTGCTGATAACAGCTACCTGACCGGCGGGCAAGGCGCCGTCGCCGCATCTTGCCGGCGCGGCCACCGACCACGGGTGCATTGCTGCTGAGCACGACGCCGGGGCAAGTTCGGTTCGCACCTGCCCGCCGAAGGGCACGCGGGCCGTCCTCCAGGTTTTGCGGTGACCACGGTTGCCTTGGGATGACGCCGATGCTCTTCCCGGTTCGTCGCCGACAGGCAAGCGACTGAGACATCCGTCGGTGGGTTCCGCAAACCCGGGCTTGCGGTCTGCGCAGAGTTCATGTCGATCACGGGGCAGACTCGCCAATTCGAACATTGCTCAGGTGTGCGCCGATGCACCAATGGCGAGCTTATTCACAGCACGCTGGGAAGACCCCGCGGCCGCAGCCAGCGATGGACCGAGTGTGCACATCCACGCCGACGCTCGTACGCTCTTGGACCACCGGGGTCTCCCGCAGTGGACTTCACGGCCCTGTCAATGTCGGCGATCCACGTGACCTTGCGAAAGACGCCCCGGCCCGGTCAAGCAGTCGGGTCACTGGGGCTGTCGAGCGCAGCGGCGAATTCGGCTTCGGATTCGAGGAGGGTGACTTTGCAGGAAGTAGGCCGTCTGGTCTGTTACTCGGTTTCGTTCGTAAACGGCGACACCCAATCGCTGCTCGGGCAGATTGCCGGCAGCCTCGCAAGCCTTCGCCGGTTCAACCGATCCGTCGCCGTGGTGGTTTTTTGTTACGGCGACGCTCCGCCGCGTCTTGCTCGGCTCTGCGCCGAATATGATGGTCTGTTGCAGCTGCAAGGCGACTACGCTCGCCGACTTTACGATCTCTCTCCACGGGGCTGGTCAATATTGGCGAGTTACCCGGTTCTGCACAAGTTCTTGAATCACGCATGGTTGGCCGCGACCAGCGCCCGCCAGGTGTTGTACTGCGACTGCGACACGGTCTTTCGAGCTGATGTGGCGCCTTTGTTCGACGCCTACCCGGAACCGGACATCGTAGCGCGCGAGGAAGTTCACAGCTCGCGTAGCCCTCACGGCCCCAACCCTGGGTTCCTTGACGAGCCGGCCCTCAACCTCGTAGCTGCATCCCTGGGGGTGACCGCGGTACCTCCATTCAATTCCGGAGTGGTTCTGATGAACCATCGGATCTGGGAGCAGCTTGCCACGTTGGACAGCTGGTTCATTCAGTGCGCGTGGCAGTTGATCCTGGGAATGTCGGTGCATCCCGACCGCACCATGAGCAGCGAATTCGGCACTGTCGAAGGGTTCGCGGAGGCGCGGCGGCTGGCCAGCCCGGAGCAGCTGGCTCGCGCGCTGCCCTTTCCTTCGACCAATCAGTGGATACTCGAGGAGGTCGCCACTTGGCTGGCGCTCGGGGCACTCCCCGCGCTGCAGACCGCGGATTTCTCGCCAGCGGACGTCGCGCAGAACGGTGAGTTCACAGCCACTCCTCCAGCGGATGCGAGCTGGACCGTGTGCCACTACTATTCGGGCAATTCAGACACCATCGCTGCATGGCTGGAAGGGACCATCGCTAGCCGCTGAGGGCCTACGCACAGGAGAGAACCATGCCCACGAAATCTAAATCAGCAGGCAATGACTCCAAGAGCCGAGCGGCTGACGACTTCCCTGATCGAATATTCGCTATAGCCTCACCCCAATCTGCCGGGGGTGTCTCGATGTTCACCCCTGGTCTGGTGCCGACCGTGGACACACTCGCCCTCCATGTGTCAGACGATGACGCCGTCGAGCGCGCGATAGCCAGTCTGAGCGAAGCAGGTTTCGAGGTGCTTCAGGCCACCAACTTGATGATCAATTTTGCCGGGCCTCGAGCGTTATTCGAATCGGCGTTCGGCGCTCACCTGGTTACCCAGAGCCGGCCCGTCGTGAAACCAGGGGGGGTCGAGGAGAATGCCACTTTCATTGACAATGCCGATACGGAAATCTCTGGGTTGATCGATCCGGCGAATACAGATTTTGCCGGGGTGTTGGATGGCATCGCAATTGAAGAGCCGTACTATCCCGACGCAATCGATTCATTGCCACCCACCGTTCCGTACTTCCACCTGACCGTTCCGAATGACGTATCGGTTGGGCTCAATGCCGAGCGGCCGCATCGCGCCGGTATCACCGGTCAGGGCGTCAAGGTTGCCATGGTCGACACCGGGTTTCAGGCCCACCCGTTCTTCACCGAGCACGGATACCGGGTGGAACCGACGACGCTGGGGCCAGGCACGACGCTTCCTGCTGTTGACGAGAACGGGCATGGCACTGGGGAGTCGGCAAACATCTTCGCCACCGCACCGGACATCACTTTGTTTCCGGTGAAGACGGCGACTGCCTCCGGTGCACTGGTCAATGTGACGGCGGCCTTCAACGCCGCCGTAGCGACCGGGCCCGACATCATCACCAACAGTTGGGGGTCGAGCCAGCCCAACGGCCCTTTAAGTGCAGCCAACCAGGCCCTGGCGGCAGCGGTCGCCGCGGCAGTTGCAGGCGGTATCACTGTTGTCTTTTCCGCCGGTAATGGCGGTTGGGGTTTTCCCGGGCAGCATCCCGACGTTATTTCCGTGGGTGGCGTTTACCGGGAACGGAATGGAACCCTACGTGCTTCGGACTACACCAGCGGATTCATGTCAAATATCTACCCGGGCCGGCGGGTCCCGGATGTGTCGGGTCTGGTCGGCCTGCGCCCGCGAGCGATGTACATCATGTTGCCGATACCCGCGGGCTGCGCCATCGACGTCGGCAACGGAGGAGGGACGCACCCAGACGGCGATGAGACGGCCACCGACGACGGTTGGGCCGCGTTCAGCGGGACATCGGCAGCAGCGCCTCAGATCGCCGGTGTCTGTGCCCTGATCCGGCAGGCCTGCAACAGGCTGGGTCCCGCCGCTATCCGTGATGTCCTCATGACGACCGCCACGGATGTGACCACAGGGACAAATCATCCGAACTTCGGAAACGCTGCGGTTGCGGGCCCGGACACGGCCACCGGCAACGGGCTGGTGGACGCCCACCGGGCGGTACTCATCGCCAAGCTGCGCTGCCAGATCGCTCCGGTGCGACCGGTGATTCCTACTGGACCGGTCGTTCCGTTGCTGCCCTTCCGGCCACCAACGATCCCGGTCATTCCCCTGACCCCGGTGGTGCCATTCCGGCCGCCGGTGGTGCCGTTGGTCCCGTTCAGACCGCCGATCGTCCCGATCATCCCCTTCCGGCCACCGATCGACCCGAAACCCCCGATCGCGGGCCAAGATGACATAGGGCAAGTCCCCTCGGCAGGGGTCCCGTTGACCGCCGAGGACATCGCCGAGATCGAGCGGTTCGTCATCGAATCACCAGAGCCCCCGGAGCTTTGAGGATGGGTGATGTCGGCGAACCAGTCGCGTTGGTCATCCTGGAGTCACCGAGTGGTCGACCCCAGGATTCCGGCCTCACCGCCGCGGAGCTGCAGACGCATCTTCCGGTCCCTGAGGTCGTGAGTTCGGTTCGAGCGAACCTGGCTGCGGCCGGTTTTGACCTGGGTGCCGCGGTGGGAATTGCCTTCTCCATACAGGGACCGGTGGAACTGTTTCGGCAGTACTTCGGGGCCACACCGGTCCAGCAGGATGATGGGGTCTGGACGACCGCTGCCGGCAACGAGTTGCCACTGGATGCTTTGCCCGACCATGAGCGGCAATCAGTGCGCGCAGTTGTCTTCGAACCACCGGTTGATCTGATGGACGTGAGCACCTGAGCATGAATTCGGCGATGGATGTCGAGGTACGCCTGGCATCCGGGCCGCTGGCCCGGGCCGGCGGAACAGTGATCGTCGACGGTCTGCCCGGGGTCGAATGCGCTGCCGCGCTGCTGGCCGAGGCGATGCTGTGCTACGAACACGCTGAGCTGCAACGCGTATCAGTCGGCGACGGTGCTACTGGGCGCGGTGGCACGCCGCCGAGGGAGCTCTACACATCTGGCGGCGGACCTGTACAAGATGCGCTATACGCGACTAGTTGGCTGTCCACCTATCTTTCACAGATATGTGGCGCGCCCATGGCGCCCACGGGCGGGCGTGGCAGCTACAGCTACTACGTGGAGCTCGGCCACTCTTTGGGCCTGCATCTGGACATCGATACCTGCGACGTCACGCTGATCTCCGTCCTGCGTGACGATGCCCCGCCAGAGGATCCGGCAGGGTCACTACTTGTCCACGCGGAGCACCTGGGTGCGAGCCTCGACGCCGTCCGGCGGGACCCGAAACGGGGGACCGCCGTGGCAAAGGCGCGGCCGGGCCAGAGCATCGTGCTCCTCGGCGGCCTGGTGCCCCACGAAACGATTCCATTGACTGGATACGGCCCGAGAATCATCTCGGCCTTGTGTTTCCGCGCTTACTGACGCGGCACCAGGCCGGGTCTTTGGTGTCACTGGTGTGCTCTCTGATGCGGATGCGGTGAAGAAATCACGGGGCCGGAAGTCCAACTGCCCAGATGTCATGCTCGGTCAGGTGGTCAAATGTGGCAGTCGCACCTGCCAGACCGGCCGGAGCGAACCTGACTGTGTAAATAGGTCCGGCCAATCCGAAATTGATGTCCACGATGGTGCCCGGCATTCCAGGCATCGCGACAGTGGTACGGAACCGACAGCTGAACCGTCACCAGCGATGCCCACGACTTCTGCTTCAGGCGTTGGCCCCCGCGACCCATCACAGGCCCAGAGCCGCCATCAGATCCTGGGTGTTCCAGACCGTCACCACCGACCCGCCAATAGCGATGAGCAGGGCGAGGGCCAGGGCCGCAGCAAACCGAACCGGCGAAAACCCCTGGCGTTGCTGGCGAATACGACGCATTCGACACCCTTTCGAGTAGGACATGGAGGAACGCCGACATCAACCTGTTCTCGTCGAGCGTCACCGTCAGTGCGGCTGCACGTGGATAGCTGCCGATAATGTTGTCAAGGTCGTTATTGGACGTCATCGGTCTGAAGAGCGATCTTCGGTCATGACGTACATCGTTCGATTGATGCGGCAGGGTGCCGGGAGCATTAGCGTGCCTGCATGAGGTCGTGGCTCATCGCCCAAGTGCGGCGCAGGCCCGATGTGCTGCTGGCGTCGGGCCTGGCCATCGGGACGACGATCGCGTGGGCGGCGCAGTCATCGCATTCACCTGCGGGAGTCGCAACACTCCTGCTGAACGTCGGCGCAGCTATCGCCCTGACATGGCGACGCCGCGCCCCGGTACTGGTGCCACTTCTTGCGTATATTGCTGTCGCTGCCAGCTTTTTTCTGTCGCAGTACGCCGTATCACTGTTCTCCCAGCTGATCCTTTACCTCGCGGGTTACACAACGATCGCGGCGGCTCCCTCAGTCACCAGCATGGTGTTTAGGGTCGGCGCGTGCGTCGGTGCGCTGACTCTGATCATCGCCATGGTGCTCGACGACATCCTGCTCGCGTTCGTGGAATCGGTCGCCATCGTTGGCGTCGTCACCGCGATCACGCTCCTCGCGAAGAAGGCCTCCGCCGACAACCGACGCCTGGCGACGGATGTCGAGCGAGCAGCAGCAGAATCGGAGCGACGAGAGCAGGAGGCGGTAGCCGCCGAGCGGATCAGGATCGCCAGGGATCTCCACGACGCCGTCACGCACTCGATCACCGTCTCGATCCTCCAAGCCCGCGGCGGAAGGAAAGTCCTTGACCGGGACCCGGGTGAAGCTCGGACCGCGTTCGACACGATTGAATTGGTCTCGGAGCAGGCGCTGGTCGAGATGCGCCGCATGCTCGGTGTTTTGCGGGACGGCACCACCCCTAGCCACGACAACCCCACATCGACTGCCTTGGCAGCGCCGTCGACGCTCCGTCAGCTCGACCCACTGCTTGCGACCATTCCGGCGGCGATCACCGTCGAGCTCGACGTCAGCGGGGACCTCGACCTTCTGCCGCCCAGCGTCGACACTGCTGCGTTCCGGATCTTGCAGGAAGCAGTCACCAACATGATCAAACACTCCGACGCACGACGGCTCAACGTCGCGCTGGACGTCCAACCTGCCGCACTCACGCTCCGGGTGCAGAACGATGGCCTGCCCCGGTCCGGAGTTCGGCCCCCCGGGTTTGGAATCATCGGCATGCGGGAGCGAGTGACCGCCTTCGGCGGTGACTTCACCGCCCAAACGCAGCCCGGGTCGGGGTTCCTGGTCATGGCGCACCTGCCGCTGCGGGAGCACGCGTGATCCGGGTGCTGTTGGCAGATGACCAGCGACTGGTCCGAGCCGGCTTCCGCATGATCCTGTCGCCGGAGCCGGACCTCGAGGTCGTCGGGGAGGCATCCGACGGGCTGGAAGCGGTCGACCTGGCTCAGAACCTGCAACCCGACGTTGTACTGATGGACATCCGCATGCCACGGCTCAACGGCATCGACGCCACCGCGCGCATCAGGCGGATGGCTGCGCCCCCACAGGTGCTCGTCCTGACGACGTTCAACCTCGACCAGTACGTGTACGAGGCGCTCAAGGCCGGGGCGAGCGGCTTCCTGCTCAAGGACGCACCCGAACAACAACTGATGGCGGCCATCCGAACCGTGGTCGAAGGCGTCGCGCTCTTCGCACCCGAAGTGACCAGACAGCTTGTCGACACCCTCGCCCAGCCGCGCGCGACCGCCGGCACGCCCGCTGAGCTGGCCACCCTCACCCCGCGTGAACTCGAAGTCCTGCGGCTCGTCGCACGCGGCTTGTCGAACCACGACCTCGCCGCTGAACTCCACCTCACCGAGGCGACGGTCAAGACCCACGTCGCCCGTGTACTAGCAAAGCTAGGACTGTCCAGCCGAACCCAAGCGGTGGTCGCAGCCTACGAAAGCGGCCTCATCACGCCGCGCCTCCGGTGATCACCAAAGCCGCCTTGCATCCGGATGGCTGGGCTCCGAGCAGGAACGACACATCGATTCCGGGCAGCCTGGTGATACTGAAGTCCCATGAAGCTTCACCATCGTTCAACCTGCTAACGATCCCACCCAGGCCCTGCTTCGTAACGAGAGAGCGCCTGCACACTGGCTGATCGAGCTGTGCTCCGCGAGCGGTAGAAGACTGGGTTCGGAAGATGTTGGCCAGCACAACGGAATTGCCGGATCACTCCTGGTGCTGCTCTGTGACACTCTGCGAATACCGGTCTCCGGCAGATCGGGCAAGACCTGCAGCTGCCCGAAGATGCCGCCAAGACCTAGCGCCCGGTTGCTCTACACCAAGTTCGGTCCATGCCACCGTTGAAGCGTCGTCATCTACTCCGATCCGTTCCTTACGGCCTTACCGCTGACCGTTTGCTGATCAATGACCCCTTGAGGCGCCGAGTCAAATCCGTTCCACTGGGGCACCTTCGGTGGCCACGACGCGGCGACCCGCCTGGAGCACCATTTATCGTTCCTCATCACTAGTTTCGGCGCCGGGTCTTACGTCACCCCGGTTCGCGTCGGTGATCGGTTCCCGTTCCATGCGGACTTCCTCACTCGAGACTGGAATTTGGACCGATTGTTGTTCGACGACGTATTTACGGAGCCGGGCACGTCCGGCTTCGACCTTCCAGCTGTCGACCCGCACGTGTT
>Ga0190275_10002867_pt1 | contig 12264 bp, 8 predicted proteins | sample Popmic550T_FD_133745 | JGI IMG/M metagenome (GOLD analysis project Ga0190275, IMG submission 133745) | Populus adjacent soil microbial communities from riparian zone of Yellowstone River, Montana, USA - 550 T | ecosystem: Environmental > Terrestrial > Soil > Riparian zone > Trees stand | place... | reverse complement strand
GTGAACGTGGCGTCGATCTGCGGCCGGTGCGGCATCCCGAGCCTGCCGGAACACTGTGCCAGCAAGCACGCCCTGGTCGGGCTGACGGAGGCGTTGCGGGGCGAGTTCGTGCGGTACGGGATCGACGTGCTGCTGGTGCTGCCGGGGCTGGTCCGCAGCGACGACCTGAACCGCCACCTGCTGCGGAACGAGGGGAAGATTTACCTCGACTTCGAGGGGGCGCAGCCGTCGGACGAGGTGGCCGACGGGGTGCTGCGGAGTCTGGTGCGGAACCGGACGGAGGCGGCGGTCGGGTTCGTGTCGTGGTGGGTGTGGATGGGGAAGCGGCTGTTCCCGCGCGCGGTGCGGTTCGTGATGCAGCGGAAGGTGTGGCGGTTCGAGCGGCGGGAGCAGACGGCCTCCTGAGCCGGCCCCGTCAGGGGTCGGAGCGCAATCGCGCGTGGAGGCTCCGACCCCTGACGGGGCCGGCTCGGTGGGCGGTTCTGGTCCGACGGAGACGACGCCTGATGTGTGGAATCGCGGGGATGATCGACCTGGGCGGCAAGCGGACCGCCCCGCACGGCGCCGTCGCGGCGATGGCGCGGGCGCTCTACCACCGCGGCCCCGACGAGGACGGCTTCCTCAACGAACCCGGCCTCGAACTCGCCAACACCCGCCTCTCGATCGTCGGCCTCGCCGACGGCCGCCAGCCGATCAGCAACGAGGACGGCACCGTCTGGACCGTCTTCAACGGCGAGTTCTTCGACTACCCCGAGAAGCGTCAGGCGCTCGAAGCGAAGGGCCACCGCTTCCGCACCCACACCGACACCGAGATCATCCCGCACCTGTGGGAAGACCACCGGCACGGCCTCTTTGAACATCTCAAGGGGCAATTCGCCGTCTGCGTGTGGGACAAGCGGACGAACGAGGTGGTGCTCGGCCGCGACCGGTCGGGCATCTGCCCGCTGTTCTACGCCGTGCGCCGCCACGCCGACACCGACTGGCTCCTGTTCGCGTCCGAGGCGAAGGCACTGTTCGCGTCCGGGCTCGTCCAACCCAAAGCCGACTGGCGCGGGCTCAACCACGTCTTCACGTTCTTCGCGCTGCCCGGCCCGGTCACCGTCTTCGACGGCGTCACCATCCTCCAGCCCGGCCACTACCTCCACCTGAAGCTCGGCAGCACGACGCCCGCCGAGGCCGAGAAGCAGACGCACTACTGGCGTGTCAGCTACCCCGACCGCGGCCAGGAGGACTACGGCGCCGACGAGACGCGCGTCGTGGACGGCTTCGAGGAGGTGCTACTCGCCGCGGTCAAGCGCCGGCTGCGCGCCGACGTGCCGGTCGTGTCGTACCTCAGCGGCGGCGTCGATTCGTCGCTGGTGGTGGCGATGGCGAACAAGGCGCTCGGCCGGCCGATTCCGACGTTCACCATCTCGATCCAGGGCGATGGGATGAACGAGGAGTCGGAGGCGCTCCGCGTCGCCCGGCACCTCGGCTGCACGCCGGTCGTGGTGAAGTCCGGCCGCAACGACCTCCGCGCCCGCTACCCCGAGCTGATCGGCGCCGCGGAAATCCCCGTGGTCGATACGTCGTGCCTGGCGCTGCTACAGCTGGCACGCTCCGTCCACGAGAACGGCTACAAGGTGGCGCTGACCGGCGAGGGGGCCGACGAGTGGCTGGGCGGGTACTCGTGGTTCAAGATCAACCGGCTGATCGGCTTCCTCGACCGCACGCCAGTTTTTCCCGTGGGCGGGGCGCTGCGGACGCTGTTCCTCAAGGCGACGGGGCAGCCGAACTTCCCGTTCGCCAACTACAAGAACACGCTGGCGAAGATCGGCGGCCCGAACGGCTGGCTCGACCTGTACGGCATGATGAGCCTGAACAAGCTCCGCTTCTTCACGCCCGAGCTGCGCGAGAAGGCGATGGCCGGGTCGCCGTGGGACGAGATCAACCTCCACCCCGACCTGAAGCGGTGGCACCCGTTCAACCGCCAGATGTACCTCGGCAGCCGGATCATGCTGCCGGGGCACCTGCTGTCGTCGAAGGGCGACCGCGTGGCGATGCACTCGTCGGTCGAGACGCGGTACGCCTTCCTCGACGAGGACGTGATCGGCTACATGAGTAAGCTCCACCCGCGCTGGAAGCTGCGCGGGGTGATGAAGGACAAGTTCGTGGAGCGGAAGGTGGCCGAGCGGTGGCTGCCGGCGGACGTGGCGTGGCGGCGGAAGATGATGTTCCGCGCCCCGATGGACAGCTGGAGCGCCGTGGACGGCGCCGGCGGCTGGATCGAGCAGGTGCTGTCGCCGGAGAGTTTGAAGAAGGCCGGCTACTTCGACGCGGCCGCGGTGGCCGCGGCGCGGGAGAAGCTGCCGCGGATGCGCCGCGGGCTGGCGCGCACCGGCCTGGAGATGGGCCTGACGGCCGTCACCGCGACGCAGGTGTGGCACCACCTGTACCTCGGCGGCGGGCTGTGTGATTTGCCGACCCGGGTGACGAACCCGGGTAGCCCGGGCCTCGCGGCCGCTGGCTGACCTCTGTCCTCTGTCCTCTGTCCTCCGCTATGTCCTACGCCCTCCTCACCCTCTGGCACGAGCGTCAACGGTACGTGTCCGGCGTGTTCGCCGTCACGTTCTCGGCGATGCTCATCGCGCTGCAGTGCGGGCTGCTCCTCGGGCTCTTTAAAATCACGTCGATCCCGATCGACCACGCCACCCCGTGGGACCGCGACCGCGTCATCTGGGTCGGCTCGACCGGCGCCCCGAGCGTGGACCTCGGCAAGCCGATCCCGGTCGGGTTCCTCACCCGCCTCGCCGGCCGCGAGGGGCTGTCGTCGCCGGAGCTGTACATCGCCAACTTCGGCAACTTCACCAAGCCGGTCGGCGGCACCGAGCTGTGCTTCCTCCTCGGCACCCGCCTCGACGACGAGGCGCTGGCCCCCGCCGACGTGCTCACCCCCGAGCTGCGGGCGGCCCTGTCCGAGCCGTTCACCATCGTAGTGGACCGGTCGGACATCGCCCGGCTGAAGCTCGACAGCCCCGAGGGGAAGCCGAAGATCAACGGCAAGGAGGTCCGCGTGGTCGGCGTGGTGACCGGGCTGCGGAGCCTGGCGGCGCCGTGGGTGTTCTGCTCCACGCACACCGCCCGCCAGCTGATGGGGCCGCTGCTGCCGGCGGACCACACGACGTACCTGCTGGCCCGGGCCGACACCCCCGAGCGCGCCCGGCAGATCGTGGCCGACCTCCGGGCGACGTACTCCGAGGACATGTCCGCCTACGTCGCCGAGGACTTCTCCTACTCGAGCCGCGAGTACTGGCTGCTCCGCACGAAGGCCGGCGTGGCGATCGGGTACGCGGCGCTGCTCGGGCTGCTCGTCGGCGCCGTCATCACGGCCCAGACGCTCAAGACGGCCACGGAGGCGAGCGCCCGCGAGTTCGCCATCCTGCTGGCGCTCGGCATCCCGCGCTGGCGGATCTCGCTGATGGTGCTCCAGCAGTCGATGTGGGTGGCGGTGATCGGCATGGGGCTGGCCTACCCGGTCTGCCTGGGGCTGCGCCAGGTCGCCCTCATGGGCGGGGCCGACGTGGACCTGCGGTGGGAGGTGCTGTCCGGCACCGCCGCGCTGACGACGCTGATGTGTACCGGCGCCGGCCTGTGGGCGCTCCGCGGCGTGCGGCAGATCGAGCCGATGTCGCTGCTGCGGTAGTTGGTGCGGGCGAAGCCCACCCGCCGCGGCGGGTGGGCTTTCGAGCGTGAAGGGTGCCGAGGGAACCGAGAACGAACCCATGCCCGCCATTGCCACCACACCGACCCTGAAGGGCGTCCGCCTCACCCGCACCTACGGCGACGGGGCCAAGCGCCGCGCCGCGCTCCAGCACGTGTCGCTCGACCTGTTCCCCGGCCAGATTGCACTCCTGATGGGGCCGAGCGGCAGCGGCAAGTCCACCCTCCTCGCTGTCCTCTCGGGCCTGCTCGAACCGGACGAGGGGCAGGTGCTCGCGGACGACGGCGGCGAGATGCGCGACGTGTGGTCGATGACGCCGAAGCAGCGCGAGGCGTACCGGCTGCGCACCACCGGGTTTATCTTCCAGGGGTTCAACCTGTTCCCGGCGTTCACCGCCCGGCAGCAACTGGAGATTGTGTTGAACTGGGGCGGCTACGCCCGCGGCGGCGACGCCCGCCGGCAGGCCGACGACATGCTCGACCGCCTCGGCCTCTCCCCGAACAAGCACAAGAAGCCGGCGCAGCTGTCGGGCGGCGAGAAGCAGCGGGTGGCGATCGGCCGGGCGCTGGTGAAGAACCCGAGCTTCGTCTTCGCCGACGAGCCGACCAGCGCCCTGGACTGGGAGAACGGCCAGAAGGTGATGGAACTGTTGCGCGACGGCGCCCATGAGCGCGGGGCGAGCATCCTGGTCGTGAGCCACGACCACAGACTGTTGCCCTACGTGGACGTATATTACCATTTGGAAGACGGCCTTCTGGAAGAACGGCCGCTGACCCCGCCCGGGCACTGACGCCCGCCGGCACCCGCCCGACGCCCGAAGGGGAGGATTGTGCCATGACCCGACTTCGCATGATGCGCCCGCTGCTGCTCTCGGCCGCGGGGGTGGTCGTCGTCGGTAGCCTGCTCGGCGCCCGGCTGCTCGGTCCCGGCGGCGGCGGCGGCACCGACGCGTCCGGCAAGTCGCCGGCCCCGGCCGGGAAGGACACGATCGGCACCGTGGCGATCGGCACCGCCGACAGCGACCCGCCGCCGGCCCGGTACGGCCTACCGCCGGTGTTGCAGGCCGGGACGGTGGCCGAGGTGTTCGTGAAGCAGGGTGACGAGGTGAAGACCGGCGACAAGCTCTACCGGTTCGACGCCAGCACGCTCGAGGAGCAGCTGAGCGTGGCCAGGACCGCGGTCGAGATCGCCCGCCGAGAAGTGGCCAAGGCCAAGGGGGCGGCCGACGTCCACCGGGCCAACGTGGTCAGCGAGGAGCGGGCGGTGAAGGCCGCCGTGCGGTTCGCCAAGCTGGCGCACGAGACGTGGCAGGTCGGGGAGTGGAACAAGAAGGACTACTACAAGGGGCAGGGGATCGAGCCCGCGCGGTGGCCGGAACTGCTGAAGAACGACCCGGACCTGTTCAAGCTGTACGCGGAGCACAGCAAGGCCGAGGAGCAGCGCGACCTGGCGAAGGTCAAGCTGGACGAGCTGTCGGCGGCCCAGAAGACGCAGTTGGCCCTCGTCGTGGCGGTGGCCGAGGCCGAGGTGAAGCGGTACGAGGCGGTGGTGAAGCAGGCCCAGTCGGCCGTCGAGATGTGTACCGTGACCGCCCGCAAGGACGGCACCGTGGAGCGCGTGTCGGTGAGCCCCGGCGACGTGATGGGGATCAGCTCGGTGGCGCCGGCGCTGGTGCTGATCCCGTCCGGGCCGCGGGTGGTGCGGGCGCGCGTGGAGGCCGAGTTCGCCCACAAGGTCGGCCCGAACCAGGTCGGCCGGGTGGTGACGATCCAGGACTTCACCGACCCGAAGGTGACGTACCAGGGGCGCGTCCGCGGGCTCGGCGGCAGCTTCCTGCCGCGCCGCGCCAACGAGGGGGCGATCGTGCAGAACGAGACGCGCTCGCTGGAGGTGGTGGTGGAGGTGCTCGACGCCGCCCCGCCCGGCCGGCCGCCGCTGCGGGTCGGCCAAGAGGTGCGCGTCACCTTCGCCCCATGAATGGCGGGAATGACGAATGACCCACCAATGACCCACCAATGACGAAGGAAAACCCCGGCCTGTCTTCCTTCGTCATTGGTGGGTCATTGGTGGGTCATTCGTCATTCCCCGCGTCTGTGGCCCAATCGTATGTTCGTTGCCGTTCCGTGACCCGGGCGGCGAACAGCTCCTTCCCCCTCGCGTTCCGCCTCCTGCCGCCGGCGAAGCGGCGCGCGATGGACGCCCTGTACGCCTTCCTCCGCGTCTCCGACGACTTGGCCGACGACCCCGGGGCGGACGCCGCCGCGCTCCCCGCGTGGCGCGCGGCGCTGACCGCTGCACTCGCCGGCCGCTACACGCACGCCGTCCATCCGGCGCTGCATCACGCGGTCGAACGCTTCGCCATCCCGCCGCGCTTCCTGTTCGACGTGCTCGACGGCGTGGCGGCCGACGCGGGGCCGGTGCGGGTCGGCACGTTCGCGGAACTGTACCCGTACTGCTACCGGGTGGCGTCGGCGGTGGGGCTGGCGTGCGTCCGCGTGTGGGGGCTGCGGCCCGGCGCGACGTGGGAGGAAGCGGACGCGCCCGCCGAGGCCGCGGGGATCGCCTTCCAGCTGACGAACATCCTGCGCGACGTGGGCGAGGACGCCGCCCGCGGCCGCGTCTACCTCCCGGCCGACGAGTTGGCGGCGGCGGGCGTGGACCCGCGGACGTGGTCGTCGCGGGCGCCGGCGTTCGTGGCGATGATGCGGTTCCAGGCGGAGCGGGCGCGGGCGTACTACCGCGCGGCCGAGGGGCTGAACCGGTACCTCACGGCCGACGGGCGGGCGATTTACGGGCTGATGTGCGCGACGTACCGCGGCCTGCTGGACGAGATCGAGCGGCGCGGGTTCGACGTGTTCGCCGGCCGGGTGCGGTTGCCGCGGTGGCGGAAGGCGGCGGCGCTGCTGGCGGCGTGGCCGGTGCGCTGGGGGTGGTGGTGAGCGGCGCGCTTCACGGCGCCGCGGTGCGCGCCGCCTCGGCGAGCGCCGCCGCCGCCCGGCGCAGATCGCCGGCTCGTACCGTGCTCGCCGCTGCCCGCAGCGCCCGGCCGGGTCCGGCGTCCGCGCCGCCGGTCGTCTCGCCGCGCACGTCCTGGGTCAGCCGCGCCAGCGCCGCCACAGCTTCGCCCCGGTGTCGGTGCGAACCGACGGAATCCGCCGCGTCCGTTCGTTCGGCCGCGGCGGCGAGCGAACGCGCGGACCGGCGGGCGAGCTCGGCCGCGGCGCGGACGGCGGCCGGCTGGTCGGCCGATGTCACCGCCGCCGCGAGCGCTTCGGCGTCGGCGACCAGCTCCCGCGCCCGCGCCGCCTGCCGGGCCGCCGCCGCCCGCGTGTCCCCGGCCAGCGCCCGCACCTCGGCCAGCAGCGCGGCCTCAACGCCCGGCGCCGCGGCCAGCGCCGTGACGGCGGTGCGGGCGTCGCCGGCGCGCAACCGGTCGGCCGCCGGCCGCGCCCCGGGCACCTCCCGCAACCGCCGCTCCAGGTCGTCGAACGCCTTCGCGCCTGACGGTTTCAACCGGTCCTCGACCAGCTTGTCGGCACCCTTCGCCCGGTCGCGCACGGCCCGCTGCTCCGCCGCCAGGCCGCTCAACACCGCCGCCAGCCGCGGCGACGGCAGGTAACTCGCGGCGGGGTCGGGTTCGACCGGCGGCGCAGGCGGAAGCCCGTCCGCGACGCCGGCCGCGGCGACCGCCAGCTCCGCCAGCATCTCCGCGAGCTGCGCCTGACCGGCGGCGTCGCGGTCGGGCTCGGCCTGGCCGGCGAGGCGGGTGTAGGCGTCGAGCGCCCGCCGCTTCGGCACCTGGCCCGCCGCCCCGACGCGGACGTGCCCCAACTCCTCCGCCTCGCGGCCGAGTTGCCGCTGCTCCTCGGCCGACGCGGGCGGGTTGCGCGGCTGACCCGCCCGCGCCTTCGCTGTCGCCGCGGCGCGCGCCCGTGCGGCGGCGAGAGTCTGGAGTCGTTTCGCGTCCGACGTCCGCCCCGCCAGTCTGTCGGCCAGCGCCACCAGCGCGTCGGCGGCGCGGCGGGCGTCCTTCCCCTTCGCGGCCTCATTGGCGTCGTTCAGCAGCGCCGCCGCCTCGGGCGCCGTCAGCCTCGTCAGCCGGTCCACGACCAGCTTCTGCGCCGCGGCGTCCGGCCGGGTCACCAACTCGGCCTGAAGGCGGGCCAGTTCGTCCGCCACCGCGTCGGCCGGGGGCTGGCCGTTGAGCGCGTCGCGCAGGCGGTCCAGCGCCCGCCGCGCGGCGGGGAGCGACGCGGCGGCGTCGAGCGGCAGGCCGGCGCGGAGGTCGGCCGCGGCGGCGCGCAGCGCCGCGACGGCGGTGTGCCGGCGGGCCTCGAAGCCGGGGAGGTCGAGCGTCGCGAGGCGGGCGGCGAGCGGCTCGTAACGCTCCAGCGCCGGGCCGACCCGCGACGCGAACCCCCGCCGGACCGTTTCGTCGGGCACCTGTCGGCCATAACTTTTGAGCACCGTCTCGACCGCGGCGGCGGCGTCGTCGTGGTCGGTGCGGTGGCGGTCGAAGTCGGGGCGGGAGCGGGTCAGCCGGTCGGCCGCGGTGGGGGTGGCGTCGGCGAGGCGGGCCAGCGCCGCGGCCGCCAGCCGCATCGGCTGCGCGGCCGCCGCCGGGTCGGCGTCGAGGCGGGCGGCGGCGGTGGCGAGGTGAACCCGCGCCTCGTCGCGGTCCGCGGCCAGCACCGGGTCGGCCGGGAGGTTGAGCCGGCCGGCGGCGGCGTGCAGCGCCCGCTGCTCGGCGCGGACGGCGGCCTTCGCCGCGTCCGGCAGCGCGGCGAACCCGGCTGCCCGGCCGCGCAGGTCGTCCTGCCACATGCCGAGCCAGCGGGCGACAGCCTTCCCGTCGGCCGGGTCGAACGGGGGGCGGAAACCCTCGGCGGCGCGGTCGAGTGCCTGGGCCAGTTTCTCCAGCTCGGTGAGCGCCGCGGCGCCGCGGCCCCCGGCCAGGTGTTCGCCGGCGGCCCGGAACGCGGCCGGGTCGGGGAGCGTCACGCGGCCCAGCCGGGCGGCGGTGCCGAGCGTCTCGATCGCCGCGGCGGCGCGGTCGGCCACCGACGCCTGCGCCGCGGCGAGTTCGGCCCCGACGGCGGTTCGCACGTCGGCGGCGAGGCGGTCGGCGACGGCGTCGAGGTCGCGGGCGGCGGCGGCCAGCACCTCGGCGCGGAGGGCCAGGTCGCGCCGCTCCGCGCCCGCCGCCCCGGCGACGGCATCGCGCAGCCGGGGGCTTCCGCCCAGAATCGTGTTGAAGCGGGCGGCGAGGCGGGTGCGTTCCGCGGCCACGTCGGCACCCGTCGCGGCGCGGTCGGCGAGGGCGGTGTACTCGGCGGCGAGGGCGGCGAGGCGGTCGGCGTCCAGCCGCGCATGGGCGGCGCGGTCGATCGCTTCGCACAGCTCGTCGGCCCGGCGCTCGGCCTGTTGGAGCCGCGTCAGCGCCCCGTCGAGTGCGGCGCGGCGGTCGGCGGGGTCGTCGGTCGCGGCGCGGCGGAGAAAGTCGTCCGCGTCGCTGACGGTTCCGTCGGCCAGCGTACGGATCGATTCGGCGAACGGCCGCACGACCGCGAAGCGGGTGGCGTCCCGCGCCGCGTCGCGGACGGCGGCGCCGGCCTCGCCCGCCTTCGCGCGGGCGGTTGCTAGCCGGGCGGCGACATCGACGGGCAGCGCCCCCTTCGCCCCGGGGCCGGTCGTGAGCGGCGTTAGCGCGTCGATCGCCTCGCGGGCGCGGGCCTTCCCGACAATCAGCTGCGCGGCCAGCGCGCCGGCCGGGCCGCGGATCTCCTGCTCGTCCGGCGGCGGGGCGGCCGGCGCCACCCGCCACTCGGCCCAGCCGTCGGCCGGGTACGTCGCGCTGTTGGGTCGGGCGTCGGCGGCGCGGAGGCGGACGCGGAACACGCCGCCGAGCGCCGCCGGGTCGAGCGTGAGCCGGCCTTCCGCGGTCGGGGTGCCGGCGCCGGTCAGCGGGAACTGTAGCCGCGTGACCGTGGCGAACCCCGGCCCACCCGCCACCTCCACCTCCGCCCCCGTCACGCCCACGTCGTCGGTGACGGTGATGCTCACGACGACGCGCTGGCCGGGGAGGACGGCGCGGGGGCCGGCGTGGAAGCCGGCGAGTTCCGCGAAGCGCGGCGCCTCGTCGGGCCGCGCCCGCACGCGGACGGGCCGTTCGGTCCGCAACTTCCGCACGCCGGTCTCGTTCGCCAGGACGAGTCGGAGGACGCCGGGCTCGCGCACCGGCAGCGCCGCCGTGCCGCCGAGGGCGTCGGCGTCGAGCGCCACGGCGAGCGTTTCGGGGAGGCCGGACGGGGCGTCGGGCCGCCACTCCAGCGCCGCGGTCGCGGCCGGGCGGGTGAAGCGGAGGCGGACCACGGCGGTGCTGCCGACCAGCGCGTCGAGGTCGGCGAAGCCGGGAACGGTGCGCGGCTTCACGGTCGCGGCGGCGTAGGCGGGCGGGCTCAGTTCGACCGCCGTGCCGGGCGCGAGTTCGACGGGGTCGGCGACGCGGACGGTGAACCACTCGCTCGCGGCTTGGCCGGCCACCACGCGGTACTCGAAGTCGGCGGCCGGCGGCGGCAGCACGGTCACGGCGGCGCCGGTGGTGGGGTCGGGCGTCATCTGGCGGCGCGTCTCGGGCTCGCCGGGGCCGGGGCGCGTCTCCAACACGACGACGGAAGGGAGCGGCACGTCGGCGGCGGTCGGGTCGAGGTACGCGGACAGGGTGACGGCGTCGCCGCGGCGGACGACGGCGTCGCCGGCCGGGACGACGACGCGGAACGGCACGACGGCGGCGGGGCGGAACCAGCCGGCGGAGCGGCGGGCGAGTTCGGCGCCGCCGGCGAACAGCCCGACCGCGAGGAGGAGGCCGAGCCCGACGCCGGTGCGGCGGGCGGCTTCCGGCGGCGCGGGCATGGGGGCTCCGGGAAGTCGCCGGGGGCGGACGTGGTGCCTAAACTATAGCCGCGGCCGGGCGTTCGGGGCAAGCGCCCGCGGCCGGCCCGCCCCCGTGGACGCGCCCCGCATGGTCTCGCCCGAACGCCACGCCGCACTTCAACAGGGCTGGGCCAGGCTCCTCGACGGCTACCGCGTGTCCGCGGCCGCCGCGTACCCGGTGTTCGACGTGCTGGTCGCGGCGTACTCCGCGCCGGAGCGGCACTACCACAATTTGGAACACCTCGCCGAGATGTTCCGCGTCGCGGCCCGGCTCACGGCCATCACTGACGACCCGGCGGCGGTGCAGCTGGCGGTGTGGTTCCACGACGCCGTGTACGACCCGCGCGCCGCCGACAACGAGGAGCGCAGCGCCGAGCTGGCCGACCTGCTGCTCGGCCCGCTGGGCGTGCCGCGGGCGGAACTCGACCACGTGGGCCGGCTGATACGCGCGACCGCGCACCTGACGGACGACCGCCCGCCCACCGACCGCGAGACGATGATCCTTCTCGATGCCGATCTGGCGATTCTGGGGGCGGCACCGGAGCGGTACAGCCGGTACGCGGGGGCGATTCGCGCGGAGTACGCGTGGGTGCCGGACGCGGAGTACCGGGCCGGTCGGGCGGCGGTACTCGACCGCTTCCTGGCGCGGCCGCGGCTGTTCTGGACGGAGCTGGCGTTCCAGGAGGGCGAGGCGCAGGCGCGGGCGAACCTGACGGCCGAGCGCGCGAGGTTGGTCGGCGGCTGAACCCGTGCCCCGAATCCGGCAACCGGAGGGCGACCGGATGATCTTCGTGTGGCGGGGGTGGGGGCCGATGGCCCTGGCGGTGGCGGCGATCGCGGTCGCCAGTTGCGGCGGGCTGATCGAGTTCCACCCGCTCGCCGCCAACGCCGCGTTCGGGGTTTCGTTGCTCTGCGGCGGGCTGGTTTGCCTCCGCTACGGCCGCCGCTGGAACCGGGGGACCGGGTACCACACCCTGTACTGGCTCCCCCTGGAGGTTTGGGGCTGGGTGTACATCGTGCTCGGCGGGCTCTTCGGCCTGCTGGGGGCCGTTGCGCTCGTCATGAAGGCCGTTGGGCGTTGACCGCGGTCGTACCGACTCGCCGTGACACGGCCCGACCTCCGAAACACCCGCCCCGGGAGTCCGTCGATGTTCGTGCCGGTCGCCTGCCTGCGGTGCGGGAAGCTGTTCCAGGTGCCGCCGGCGGACGCCGGCACCGACGTCACCTGCCCGTGGTGCCGCGAACCCACCCCCGCCCTCCCCGTCGCCACGAACTCACCCCCCGCGCCGCCCGTGCCGACCGCACCAGAACCGCTTTCGCTCGACGACGCCGAGGTGGTGGTTCGCCCGAGCCCGGTGCGCCGGCGGTGGTTCACGCAACCCGGCGCTGCCGCCCCGCCCGCGCCCTGGCGGCGGGTGTCGCTCAAGCAAGCCGCGCTCGCCGCCGTCGGCATGGTCGTCGTCGCCGCGGTCACGGTCGCGGTCCTCGGCTTCCGCTCGGGGCGCGGCGGCACCACGGGGTGGATCGAGTTCACCGCCCCGGACGACTCCTTCACCGGCAGCTTCCCCACCACCCCGACAGCGACGGCGGTGCCGCCGAACCCGCAGTCGGCGCTCACGCAGGGCGGCGAG
>Ga0190275_10002866_pt1 | contig 12264 bp, 14 predicted proteins | sample Popmic550T_FD_133745 | JGI IMG/M metagenome (GOLD analysis project Ga0190275, IMG submission 133745) | Populus adjacent soil microbial communities from riparian zone of Yellowstone River, Montana, USA - 550 T | ecosystem: Environmental > Terrestrial > Soil > Riparian zone > Trees stand | place... | reverse complement strand
TCGATGCGAAATACAATCGGCTTCGAGCACACTTCGCCTGTGACCTCGAAAAGCTCCGCGTAGCAGTGCGTGCGCGCGCACGGGGCAAGGCGATCGAAAATGATTTTTGGGCCGACATCGTCGCGGGCAATCATCCGTCACGAACTTACCCATGGGCGACGCCGGAGCTCGCAAAAAAGCGCCGCTTCAACACCGGCATTCTGAAAACAGGCAGCGGCGTCTTCGCTGGCGTCGTGACTAACGTGCGTCTCAAATACGATGTGAACGGCGAACAGATGGCTTTCTTTGGGCTTTTGGGCGAGCGCGGTTTTGTCAACGTGATCGCATTCGCAAGCTATTGGCGCGCGATTCGCAAGGTGGTACGGCGAGGGCAGCTGATCTCGATGCCGCTGACGCGCTCCGACGATGCAGAAAGGGGCGTTGCCTACTTCTTCAACGGCGGGAAAGTGCGTGCCCTCAAAAAAACTTCAGCATCAGAGTCAGCGGCAGAGACACGAAGCGCGTAGTTAGGCTTGAGAGAGATCATACATGGCAGGCATCAACGAAATCGCCAAGGCAGCAGGAGTCAAGAGCGACGTCGTGTCAGACGTCTTCGAGGCTGTTTTTCAAATCGTGCGTGACGGGCAGTTCGTGCGCATTGCTGGCTTCGGTAGCTTCACCCTGAAGGTCAAGCCCGGCCGTGTGCAGCGCTCGCCAATCATCAACGGGGGCAAGCCTCTGAAGATGCCCGACGCATCCCGGATGTTTTTCAAACAGAGCAAGCTCGGCAAGCTCCGGCTCAACACGAAGAAGAAGCGCGATGCACAGCGAGCCGAGAAGAAGGCCAAGAAAGGGCGCTCATGAGCGAGGGCAGCGCGGAGTATGTCGAGCGATTCGCGCGGCAGAGAATCAAAGTCGCTGGCGTCGAGCTCGACGTCAACATCATCGGCGAAGGTTCCGAGCTGACGATCGGCGTTGATCTGTCGGATGACATGGATCGCGTATCGGCACAGCTGGCGTATTGGGGCGCGATCGCGGCGGAAGCGAAGGCCGAGCTCACGCAGGTCGATAGCTGGTATCGGCGCTTTCGCGCGACCTATGCGAGCGGCGTGCTGTCGGAGGATCCGAAGGCGGCCGAGTGGAAGGTGCGCAACGCGATCGAGAGCACAGACGGCTTCGTGCAGCACAAACAGGCGATCGCGCTCGCAGAGCGCAATCTAGCGCTTGCAGAGGCGATGCAGCGAGCCTTCGACAAGAAGGCGAATCAGTTGCAGAGCCGGGGCGCACGGACGCGCGCAGAGCTCAATGCGCAGGGGCTCAACACGCCAGCCGAGCCTCGCGAGCCAAGAGGCTGGAACCTGTCGGGCCGTGGCAGTGACTCCGACGACGAAACGATTTCGCCTGTCGACGCAGTGCGCAAGCCGTCGCAGGCCGAGAAGATCAGACGGATGGAAGAGATCAATGCGCGCGCGAGCCGCGGCAAAAAGAAGAAGAAAAGAGGCAAGGCATGACGACAGGTGGCGTTGATTTGGGCGCAATGCGTCGCGGCTACGATGAACAGCAGCGGGGCGGCGGCGAGTATCTGAGCTTCGAGAAGGGCGAAACGCTTTTGTACGTGCATCCGCCCTGCCGTGACGAAGACAAGCATCCGCTGACGAAGGGCAAGAACTACCTTCCGGTTACGGTGCACTATGGCGTCGGCAAGAATAATCGGATGGTCGTGGGGCTCGACCCTGAGACGAATCCGATCATCGAGCACCCCTTCGTGCAGAAGGTGCTCAAGAAGCGCAAGGTGCGCCTGACGGGCAAGTGCCCTATGCGCAAGGCGCTCGATTCCGGCAAGTTCACAGACGAAGAAGCCGACGAGTCGAGGCCGCAGACAAAATACCTGTGGGGCGTGACGCCGATGGGCTTTCGCAAGAAAGCGGGCGGCGAGTGGCAAGAGCACGACAAGCAGGGGCAGCCGCTTGTCGCGATGGTCGGCAAACAGATCTTTGACGGCATCATGGAATGCTTCTTTGACAATGGCGACATCAGCAATCCGCGCCAAGCTGTGCTGATCCGTGTCGTGAAATCGGGCAAGGCTCGGCAGACGAAGTATGAAGTGAAGGTCGATCCCGAGAGCGCGAAAGAGGCGCGCAAGCTGCCGAAGGCTACGCGCGCTGCTATCGCGAAGGCCATGGCAGAAGATGGCGACTGCGACCTGTTTCGGGTCGTGGGCAACATGATCAAGAGCCCTGACGAGGTAGTTGCGATCATCAAGGGCGTCGAGGTCGATGACGATGCTGACGACGATGACGACGACGATGACGACGGAAAGGGATCCAGCATGAAGAAGAGCAGCGTGAAGAAAAGCCGTGCTGTAGACGAAGACGAGCTCGACGACGAAGACGAGCTCGAAGACGACGAAGCTGATCTCGACGACGAAGACGACGAAGACGACGACGAAGACGACGAGCCCAAGGGCAAGGCCAAGGCGAAGGGCAAGGCCGCTGTGAAGGGTAAGAAGGCTGCGTCGAAGGATGACGACGAAGACGACGAAGACGAAGACGACGAAGAAGAAGAAGAAGACGAAGACGAAGACGACGAAGACGACGACGAGCCCAAGGGCAAGAAGGGCAAGGCCGCTGCCGCGAAGGGCAAGGGCAAGAAGGCCTCGAAGGAAGATGACGACGACTTGGGCCTCGACGATCTCGACGATGCGCTTGCGGGCCTCGACGAAGACGACGACGAAGACGACGAGCCCAAGGGCAAGAAGGGCAAGGCCGACAAGAAGGCCGACAAGAAGGTCGACAAGAAAGCCGACAAGGCCAAGGCGAAGAGTGGCGGCAAGAAGATCGACGCCAAAGAAGTGAAGGGCGACAAGAAGGCCAAGGCCAAGCCCGCCAAGAAGAGCAAGAAGAAGTAAGCGCGCGCGAGTCAGGCACGATTGACGGAAGGAGGGGCCGCGCCAGCAACAGGGCGGCCCTCGTTTTTATGGCCACAGCAGCGACAGCAGCAGCCAAGAAGCCCAAGGCCAAGCCCAAGGCGAAGAAGGTCAAGCAGCGCAAGAAGCGGCTCGAATCACCGAGCGACGTGCTCGCTGACTTCCTTGCAGGCATGGCCAGTGACAAGGCAGTGGGTCCGGTGCGTACGCTTGGCGACTCCGCATATATGAGCCGCATTCGAGGCGTGCTGTCGACGCACTCTGCGACGCTCGACGCCGCCATCGGCCGGGGCGGCTTTCCGCTTGGGCGCGTCAGCATCCTGCATGGCAAGGAAGGATCGGGCAAGACAACGATCGCCCTGCACCTGTGCGCCGAAGCACAGCGCCGTGGCGGCGTGGCGGTGTACATCGACAAAGAGCACAAGCTCGATCCCGACTACGCTGCGCGCTTGGGCGTTGATTTGAAGCGGCTTATTTTGCCGAAGCGCATGAAGACGCTTGAAGATGTCATCGGGCAAATCCAGGCGACGATCCGGCGCGCGAAAGAGATTCGGAAGCGCACGAAGATCGCTGTCCCGATTGTCATCGTGATTGACAGCCTGAACGCCTGCAAGGCATGGGAGACGCAGGAGACGAAGACGGGCAAGAAGCGCTACCCTGCAGAGGCGCGCATCTGGTCTGAAGAGCTGCCCGGCATCGTCGAAGATCTCGCGACAGAGCATGTTGCGCTCGTCTTCGTGTCGCAGGTGCGCAAGAAGATGAATGTGATGTTCGGCAATGACGAAGAGCTCGCAGGCGGCAATGCGCCGCGCTTTTATGCGAGCCTGATTGTGTATGTGGCTCGCGTGGGCACTGAAAAAGACGCGAAGAAGGGAAAGATCGCGTCTGCCATCGAAACAGAGTGCAAGAAGAATCAGATCGGGCCGCCGCTCAAGAAATCGCGCTTTGCGATCTACTGGAATCGAGGCATCGACTACGAGCACAGCTTGATGCTGCAGTTTGAAGAGATGGGCCTCGCAACGAAGAGCAAGAAAGGCGTGAAGGTCGGCAAGCTTCGCTTGGGCGACACGTATGCGGCAGCTGCCCGGAAGATCCGTGATGTGCCGGCGCTGCGCGCAAGGCTGATCGCGCTCTTCTACAAGCGCATGAAATGGGAGATAGCAGCGTGAGCGCGTATCGTGCGCTGAAGATCAGTGACATTCACATGAGCAACACGCTGCCGCATGCCAAGCAGGTCAACGCCTTCGGCGTGACCGATCGCTTGGCAGATCAGCTTGCGTTGTGGGGCCGAGTGTATCGCGCAGCAGAGCGCGCGCAGTGCGAGGCGATCTACATTCTCGGTGACCTGTTCGATCACTCTCGCACCGATGCGATCACGCTGACGGAAACGTTTCGCATCCTGAGCAAAGCGCCTGTGCCTCTGTTTGTCGTGCCCGGCAATCACGACGGCGTGAATACGCGGGGCGAGCGCTTCACGGTCGAAGCGCTGGCAGAGATCGAGGGCTGCACGTACATGCAAACGGGCGAGCCTTACTGCCCTCGACCGTGGCTCACGTTTTGGCCGATGGAGTTTTCGCCGATCGAGAAGACGCGCGCTGCGCTCAAGGCCATGAAGCCGAGCGGCGACGGCGTGAATGTGCTCTTGATGCATAACTCGATCGTGGGCTGCACGCATGGTGGCTGGACATGCGAAGAAGGGCACGGCCTCGAAGCGGCCGAACTCACAGAGGCCTTCGATTACGTCTATTCAGGGCACTTTCATGATCCGCAAGTCTTCGGCCGGGGCGGCAAGGGGCGCTACTTGGGCGCGCCGATGCACCATCGCTTCGATGACATTGGGCGCAAGGCTGGCTTTTGGGTGGTCGAGTATCGTGAATCGGGCGCGCGCAAGGAAGTCTTCGTCGACGGCGCTGCGCCTCGCTTTCACGTGCTCGACTTCGGCGACGGCGCAGAGCTCGACGCGCGCCGGGGCGACTACGTGAGGGTGCGCGTTCGCTGTACGCATGCCGAGCTCATCAAGCAGAAGGAAGCGGCCGAGCTGCAGGTCGAGGCGCTGACGGCAAAAGGCCTGCGCGCAAATTGGGTGCACGATCCTGTGTACCATCACACGACGCGCATCGTTTCGAAGAAGAGCGGCAAGGTCGAAGTGCTGCCACCTCGCAAAATGGTTTCCGGTTACGTCGAAGCAGTCGAGGTCGACACGACGGGGCTTGATCGCAAAGCGCTGAAGCAGCTCGGGCGCGACATTTTCGCGGCTGTCGAGGGCCAATGGCGCGGCTAGTCAGCATGCAGGCCGAGAACTTCGCCGGCTTCAAGTCGTTTGACTTGAAGCTCGATCGGCAAGGGCTCGTGTTCATCGTCGGCGACAATCGCGACACAGAGGCGGCGACATCGAACGGCGCTTGCAAGTCGGGCATCTTCAAGGCGCTCGGATGGGCACTCTACGGCGAAGCGCTCGACGGCGAAGCGGGCGACAAAGTGATCCATCGCGGGCAGAAGTCGGCGCGCGTGGTCGTGAATCTGATCGACGGCAAAGACGCATATAGCGTGACGCGAGAGAGATGGAAGCAAGCGCCGAAGCTCGCTATCGAACGCAACGGCGAGCCGCTGTCAGCCAGCAAGGGCGATCTGCAGAGCACGATCGAGAAGCTGATCGGCGTCGATTGGGAAGGCTTCCGAAACACGGTGCTGTATGGGCAGGGCGATCGAGATCGCTTCGTGTATCCCACGACGAAAGACAGTGAGCGAAAGAGCATCCTGCATCGCATCATGGGCACGGGCATCTTCGAGTTGTGCCATCAAGAAGCAAAGCGCAGGCGCCTGACGACAGAGCGGCAGCGCGACATCGCAGCGGCCGACGTCGTGCGCATGAAGCAGCGGATCGAAGATCACGACCTCGTCGGCCTGCGCGCGCGCAGAGATCGGCACGTCGAAAACGTCGAAGAGCGTGTGCGTTGTCTGACAGAAGAAGCGCGCAATCTTGGCGAGCAGGCGAAGACGGCCGGCGCAGACATCAATGTGTCGGCGCTGCGCGCACAGCTTGGCGTGCTCGAACTCGAGATCGAGACGATGCGCAAGCGCGTCGACGAGATTCGCGCGCAGCAGAAGAAAGGGCGCGATGCCGCTCGCAGCGCCGCGCAAGCGCGCACAGAGGCCAATGCCGAGCTGCGAGCGCTGACGCGCTCTCTTGAGCAGTTGAAGGGCGAGCGCTGCCCGGTCTGCACGGGCGACTTGAGCGAAGGCCATGCTGCCGAGCACAGGGCGAGCATGATGGCCCGGGGCGAGGTGCTGAAAGGCGAGCTTCAGGCTGCCCAAGAGAGCGAGCAGGATGCCCTGAGAGCCGAGCGAGCGGCAGACAAGCGCCTTGCAGAGGCCGACGACGCTGCAAGGCGGGCAGAGGGGCAGAGGGGCCGCGTATCGGCCGAGCTTGCGGCAGTGGATACAGCGAAGGCGCGAGTGCGTGCGCTGGCAGAACGGGCAGCCGAAAAGGCTCGCGAGGCGCGTCTGCTGCGCGATGCTGAAAATCCACACCTCGCCCCCTATCTGAGCGCGAAGGCGAAGGTGTGCGCGCTGAAGCGCGAGCGACGGGCGGCCCGCTTGCTCGTCAAGAGCCTGACGTCGGAGCTCGCGCTGCTCTCGTTTTGGGCCCGTGGTTTTGGGCCGACAGGCTTGCCCTCTTTTGCGCTCGACACAGTCATGCCCCTGCTGACAGAGCGCGCCAATCACTACCTGATGACGCTCGCGAGTGGCGACATCACTGTCTGCTTCAGCACGCAACGCGAGCTCAAGGGCGGCGAGATGCGCGACGAGATCGGCATCACGTGGGCGATCGAAGGAATCGAAGACTATCCGCCGTCAGGCGGTCAATGGAAGAAGATCGAGATCGCCACGAACTTCGCGCTTATGGATCTTGTGCGCACACGTGAAGGCGCGCACGTCAACATTCTGTGTCTCGACGAATGCCTCGATGGCCTCGACGCCGAAGGGCGGCAGCGAGTCGTCGAGCTCTTGCAGAGTCTTCGGCGCGAGCGAGAGAGCATCTTTCTCATTGCGCACGATCAAGATCTCGCAGAGGCATTCGAGCGCACGCTGATCGTCGTGAAGGAAGACGGCGTCTCGCGCATTGAGAGCGAGATGTGACGAAGCGCCCGGCCGTCATCGTGCAGGGATGGGATATCAGCCTGAACCATGGCGCAGTTGTGCAGCTGCGCGACGGCAAGCTTGACGGATACTGGTTTTACAGTGACAAGGCAGGTAGCGTCACAGCAGCGAAGGCGCACGGCACAAGAGTCGATCTGCCGACGACTACACGTCAGCCCGACAAGCACATCCGCTCGATCATGCGACTCGATTTCGTGAGCCGATGGATCGAGCGCATGGCGCTCGCACATGCGCCTGACTACATCGCGCTCGAAGACTATGCGATCGGCGCCGATCAGGGCGCGCACTACTTGGGCGAGATCGGCGGCCAAGCTCGCCGGCTCATGTGGAGCTACGGCGCGCGCTATCGGCTGCACGATCCGATTGCCGTGAAGCTCTTCGTTGCGCACGATGCGACGGCGCAAAAAGACCTGATCGAGCGCTGCGTCAGAAATCGTTTTGGCCTCGATTTCTCGCACTGCAATGCGCGAAGCAGCGTGCGAGGCAAGCCTTCGCGGCAGACGTCGGAAGACTTGGCCGACGCAGCCGGCCTCGCGTTCATGGCTTGGACTGAATACAAGTTGCGTAAGGGCTTGGCGCGCCTGAGCTCACTGCACGAGAAGGAAATTCAGGTGTTCAATCGTGCGACGAAGGCGTTTCCGATCAGCGTGCTCGGCCGAGAGTGGATCAGCAATCCAAGTGCAAACAATCAGGCGCGCCTGTGTGGCAATGGGCGATGCGCAGTAAGTTTGCTCGAACGCAAAAAAGGTCTAAGCGAAAAGGCGATCGTTGCGCTATCTAAAGCCGTGCGCTGAAGCGAAGCGCGCACAGACATTTCGGAGCGCATGAACGATGCCGAAAGCTAGTCATGAAGTGATGATCGAAGACATCCGGGGCGCTGACGGCGTGCACGGCGGCATCACGCTCAGTCAATGGGAGGCCGAATTCGTCGAGAGCATCGATTCTCGGCTCGGTGACGGCAGGTCGCTCACAGACAAGCAGGCCGAAACGCTTGAGAAGATCTGGGATCGCATCTGATGGCCAAGAAGGTCACGATCGTCGACGGCAAAAATTTGCTGTGGCGCAATGCCGACGCATTCAGCGAGCTGTCGACGCACGTCGACGGCGAAGAGATTCGCACTGGCGGAATGTATGGTTTCGTTGCGGGCCTTCTGCGCGTGCGCTCGCGCTATCGTGCTCCGGTGATCGTGGCGTGGGAGGGCACAGACAACTTCAGGCTGAAGCTGTGGCCCGACTACAAGAAGAAGCGCACGGAAGATGCGACGCCGGCACACGAAGAGCTTTCGCGCGAAGTCGTCGCGAGCGAAGCGCGCCTGAATGAGCTCCTTTCGCATGCCGGTGTGCGGCAGTATTACGGCGTGCAGTGCGAAGCCGACGATGTGCTTGCGACGGTCGCAACGGTGCTGCAGCCGAAGGGTTACGAAGTCACGATCTACACGGGCGACTCTGATCTTAGGCAGCTCGCAGGGCCCGGCATCACGGTTGTGTCGCCGGGTTTTCGGGGCAGCAAAGAGACGCCTTATGACTTTCACGCAGTGCGTGCACGCTATGGCGTGCGGCCGCGGCAGCTGCCGCTGTTGAAGGCGCTCGCGGGCGATTCGAGCGACGGCATCCCGGGCCTGCGCGGCATCGGCGAGAAGACAGCTTCTGCGCTGATCTCAGAGTATGGGCACCTGCGCGGCATCGTCGCGCATGCGAAAAGCGGCCAAGGCTGGCCAGTGGCCGAGCGCTTTCGAGAGACAGTGATGCGCGACGCCGACAAGGCCGAGCTCTTTTTGCAGCTCACGAAGGTCAAGACAGACGTGCGGCTTCGCCCCGTGCCTGTGTCGCGCGATCAGTCGCAGGTGATGCGCCTGCTCAAGGCATACAAGTTCCGCAGTCTGTCGAGTGCAGCCGAGCTCATGGGAGTCATGGGGCTCGGAACATGAGCGCAGGGCGCATGGCGGCCGAGATCAGCGAAGCTGATGCCCTGCGCGCTGAGAACGAGCGGCTTGGCGCGGAGAACGACGAGCTGAGGAAGCGGCTCGAAGCGATCCGCCACTGGCTCGACTGCGACCACATCACGGGCGAGCTACCGCAGCCGAGGTCCAAGCCACGGCCGCCAGCCACGCCACCGATAGACACGCCGGGGCCTTGGTGTCCGCACCGCTTCGATATCGGCCACGGTAGATGCCCAAGGTGTGCCGCGCCGTGGTGGCAGTTTTGGAGGTTGCTCTGATGAGCGACGTCAGCGAATTGGGCCGGCCGATAAGCGCCGTGCGCCTCGAACACCTCGCGCTGTCGTGGCGAGGCTGCGTCGGTTGTGGCCTGTCGATGTCTCGCACGCAGGTCGTTTTCTACAAGGGCAATCCGAATGCGTCGCTCGTCGTCGTGGGCGACTCGCCGGGCCTCGACGATGATCAGCAAGGCAGGCCCTTTGCGGGCGTGATCGGCAGGGTGCTCGATGGCCTCTTCGCTGAAGCGAAAATCGTTTCAGACGACATCTGTTATTTGCACATGGTCGGCTGTCGCGCGCCATCATATCGGCTTCCGCTCGCGAGCGAGCTCAAGGCATGTGCACCTCGCACGCTCGACATGATCAAGACTATCGATCCCGATGTGCTCTTGCTGCTCGGCAAGACGGCGGCAGGCCTCGCAAAGGTCACATCGGTCGGGCCGTGGCGAGGCATGCCCATCAGGTGCGAGATCGCCGGTAGGTCTCGCTGTGCCGTTGTCAGCTATCACCCTGCGTATCTGCTTCGTCAGCCGGGCGAGAACATGCGCAAGCAGATGATCTTCGATTTCCGAGTCGCATATGCGCTAGCGCGAAAGGATGCCGAGCCATGATCTTTTCCGATGTCGACATCAAGGAGGCGCTTCAGCAGGGCGAGAAGCTAGAGTCGCTGCGCTCGCACGAACATTGGATCCGCGTCGAGCCGTGCGAGCCGTGGCAAGTGCAGCCTGCGTCGATCGATCTTTGCTTGGGCCGCTCGTTTGTCTGCTTCCCGCCCGGCGCAGGTGATGTCGATATGCTCGATCGGGCCGTGTCGAGCTATCCTGTCGATCTCGGCAGTGGGCAAGACAGCTTCTTCACGCTCGACCCGCAAACCTTCGTGCTTGGCACAACGATCGAGCGTGTCGAGCTCGGGCCCCGTGTGTGCGGCAAGATCGAGGGCAAGTCGAGCATTGGCCGCATGGGCCTGATCGTGCACGTGACGGCGGGTTTCATCGATCCGGGTTTCTCCGGACAGATCACGCTTGAGCTCTACAATGTCAGCGCGCGCAAGATCCGCTTGCGGCCCGACCTTCCGATCTGTCAGATTGCTTTCGGCATGTGCAAGACGCGCGCTGCGCGCCCTTACGGCACGCCGGGCCTTGGCAGTCGCTACCAGAATCAAGCAGGCGCGCAGCCGGTGCGCCCATGAGCCTAAACAGCGGCGGCAGCGGGCCTCCCAATAGGGCACAGTTTCGCTTCAGCGATGCACCCTTCATGTCTGAATCGGAGCGCGCAGAATTCAAGCGCCTGCGCGACGCCGGAGCGATCACGCTTTTCGGCATATCGGAGTGCGCAGCCGAAGGCTGCGAAAGGGAAGTGCCGAAGGCCGTGAAGTTGTTTTGCAGCAAAGCATGCTGGACGAAGGAAGAAGGCGCAGTCGATGGCAAAGAAGAAGACGAGAGCGGGGCAATGGATTGACGACGTCGTCGGCGCTGTCGGCCGGCACGTGCATCTCGAAACGGGCGACGGCTCATTTCGCGAAGGTCGTTTCTCGGGCCTGCGCATGCGCGCGATCGAGGTGAACGGCGAGACGCGCGAAGTGCCCTCGCACATCGAGCTCAATGGCGATCCGAATGACTATGTCGAATTCGGTCTTGTCGTGCGCATGACGATCGACTGAAGGAGCGAAGGGCAGGGTGATCGATGGCGAAGCTTCGCGATGCGTTTTCGAAGACACACTTGAAGCGCTTGGGCCAAGACACCTCTGCAGAGGTCAAGGCCAAGCTCAGTGCGCCGGCCACAGATGCCGAGCTGCGCGCGGCTACGAGGGCGAAGGTGCTCAAGCGGCGAGCGCGCCCTGCAGACGAGCGCCCGGATCGGCCGGGCCTAGCGAAGGCGGGCAGGCGCACGAGCTCACACGAGCCTGCCAACGGCAACGCCAAGCAAGTTGCGAAGGAAGAGCCGCAAGCGATTCGCGATGCCCGCGTGCGGCTTCGAGGGCTCGTGAAGTTGGCAATGAAGGGCGCGCCGCCAAGCTCGATCGGCATCGTGCTCGCGATCGTGAATCAGGAAACTGGAAACCATGGCGCAGCGAATGCGCTGATCGAAGAATATGAACTTGAACGACTTTTCGGTATCAAGAAGTTTACGCCAAATACTTGACGCGTTGAAGCGAAGTGCTAAGATAATATGAGCGGCAACGTTTCAAGGATGTAAGTTTTATGCGTATTCAGCACAGCTATCTGGCATGGGTAGGGGCAGATCACTACGAGACGGCGAGCGAGTTCATCGACGAAGCTCGCAAGCTTGGTGTGTCGAAGCGGCTTCCGGGCCTTGGCATGGCCGGCTCGCTCAAAGCGAGCGGCACGGTGATCTTTCTCGCGCATGACGACGGCGAGGCCTTCAGCTGCGATGCGTGCATGGGCCAAGTCGAGTGCTCAAGCTGCCGCTCGCAGTCACAGCTGATCGCGAAGTGGCAAGAAGAAGCCGACGCCGTCAAGAAGACATATCAGGGCGAGCCAATCCCACGGGGCAAGGCTCGGATCATCGAGATCCGTGAGAAGCACATCGCCAATGCGCGCGCAGCCATGAAGGCCTGCGAAGTGTGTGACGGTACCGGATCCTATGAGTGCGGCACGGGCGGTTATGTCGTGCGCAAAGACGGCTCTCGGATGGATTATCGCGCATACAATTATTGGATGCGTCAGCCGAAGAAGTTCGATGTACAGCGTGAGATCCGTGCAGTCGGCGATCAGCTCGACCTGCACATGTGTGAAGTTTGCGGAGGCATCGGCAAGCATCCGGCCGGCGCTGTCTTCGGTGCATTCGTGCCTTCGGTCGAAGTTGTCGTGAGCGGCCGAGAGCACGAAGTCGTGCGTGAGAAGATCGAGGCCTTCGAACAGGTGAGTCTGTCAGAGGTGTCGAAAGAGCCCGAGCGAAATGACGGCAGCTCGCGCCGGGGCGGCAAGCGGAAGCCGGGCTATTACGCCGTGGCGCGAGCGGG
>Ga0190275_10002865_pt1 | contig 12265 bp, 8 predicted proteins | sample Popmic550T_FD_133745 | JGI IMG/M metagenome (GOLD analysis project Ga0190275, IMG submission 133745) | Populus adjacent soil microbial communities from riparian zone of Yellowstone River, Montana, USA - 550 T | ecosystem: Environmental > Terrestrial > Soil > Riparian zone > Trees stand | place... | reverse complement strand
CAACAAAGAGCTGCAGGTAGCGAGTGGTGGCGAGCTGCCCAAGGAGGTCAGCGGCGACAACGCGTTGTTGCTGCTCGACCGCTCGACCATCTTGCAGGAAGCGCAGCAGTATCAGAACTCGAGTCGCGATCTCGAGACGGCCGACAAACAGGTCGAGATGCTCGACTTCTCGCGCTCCACGGCGCACGAGATCGGGCGTTATCTCTTCTCTGACGACACCGGCCCTTACAAGGCGCGACCGTTCGAGAAGCTACTCGTCAACACCATCAACATGGTCAACTACCTGGCGCTGGGTAACGCAGCCGGCGCCAAGGTCGAAGCCCGTCGTCTGGCGGTGATGCAGAAGTACCTGAGTCAGGTCGACGACGACCCCGCCGCGCAGCTGCTCGGTCCTGGGAGCTACCTGGCGGGCTTCGTGTTCGAGCGCATGGGCGAGTTCGACGAGGCGGTGCGTTACTACGACGAGGCGCTCAAGGCGATGCCCTTCCTCAGCCTCGAAGAACCGGTGCGTCGGCTGTCGGAGTACTCGAGCTACTCGTCGCCGCGCATCAAGTCCATCCTCGAAAAGAGCAAGAAGGCCCAAGCGATCGATCCCGACAGTGGCGAGCTGCTGGTGGTCATCAACTTCGGTCGTGTGCCGGCGCTACGCGCAATCCGCATGCCGATCGGCCTGGCGCTCACGGCGGCGGCGTACCACCTGGACCCTGGGCAACAGCAAGCGGCGCGTCGCCTGGCAGGGCAAGGCCTGGTGACGTGGGTCAACTACCCGGCACTCGAAGATGCCAAGCGCGCGTACGGCACGCCCAGTGTCACGGTCGATGGCTCGCCCGCGTCCATCGACACCATCACCCACGTCGACGAGCTGGTGCGTGCCGGCTTCGAGAAAGTTAAGGGGCCTGTCATCGCCTCGGCCATCACGCGTCTCATCGTACGTGGCGCGGCGGGTGCGGGGCTCGGTGTGGCCGCCGGCAAAGCGAGCGGCTCGGGAGCCGTGGGCATGCTCGCCTCGCTCGTGACGCAAGCCACACTGACCGCAGCCGACACGCCCGACACGCGCTCGTGGGCCACCCTGCCCGCGCGCATCGCCATCGCGCGCCTCCGTCTTCCGCCTGGCAAACACACAGTCCGGGTGGTGGCGCAGGGCGTCGTGCGCGAAGAAACGGTCGACATCTCCAAGAAAGGGTTTGCCGTCGTCAACCTCACTGAGCTCAGTCAGTAGCGGCCCCCCTTGTACGCGCTCACCAACTTTGGAGGATCCATGGCACGCATCGCTTTCGTTCATGCGCTGGTCGTCGCATCCGTGTTCACCATGACCCAGGCGGTCGAAGCGCAGACGCCGGGAGAGTCCGTCACCGTGGTCGATCCGATCGACATCCCGCCCGAGCACGACCCGCTTGCGCATGCCTGGGATCTACCCGAGCAGCGCGGCGGCTTTTACCTGCGCGCGTCCACCAGCATCGGCGTACAGAACACCCGCTTCGGGCCTGCGAGCTGGGAGTCCGAGCTCGATGGTTACTCCACCAGTGGCTTTGCCTCGGGCTACGGCCTCGACGTGGGCGGCTTCATTCGACCCTGGCTGGCGCTGCACCTCGACACCAGCATCGGTGTGTTGTGGAGCGGCAGCCACGACGAAGATCTACGTATCGCGGGCGACAGTTTGTTCTCGCCCGCCACGCGCGTCGTCGCATACGGCGTCGCGCCGGCCGTCACGTTCTTCACGCCCCACCGCTTCTTCTTCAAGCCGGCGTTTGGTGTAGGGATCGCCACGCGCAAGTCGGGTCGGCAGAGCGACACCACCGACCCCGGTTTCTACATGCACCTGGTGGCAGGGAAAGACCTCTACCGTGACCAGCACTTTGCCTTCGGCCTGCAGTTCGAGGTCGCCTACATGCTGCTCGGTGCCGACGACGAGCGCGACGAAGCGCGCATCCGCCAGTTTTTATTTGGCGTGAGCTTCGGGTTCGACAGCTTGTGAGATGCGCGGGAGGCGCAGGAGCTCGGCGCGTCGCAGCGGCGCACGTACCTCGGGCACGAAGCGCTCGCACTGCCTCAGCGCTTCGTAGTGCGCGTAACGCGGGCCGCCGCGGCGCTTGAGGCCGTTGGCGAGGCGCAAGGTCTCGTAGGCGCGCACCAGGCGCAGCACTCGCGCTCGCGCCACCCGCACGCCGTCGTGTTGCACGCTGGCTTCTTCGAGCTCTCGCGCGGCCAGCTCGTTGCCGTGGGAGAGGTCCGAGTCGGTGAGCAGCTGCAAGATGCGCGCGCCCTCGCGCTCGACCAGAGACACGGCGCGCGGGTCCCAGCTGTGCTCGAGCAGCGGCCAGCGCTCTAGCAGCGCGACACGAAGCGCGTAGAACGAGTCGTCGGCGGTCTGCTGTGCTTCGTCGAGCAAGCTGCTCGCGTCGGCGAGGATGCGGTCGAGCTCGCGCAGCTTCTCGCGCGCGACCCGCTCGTCTTCGAGCTCGAGCTCGGCGCCCAGAGCGCGCACCACCGAGAGCTCCTCGAGGTCCCCCTCTGCGTTGTTGCGTTCGCCTTCGTAGGAGCGCGCGTACTCGCGCAGGTAGCGCTCGGAGGTGCTGGTCGGCACGTCGAACGAGCGACTGTGAATGCGCGCCCATGCGTGGGCCTCGGAAAGGCTCACACGCGAGTCGCGATCGAGATCGATCTCGGCTAGCCGGTCGTTGCCGTCCCTGCCCTCGCCGCGCAGCGCTGCCAGGAAGTGGATGGTGTACGACTCCTGCTTGCGTCGGTCGGGATTGGGGTCGCAGCCGCTCGACTCGTCGTCCCACGGCGCGGCAAACAGTCCGCAGTGGTCGGGAGAACGCAGTCCGGCGTGAGGATTGGCAGAGACGAACGCGAGCTCGGCAAACCCTCCGCCGTAACACGCCGTGATGACGAAGCGGGTAGGGCGCGTGCGCTCGAAGCCGTCGAGCACGGCGGCCACGTCTTCGACATCGACCGACCAGCCTCCCCACAGCGCGAGCGAGTTTTGCCGCGCCACACTACCGCGCTCACCGTGACTGGCTGCAAGGACCAGCAGCGGTTCGTTGCCGGACTCGAGGGCGATGCGCAGCGCGTCGAGCACGTGGTCGCGTGTGGCGGGTCCATCGATGGACAACGAGGCAGGCTCGTAGCGAACCTGCAGGGCGCCCGGCGGACCGAGCAGCTTGGCCAGGGCGAGCGAGACGCGCGTGAGCTCCTTCTGCCGGGCGACCGCGCCGCGTGACTCTGTTGGGCCGGGCTCGCTGTCTTCGACGGGAAGCTCGGGCAGCTCGACCGAGACCAGTGCGCCGGGGCCGCTGGCGAACAAAGTAAGACCGCGGCCGGCGAGCAGCGAGGTGGCGAGCTCGAGATCCTGGGCGAGTGAGATCTGATTGGACAGCGGGTCGCTGCCACCGCCGAGAGCGAGGAAAGTCAGCTCACTCGACATGCGCGGCAAACGTTGCTCGACGCTGGCCAGTGCAAGTTTGGTTGGCGCGCGTGTCGCGGTCTCGGCAGCGGTGTCTACGTCATGCTGAGCGCTCTCGGCCTTGGGCTTGGGCTTCTGTGGCGTGCGTGCACGTGAACATGCCAGCAGGGGAAGCGACAGCGCGCCCAAAGACAGCGCGACGAGCGCTTTCGACGACAGCGCGACGAGCGCTTTCAACGACAGCGCGACGAGGGCTTTCAACGACAGCGCGACGAGCGCGCTATGCGCCACGACCGTGCCGCGCCCGCTCGAGCGCGAAAACAACCCGGAAACCAGGCGTGAAACCAACATCAACCGCGCTTGTAGGCGTGTCAGGACAGGTCGTCCAGTCTTCATTCCCGCGTGCGAAGGCGCGACCGCGATCGTACAACCAAACATGACCGAAGGTGCACGCGTCGTAATCGTAGGCGGAGGCTTCGGCGGGCTCACGGCTGCCAAGTCGCTGCGCAAGTCACCAGTGCAGGTAACGCTGGTCGACCGGCAGAACCACCACTTGTTTCAGCCCCTGCTCTATCAGGTCGCCATGGCGGGTCTGTCGCCGGCCGAGATCGCGGTGCCCATCCGCTCGTTGTTGGCAAAGCAAGACAACACCAAAGTCTTACTCGACGACGTGACGAGCGTGGACCTCGTGCAAAAGCAGGTGCTCTGCCAAGAGGGCCCACCCATACCGTACGACTATCTGATTCTCGCGCCGGGCGCGCGCACCCATTACTTCGGCCACGACGACTGGTCGGACGACGCACCCGGACTCAAGAGCATCGACGACGCGGTCGAGATTCGTCGGCGAGTGCTGCTCGCTTTCGAGGCGGCCGAGCGTGAGCCCGACGTCTCGCGCCGCGCGCACTACTTGAGCTTCATCGTCATCGGTGGTGGTCCCACGGGGGTCGAGCTGGCCGGCTCCATTGCCGAGCTCGCGCGCCACGTGCTCGGTCGAGACTTCAAGAACGTGCGTCCCTCCGAGACGCGTGTGTTGCTCATCGAAGGCAGTCCGCGCGTGCTCGGCAGCTTCGACCCGACCCTGTCGGTCAGGACGGTCGAGCAGCTGTCCGAGCTGGGCGTGCAGGTGCGCACCGGCACGGTGGTCAAAGACATCAACCCCGAAGGTGTGGTGCTCAACACGGGCGAAAAGCTGCTCGCTTCCACCATCCTCTGGGCGGCAGGCGTCGCTAGCTCACCGCTGCTGGCCAAGGTCGGCATCGAGGTCGACCGCGCAGGGCGGGCCAAGGTCCAGCCCGACTGCTCGGTGTCGGGCCATCCCGAAGTGTTTGTCATCGGCGACGCCGCATTTTTACTCGGAGACGACGGGAAGCCGCTGCCGGGTGTCAGCCCGACGGCCATGCAACAGGCGCGTCACGTCTCCAAGATCATCACCGACGAGGTTCGGGGCCGAGGCGCACGCGCGCCGTTTCAGTACGTGGACAAGGGCAGCATGGCCACCATCGGCCGCTCGCGTGCCGTCGCGCAGGTCAAGAACCTCAAACTCAGTGGCACGCTGGCGTGGCTGGCCTGGCTGCTCGTGCACATCTTTTACCTGATTGGCTTCCGCAACCGGCTGCTGGTCTTGTTCGACTGGGCCTGGTCATACGTCACCTACCGCCGTGGTGCGCGCCTCATTACAGGCGGTCGGCTCGAGCCCGGTGCACCCGTGGTTCAGCAACTGTCGGGTGGCTCGCCGTCCATCGCACCGCCCCCACGCACCGACACGTCGTCCGTAGCGGTTACCTCCAACACCGAACCCGCCCCACAGTCCACCGCACGCGCCTAAAAACATGGTCGCCTGGAGCCCGATCCGCGGCGCGATCCACCACCGTTTCTCCGGTCCGTCCTCACGCGCTCAGAACTACGCTCCGGGCGGTCCTCAGAATCGGCGGCGCCTCGCACCACGGCTCGGGCTCCATGCGACCATGTTTAGCTTGGGGGGTTCGATGTTAGAACCTACGAGCGGATAGGCGCGGGGGAGATGACGGAGATGCCAGGTGCTGCGTGGGTGCGTTGGGGCGTTGGCTGGTTGGCGTGTTGCTTGGTGGGTTGTTCGGACGGGTCGGACGACAAAAGCCCGAGCAACGGAGTCGACGCGGGGTGGGTCGAGATGACTCCCGTACCGACCGGCGACGCCGCGATGATGGGGTTGCTCGACGGCGGAACCTCCCTGATCGACGCTAACCTGCAGCCCGGGCCCGAGGTGGACGCGAGTCGACCGGCCGGATCGCTCAAGTGGACGGACTGCGCAGGCGAGTTCGAGTGCACCACGCTGTGGGTACCGCTCGACTACGCAGACACCGCCGGCGAGAGCGTCCGTCTCGCCATCACGCGCCACCGCGCCACCGGCAAACGTGTGGGCGCGCTGCTGGTCAACCCGGGCGGACCAGGCAGCTCGGCGGTCGACTTTTTGCCCAAGCTGGTCGACAACGTGAATCCGCGCATGGTGGCGAGCTTCGACCTGGTGGCGTTCGACCCGCGCGGCGTCGGCTTCAGTACACCACTCGACTGCCACAGCACGTTACAGCAGTACAACGCGGTCGATCCCTCGCCTGACGACGAGGCGGAGTGGAAGGCCATCGACGATGCTTCGGCGGCTTTTGCCGACGAGTGCAAGCAGAAGCACGAGAAGCTATTGCCGCACCTGGGCACACTCAACGTGGCGCGCGACATGGACCGCGTGCGCGATGCCCTCGGCGAAGAAAAGCTCACCTACCTGGGCTTCTCCTACGGGGTGTCGATCGGCGCCTATTACGCCGACATGTTTCCGGAGCGCGTGGGCAAGATGGTGCTCGACGGCGCGGTCGATCTGACACTGCCCGAGGTTGACCTGGTGTTCGAGCAAGCCAAGGGCTTCGAGCTCGCACTGCGCAACTACTTCAGCTGGTGCAAGAGCGACATGGCACGCTGCAGCTGGGCAGCGGGCAGCACGCCCGAGGCCAAGTTTGCCGAGCTGAGAGCGTCCGTGGAGCTTGCGCCTCTCGCCGCGCCGTCGGCCGATCGCAACGTGGGACCAGGCGAGTTCGACATCGCCGTCAAGGCGCCGCTGTATGCGGGCGAGCGGGGCTGGCAGATCTTGTCGGGCGGGCTCGCCGCCGCGCTGTCGGGCGATGGCTCGATGCTGATCAGCTTCGTCGACATCTATCACGAGCGGCAAGACGACGGCACGTACACCAACATCGAGGAAGTCTTCAACGCCGTGTCGTGTGTCGATCGCCCCGGCCTCACGCTGCCGGAGGTGCGCGCGCAACAGGCGCGCTTCGTCGAAGCCGCGCCCATCTTCGGTCTGTCGTCGCTCACCAGTCTGCTTATCTGCACGCACTGGCCCGTGCAGGGTGTACAGGTTCCGCCGCCCCGGGGTATCGGAGCAGGGCCCATCGTAGTGGTGGGGACTACCAGCGATCCGGCGACGCCTTATGCCTGGTCCCAGCGCCTCGCCCAAGGTCTCGAGTCTGCCACGCTGCTCACCTACGACGGGCAAGGGCACACCGGCTACGGCCAGGGCGAGCCTTGCATCGACAGCGCGGTCGAGTCCTTCTTGATCGAGAGTAAGCTGCCCGGCGGCACGTGCCCGCAGAACAAGAGCAAGGGGAGCGCCCTTCGCACACAACCGCTGGCCAAGCGCTTTACACTCCATCGTTGAGCTGGGCGCAACGCGCTGCGGCGTCTGGCCGAGCGCACACGAGGGCAGCCCACGCTTGCTGAGGCCGCGCCGCGGCGCCACTTCGTGGTGGCGCCGCTGCGCCGGACACTCAGAGTGTCGGCGGCCGGTTTCGCTCGAAGCCATACTGATGAAAGTACGGATACGCTCGCGGCGTGTCGCTGGCGGCGTCGAGCTTTTGAATCTGTGCGGGGGTCAGGTTCCAGCCGATGGCGCCGAGGTTCTGACGCAGCTGCTTTTCGTCTCGCGCGCCGATCACGATGGTACTCACGCTGGGGCGCGCGAGTAGCCAGTTGAGCGCGATCTGCGGCACGGTCTTGTCTGTCTCTTTGGCGATCTCGTCGATCGCGTCGACCACGCGGTACAGCGGCTCGTCATCGACTGGCGGACCTGCGTCGATGTTGAGCTTGGACTGCAGCCGGCTCTCCTTGGGAATGGGCGCACCGCGACGCAGCTTGCCCGTGAGGCGTGCCCAGCCGAGCGGACTCCACACTACCGCGCCGACCTTCTGATCGAGCGCGAGCGGCATGAGCTCCCACTCGTAGCTGCGGCCGATCAGCGAGTAATAAGCCTGGTGCGAGACGTAGCGCGGACAGCCGTACTTCTCGGCGACCGCCAGCGACTTCATCAGATGCCAGCCCGAGAAGTTGGAGGCGCCGACGTAGCGAATCTTGCCCGCGCGCACCAGCGTGTCGAGGGTACCGAGGGTCTCTTCGACCGGTGTGTCGGCATCGAAGCCGTGCAGCTGAAACAGGTCGATGTAGTCGGTGCCCAGTCTGCGCAGCGACGCCTCGACGGCGCGCACCAGGTGAAAGCGCGACGAGCCGACGTCGTTGGGGCCCGAGCCCGTGCGGAAGGTCGCCTTGGTCGAGATCAAGACCTTGTCGCGGCGGCCCTCGATGGCCTTGCCCAAGATCTCTTCGGCCCGCCCGTCCGAGTAGATATCCGCGGTGTCGAACATGGTGAGGCCGGCTTCGAGGCAGATGTCGACCAGCCGTGAAGCCTCGTCGACGTCGCTCTTTCCCCAGTGCGAGAACATCTCTCCGGTGCCACCGAAGGTGCCCGTGCCGAACGTGAGCACCGGCACTTTGAAGCCGGAACCACCGAGTAGACGGTACTCCATGAGGTCTCCTTTGTGGCGCGCTCGAGCGCGCCGGGTGTTTCGCGAACGCGCAGGGTTCTGCCCGCAGGATGCAACGTCGCGGTCCATTCGTCGCTGCCCTCTCGTCCAGCGTGACAACGATGTGCGGCCTCAGCCATGGAACAGGCCGAGGGCTCGCGCGTCAGGGCACGACTTCGACCATGGCAGCGGCCGCCAGCAAGATGGCGGTCACGGGCAGCACCATCCCTAGCGCGGACCCGATGGCGTGATCGCGGGCACCCACACGCGTCAGGGCCAGTGCGCTAGTTACCGGGGGAAACATGACGGTGAGCGTGCGCAGCAAAGCCACGGTGCGGATGGGATGGGCGTCGAGCTGCGTGAACAGCCGCTTGAGCCACGGGCTCTCGAGCTCGCCGATGGGTTGCCCAGAGACCCTGCGAACCAGGGCGAAGTTGATGACCACGGCGATGTTGCTCGCGACGAAACAGAGCACCCACGCCTCGGGCAGGCGGAACAACGTCGGGGCCACCGCCACGAAAGGGATGCCGGGCACCTGCGCCACCACGGCGAGCACGAAGACGCCCAGAAAGGTCAGCGCGCCCCAAGCCCCTGCCTGGGCCACCAGGCTTTGCAACCGGTCGACCGAGAGCTCTGTGGTCAGCCCGGACCACCGAGCGACGAACGGTGCCAGGACCAGCCCCGACAGCAAGATGGCGATGCGGAGTGTCTTGGTCTTGCGCTTCATGGCCCGGGAAGCCGCCTCCTTAGCTGTGCACCGATACGGGTCAAGCGCGTGCCACGCGATGATTGCAAAGTGTGAACGTGCGGGGTCATCTCCTTGACGAATGCGTGACCGTCGGCTTACCTCCGCGCGGCGAAGACCAGGAGTCATCGATGGCACTGACCCGCGACAAAGAGTTCTGGACGGCATTCACGAGTCACTCCCAGCTCACCGTTCGGGCAGCGGGGCTCTTGGTCGAGATGCTCGAGCATCCCGAGCGACGGCAGAAGATCGTGCAGGAGATCTCGGATCTCGAGCACGAGGGCGACAAGATCACGCACGACACGGTGCTCGCGCTGCATCAGACGTGGATCACGCCGCTCGATCGTGAGTCGATTCACGGACTCATCTCACGCCTCGACGACGTGCTCGACTTCGTCGATGCGGCCGCCGATCGCATCGCGCTGTACGAGATCGAGCTGGCGCGCCCCGAGGCCATCGACATCGCGCGCATCCTGCTGCTGTCTTGCTCGGAGATCGAGCGCGCCATGGGGATGCTGCAAAACATGAAAGACGCCAAGCCCCTCTTGACGCTCTGCATGCACGTCAACCGTCACGAGCACGACGCCGATCAGATCTTTCGCCGGGCCCTGGCTCGGCTGTTCAATGAGCGCACCGAACCGCTCGAGCTCATGAAGTGGCGCGACATCCTCGAGTCCATCGAGACCGCAACCGACCGAGCTGAGGACGTCGCCAACATCATCGAAGGAATCGTGCTGGAGCACGGCTGATGACTACCACCGTTTGGGTCATCATCGGCCTGGCCCTGGTGTTCGATTACATCAACGGCTTTCACGATGCGGCGAACTCCATCGCCACCGTGGTCTCGACGCGTGTGCTGTCGCCGCGTGTGGCCGTGGTGTGGGCGGCGTTTTTCAACTTCGTCGCCTTCATGATCTTCCCGACGCACGTGTCCTCGGCCATCGCCAAGGGCGTGGCGCTCGAGTCGGTCACGTACAACGTCATCTTGGCGACCTTGGTCGGCGCCATCGTGTGGAACCTGCTGACCTGGTTTTGGGGATTGCCCTCGTCGTCCTCCCACGCGCTGATGGGCGGCTTTGCGGGCGCCGCGCTGTCCAATACTCCGCACCTCTCCATCCTCGATGGGCGTGTCTTCGGGAAGACCATCCTGTTCATCGTGCTGGCGCCGATGCTGGGCATGTTCTTCGGCTACATCTTGTTCGCGCTGGTCCGTTGGCTGTTTGGCAGCATGCGGCCGGGTAAGGTCGACCGCCTGTTCCGGCGTGGCCAGCTGCTATCGGCCGCGCTGTACTCGCTCGGCCACGGCGGGAACGACGCGCAGAAGACGATGGGCATCATCACGCTGCTGCTGGTGACGGCCGGGATGCAGGAGCGCTCCGACCACCCCGAGCCGCAGCTGTGGGTCGTGCTGCTGTGCCATGCGGCCATGGGGCTCGGCACGCTGTCCGGTGGCTGGCGCATCGTCAAGACGATGGGCATGAAGATCACCAAGCTCAAGCCAGTGGGTGGCTTCTGCGCCGAGACCAGCGGTGCCATGACGCTAGCCCTGGCCGTGTTTCTCGGCGTTCCTGTCTCTACCACGCACACCATCACGGGCTCCATCGTGGGAGTGGGCTGGTCCGAGCGCAGCTTGAGCGCGGTGCGCTGGGGTGTGGCCGGCCGCATCGTGTGGGCCTGGGTCTTCACCATTCCTGCTGCTGGGATCGTCGCTAGCTTGAGTTACTTCTTGCTGCTGTCGCTGACCGGGCGGCACTGACGGGCGAAGACGGAGGAGGGTGTGTTAGAAGCACCCTATGCGCTTCTACGCCCTGCTCGCCCTGTGTGCGTCACTCGCGGCATGCAGTCCAAGGACGGAGCCCACGGCGCCGATTCGGGCGGCGGCGCCCGCGCCCGACGTCGACGGCGAGATCGTGCAGAGCGGGCGCTTGCCCGTCGATACGGTGCCCCTCGGTTACCGGGTCCTGCTCGAGATCGACCCTGACAAGAGCACCTACGAGGGCAGCGTGGAGATCGAGCTCAACCTCGACCGGCCACGCGAGAGCATCTGGCTGCACAGCCGTGGCCTGCGCGTCGGCACCGTCTCGGTCGCGCGCGACGGTGCTGAGTCGCTGGTCGCCAAGTTCGAGCAAGTCGGCGACAGCGGACTGTCCGCACTGCGTGTAGGGCAGCCCGTCGGCCCCGGTCGCGTGCGCATCACACTGCCATTCGAGGCTGACTTCGGGACCCACCTGACGGGCGCTTACAAAGCTACGGCGGCAGGCGCCAGCTACGTGTTCACGCAGTTCGAGCCGATCAGCGCGCGGGAGGCCTTCCCGTGCTTCGACGAGCCGCGTTTCAAGACGCCATTCGAGCTGACGATGCGCATTCCCGAGGCGCAGGTCGCCATCGCCAACACCCGCGAGGTGTCGTCCACCGCGTTCGAGCGAGGTCTGCGCGAGGTGCACTTCGCGCCCACCGAAAAGCTGCCCACCTATCTGGTCGCGTTTGCAGTGGGGCCGCTCGACGTGGTCACGGCGCCGGTCCTGGCGCGCCACGTGGTGCGCGACCGGGAGCTCACGCTGCGCGGGGTGGCGACTCGTGGACGCGGCGCCGATCTCAGCTTCGCGCTGCGTGAGACGCCGCCGCTGTTGACCTGGCTCGAGAACTACTTCGGGGTGGCGTACCCGTACGACAAGCTCGACCTCCTGGCGGTGCCCGACTTCGGTGCCGGCGCGATGGAGAACGCGGGTGCGATCACGTTCCGCGACACCTTACTCTTGGTGCGCGACGACGCGCCCGAGCAGCAGAAGCGAACACTCGGCTACGTCAACGCACACGAGCTGTCGCACCAGTGGTTCGGCAACCTCGTCACCATGCCGTGGTGGGACGACATCTGGCTCAACGAGGCATTCGCCACGTGGATGGGCACCCATGCAATCAACGGCGTGCATCCAGAGTACGAAGCCGACCTCGGTGCGCTGTCGGCGACCTACGGTGCCATGGAGGTCGATAGCCGCACGTCGGCGCGCAAGATTCGCCAGCCCATCGAGACCGATCACGACATCGAGAATGCCTTCGACGCCATCACCTACAGTAAGGGCGGCGCGGTGCTCTCCATGTTCGAGCGTTACCTGGGCAAGGACGAGTTTCAGGCCGGACTGCGCCGCTACATGGAGCGCTTTCGTTTCGGCAATGCCACCGCGCGGGACCTGGTGCGCACGCTGGCCGAAGTGTCCGAAGACACGACGCTCGAAGCCGCGTTTTTCTCGTTCCTCGACCAGCCAGGGGTTCCTCAGCTGCAGGTGAAGCTCGATT
>Ga0190275_10002864_pt1 | contig 12266 bp, 15 predicted proteins | sample Popmic550T_FD_133745 | JGI IMG/M metagenome (GOLD analysis project Ga0190275, IMG submission 133745) | Populus adjacent soil microbial communities from riparian zone of Yellowstone River, Montana, USA - 550 T | ecosystem: Environmental > Terrestrial > Soil > Riparian zone > Trees stand | place... | reverse complement strand
TGGATCGAGAGCGCCGCGGTCACGACGGCCTTCTGCTTGATGTTCGTGCCCTGCCCGGCGTAGGCGGCCACACCCGTGTCCTCGAGGACGACTGCCGTCTTGAGGAAGTTGGTCTGGTTGGTCACGGCCGCGCCGAAGTCGAACGTCGGCTTCTTGACGGCGGACTTGCCCAGCGCCTTCTTGAGGAAGGCCACGTGCGCGTTCTCGTGCGCCTGGACGACCTTCGCCACGGTCAGGTTCTCACCCGTCAGGCCGGCCGACTTGATGGCCGCCTTGTAGAACTCGTTCTCGAGGTACTCGAGGGTGAGGGCGTAGTTCAGGATCTTCACGTCGTTCTTCTTGGAGGGCTTCTGGCCCAGCGCGATGCTGGGGAAGCCGCTCAGAAGCACGCCGCTGCCAATGGTGGCCGCGCCACCGATAGCGGCCTTGCGGAAGAAGTCCGCCCGGCTGTCGCCCGCCACGGCCTCTTCGGCCTCGCGGATTGCGCCGTCCTGGTCTACGACGTCAAGCTTGATCAGATCGGACATATGTGGTTCTTGCTCCCTTTCGGGGTTCGGGTGACTGCGGTGCTTCTCCAGTGCTGGCGCGGCCCGGACTGCTTCGGATCACGGGTTTCGGTGCCTTGGCGCGCCACCGCTTGTGGATTCGCGCCCAACGGCGGGTAGGGTCCGTTCGATGGCCGCCACCGCCGCAGAGCCACAGCCCGCCAAGCTGCCGCTGCCGGGCGGGACGAAGGGAGCCACGGTGGAGCTCCACCCCCTCACCTGCGCGCGCATGCACTGCGCCCCCGGCTTCCTGGACCGGCCCAGCGGCCGGCTGGCGCCGCTGAAGACGCTGGTCTCGCGCACGTCCGAGGACGACCTGGTGGAGATCCCGGTGGTGGCCTTCCTGGTGCGGCACCCCAGCGCGGGCGACCTGCTGGTGGACACCGGCCTGCACCCGTCGGTGGCGGTGGAGCCGAAGAACGCGCTCGGGCGCTGGGGCGGCCTGCTGTTCAAGGACATCCGGATGGCCACCGAGGACTCCGTGCCGGCGCAGCTGCGCGCCCTGGGCGTCGAGCCCGGGACCGTGCGCACCGTGGTCATGACCCACCTGCACGCCGATCACGCCGGCGCCATCAGCGAGTTCCCCGCCGCCACGTTCGTGGTCGACGCGCGCGAGTGGGCGGCGGCGGCCGACGGCTCGGACCGCGACGGCTACGTGCGCCGCCAGTTCGACCACGGCTTCGACTGGCGGCTGGTGGACTTCGACGGCCCCACCGGCGACTCGTTCGCCTCCTTCGGCCGCTCGGTGGACCTGTTCGGCGACGGCAGCGTGCGCCTGGTCTCGACGCCCGGCCACAGCGCCGGGCACCAGTCCGTGGTGCTGCGGCTACGCGACCGCGAGGCGCTGCTGTGCGGGGACGCCGCCTACACCCACGACGCGATCGAGAACGGCACCGTGCCCTACATCGTCGAGGACGAGCACCGCTACAAGCGATCGCTGCGCGAGATCCAGCTGTACCTGGAGCAGACGCCGGACACGCTGGTGGTCCCGGGCCACGAGCTGGCGGCCATGCGCCTGCTCGACCGCGTCTACTGAGCGGGTTCCACGCCGCGGCGCGCGGCGCGGGCGGCCTTGATCGAGGCCGAGCGGCCCCGCTCGCGCAGGTCGCCCCACAGGCCGCGGATGCGGGTCATGATCTCCTCGGACGCGGCCTGGGACTGCTCGCGGGTGGGCTCGCCCTCCACCTGCTCGAACCGGATCGGGTCGCCGAACCGCACGGTGACCTTGGGGAACTGCAGGCGCTTCCAGTTGCGCACGCCCTCCGAGCCCACCAGGGCCGTCGGAACCACTGGCGCGCCCGACTCCAGCGCCAGCCGGCCGATGCCCGGCTTGGCGTCGCCCAGCTCACCGGTGCGCGAGCGCCCGCCCTCGCAGTACATGACCACGATCCCGCCGCGGGCCAGGACGGCGTGGGCCGTGGCGAACGCCTCCTCGTCGCGCTGGCCGCGGCGCACCGGGAACACGCCGCCGTTGTGGTAGACGGTCTGCAGGGGCGCCTTGAACAGCTGTGACTTGGCCATGAACTGGACCTTGCGCCGCAGGTACACAGCCACGAAGAAGTGGTCCAGGAAGGAGAAGTGGTTGGGGGCCACGATGGCGGGCCCGTCCGCGGGGACCTTGTCGGGGTCGATCACGCGGGCGCGGAAGAACAGCAGCAGGTAGGGCGTCAGCACCAGCCGCACCAACTCGTACATCCAGTTGGGCCGCTTGGCGCGCGTGCGCGCGTGGAAGCGCTCGAAGTGCTCGGCGGGCCGCGGGTCCTTGTAGACCTGCGGCTTGAGCGCCCCTTCTATCGGCTGCGGATTCGCCATCTGCATCTGCCTACCCGTATGCGCGGCCGCCGTTACGCTCGCCGCGTGCCCGACCCCGCTTCGCTGCGCCGTCACTACGCGAAGGTGTGCGACGTCGCCGACTTCGACGACCCGGCGTTCCGCGCACGCGGCCAGGAGCTGCGGCCGGAGATCGACCTGGGCTGGCAGTTCGACCGCAAGAACTGGGAGTCGATCATGGCCACCTTCCTGCTGGAGGAGGCGGGCGTGCTGGACGGCGCGCGCGTGCTGTCGGTGGGCGCCGGGCGCGAGGCGGTGTTGTTCTGGATCGCCGAGCGGGCCGCCCGGACGGTGGCGGTTGACGTGTACGGCCAGGGCGAGTTCGCCGGCAGCGACGCCCCCGCCGGCATGCTCACCGACCCCGACCGCTACTCGCCGTTCGGGCGTCCGCTGCCGGGCCTGGAGGTGCGCTCGATGGACGCCCGCTCCATGCCCGAGCTGGCCGACGGCTCCTTCGACGCCGTCTACTCGCTGTCGTCGATCGAGCACTTCGGCTCGCCCGCCGACATCCGCGCCGCGGCGGCCGAGATCGGCCGCGTGCTGCGGCCCGGCGGCTACGCCTACCTGGCCACCGAGCTGATCCTGGAGCCGGCGCCCTCGTGGCTGCGGCGGGCGCGCGACGCGGTCAACCGCGCCAGCGGCGGCCGCTGGCTGCGGCGCGAGCTGTTCACCGAGCCCGAGCTGCTCAGCGAGCTGGTCGAGCCCAGCGGCCTGACGCTGGTGCAGCCGGTGGACACGACCATCTCACCGCGGTCGTTCGCCAACAAGGCGGTCAAGCGCGGTCGCGGGCTCCGCTACCCGACCGGCTGCTTCCACCCCCACATCGTTCTGGAGATCGGCGGCGACGTGTTCACCTCCGTCGGACTGCCCCTGCGCAAGGACGGGTAGGTTGCCCCCGTGGCCAACGTCGAAGCCCACATCACCGGCACCGTCTGGAAGGTCGAGTGCGAGGTCGGCCAGCAGATCGAGGACGGCGACACCGTCGTGGTCATCGAGTCGATGAAGATGGAGATGCCGGTGGAGTCCGAGGAGGAGGGCACCGTCAAGGAGATCCGCTGCCAGGAGGGTCAGTCGGTCACCGAGGGCGACGTGCTGGTGGTGCTCGAGTGACCGAGCTGGCATCGGGCAAGCTCGTCCTGGACGAGCCCGCCGACGGCGTCGCCCGGCTCCGCATCGCCAACCCCCAGCGGCGCGGGGCGCTGGACCACGAGATCCTGGACACGCTGGCCCAGACCGTGCGCGGCCTGGACGCCCGCTGCCTGCTGCTGACCGGCACCGGCAAGGTCTTCTCCGCGGGCTACGACCTCGGCGACCTGCAGGGCCAGGAGTTCGAGCAGGCCGCCGAGAAGCTCGTGGCCCACCCGTTCCACGCTGCCATCGAGGCGCTGGACGACTACCCCTACCCCGCCGTGGCCGCGCTGAACGGCCACGCGCTGGGTGGCGGCCTGGAGCTGGCGCTGACCTGCGACATCCGCCTGGCCGCCACCAAGGCCAAGATGGGCATGCCGCCCGCCAAGCTCGGCCTGATCTACTCGCACACCGGCCTGCGCCGGTTCGTGGAGGCCTGCGGCGCGGCCAACACCGCCGAGCTGTTCTACACCGCCACCAACGTCGACGCCCGGCGTGGCCTGGAGATGGGCCTCGTCGGCCACGTCGTGGACGCCGGCGACCTGGACGACCGCGCCGTGGAGATGGCAGCGGCCATCGCCGCCGGGGCGCCGCTGTCGCTGTCGGGCAACAAGCGCATCCTGCGCGTGCTCCGGGCCGAGGCCGCCGCGCTGGCGCCCGACGTCGAGCAGGAGCTGATCGCGCTGCGCGAGTCCTGCTTCGCCAGCGAGGACTTCGCCGAGGGTGTGCGCGCTTTCGGGGAGAAGCGCGCCCCGAGGTGGCAGGGGCGCTAGCACCCGGCAGGGTCCGTCCGGCGCCGTGCCTAGCGTGCCCGGCGAGGTGGAAGATGCGATCGCCCAGATCGAGGACCAGGGACTGGTCGGCCGCATCCGCCTGATCTCCGGGCCCCAGGGTCCCCGCGTCCTCCTCGACGGCCGCCCGGTGCTGTTGCTGTGCTCGGACAACCACCTCGGGCTGGCCGACCACCCGCAGGTGCGCGAGGCCGCCGCCGACGCCGCCATGCGCTACGGCGTGGGCGCCACGTCGCCCCGCCCCGTGTCCGGGACCATGCGCATCCACCGGCGGCTGGAGGAGCGCCTGGCCGACTTCCACGGACACGAGAGCGCGCTGCTGATGGGCTCGCGCTACCTGGCGCTGATTGGCGCCATCCCCGCGCTCGCCCGCGCCGGCGAGGTGGTGCTGTTCGACGCGGGCGCGCACCCGGCGACGGCCGACGGTTGCCGGCTGGCCGAGGCCGAGGAGTTCGCCTACCGCCACGGGGACCTCGACCATCTCGAGTGGGGCCTGCTCCAGGCCCAGGGCCGCGCCAGCCTGATCGTGACCGAGGGCGTCTTCGCCGCGGGCGACCGGGCGCAGCTGGAGGAGATCGTCGAGCTGGCGCGCCGCCACGACGCGCGCGTGCTGGTGGACGAGTCGCACGCGCTCGGCGCGGTCGGGGACGGCAGCGGCGCGGCGGCGGCGGCGGGGGTGGCCGACGAGGTCGACGTGCTGGTGGGCTCGCTGGCCACGGCGCTGGGCTCCTACGGCGGCTACGTGGCGTGCGACCGGCCGCTGGCGCGCTACCTGGCCGGCGCCGCGCGCACGTTCACCCACTCCACCGCCCCCGCCCCGCCGGCGGTGGCCGGCGCCATGGCCGCGCTGACGTTGCTGCGCGACGAGCCGCGCCGGGTCGAGAAGCTGCGCCGCAACGCCGCAGCGCTACGCGCCGCGCTGGCTTCGGAGGGACTGCCGCCGCTGCCCGGTGACTCCCACATCGTGTCGGTGCACGTGGGTCCCTCCGCGGGTGCCGGTGCCCTGGTGGAGCGGATCCTGGAGAAGGGGCTGTTCGTGGCCACGACCACCACCGGGGCGACCGCCGCCCTGCGGCTCAGCGTCATGGCGTCGCACACCAAGTCGGAGCTGGCGCAGGCCGCGCGCACACTCGCGCGCGCGGTGCCCTCGTCGGTGCGCCAGGCCGCCGCCAGCGGCGCGATCGAGGCCGACCGGGCCGGCCGCCCCGCCGCGGGCGCCGTGTTCGACGGCCTGGCCGAGGCCGCCTGAGCAGACCCCGGGTTGCCCTACGCTGTCGGCCCAGTGGCGGCGGAACCCGAGAGCGAGGTGGAGGACGACCGGCCCGAGCTGCTGCGCAAGCTCGAGGAGCGCAAGGAGCGGCACGCCGAGCGCGGCATGTTCGCCCGCGTGGGCGTCGTGCTCCTCGGTGGGCTGCTGGTCATCCTTGGCATCTTCATGTCCGGCCCCGGCATTCCGGGCCCGGGCATCGTGGTGATCCTGCTGGGGCTGAGCTTCCTGGCGCTGGAGTTCGACCGCGCCGAGCGCCTGCTGGCCAAGGCCATCGTCTGGGCCGACAACGCCAAGGACCGGGCGGAGGCCGCGAGCCCGCGGCAGAAGGCGATCACCGCGGCGGTCGCGGTGCTGGCGGCGGCGGCGTTCGTGGTGGCAGCCGTGCTCTGGGACATCCCGCTGGTGCCGGTGATCTGAGCGCGGGCGGCCGGCTAGGCCACCAGCACGGGTGCGGGCTGGCCGGCGATGCTCTCCCGGGCCAGCACGCGCTCCAGCGCCTCGACGCAGCGGGCGTCGAACTCGGTGCCGCTCTTGCCGCGCAGCATGTCCAGCGCGTCCTCCTGGGACCAGGCGTCGCGGTAGACGCGGTTGGACATCAGCGCGTCGTACACGTCGCAGACGGCCAGCACGCGGGTCTCCAGGCTCAGCCGCTGGCCGTGCAGGCCGCGCGGGTAGCCCGAGCCGTCCAGCCGCTCGTGGTGGTCCAGCACCAGCTCGGAGACCAGCGGCGAGAAGCCGCCCAGCTCGCCGACCAGGTCGCGGCCCCACTCCGGATGGCGCTTGATGACGGCGAACTCGTCGTCGTCCAGGCCCGAGGGCTTCTTCAGGATCTCGTCCGGCACGGAGAGCTTGCCCACGTCGTGCATCAGCGCGCCGATGGCCAACTCGCGCAGGCGGGCGGGCGGCAGGCCCAGCTCGTCGCCGACCTGGACGGCGCGCAGGGCGACCCCGCGGGTGTGCAGCTCGGTGTACTCGTCCTTCTCGGCCAGGCGGACCAGCAGTGCCCGCACCGACGGGCCCAGGAAGTCGTCGGCGGCGCGCACCAGATCGGCGCCGCGCAGGTCGCCGGCCAGCGGCCGCGACTGCTCGCCGCGGTAGAGGTCCATGGCCACCGGCACGCCCACGCAGCCGATGCCCACCAGCTCCAGGCCGTGGCCCACCCACCAGCCCAGGTCCATGTAGGTCAGCAGGAGCGCGGCTGGCAGGCACACGGCCAGGAGCACCGTGCCCAGCACCACCAGGAAGTCCGCGCGGCGGCGGGTCAGCAGGAAGGTGCGCGCGGCGCGCAGCGCCAGCATCGCGTAGAAGGCCATCCCCACCACCAGCAGCAGCCAGGCGGCGGGGCCGCCCGCCTCGGGCACGTCGGGCACCAGCGAGGGGGCCAGTATTCCGGCCAGGCCCAGGCCGACGATCAGGGTCAGCAGCGCGGCCTGGAGCCACAGCAGCGGCTTCATGCTTCGGGCGCGGCCCACCCCGGGGAGGGCGGCGAGCGCAAGCACGGCGCCACCCACCGGCAGGGTCAGGGCGCCGGAGAAGGCCACGACGCCGTTCTCGTCGGCCAGCAGGCCGGGCGTGGTCAGGCCGTGCACGGCCAGCAGCGCGGCCATGGACGAGAAGGCGGTGCCCACCAGCACGGCGCGGCCGTCGCCGCGGCGGGCGCCGGCACGGGTGAGGGCCACCGACGCCCCGGCCGCCAGGCCGGCGCTGATGGCGATCGGCAGGAAGTGAACCTGGGCGCTGATGTGCACCTCCTGGGGGCCCAGGAAGTGCAGGAGCCCGGCGGGCACGACCGCACATACGCCGAGCACCAGTGGTATCGAGACTGCCCGGTCCCTGAGGATCCCCTGCACGGGAGTGGTATCGACGCCGGCGCGCCAGGCTTTAGGGCCGCGCGGACGCCCGTTCTAGGGCCTCGAACTCCTCCAGCGAGTATCCGGATCCCAGCGCGACGCAGGTCAGCGGCGATTCGGCCAGATAGGCCTCGATCCGCGTCTCCTCGGTCAGCCGTTCGGCGAACCCGCGCAGCATCGATCCGCCCCCGGCCAGCAGGATTCCCTGCTCGGTGATGTCGGACGCCAGCTCGGGCGGCGTCTCCTCCAGGCACTCGCGAACGCACTCGATGATCGAGTTGACCGGCTCCGCGATGGCCTCGCGGATCTCGGCGCTGCTGAGCGTGATGCTCTTGGGCAGGCCCGAGACGAGGTCGCGCCCGCGCAGCTCGGTGTACTCCTCGGGGTCGAGCGGCCGGGCGGTGCCCAGCTCGAGCTTGATCTCCTCGGCAGAACGCTCGCCGATGGCCAGGTTGTGCTCGGTCCGCGTGTACGCGGCGATCGCCTCGTCGAGCTCGTAGCCGCCGACCCGGAGCGAGCGCGAGACCACCATGCCGCCCAGCGAGATGACCGCCACCTCGCTGGTACCGCCGCCGACGTCCACCACCAGCCGGCCGGTGGGCTCGCCTATGGCCAGGCCGGCGCCGATGGCGGCCGCGATCGGCTCCTCGATCAGGTGCACCTTGCGCGCCCCGGCGGCCAGGCACGCCTCCCGCACGGCGTTGCGCTCCACGTCGGTGATGCCCGACGGCGCGCACATGACGACCCGCGGGTGGGCGAAGCGGCTGGTGTGCACGCCCCGGATGAAGTAGCGGAGCATCTCCTCGGTGACCTCGAAATCGGCGATCACCCCGTGGCGCAGGGGGCGCACGGCGGAGATGGAGGCCGGGGTCCGGCCGATCATCCGCTGGGCCTCCTGGCCCACGGCGTGCACCTCCCCTGTGTTCTCGTCCAGGGCCACTACGGACGGCTCGGAGGCCACGATGCCCTCCCCGCGGACGTACACCAGCGTGTTCGCCGTGCCGAGGTCGACCGCGATGTCCCTGCCGCCCCCGATGGCCCGGCTGAATAGGGATGCCATCCGACGAAGGCTCGCAGCTACAGGATCTGGCCGTCGACGAAGCCGGCCAGCAGCACCAGCAGCCCGCCGATCTCGGCGGCCATCAGCACCCACATGAAGCCGTGGAGGCCGGGTGGCTCGTCGCCGTCGCGGAACTGGTTGTCGGTCTGCTTGCGCAGGCCCTGGACGTTGTAGCCCACCACGGCGGCCGTGAAGAACACCACCAGCGCGCCCGCGGCCAGGAGGTCCACGAGCTGGGAGAAGCCGCTGAACTGCACGAACGCCGCCACCAGCCCGATGGCGAAGGCGTAGAGCAGCGCGGCCCGGTGGGCGGTGTCGGTGTACGGGTGCGCCCGGCCCTCGGGCGAGGCCGCCATCTGGCGGTACTTGAGCGTGCCCAGCAGCAGGGCGTACAGGAACATCAGGCCGGCGGCGAACAGGACCGCCTTTGTGTCCGGCGCGATCACAGCGGCGAGTCGATCACGCCGCGCGGCATGCTGCCGTCGTAGTCCGGCACCAGGCGACGGGCCAGCGCGCCGCAGGGGCGGGCGTCGATGCCCGGGCGCAGGTCCTCGAAGGTCTGCAGCAGGCGGATGCTGCCCGCCATCTGGCAGTCGGCCACGTTCACCTGCTCGCCGCCGAGCACGCCGGCCGCGATCAGCTCGTCCACGTGGTCCAGGTGACCGGCCAGGGCGGGCACGTACTCGTCGCGCACCCGCTCGGCGGTCTGGCCCAGCAGCTTCATCTCGGTGGTGAACAGGGCCCGGGTGGCGCCGGGCACGGCCCCGGCGGGCAGCGGCGGCGCCGACTTCGATCCGTAGGCCAGGGCCACCGAGGGCTCGCGCCGGATGGCGTCCACGGCGATCCAGCGCACCTGGTGCTGGAGCACCTCGTCCCCCCACAGGTCGGCCTCGTCGACCGCGGCGCGCAGCTCCGGGTCGGCGGGCAGGAGCGGCGCCCGCGGCGACAGGCCGTCCAGCGCCCGCAGGATCAGCCGCGAGCCCGAAGCCTTCTGCGACCCGACCGTCAGGCCGGGCACGGTGCGCTTGCCGAAGCGCGCGGTCTGGGTGAACTGCGACAGCCCGAACTGCAGGTACGCCGTGTCGTACGCCAGGCCCTTGGTCCGCAGCCCGGCCTCCACGCTGGCGCACGGGTGCGAGCCGTGGATCACGTACAGGGTCAGCGCCTCGGCCACGGCGGGAGCCTACCCCCCGGGCGCCTCCGCGAACGCGATCGCGTTCCCGTCGGGATCGGGGACCTTCACGTGGCGGACGCCGTTCGCGTACGTCTCGACGGGCTCGTACGCCAGGCCCTGGGCGGACAGGTGCTCGAGCAGCGCGTCGAGCCCCGTGACGGCGAACGTGACCCGTCCCGCCCCCGCCTGCGCCCGGTTGGGCTCGATGAACAGCGTCGCGTGCTCGTCGACGTCCCAGAGCACCTCGTCGCCGACGCGCATGTCGGGGGACCGACCGAAGAAGCGGGCGTACCAGTGGATGCCGGCGTCGAGATCCGACACCGGGACCCCGGCGATGAGGGCGGTGATCGGGCTCACCCGAGGCGCCGGCGCGTGAAGGTCAGGCGGAGCGCGACCAGCAGCGTGGTCGCGGCCGGCAGCAGCGGTGCCAGCTCCTCCACCGGCAGCGCGCCCAGGTGGGCGAGCACGGTCACGCCGTCACGCCCTCGTACTCGTCGTGGCGCCGCCACCACGAGCCTGCCTGGGGCACGTCCTCCTCCTGGCGCCCCTTGGGCGAGAGGTCGATCAGGTGGTAGGCGCCGTCGATGATCTCGCAGCCGCGATCCCAGCTCGAGTAGGTGTGGTGCACGACCCCGTCCTGGAGCGCGAAGACGCTGAAGCCCGGCTCCTCGCCGCGGTCGGTGGTGGCGCCCAGGTCGCGGTTGAAGGACGACCCCTGCGACGACACCCAGTCGAACTGCCAGCCCATGCGCTCGCGGTAGGCCTGGAGGTCGTCCAGGTTCCCGCGGGAGACCACCTTCAGGGTGATGTCGCGCGCGTTCACGTGGGGCTCGGGGCCGTCCAGGTGGTCGGACAGGAACGAGCAGCCCACACACCCGGCCTCGTCGTCCGGTGTGAACATGAAGTGGTAGACCAGCAGCTGCGAGCGGCCCTCGAACAGCTCCGTGAGCGTGCGCTCGCCGGCGGTGGTCTCGAAGACGTAGTCCTCCTCGACCGGCGCCCAGGGCAGCTCCCGGCGCTGCCGCGCGAGCTCGTCGCCCTGTCGCATGTGCTCCTTCTCGCGCTCCAGGAGGTCGGCGCGGGCTTGCTCGTGCTGTTCTCTGGTTCCGATCATAGGAGAACCGTATCATATGATAGGTTTTTCCAATGATTATTGAGACGAATGGAGTGGAGCTCTGCGCGGAGGCCTTCGGTGATCCCGGCGACCCGCCCCTCCTGCTGATCGGCAACTCGATGCTCGAGTGGGACGCGGAGCTGTGCCGGCGCCTGGCCTCCGGGGGCAGGCACGTGATCCGCTACGACCTCCGCGACACCGGGCGGTCCACGACCGTGGACCCCGGCGCCCCGGCCTACACGCTGCGCGACCTGGTCGCCGACGCCGCCGGGCTGACCGGAGCCCTGGGCCTGGAGGACGTCCACGTGGCGGGCCGCGGACCCGGCGGCTGGATCGCCCAGCTGCTGGCGCTGGACCACCCGGGCACGGTGCGCACGCTGACGCTGGTGGGCACCCGCCCCACCTCCCCCGGCAAGGCCGACGCCGACCTGCCCGACCACAACCCCGAGCTGATGAAGGCGCTGTTCGGCGGGCCCGAGCCCGACTGGTCCGACCGGGAATCGGTGGTTGAGACGATGGTGGCCGGGGGGCGCGCGTTCGCCGGCACGGGCGGCTTCGACGAGCAGGCGGCACGCCAGCACGCCGAGGCGGTGTTCGACCGCACGGAGGCGGCGTTGCCGGAGGGCGTGGACATCGGCGCGTCCCAGCGTGCCAATCAGCAGGGCGCCCAGTTCGCGGCCATGAAGAGCGGCGGGCGCTGGCGCGGACGGCTGGGCAAGATCACCGCGCCCACGCTCGTGGTGCACGGCGAGGACGACCCCTTCTTCCCGATCGGCAACGGCCAGGCGCTGGCCGCCGAGATCCCGGGGGCGACGCTGCTGGCGCTGCCCGGCGTGGGGCAGGAACTGCCTCGGCGCGCCTGGGACGAGTTCGCGGGCGCGCTGCTGGCCCACACCGCCTAGGCCTTGGCCTTCTCCCGCTCGGCCTCGCGTAGCTCGATCCGGCGGATCTTGCCGGTCAGCGTCTTGGGCAGGTCGTCCACGAACTCGATCGCGCGGGGGTAGGCGTAGGCCGACAGGTGGCCGCGCACGAACTGCTTGATCTCGTCGGCGGTCTCGTCGCTGGCGTCGTACCCGTCGGCCAGGCGGATGAACGCCTTGACGATGTCGCCGCGCTTCTCGTCCGGTGAGGCCACGGCCGCCGCCTCGAGCACCGCCGGGTGCTCGACGCACGCCGACTCCACCTCGAACGGGCCGATCCGGTAGCCCGCGGAGATGATCACGTCGTCGGCGCGGCCGGCGTACCAGACGTAGCCGTCCTCATCCATCTGCGCCGCGTCCTTGGTGTGGAACCAGTCGCCCTCGAAGTCCTCCTTCGTGGCCTCCTCGTTGTTCCAGTAGCGCAGCGGGTAGTGCGGGTTCGAGCGCGCGCGCAGGCAGATCTCGCCGCGCTCGCCCTGCTCGACCGGCTTCTCGTCCTCGTCCAGGATCTGCACGTCCCAGCCGGGCATGACCTTGCCCATCGAGCCCTCGCGCACCTCGACCGTGGGGAAGTTGCCGCACAG
>Ga0190275_10002863_pt1 | contig 12267 bp, 12 predicted proteins | sample Popmic550T_FD_133745 | JGI IMG/M metagenome (GOLD analysis project Ga0190275, IMG submission 133745) | Populus adjacent soil microbial communities from riparian zone of Yellowstone River, Montana, USA - 550 T | ecosystem: Environmental > Terrestrial > Soil > Riparian zone > Trees stand | place... | reverse complement strand
GAGCTCGCCCTGGCAGAGGGCACCAACGAGGACAAGGCCGAGATCGTGCTCGACGAGGTTCTCGCTTCCTAGTCGCGGGTTCGACCCCGACCGCTACGACGCCAGCACGCAGCCGATGACCACTTCCTGTTGGGGGGTGGTCGTCGCTGCCGGGCGTGGCGAGCGGTTCGGTGGGGACCGACCCAAGGCGCTGATCGACCTCGCCGGCACACCGCTGCTCGTGCATGCGTTCCGCGCACTGCACGAGGGCGGCTGTGTCGGGGTAGTCGTCGCGGTGCCGGCCGAACTCGTCGCCGAGGTGACCGAGTCGTTGACCTCCGAGGTTGTGCCCAGCCGGGTCGCGGACGGGGACAGGGGCCTTGGGGCTGGCCGGCTGTGCGAAGTGCTGGTCGTCGCCGGCGGTGCCACGCGACAGGCTTCGGTGACAGCGGCGACCCTGGCGGTGCCTGACGGGACCGACTTCGTGCTGGTGCACGACGCGGCGCGCCCGTTGATGCCGGCATCGGTGGTGGCCGCGGTGCGTACTGCGCTCGAGGCCGGTGGTCAAGCGGTCGTACCGGTCCTGCCGGTCATCGACACCATCAAGGCCGTGGACGGGTCCGGCGTGATCACCGCGACCGTTGACAGGTCCGGCTTGTGGCGTGCCCAGACACCGCAGGGATTTGACCGGGAGCTGCTGATCCGCGCATTGGACGCGAGCACCCACGCTGGACAGGAGTTCACTGATGATGCCGCGGCGGCCGCCTCGCTGGGCGTACCGGTAGTGACCGTTCCCGGTGACGAGCGCGGGCTCAAGATCACCTCCCCGGCGGATCTGAGCACGGCCGCGGCACTATTGCTCACCGACCTCGATCGGGAAGGGACCGGCTGATGCGGGTGGGACTGGGGGTTGACGTTCACCCGATAGAGGCCGGGCGGGCCTGTTCGCTGGCCGGCTTGACCTGGCCGGACGAGGACGGCTGCGCGGGGCACTCCGACGGGGATGTGGCCGCGCACGCGTTGGTCGACGCGTTGCTGTCGGCGGCGGGCCTGGGTGACATCGGCGCCGTCTTCGGCACCGACGACCCGCAGTGGGCTGGGGCCAGCGGCCTGGAGCTGCTCGCCCAGACCATGGAGTTGGTACAGGCGGCTGGCTGGAGTGTCGGAAACGCCTCGGTGCAGGTGCTGGCAAACAGGCCCAGGATCAGTTCACGGCGGGCCGAGGCGGAGGCGGCGCTGGGTTCGGTGGTGGGAGCGCCGGTGAACGTCTCGGCCACGACGACCGATGGTCTGGGGCTGACTGGCCGCGGTGAGGGCAGGGCCGCCTTCGCCACAGCCTTCCTGCTCGGGCAATGACCTGCGGTGCCGCCCGTAGACTCGCGCGGTGCCCCTGCGCTTGTACGACACAGCCTCGCGGCAGGTCCGTGACTTCGAGCCCGTACGCCCTGGGCAGGTCGGGATCTACCACTGCGGGCTGACGGTGCAGGGCCCGCCGCACATCGGGCACATCCGCAAAGAGGTCGTCTTCGACGTCCTGCGCCGTTGGATGGAGCACCAGGGTTACGACGTCACGGTGGTCGCCAATCTGACCGACATCGACGACAAGATCCTGGACAAGTCTCGGGACGCCGGCCAGGAATGGTGGGCTTTGGCATACGCGAACGAGCGCGCCCTGCACCAGGCTTATGACGCGCTCGGCTGCCGCCCGCCGACCTACGAGCCACGAGCTACCGGACACATTCCGGAGATGGTCGAGATGATTGAGGAACTGATCGCGGCCGGTCACGCCTATCCGGCCGCTGACGAGTCCGGCGATGTCTATTTCGACGTACGGTCCTGGCCTTCCTACGGGGAGCTGTCCGGCCAGCGGCTCGACGACATGGAGAGCGCGACCGACGCGGACCCGCGCGGCAAGCGCGACCCCCGGGACTTCGCGCTGTGGAAGGGCGCCAAGACGCAAGAGCCGGCGACCGCCTCCTGGGCTACGCCTTGGGGTCGCGGGCGTCCGGGCTGGCACCTCGAGTGCTCGGCGATGGCCGGGAAGTACCTGGGCGATGAATTCGACATCCACGGCGGTGGCCTGGATCTGCGCTTTCCGCACCACGAGAACGAACTCACCCAATCCCGCGCCGCCGGACGACCCTTCGCCCGGGTCTGGATGCACAACGCGATGCTGAATCTGGCTGGCGAGAAGATGAGCAAGTCGGTCGGCAACGCGCTGCTGGTCAGCGAGGTGATCAAGCGCGTCCCGGCGGCGGCTTTGCGCTACTACCTGGTGGCGCCGCACTACCGCTCTGTTGTCGAGTTCTCCGAAGGCGCCTTGGGCGAGGCGGTCACCGCGTACGCCCGGATCGACGGGTTCGTGACCCGGGCGAGTGAGCGGGTCGGCGTGGATTCCGGAGCGCCGGTGTCGGGTGCGGCTGTCTTGGGCGGCGAATTCGAGGTCGCGATGGACGAGGACCTGGGTACGCCCGCGGCCGTGGCCTGCATCCACGAGGCTGTCCGCAGCGGCAATGCAGCCTTGGCCTCCGGCGATGACGAGCAGGTTCGTGGTGCGCTGGGCTCGGTACGGGCGATGCTGGCGATCCTGGGGCTTGATCCACTCGCCGAGCCGTGGTCGAGCAGCAGCGCTGGCAGTGCTGCATCGTCTGGCGCCGTCGATGCGCTGGTCGGCGCCCTGCTGGAGCAGCGGGCTGCGGCCAGGGCACGCAAGGACTTTGCCGCCTCGGATGCCATCCGCGATCAGCTGGCCGCTGCCGGCGTCGTGGTCGAGGACACCGCCGACGGCAGCCGATGGACGGTGCGCGCGTGAGCCCGGCGGGCAGTGGCGGCGGGCGTGGCAAGTCTCCGGGCAAGCCCGGCAAGCGGGCCGCGGCGCAGAGCAAGAAGAAGGGGCCGTCGGTTGGCACCGGCGGACACGGGCGCAAGAAGCTGACCGGGCGCAAGCCCACGCCGAAGGCCGAGGACCGGACCAACCATCCCGCGGCCCGCCGCGCCGATGCCGTTCAGCGCCGAGAAGAGGTAGCGAGGCAGCGGGCCCGCAAGGCTGCCGATGCACCGGAACTCCTGCTCGGGCGCAACCCGGTCCTGGAAGCGCTCCGGGCAAAGATCCCGGCGCTGGCGTTGCTGGTGACCACGGGCATCGATGTCGACGACCGGGTCAACGAGTCGATCCGGACAGCGGCCGACCGCGGGATCGCGCTGCAGGAGATCGGTCGCCCCGAACTCGACCGGATGACCCATGGTGCGCTGCACCAAGGGATCGCGCTTCAGGTCCCGCCGTACGCCTACGCCCATCCCGACGACCTGCTCGTACATGCCCATCACTCCGGTCGACCCGCGCTGATCGTGGCCTTGGACGGGGTGACCGATCCGCGTAACCTCGGTGCGATCGTACGGTCAGCGGCTGCCTTCGGTGCGCACGGAGTTGTTGTGCCGCAACGTCGTTCGGTCGGGATGACTGCCTCTGCTTGGCGGACCAGCGCCGGAGCCGCGGCCCGCGTGCCGGTCGCCCGCGCGGTCAATCTCGGCCGCGCACTTGCCTCGTACCAGAAGGCCGGCCTGACGACGGTAGGACTTGACGCGTCGGGGGAGCACGACATCGACGAGATAGACGTGTCCGGGCAACCTCTGGTGCTGGTCCTCGGCGGTGAGGGCTCAGGATTGAGCCGACTGGTCCGAGAAGGCTGCGACTACGTGGCCCGGATCCCGATCACCTCCGACACCGAGTCGCTCAATGTCAGCGTCGCCGCCGGGATCGCACTGGCCGGGATCGCCCGCGGCCGCCGCTGAGCCGATTCGCGTCGCCGGTCAATGGGTCACTTTCGACCGGGACTACCCGGTTCGAAGTGACCCACAACCCGAGCACGCGCTCGATTGCCCGAGCCAGCCTCGCTCACACAGGACGGACGCAATCTGCTCGGCGATGGCGCAAGGTGCCGCGACGATCTCCGACCAGCCGAACCGGAGGGTCAACCACCCGGCGATCGCATGCGCATTGTCCCGCTTACGGTCACGCCACATACCTTCCTCGACGTGCCCGATGCGACCATCGAGTTCGATCAACAGGGTGAACTCCTCGTAGCCGACATCGGCGACGTGCCGGGTTCCCGGCACCAGGAACTGGCGCCGACCAGGCGGCAAGCCATGTCCGCGCGTGACGTCGCGAGCGAAGCGATATTCGAGTTGGCTGTGCACGCCGGCCTCGGCATCGCCTAGGACCTGCTCGATCAGGTTGCGATGCCGCAAGCGACGCCGAGCCAATAGGGCTTCTCGCAAACGCGTGGGCGTTGTCAGCCGTCGCTGCACGGCCTTGGTGATCCAGTCGATGACCTCTGTGGGGGCACCGGCTGCGCAGAGGTCCAGCACGGTGTCTTCGAGCCGGGTGCGCGGAGGCGCGGCGAGCGTGTTGGGCAGCCGCACCCGAGCCCGTTGGCGGTTGAAGCGCACCCATGGTCGATCGGTCATCCGTCTGGAATGGCGAACCAGAACCTGGATGGGCAGCGGGTCGCCATCGACAAGGCCTTGGAGGCGTGCAGCGGAATGAACGGCCAACGCCGATCCGGCACCTCCGAGCAAGACTCCGGCCCAGGCGCACGCGATCCATGGCGGTTGCCCAGGAGCCGTGAAGTAGACGCCCGGCGCCAGAACCTGCCAGTCCCCGGCCCGGACCAGCCGTTCGATGGAGTGGCAGCTCAATCCATGCTCGACAATCTGGGCGCGGGTGAGTACGCCCGCCTGGTCGAGCGCCGACCCGGCCAGCCCCGGAGGAAGGAGCTGTCTGCAATACACAGCTCAAAGACTTGCGGCTTTCCCACGTGCCGGTCGCGTCGAAGATGAAGCTGTGGATTGGGTGGCGCGGACTATGGGTCAGTGTGGACCGGGTTGTCCCGGCCGTGACTGACCCACAAGTCCGGGCCGCGGGTCGCCGTTCGCGTCAGGTCAGCAGCTGGCTCACGGTGTAGATGATCAGGCCGGCCAAGGCGCCGACGACGGTCCCGTTGATCCGGATGAACTGCAGGTCCCGGCCGACCTGGAGTTCGATCCGGCGGCTGGTCTCGTCGGTGTCCCAGCGGGCGACCGTGCCGCTGATCAGATCGGCGATGTCCTCGGCGTAGGTACGCACGACATACCTGGACGCGGTCTGGATCCAGCCCTCGAGTTTGGCGCGCAGCTCCGGATCGCAGCGAAGTGATTGTCCGATGTGGACGATGCTGGCGTCCAGACGCTGTCGCAATTCGGAGTCGGGGTCCGTACCGGCTTCCACCAGGCCGGCCTTGATGTTCTGCCACAGCGAGCCCGACCAGTCCCGTACGGCCGGGTGGTCGAGTAGCTCTTCTTTGATCGCCTCGATCTTGGCGGCGGTCGCCGGGTCGTTCTTCAGCGCGGAGATGTACGCGCGTAGCCGGACGTCCAGTGCGTTTCGCAGGTCGTGGTCATCGTCACTTGCCACGTTGTCCAGGAAGCTCTGCAGTGCTTTGAACGCGCGCTGGAAGACCCGGTCATCGACCCAGTCGGGAACCCATTCCGGGCTCTCGTCACCGAGGGCATTGCGCAGCACCACGCGGTTTTCTTCCATGAAGCGGTTCAGCCCGCGCAGGGCAGCGGTGAGCAGGGTCTGGTGGTGCCCGCCCTCGACGGCCAACGACAGGACCTTGGCCAGCGCCGGCGCTGCCGGGGTCTCGCGTAGCCGGCGCTCGACCAACTGGCTGATGGCCGGCTGGATGTCCTCATCGCGCAAGACCGTGCTGATTCCCGCCATCGCCGCACCGACGCTGTCGCCGACCTTGCGGGCATGCCCCGGTTGGTCGAGCCACTCGCCGATGCGGGTAGCTACGTCGATGCTGGCGATCTTTTCTTCGAGCACCGACTCGGTGAGGAAGTTCTGTTGGATGAAGGTGCCCAGGCTCGCCCCGATCTGGTCCTTCTTGGTCGGGATGATGGCCGTGTGCGGGATGGGAATCCGCAACGGGTGCCGGAACAACGCAGTGACGGCGAACCAGTCCGCGAGCGCTCCGACCATCGAGGCCTCAGCGGTGGCCTTGACGTAACCGACCCAGGATCCGGTGTCCTCACCCAGGAACAGGCAGAGAAAGAAGACGGCGGCGGCGAGGATCAGCAAGCCCGTGGCCCGCCACTTCATCCTGGCCAGATCGCGCGCGCGGGCGACATCGTCGAGGCCGCCACCGATCGGTGAGGCGAGGGGAAGGGAGGTCGTCGTCGGGGCGGTCACTCAGGCAGCGTAGGCGGAATGCAGCGGGGGCATGCCTCGTTGTCCCCCGATACGACCGGGTGGATCAGTGGACGGTGCGGATCGTCGTGGGACCAGTGTGTGGGGAGGAAGCCTCGTGAAGGTCGAGATCTGGTCCGACGTGATTTGCCCGTGGTGTTACGTGGGCAAGCGCCGGTTCGACGCCGCCCTGGAGCGTTTCGCCCACCGCGACGCCGTCGAGGTGGAATGGAAGAGCTTCGAGCTCGACCCCGGCTCCAGTTCGCAGTCCCCAGACGGCCGCAGCGAGGGTGACTATGCCGACCGGCTCGCCGAGAAGTACGGCACCAGCCGCTCCGGAGCCCAGCAGATGCTCGACACCATGACTACGACCGCAGCGGCTGAAGGTCTGGAGCTTCGATTCGACAAGGCGATCAAGGCCAACACCTTCGACGCGCACCAGGTCATCCACCTTGCCCGCGAGCGAGGCGTACAGAGCGAGGTGAAGGAGCGGCTGCTGCGCGCGTACTTCACCGAAGGCGAGGCTGTGGGGGACATGTCGGTTCTTGCCCGGCTCGGCGCGGAGGCCGGGCTGGATGCCCCCGAGGTGCTCCAGGCCATCGACGAGCAGCGGTACGCCGAAGCCGTACGCGCCAACGAGGTCGAGGCGCAACGACTGGGAATCAGCGCCGTCCCCTTCTTCATCGTGGACCGCACGTACGGCATTGCCGGCGCCCAGCCCCCCGACCAGATCCTCGAGGTACTGAAACAGGCATGGAGCCAGTCCCATCCGGCCTGAACCGACACGTTCGTCAAGGTCACGAGGATGCAGAGCATCAAGGCACCAGCAGGCGGGCGAGCAGGCTCTCGGGTGCAAGCTCCCCGGCGTACCGAGTGAATTTCGACGCTACGAGGTTCCCCCACTGCGGGTCGTCGGGCTCGCCGGGTGCCTCGGTCAGCTCAGAGGAGTAACGCCCGCCGTTGCTGGTCTCGACAGTGACAGCGGCACGTCGTAGGCCGGGGAACGCCGCCTCCAGGACTGGGTCGACCTGAACCTCGACGCGACTGGCAAGACCATGAATCAGGTGATCGGACAGTGCCGGGGCCAGGACCTGGGCGACGCCGAACTCACCAGAGATCAGCGCCGCGGCCACCGGCCACACCAGGCTGTACTGCGCCTGCTCGGTCGTCGTCGGCGGTCGCTGGGACAACCCGGTGGCAGCTGCGAAGGTCCGTACGGTCACCCGATTGATCGTGTCCGGGTCGAGATCGTGCTCAGCATGTAGGACGAGTGCCGCCGAGATGGCCGGCTGGGACCAGCGGCAGCAGGGAAACGCCTTGATGTACATGTCGGCGGCATACCAGTGCTCGCCGAGGCGTGCCGGGAAGGCCCCAATGGCATCCAACGCCAAACAATCGGTGGCGGTGAATCCGGATGCGGCCAGCAGGGCCGAGGACGTGCCGGCCATTGCGCCCCAACCGCAGGCGTCCTTGGTCATCGCGGGGTCGGCCACCGAGCGCATGACCGGGGCCATCGGCGCGTGGTACTCAGCCAGGCCAAACGCGTGGCCCACCTGAGTCGGGTCCAACCGCAACAGGCGTGCCCCAGCGGCCGCCGCTCCTACCGCGCCCCAGGCCCCCGACCCGTGGTAGTCGGTCTCGCGTTCGTGCAGGGCGATACCGGCCCGCACCGCGACCTCGTACCCAACGGTGATGGCGGCGAGCACCTCCTCGCGCGGGGCCTCGATCGACTCGGCGATCGCGAGAGCCGCCGGGATCACCATCGCGCCCGGGTGTCCCTTCACCAGCCGATGCCCGTCGTCAAAATCCAGCGCGTTGGCAAGAACGCCATTGGCCCAAGCAGCGCCGGTGGAGGAGACCCGGGCCCCGTTGTAGAGCAGGCTCGCCTGGTGGCCGGCATGCTGATGCATGGCGTACTGGGCAGCGATTCGCGCCGTCGGCGTCACAGCGCCCGCGCAGGTGACAGCCGCAAAGTCCCGGACCAGAGCCTCGACTCGCACGCGGACAGGTTCGGGTACGTCCGTCCAGCGCAATCGACCGACGAACTCAGCTGGCGGTGGAAAGGAGCACATCACCGCATCACGGGCGGCCTCACTTGCGGTTGTACAGCCGCATCGTCACAGTGCCGAAGACGGCCACGATCAGAGCGCCCGCCACCAGCGTCCAGAAGATCTCCCCTACGGCCGGCTGGCCGGCCATCAGCGATCGGACGGCGGCTACGAGGTGGGTGATCGGATTGACTTCGACAAAGGCCTGCAGCCACCCCGGCATGGTGACCGGCTGGACGAAGACGTTGCTGAGGAAGGTCAGCGGGAACAGGATCAGCATGCTCATCCCCATCACCGACTTCTCCGAGCGCAACAGAAGGCCGAACATGGTCCAGATCCAGGAAAAGGCGAAGGAGAACACCACGAGCAGCCCCACTCCGGCCAGAACCCCGAACACGCCGCCCTGCGGACGGAATCCGAGGACCAGGCCGACCAGGATGATCGTGGTCGAGGCGAGGATGTAGCGCAGCACGTCGCCGAAGATGGCTCCGACCAGGGCAGCGGGTCGCCAGATCGGCAGGGTGCGGAAGCGGTCGAAGACGCCCTTCTCGATGTCAGTGTTGACGCCGACGCCGGTGTACATGGTGATCATCACGACGCTGGTCACCATGATCCCGGGCAACAGGTACTGCAAGTAGTCCCGTGTTGAATCCGCGAGCGCACCACCGAAGAGGTAGGTGAACATCAGCACCATGATGATGGGGAAGGCGGTGACGTCGAAGAGCTGCTCGGGTACGTGCTTGATCTTCAGAACGGCTCGCCAGCCGAACGTGATCGAGGCCGACAGTGGGCTGGGCCGGGCAGGACGCTGCCCGGGTGCCAGGACGGTGCCCAGGGTCTCGGCCGCCGGGCTGTACGGCGTCGCCGACTCGGCGCGTGTCTCCGTGGCTGTGCTCATGCTGCCGTCTCCTCATCAGTGCTGGGGCCCCGATCGGCGGGATGGTCGGTGAGGGCAAGAAAGACCTCGTCCAGGCTGGGCTGGCCGAGGGAGAAATCGTCGACGGTGATGCCGGCATGAGCCAGTTCGGCAAGGGCACGCGAGGCCTGCTCGGCAGCTCTGGACTCATCGCCGTCTGCCGAGACGCGGGCGGTCAGCGCCACCGGGTCGGCGTCCATCTGGACCGGTGAGCCCAGAGCCCGCGAGAGCACGCGTTCTGCCTCGGGACGCTGCGTACGGTCACGCAACCGGAGATGTACGGTCCCGGCGCCGACCGAGGCCTTCAGCTCCCCCGGGGTGCCCTCGGCGATGACCTTCCCCTCGTCGATGACCGCGATCCGATCGGCCAGCCGGTCAGCCTCATCGAGGTACTGGGTGGTCAGCAGGACGGTCGTACCGTGGGCCACCACGATCCGGATGATGTCCCACACCTGGTTGCGGCTTCGCGGATCGAGCCCGGTGGTCGGCTCGTCGAGGAAGAGCAGGTCGGGGGTGTTCAGGATGCTCGCCGCGATGTCCACCCGGCGACGCATCCCGCCGGAGTAGTTCTTGACCTGCCGGTCAGCGGCATCGGTGAGCCCGAAGGCCTCCAGCAACTGGCCCGCCCGGTCCCTGGCCGCCGGCTTGCGGTGGCCGAGCAGACGGCCGAGCAGGACCAGGTTCTCCATGCCGGTGAGATCCTCGTCGACCGAGGCGTATTGCCCTGTCAGACTCACGCGACTGCGTACGGCGTCGGCCTCGCGCACCACGTCGTGGCCGAAGACCGTGGCCTGTCCACCATCGGGACGTAGCAAGGTGGCCAGGATCCGCACTGCCGTTGTCTTACCGGCGCCGTTGGGACCGAGCACGCCGTACACCGAACCCGCAGGCACCTTGAGGTCGAGGCCGTCCACTGCCCGCGTGGCGCCGAATACTTTGACCAGATCTGAGGCCTCGATCGCCAGGTGGCTCAGGTCGGCGCTCATGAGTCGTCTTCGTCAAGCTGGCGATCTGCGATCGCCGGTCCCGCTTGCCTGTCCTGGGTCATGATCAGGTCCTTGTCTCTTGTCGGTGTGCTTGCTGCTACTACGACCGTTGGCAACGGCGGAACTCATCGGTGCTTTCGGCAAGAGAATTATGCAGCCGATTACCTCGAGGTGGCCCGGAGCCAGGGGCGGGCATCAGACGCTCCAGTGGAGCAGGCAGGCTGATGTTTCGGCGTCGGATGAACAGGGCAGAATGCGGCTAAGGCATCGTCGTCGGCGGTAGCGGATTCCAGGAGGACAGCATGGGAATACTCAAGAGCGCGCTCAAGACCGGAATCGTGGTCAAGGTTGCCGATGTGGTGCGGCGCGAGGCTGCCAAGCCGGAGAACCAGCGCAAGCTCAGGGAACTGGTCGATCGGGCCAAGCACGAGATGACGAAGCCGGAGAACCAGCGCAAGGCCAAGGAAGTGCTGGACAAGGTGCGCAATCGTCCCGGCAACACCCCCGGGACGCGCTGACCCGGCCAGCGAGCTGCCGCTGAGTACGACCGACGGGTCGGTCGGTAGATGACCGGCACCGCCGCGCACCGGGTGGTCTCCGACGGGGAGCTCAACCGGGCGACCTGTGCTCGCCAGTTGTTGACCGAGCCGAGCTTCCTCGAACCGGTGCCGGCCATCCGGCAACTGCTTGCCCTGCAGGGTCAGGAGCCTGCCTCGCCCTACCTGGCGCTGTGGACCAGGCTCGCCGACTTCGATCCCGCGGTGCTCGACGAGGCGTTGGCCACCGGCGCCGTCGTCAAGGGAACCCTGATGCGGATGACGCTGCATGTGGTTGCTGCCCAGGACTATCCGGCCTTCTGGGCCGCACACGCGGGCCCGTTCCGTCGCGCCAGAGCCCAGACGACTCGCGTCGGTGAGGGCGGGATCGCACCCGAACGCCTGGCGGAGGTCATCGAAATCGCCCTCAGCTTCGCCGACCAGCCGCGATCCAATGCCGAGATGACCCAGCACCTGCACGAGGTCGCCGGACAGGTAGGCGAAATGGGTTGGTGGTGGGCGGTGCGCGGCTGTGCCCCGGTGACGCATGTTCCTACGGATGGCCCATGGTCCTTCGGGTATCGGCCCTACTTCGCTGCCGCACGGGTCCGAATGCCCTGGTCCGAACCCACTCCCGAGGATGGGCTCGACGAGGTGGTGGGCCGCTACCTGGCTGCCTTCGGTCCGGCCACCATCGTCGACATCGCCCAGTTCACCAAGCTGGCGCGCAGCATGGTGCGGGAATCGGTGCAGCGCCAGGAGTCAGGGCTCGTGCAGTTCCGAAACAGCGCGGGTTCAGTCCTCTACGACATTCCCGGAGCCCCGATCCCGGAGGCAGATTTTCCCGTACCTGTTCGGTTCCTGCCGATGTGGGACAGCGTGCTGCTTGCCTACGGCGACCGCAGCCGAGTCATTCCCGCAGACGTTCGGCGGCGGGTCATCCGCACGAATGGAGACGTCCTGCCGACGTTCCTCGTCGATGGCCGGGTCGCCGGAATCTGGCGAGCGGAGATTGTCGGCGGCCGCACGGTCATCCGCTGGAAACCGTTCTCCCGGTTGGCTAAGTCCGTCGCCGTCGAGGTCGAGATGCAGGCGCAGGCGTTGGCGGCATTTGTCGAGCCGAGGGAACCCGAGGTGTACCGCCGTTACGCGCGCTGGTGGATCGCAGACGAGGCCGTGTCCGCGTAAGGCCGACACCCGGAGCCGTTTCCGGTCGGGCCTAGGCGATCTCCGAGGTCAGGATGAGGATGCTCCCGTCCTCCGCGGTTCCCATCTCCAAGATGTAGGGCTCTCTGAAAGTGCTCCCGTCGTTTCGGGTGTAGACGATCGTCAGGGTGACCGTCGTCCCGTCCGCCTGTACGTCCTCGGCCTCGACCTCGCTGAACTGGCCCCAGAAGTTCGCATACCCCCCGGGACCACCGGCCTGGTCCTGCACCGCCGGCCCCAGGTAGGCGTAGGCCTCCTCGAGCTGACCGGGCAAGAGCCCGTAGTAGGTCTGCACCGCCGCGACGAACTCCTCGGGACCGGGCGCTGCCGGCGGGGGTGGTGGGGTCGACGATTGAGCCGCGGTGGT
>Ga0190275_10002862_pt1 | contig 12268 bp, 14 predicted proteins | sample Popmic550T_FD_133745 | JGI IMG/M metagenome (GOLD analysis project Ga0190275, IMG submission 133745) | Populus adjacent soil microbial communities from riparian zone of Yellowstone River, Montana, USA - 550 T | ecosystem: Environmental > Terrestrial > Soil > Riparian zone > Trees stand | place... | reverse complement strand
GTGACCACCCCGGCCGCCGGTGCACCGCCGGTGCATCCGAGGATGCCGGGCGTGTGCGTGGAGAAGAGTTTGCCCTGGCTGCCCGCCTCACAGTCGCACTGGTCGCCCGGCCGGACGGCAACCATCCGTCCGGTTGACACTTCAGTGTCAGGATCAAGCGTCGGGCAGCCGAGCCGATGTGACACCGGCCAGCCGGGATTCACAGGGATCCGGCAGAACTCACAAGAGCTGTCCACAGGGTCCGGCTCCAGCCCGGGGCATGATTCGTCTAACGGGTGCTCCTCCTCGCACGCGGGACACACAGGTTCGTCCACAGGTTCGTCCACAGGGTCCGGCTCGAGCGGTTCCGGCATCGGGTCCCGGTCCGGGTTGCCACCGGTCGGCCCGTCGCCCTGCTCGAACACCTGCCAGTTGGTCACGTGGCCGTGCGAGTAACCCGCCCGCTCGATCCAGAGCGTGCCGTACCGGCGGCCCCGCAGTCTGGAGTACGCCTCCCCGAGAGACTTTCCGTAGCCCTTCTCGGCCACATCGTCCAGCTTGGGGGGAGCCAGATAACCAGCCGGGTCGGCCTGGGCCTTCGCCTTGACCTCGGCGGTTTTGAAAGCCTTACCGCCGAACTGTTCCCGCAGCCATCCGAGGTGACCGGCCCAGTACTGGGTCTCGAAGTCCGACTCCGACCGCCAGACCTTCAGGTTGTCCAGGAAGCCGGTCAGCCCGGCCGTCTCGACGATCCCGGCGGTGATGCGCTCCCACTGCTCGAACGATCCGAACGAGATCCCGCGACGGGGCCGGGGCTGACCCTGGGCGAACCAGGCCCGGACCAGAGTCAGGATGGCCACCATGATGGCTGCCCGGTTGTGCCGGGTCCAGGTCAGCAGGTCCATCCCCGACTGGCCGGGGTGCCGGAAGCTCGAGCTGGGCCGATCCTGAGGGTCCGCGTAGGTCGGCCGTAGCGCGATCCGGTAGACCCGGCGGGTCAGGTCGCCCTTGACCGAGACGTTGTTGCCCAGCGAGATCCAGGTGATGACGTTGGGGAAGTTGGCCATGGTCGAGACACCGAGGATGCGGTCTTGCCAGGTCGCGGCGGTCAGTGCCTGGGCCAGTGGGGCCCCGTCGATGACGTGTGCCTCGTCGAATACGAAGAACTCCGCCCCGGTCCGGAATGCGGCGGTGATCTGTTTGCGGAGTTCGTCCGGCTCGGAAACCCAGTTCATCGGCTCAGCCGCCGCCCCGGTGTAGACGGTCAGCAGCGAGTCGGCCAGCAGGTTCTTGCCGACACCCATCTGGAGTCCGTCGATCACGGCCAGCGGCACCTTGGGCATCATGCCCCGGATGGCCGGGGTGACGATCAGCGCCAGCGCATTGGCCCGGTCGATATCCGACTCGAACGGGAAGTCACCGAGCCACTCGGTCAGGATCAGCTCGCGAGCTTCCTGGATCTCCTCGGGGCTCGGGTCCTCGGGGACCTTCAGGCCCTCGAACACCGGGTCAGCCAGCAGCATGGTCCTGGTAGCCGCGTCATAGCCGGGCCCGGTGACCACCGTTCCGTCCGGCCGCACGAACGGCGCGTGTGCGATCCGGTCCAGCTTGGCAAACTGATTCGCCCGGCTCAGTGTTGCGGACATCGTGCCGGGGTCCGGCCACGCAAAGGACTGGGTGACGCCCTGAGCGCCGTCGTTCTCGTTCACCGTTCTGGCCGTCTCCTGGATCAGGTCGTGGAAGGTGCCCCGGTCGATCGGGTGCATACCGTCCGGCTGGCGACGGCTGAGCACCCCGCCGTGACAGAACAGGTCCACGGCGTTCCAGCGGTCCAGCAGAGCGCCGGTGAGTTCGTTGATCACCTCATAGCGGTCCCGGTTACAGATGATCGTGACCCGGCCACCCTCCCCCGGTGTGACCGGCTTGCGCTTGCGGCTCGGCACCTTGTCGGCAGGCTTGGGCTTGGCTCCCTTGATCAGCCGCTCCATGAACAGGGCCCGCCGATCGGCCGGTCGTCCCGCGAGCACATCGTCCAGCCCGGACTTGCCGTTGGCGGGCATCCGGGTGAACAGCACCTTCTCCGCACCCTCCATCCCCAGAGCAGCGGCCAGCTCGACCCCGGCTCTGTAGACCTCCGGGTTGTCGGCGGCATCGGCGTCCAGCACGACGATGACCTCCCGGCCATCGGTCACGGCCAGGTCGGGGATGGGCACCCCGTCGACCTGCCAGGAGCGGCATCCCGCGATGCCGTAGACCGAGACTCCGGCCGGTGCGTAGCTGGCGGCGGCCAGAGATTGCTTGGTGCCCTCGACGATCAGCAGCGGCCCGCCGGTCTCCCGGATGGCCCAGAGCACCGGAACCATCCCCTTGTGAAAGACGTATTTGCGGGGCCTGCCCTTGGCATCGGTGGTCGGGTTGTCCGGCCGGACCTGGATCTCGACCCGCCCATCCGGGGAGGTCCAGGGAAAGAGCAGAGCCGGGAAGTTGGCGAAATTGCCCCAGAAATCGCCGAGGTCCCGGGTGTCCGCCGGGCTGGCGAGCGTGCGCACCCCGAGCACCTGGGCCAGCCCGGGATCCACGGCCTGGCTCGCCAGGTACGCGGCGTGATCCTCACTGAGCCGGGCCGGAGTGTTATCGTCGGTCACGTTTCGGTCTTCCTTTCAGGTTGATCTCTGGGCCCGTCACCGAGGGTTTCCCCTGGTGGCGGGCCCGCTCCGTATACCGACGTTACGCCTGTGACGTGCCGGTACCGGGGAAGGAAGACAGCAGCTCGAGGATCTTCTTGACCGACTTGGCCAAGGGCACGACGCGAGCGCGCTCAAGAGCAGCGGACACATCCCCGGTGTTGACCGCGTCCCGGATCGCGACGAGGGTCCGGTCCCGGTCTTTCAGCTCGGCGGCCAGCTCGGCGTTCCGGTCCAGCTCGGCGGACAGCTCGGCCCTCAGCCGGTCACGGACCGCGATCAGCTCACCGATCGCCAGATCCTGGTCGGCCGACTCCTGACGTGACTCTTGAGCGTCAACGGTGATGGTCACCGTGACCCGGCCGTCCCTGGTCTCTGCCAGCGTGCGGATCCCTCGACCTAACATCTGGTGCATTGCGGACCTCCCCGTCCTTGGTTGGTATCCAGGCACGTGAATCCTTGTTCACGTGCCTGGGATGTGAACCTTACAGCTATGCCGTCGTTGTGGTCAAGCGGAGATTTTGTTCCAGGCCCGGCGAGCGGAGATCCTGGTCAGCAGGTCTGCCGCGTCGCCCCGGGTCCGCACCTTCGGCAGCAACTCACGCTTCAGTCCCTCGCGCTCCAGTCGGCCGAGCTGAGCCGTTGACGGAGGCATGGTCAGCCAGCTCTTGCCACGCTCGACCAGCGGCAGAAAGGCTTTCGCCCTGTCCTCCCCGATGCCCATCGCCCAGTCGGCCGGTAGCTCGGAGTGGATGATCTCCACCCGGTTGTCCCGGTAGCTGGCCAGCTTCCAGGTATCCAGCCCGGCCGGGACCATCAGCACGATCTCGTCCCCGGCTCCGAGGCACCAGCCCTCTTTGAGCGGCAGCCAGCGAAGCCGGGAAGCACCGAACACGTCGGTCCGGGCGGCCTTACCGGCGTGACAGTTCTCGTGACGGGTCTCGCCCTCCTCGATCCGGCCCAGGGGGAGGTAGCGCTCACACAGCGAGCAGCGGTGTCCCGGCTCCTCGCAGGCTTCCTCACAGAACTTGCAGACGCGCGGCCCGGTCGGGTTGACCACCTTGCGCTTCGGATCGTCCAGCTCGTCGCCGAGATCCACCCGGCTCACCAGGTCGTGGCGCTTGGTCGCGCCGACCACATCGATGATCAGCAGGTTGGTCTTAACCGGGCTCTTGCGGGTACCACGTCCGGCCATCTGGATATAGAGACCGTGAAACGTCGTCGCCCTGGCGATGCACACACAATCGATGGACGGCTCGTCGAAACCCTCGGTGAAGACACCGCAGTTGACCACGCACTGGGTCTCGCCGGTCTTCAGCCGGTGTTTCACAGCCGTCCGGAGTTCGGTATCGGTCTCCCCGTCCACGGCCTCGGCGGACATTCCGCGCTTGACCAGAGCCTCGGCCAGCGCGTGCGCCGTGGCCACGGTCGGGGTAAAGGCCAGGATCTTGCGGTCGCTGGCGTGCTCGATCAAGCCGTCCGCGATCTGGTCGATCGCCCCGGAGTCCTCCATCGCCCGGCCGAGGTCACCTCCGCTCAGGTCACCGTCGCCACCCTTGCGGACCTTGCGCATGTCGGTCTTGGTCTCGATGACCACGGCGGGCAGGATCGGCACCAGGAAATCCTGGTAGATGGCCTCCCGGATCGACATGTAGGAGACGACCTTCTCCCACACGCCGAGGGTCTTGCCGTCGCGCTCCGGGGTGGCGGTGAAGCCGACCGTCAGCGGCCCGTACGGGTTGTAGGAACCGAGCGCGGTCATCACCTTCACCCAGCTCGGGGCCGGTGCGTGGTGCGCCTCATCGGCGATGATCGTGCCGAACGGGCCGTAGGTCTGCTGTGCCTCGAGCAACTGGGCCAGCCGGTTGTCGCGCTGGACGGTCGGCACGCTGGCGATCACCACATCCGCACCGACGTCGTTGTGCGTGGCCTTGACCTTCCCCGTACGTAGGTTCGGTGCCTGCCAGCCCAGCTTCTCGATCGCCTGATCGGCCAGCTCCTCGCGGTGCACCAGCACGATGGCCCGGCCCCGGTCGGCCCGCCGCTCGATGGTGGCAGCGAAGGTGACAGTCTTGCCTGTCCCGGTCGGGTGGACCACCAGCGGACGGCGCACACCCTCCCGTTCGGCCGTGTGGATCGAATCGATCGCCTTTTTCTGATAGTCACGTAAAACCAGAGCCGTCATCAGTGGAGCCCCCGTTCGATCCTGGCCGAATAAGCCGTGTCAGTCATGCCCAGCACCTTACAGGCATAACGGGGATGTTGTCAAGCTGGAGGCACCCGGCTGACACGATCGCTGAGGTCCGAAGTCTCAGCCGAGCCGACCGGCTCCTCCTGGGGAGCAGGCCAGAGAGTGGCCCATTCGGTGGCCGCCCTGACCCAGAGCACCGTTCGATCGTCCTTGGCCAGCCAGCGCTCGACAGCAGGCCACCCGGCCGCGATCGGCACCTGGCCAGAGCCGGTGACGTACCAGAGCCCCTTGGCTCGCAGCATCGCGTAGGTGTACTCGAGAGAGCTGTTCGGGTAGCTGATGCCCATCAGCAGGACAGTGCCGTCCGGCAGACCAGCGCCGGTGAACTTGACAGCCATGTGTCAACCTTCCTTCAGAGACGGACCGGCCCCGGCCGATCCAGGCAATGTTGGATCGGACGGGGCCGGAGATCAGTGGATCAGGCGGCCTTGACGTTCTTGGCAGCCTTGCGGACCGCCACGCCGTAGTGCTTGTAGGGCTTGCCCTGGAAGCGGCCCGACTTGATCGGCTTCTCCCCGAAGTACTTCACGGCCATCAGGTCGTCGACCTCCGGGTTCTGGTCGATCATCTCGCGCTTGAGCACGGTCCCGTAGCCGATGACCCGCCACTTGTCACCGTTCTTGGTCTCGATGACCACCGTGGGACAGTTCGGGTCCTCACCGTCGTTGGCGAAGTCCGAGCGGGTGGTTCCGACCTTGATCACCTTGCCGGAGATCCCCTCGCCCTTCTCCTTCGGGACCCAACCCTCGGAGTCGTCCTCCTCGACGGCGTCGAGCAGGTCGTCGAGATCCTCGTCCGAGATACCGGCGGGCTCGTCGAACAACTTGTCTACCTCGTCCTTCTCCCCGGCCGTGACCTCGGGAGTGTTCTTGTTGCTGGCAGCCATTAGGGCCACCTCTCTGTGAGTTGAGCTGAGTTGAGTTGTTGGTGCGGCCCGGCCGATCCGTTGCGTCTCCTCGGCATTCGCCTCGGTGGCGCTATGGTCCGGCCGGACCCGGCGGATTCTGATGGGCCGCCGCCCCACCCGTCTCTCCGGGCTGTCACGGCACTGCCTTCCGTCCTAGGGGACCTGGTTTCCGGCTCCTGCTCACCGTGCCGGGCTCGTACCCGGTCCCCTCGTGGCAGGAGAGCTGTTGCCGGTCGTGCGCCTGCCAGGGATCGAACCTGGACGGACCCGTTGGTATCCCTTCGGAATCTCCGGGTTGCTCTGCCATTGAGCTACAAGCGCTAGCGCCGGGTGCCTGGCCGCGAACCTGACACCCTGGGATCGGTCTGAGGGTCCCTACCCCTGAATCTCAGGAGAAGCTCTCTCGAGCCGCCTGAGCGCCGTTGGTGCTCTCCCTCGGGGGTCTTCAGGAGGAGCGGTTATGACCTTACAGGATCGCCGGTAATGTAGCAACGTTGACACTTAAGCGTCAGAAGGCTTACGCCAGTGATCGACAGCCTGCTCGAGGATCGACGCTCTCCGGGGATGAGCGATCGGGTACCGGAACGTCGCCTGAACCTCGCGCTGGATCGGTCCGGGAAGGTTCCGCCAGCAGGGCAGACAAGCGAGCATGTTGTTGGGCACGTCCACGGCCCGGCAGCCGGGGCACCGATGCTTGGCTCTCATCTCCGGGCCTTCCGCTTCTGGCCGCGCCATTCCCGCCAGCGCTCCTCGAGAACGACGATCACGCTCTGAGCGATCATGCCCAGGGCAAATGCCCCAATGTGCCCCCAGGTCATTTCGGAGGCCTGATCGTCAGCCGCCGGTAATGCGATGTCCGGGTGACCTTCTCGGCCACCTCGGGGAACTTCTCCTTCAGCAGCGCCACGTCGATTCCGGTGGTCTTGACCTCCGGATAGCTCACGATCTTCTGGTCCCCGAGATATCCGGCTCCGGCGTCGCCGGTCCACATCCGGAAATAGTTCTTGATCGCGTCCACCTCGGCCTCGGCTGCCTTCAGCTTCTCCTGGGCCGCCTTGAGGTCATTGGCCCAGTCGCCTGCGTCATCGGGGAGCTGGACGGACGGAATGACCACCGAGGGATGAAGGGTCTTCAGAATCTCCTCGGTCTTCGGGTGCCGGAAGTTGTGCATCGGAGGCTCATCGGCGAGCACGTTCTGGACCCAGAAACGCTCGGCCTCGTCGGCCAGCTCGGCGAACCATTCTTTGTCGAAATGGATCTCCACAGTGAAGAACGAGCGCTCCCGGCCGAGCACCAGGCAGCCGAGGTAGCAGACCGGCAGCCCGATGATGCCCATCTGCCACTGGGCCTGGGCCTGGTAACTCAGCGGTGCCGAGCCGGTGCCGTGTCCGTTCGGGTGGATCGTGCCGTCCGCCCAGTGCTCATCATCCCCGGCGGTCTTGCACTCGATCAGCGCGCGGGCCCGCCACTGGCGTGGCTTGCACGCGAACCGGTCCGGGGTGACCCGCAGGATCGGACGCTCCCGGTCGGCCCAGAGACCACCCGCGAACCGCGAGACCATGCCGATGTTGTCGGCGGTCTTCTGGGCCACCACCTCCTCCAGCCGGTGACCCCAGGCGACAGCAGCCAGGCCGGACAGGTCCTTACCGCCGTGTTTCTTGGTGTTCCAGACCGAGAAGCTGGTGTCATAATCGGAGATCCCGACCAGCGCGCCGACCTCGGACCCGCCGATGCCGCCCTGACGTGCTGCCAGCCAAGCCTCCTGACCGGCGCACTCGGGGAGGATGAGACTGGCAGGCGAGTTATCGACGGTGGCCATCCGGTGCGCCGGGTGCGGGCAGCCGAGCCGTCCGCCGGTCCGGGCCAGGTGCCGCTCGACAGCCGCCTGCCGGACAGCCTCACGTTGTTCGGCCTCTCGGGTCACGACCTCGACTTCGGCTGGAAAGTGCGGCATTACGTCAGTCATCAGTACTCTCCCGGCATCGGTATGTCATCGGGCCAGTTCGCGGCGGCCATGGCACGCACTCGAGACCGGAGCGATCGGTTGATCGGGAACTCCTGGATCGACGCCAGCAGCTCATCCTCGGGAGTCGGCAACGGGGCCACCTCCCCACTCTCGATCTCTTTGATCAGTCTCAGCAGGGCGAACTGATCCGCCACGTGCTTGCACCGGATGTCCAGCATCGCGCCACGGGCACAGCAGCCGAACCAGCTCGGCGCGGTCTTGTCCCTGCCACGGCTGGCCAGACACGACTCGAGACTTGCCCCGCACCCGTCGCACGGGGAAGCGAGCACGATCGCGCTCCGGCGAGCCTTGATCACCTCGGGGTCCATACCTCACGCCTCCTGCCTGATCTTCTTCAGTGACTCCCGGTTGACGGCGGGCATCTCGAACAACGGCTCACCTACGAGATCCCTGGCCATCGCGTGAGCCCACCAGGCATCGCACTGGTTGTCGTCGGTGAACTCGACGCCACCCCGCTTGAAGGCGGCCACGGCCATATCTGACTTACTGGCGTTGCCATTGCCGGTGGCGTACTTCTTCAGGCTGGAAGGCGGGATCAGTCCGTAGGGAATGCCCTCCTCCTGAAGCATCGTGCGCACGGCCCCGTGGACCATGCCGGTCGTCCCGGCCCGCAGCGAACTCTCCAGCAGGTCTTCGATCAGTACGAACTCACTACCCCGGACCAGCTCCCGGACCTGGAGCTTGATCACCAGCAGCCGGTGGTCTCCGGTGCCGTCCTTGGTCTTCACCAGGTGCGTGCACGCGAGCTGCTCGGCGGTGTGCGCTACCCCCGTTGCGGTGATCGACAGATCAAGCCCGCTGACCTTGGTGATCATCAGCAGCCGTCCGGACGTTCGATACTCGGACGCTCGCTGATCTCATCGAGAAGGTCCAGCTCGGCATCCACACCTTCACAGGTAGTGGTGAATACCGATCCGTCACGGGTGGTACCGCCGCACTCATGCGGCACGTGTGCCGAGTAGTTACCGCAGTAGACGAAAGAGGCCGGGGTCGGGGGCTCGTGCTCCTCGAGAGCTACCTCTGCCATCCGTTCGGCTTCGGTCGGCTCGGTCACCCGGCCGACGATCGTCTCGGCGTCGGTCAGGATGGCCTCGGCCTGGGCCGCCTCCTCGACGCCCTGAAGTACGGACATCAGGACTGCCAGGCCGACGATCGGCAGCTCCACGTGCAGGCTGTTCAGGTCCGGCGAGACCTCGAACTCCGCACAGACCCGGACCTCTCCGGACCGGAACCGGTGGCCGTGATTCACGTTGGTCTGGAGGTAGTCCCACTGACGGAGCGACAGCCCCGTCACCTTGATCAAGCTGTGCATAGATCCTCCCCTGGGTCGGTCTCTCGGTCTGGTGAATACATTACCGTCAGACCTGCGAGGTGTCAACCCAGGGGAGGAACTCCAGCTCAGCCGCGCGCCTGGGGAGGTGTGACGTAGGTGAACGGCCGGGTCCGGATCAGGATCCCGCCGCCCTCGACAGCGTTGACGGTGACCCGCTCAGAGGCCCCGCTGGCGTCGTGACGGGAAGACCACGACCCGTTCGGCCGGTTCAGCCAGTCAGAGAGCCGCTTGGCGTCGATGGGGCTGAGCTGGACGATGTGCTCACGGTCGCCGATGACGCGGGACAGGACAGCCCGGTGGACGGCTTCGGAGACCTCCTGGGCCACCATCGCCACGTCCCAGTCCGTCCACGATGTGTGCACCTCAGAACCACCGACCCAAACGGACACCTTGTTTCCGTCGCGCTCGACCCGCAAGCCGACCGCAGCGTTAGCGCCGTGAGTGGCGACGGTCGCCTCTTCCTCCGGCCATGGGTACATCAGCAGCGCGTGGAGCGCGTCCAGGACACCCTCAATCGGGTCCGGCCCGGACCCAGCGATTACCGGCCGGTCAGTGTCCAGCGTCTCGATGTACGCCTGGAGGCCATCAGCGAGCGTGGTCGGCGCGCCGCTGGTCAGCTCGAGCACAGCCTCCTGGTCCATCGACTCGAAGGCCCCGATCGCATCGACGACGGTCTGGCGGTCTTCCTCGGTCTCGGCCATCGCGTGCCGGATCGCGTACTCATGGATCAGCGCGGCCTTGATCGCGTCCAGGTCGGGCTCTCGTTCCAGCGCCTTATCCAGCGGCACGCCCGCGTAATTCAATGTCTCGATCATCTCTTACCTCCCCTTAATGGTGGACCTTCTCCACCGTCTCTTACGTTACAGGCATCGCTGGGATGTGTCAAGTGGTCAGTAGTAGTCGATCCCGATCAGGTCGCAGATCGCCCGGTCCCTCTTGCTGGTGGACGGGTGTGCCATCGCCCAGTCGCACGATCCTTCGCCCGGCACATAGGGGAAGGTCCAGTTGTCACAGAAGTAATTGCCGTTGTAGACCACCGGGGCCTCACCACACACCGGGCAGGTGATGCCGACGAGACTCCCCTGGGCCCGCGCGAGACGTCCCTGACGCCCTTCGCCCTGCTCGCTGGCGGGAACTTCCCACCAGCGAGCGGGACGGCTGGTCGAGCCCATCAGCCCCGGTCCAGAAATCGCTCGTTGCACTCCTCGCACATGACGACCCTCTTGTCCAGCACCTTGCGGGACATCCGGATGATGTTCGGCTCTTCGCAGAGGCACGTCGCCTTGACGTTGTTGGTGTTCGGCTGAGCCGGTCCCTTGGGAGCCTTGCCCATGTTCTCGCCGCCCTGCTCGCCGCCGAGCCCGGCCAGGAAACCGGGGAGCGACACCATCAGGTGGATCTCGCGGTCCAGCTCGGCCAGCAGGTCCGCGTACTCCTCGACGGTCTGCTCGGTCAGCGTGACGAACGAGAAGCCGATCGAGCTGTCCGCCGTGCTGTTCTTGTGCTCGAGGCCCACCTCCTCGGCCAGGGTCCGGAACTTGGCATTGTGCCAGCGGCCCTGACGGCTGGTGTCCTGGATCTCGCGGACCTTGGCCAGGGTGTGCGCACCTTCGTGGAGCATGGTCTGGAGCACCTGGCGGGCACCCTTGGCCAGGGTCTCGCCTGCCATGAACATCTCGTCCAGGCTGGAGCTGGTGGCCGCACCCTCCTCGAGCTGGCGGGCAGTCCAGCCGTTGGCCCGGAAGTGTCCCCACTTGCCACCGCCGAGGGTCAGTCCAGCACCGGTCACGATGATCACGGCGGGCAGCTCGGGGTGGTTCTCGCGGATCCGGCTCCACACCTTCTCGAGGAGCTGGACCACGGCCGAGCCGGTGGTCTCGCGGGTGGCCGGTGTGGTCTGCGTTTCTGCGTCGTTGTCCACGCTGTCAACCTTACCGGCTTGACTGTCAAGTGTCAAGGATTCATTGATCCTGATCGCCTCGTCCCAGTCAGCCTGGCGGCCATCCTCGACCAGGCTCCACTGGGTCTTCGGGGTGCCCTGTTCCACGTGGCGCTCCAGCCATGCCTCGGTCTGCTCGTAGGCGATTTCAGCTTCAGTTCGGGTCAGGTGTGCCATGTCGGGCTCCTCGGTTCGGTCGTGCGCTGCTGTTAGGAAGAACATTACAGGCTTGACGGTGAAGTGTCAACAGGCGGGGCCCCCTCTCTTTGAAGGCGGCCCCGGCGGCCGGGTCAGAGGATGACGATCGCCCGGTGCAAGCCCCGGAAGGCGACCTTGGTGCCGTTGGTGAAGACGACGCTCTTGCCCTTGATCCCGGCAACCTCGGTGGTCTGAACCGGGAACCAGTGCGGGGCAGGCTTGCCGACCTCGCTGTGAATCTCGACCTTGGTGCCAACGGTGAGCTGGTTCAGGATTTCCTGGGCCTGGGGGTTCATCTCTGGAGTTCCTTCCGGTTGCCGTGCGCTGCTGATAGAGAGAACATTACAGGCTTGGCGGTTAAGTGTCAACTGTAAAGTCTCGCCTGTGAGGTAAACCACAATACTTGACACTTAAGAGCTACGCCTGTAAAGTCTCTCTCATGACACAGCGAGCAGCCCACGGAGTCCAGTTCACCGACTGCCCCGAGTGCGGGACGCACATCGGAGTTCAGGGCATGGTTTCCCACCGCAAATCGCACGGTGTCCAGTTCGCCCCGGTCCGCAAGGTCGCAAAGACCCGGGCCCCGAAGCTGACCGCCGCCGAGAAGCGCGCAGCGTCAGACGCCCGGATCGCCGCCCGGGTTGCTGCGATCCAGAACGGCAGCGCTTTCCAGAGGTGAACGAGAAAGCCCCGACCCGGGCATGGGATCGGGGCTTCTCGGCCGTCCGGGGGTCACGGGCCCCCGGACAGCACCGGCGGTCCACTCCACCTCAGGTGGACGGCCGGGGCCCCGGCTCTGCCGTTGGGATCATCAGGAAGCAACGGCGAGCCAGGGCGGTGCGGAGTCTCTCTAGGCGGCAGCCGTCACCAGGTCGGTACGTGCACCCTGGCCCGGCCGCTCGGCGCTCCAGCGGTCCAGCTCGACCCGTTTGAATACCGGCAGCACGTACT
>Ga0190275_10002861_pt1 | contig 12273 bp, 10 predicted proteins | sample Popmic550T_FD_133745 | JGI IMG/M metagenome (GOLD analysis project Ga0190275, IMG submission 133745) | Populus adjacent soil microbial communities from riparian zone of Yellowstone River, Montana, USA - 550 T | ecosystem: Environmental > Terrestrial > Soil > Riparian zone > Trees stand | place... | reverse complement strand
CAGCGCGTTGAGGATGGGCCAGTCCGCCACCGCGTCCGAGCCGTCCTTCATCGCCTCCGTCTCCCGGTTAGGGGAGGCCACCGAGCCGCAGTCCAGGTGATCGCGCCCGATGACGATGGGGGCCTTCACCTCGCCCTTGCGGACCAGCTCGTTGAAGAGCAGCCCTGCTTTGGCGCGCTCTCCGTAGCCCAGCCAGCAGATGCGCGCCGGCAGCCCCTGGAAGGCCACGCGCTGCTGCGCCATGGTGATCCACCGCCGCAGCGACTCCTTCTCCGGGAACAGCTCCAGCACCGCCTGATCCGTGCGGCGGATGTCCTCTGGATCTCCGGAGAGCGCCACCCAGCGGAACGGCCCCAGCCCCTCGCAGAACATGGGGCGGATGTATGCGGGCACGAAGCCCGGGAACTCGAAGGCGTTCTCCTTCCCACCCAGCTGCGCCTGCCCGCGCAGGTTGTTGCCGTAGTCGAACACGTGGCTCCCGGCGCTCTGGAAGTCCAGCATCGCCTGCACGTGGGTGGCCATGGTCTCCCGGGCCCGGCGCACGTAGCCCTCCGGATCGCGCCGGCGCAGCTCCGCGGCTGCCTCCAGGGACAGATCCGCGGGGATGTAGCCGTTGAGCGGATCATGCGCGCTCGTCTGATCCGTCACCAGGTCCGGCTTCACGCCGCGCCGGTACAGCTCGCGGAACACCGTGGCCGCGTTGCCAATCACGCCGATGGAGCGGCCCACGCGCTTCTGCTGCGCCTCCTTTACCAGCGCCAGGGCCTCGTCCAGATCCCTGGCCACTACATCCAGGTAGCGCGTCTCCACGCGGCGCTGGGCGCGGGCGGGATCGATGTCCACCCCCAGGAACACGGCGTTGCACATGGTGGCCGCCAGCGGCTGCGCCCCGCCCATGCCGCCCAGCCCGCCCGAGAGCACCAGCCGTCCGGACAGATCCGCCGAGCCGAAGTGCGTGCGGCCCGCCTGGGCGAACGTCTCGTAGGTGCCCTGGAGGATCCCCTGCGTGCCGATGTAGATCCACGAGCCGGCCGTCATCTGGCCGTACATCATCAGTCCCTTCTTCTCCAGCTCGTGGAAGTGCTCCCAGGTGGCCCAGCGGCCCACGAGGTTGGAGTTGGCCAGCAGCACGCGCGGGGCGTCCGGGTGGGTCCGGAGGATGCCCACCGGCTTGCCGGACTGGACGAGCAGCGTCTCCTCGTCCGTGAGCTCCTTCAGGCTCGCGACGATCCCATCGAACGAGGGCCAGTCTCGAGCGGCCTTGCCGGTGCCGCCGTAGACGACGAGATCCTCGGGGCGCTCGGCCACGTCGGGATCCAGGTTGTTCATCAGCATCCGGAGCGCGGCTTCCTGGACCCAGCCCTTACAGGTGAGGGTGGTGCCTCGGGGGGCGCGGATGACACGGGACATGCAAGGACTCCGTGGGTCAGGGATGACTGCCAGGCGGGCGGGCAGACTAGCCGAACTCCAAGCTGTCCAAGCATTCAAGTACGCTTGGCTGATCCGACTTGGGGAGGGGGGGCCAGCAGGCGGGCGCGTCCAGTGCCGGACAAATAATTTCTACCGGCTGGTACACTCCCCAGCTGGACGAGGGGCTATGTCCGTTCCGAAGAAGATCCTCCTAGTTGATGACTCGCCCACGGTCCTCCTGATGGAGCAGCTGCTCCTTCAAGACGGGCCCTACGAGCTGCTCAGCGCCAGCAGCGGCGCGGAGGCAGTGGAGCGTGCGCTCAACGAGCACCCCGAGCTCATCCTCATGGATGTGGTGATGCCGGGGATGGATGGCTTCGAGGCGTGCCGCCGGCTGCGCGCCGAGGAGGCCACGCGCACCACCCCCATCATCCTGGTGACGACGCGCGGCGGACCCGAGCACGTCGAGAAAGGCTACGAGAGCGGTTGCAGCGACTACGTGACCAAGCCGTTCGATGGCAACGAGCTCAGGGCCAAGATCGAGAGCTTCCTGGGACCCTGATGTCGGCCGACTCGAAACCTGCCCCCGTCCTTCGACCGAGGGTGACTGCCGCCCTCCAGCGTCTGAAGGACAGCCGGCCCGGGGAGGTGTTGGAAGTCGTGGGGGAGATCGTCTCCCAGCTGATGGGCTGTGAGGAGTACGTGTTGCTGGAAGTGGACGCATATGGGGAGCACTTCGTTCCCGCTTCGGCCATGGGGCTCACCGCGGAGCGGCTCGAGGCCCTCTCGGTGCCGCAGGGCATCATCGGCCAGGTGGCCCGGCACGGCGTGCCGTACGTGATCGGCCGGACCAGCTCCGTGGGCGCGGGGGCCCACGAGGTGGGGCTGACCGCCTGCATCCCGCTCTTGATGGGCAGGCAGGTGCGTGGCGTGCTCGCGCTCTTCCGGATGCTCCCACAGAAGCGGGGGCTGACCGACGAGGATCTCGAGCTGCTGGATCTGCTCCGCGCGCAGGGGGCCGTGGCGTTCTCGGGGCCGCGGCGGGGCGCCCTGATCCAGCCTGGCCCGGCTCCAGCGCCCCCCAGAGGCGAGCCGTCCGCCCTTCGGACCTTCTACCTGGAGCCAGGGGGCGTGGTGAGCGCGGTGCGCCCCACCGAGGTGACGACCATCCTGGGCTCCTGCGTCTCCGTGTGCCTGTGGGACGAGCGGCTGCGCCAGGGAGGGATGAACCACTTCCTGCTCCCCACCGCTCCCTCCGGGCAGCCCTCCAACGGCCGCCATGGCGATGCGGCCATCCCCATGCTCGTGAGGGAGCTGGAGCGGCTGGGCAGCCACCGGCTGAACCTACGGGCAAAGGTGTTCGGGGGCGCCCACATGGCCGGCCCCCGCCCGCCCGGCGCCGCGCCTCCGCTGGGCGACCGCAACGCGGCGCTCGCGCGGCGGCTGCTGGGAGAGGTGGGGATCTCCATCATCGCGGAGGACCTGGGGGGCAACGCGGGCCGGAAGCTGCGCTTCCGCACGGACGATGGGACGGCGCTGGTCAAAACCTTGAGAGCTGGCTGACAGGCGGCAGGCTGTAGGAGAAGTCCCATGGCGACACGCAAGAAGATCCTGTTGGTCGACGACTCACCCACGGTCCTGCTGATGGAGCGCATCCTCCTGCAGGACGGCCCGTACGAGCTGCTCAGCGCCACCACCGGCGAGGAGGCGGTGAAGGCCGCGCTCGCCGAGCGCCCGGACGCCATCATCATGGATGTGATGATGCCGGGGATGAATGGCTACGAGGTGTGCCGCCGGCTGCGTGCCGAGGAAGCCACGCGCACCACCCCCATCATCCTGGTGACGACGCGCTCCAGCCTGGAGTCGCTCGAGCGCGGCTACGCGAGCGGTTGCAACGACTACATCGTCAAGCCCTTCGAGGCCATGGAGCTGCGGATGAAGGTCGCCAGCTTCGTGGGGACCTGATGAAGACGGACATGGACAAGGTCCGCGCGGCGTTCCGCACCGAGGCCACGGAGCTGCTCGCGGGCCTGGAGCGGGACTTCCTCGCGCTGGAGGCGGTGTCGGAGCCCGGGCAGATCGAGGGCGTCCAGCGCTCCATTCATACACTCAAGGGCAACTCACTGTTGATGGGCTTCCCGGCGGCCTCCGACGTGGCCCATACCGTCGAGGATCTGATCGCGCGGCTCTCCCGGCACGCCCGCCCGGTGACGCACGAGACGGTGACGCTGCTGCTCCAGGCCGTCGACATGCTCCGGCTGCTGATCGTGACACCGGGGACGGAGGGCGGCCAGGCGCCGGACGTGCCGGAGCTCCAGCGTCGGCTGAAGGAGGCGGCGCGCGCGGAGCTCCCCCACGAGGAGGCTCCCGAGCGGGAAGGCGCTTCCTCCGAGCGGCAGGCCGAGCCCGCGGCCCACCCCACGGCGGAGCGGACGCTGCGGGTGGGGCTGGATCGGCTGGATCGGATGCTGGATCTCACCGGGGAGATCGCCATCGCGCGCGGGCGGCTGACCTCCATGCTGGAGCAGCCGCAGCGCTACGCTTCCCAGGAGCTGCTCGAGGCCCACCGCGACTCGGATCGGCTGTACCTGGATCTCCAGGAGCTGGTGCTGCGGGCGCGGATGGTGCCCATCGGGCGTGCCTTCCAGCCCTTCGCACGGACGCTGCGCGATCTGTGCGAGGCCTCGGGCAAGCTGGTGCGGCTGGAGGTGAGCGGCGAGGACGTGGAGGTGGACACCACCGTCGTGGAGCTCATCCGGGATCCGCTCATGCATCTGGTGCGCAACGCGGTGGACCACGGCATCGAGGCCCCCTCCGTCCGCAAGAAGCGCGGCAAGGAGTACTACGGGACGCTGAAGCTCCGGGCCTTCCGCGACGCCGGCAGCATCGTCGTCGAGGTGGAGGATGATGGCGTGGGGCTGGACCGGGAGCGCATCCACGCTCGGGCGCTGGCCCTTGGGCTGCTGGGGCCGGGCGAGGAGCGGGAGGACTCGGAGCTCTTCCAGTTCATCTTCGCGCCGGGCTTCTCCACCGCCGAGCGCGTCACCGAGCTGTCAGGCCGGGGCATCGGCATGGACGTGGTGAAGCGCAACATCGAGAGCCTGCGCGGCTCCATCTCCATCGACACCCGGGCGGGGGCCGGCACCACCATCCACATGCGCCTGCCGCTGACGCTCTCCATCATCGAGGGCTTCTCGGTAGGAGTAGGGGAGGAGACCTACGTCCTGCCCCTGGAGAGTGTGCTCGAGTGCGTGGAGCTGCCAGACGCGGAGAAGAGCGCGGGGCGCGCCGGAGTGCTCAACCTGCGAGGCCACCCGCTGCCCTTCCTGCGCTTGCGCGATCACTTCGCGGTGGAGGGGCAGCCCCCCGCGCGTGAGAGCGTGGTGGTGGTCAGCCAGGGCCGGGGGCAGGCGGGCCTCGCCGTGGACACGCTGCTCGGCCAGGGCCAGACGGTCGTCAAGCCGCTCGGCAAGTTCTTCCAGCAGGTCTCCGGTGTCTCCGGCTCCGCGATCCTCGGCACCGGCCGGGTCGCCCTCATCCTCGACATCCCCTCCCTTTTCGAGAAGGCCCTTCGAACCCTCCCTCACGCGGCTCCTTGAGCCGCGCTCCTCTGTGGAATGTCCATGTCCTGGTTCCAGAACCTCAAGATCTTCACCAAGCTCCTCAGCGCCTTCCTCATCCTGCTGGCCATCTCCACGGGGATTGGGATCTTCGCGCTCCGGCAGCTGTCCTCGCTGAATGACGCGACCCGGCGGATCGTCGACGACGAGATGCAGGCGGTCGTCCTCTTCAACTCGTTCCTGAACGACGTGAGGTCCTACCGGATCGCCGAGATGCAGCACGTCATCTCCACGGAACCGGAACAGAAGAAGCAGGCCGAGCGCGCCATGGAGGCCTTGATGGCGAAGATGGGGAAGAACGCCGAGAAGTACGATCCCCTCATCACGGACCCAGGGGAGCGTCGCCTCTACGACGAGCTCGTGGCGAACTGGTACGAATTCGCCGCCGACCATGAGCGGATCATGGAGCTGTCCCGGAAGAACGAGAACGAGCAGGCCAAGGCTCTCGTCAACGGCCGGTCCTCAAAGATCTTCGACGGGATGCTCGCCAAGCAGGATGGCCTGATGGAGTTCAATGTCCAGAGCAGCCGCAGAGCGGCGGATGTGGCAGCGAGTACCTATGCGTCGGCTCGGGACCTGATTGTCACGCTGATTGGGGCAGGGGTCCTGCTGGGGTTCATCCTCTGCCTGTCCATCGCCTTGAGCATCTCGCGGCCGCTGGCGGAGGCGGTCACGGTGGCCGATCGCATCGCCGAGGGGGACCTGACGGTGCGCATCGACGCGACGAGGGAAGACGAGACGGGCCAGTTGCTGGCTTCCATGCGCGGCATGGCCCAGCGGCTGGCGCAGGTGATCGGCGAGGTGAGGGTGGGAGCGGTGGCGCTGACGTCCGCGGCGGCGCAGGTGTCGTCCTCCTCGCAGAGCCTCTCTCAGGGCACCGCTGAGCAGGCCAGCAGCGTGGAGGAGACCACGGCCAGCCTGGAGGAGATGAACGCCACCATCGAGCAGAACAGCCAGCACAGCCGGCAGATGGAGCAGATCGCCGTCAAGGGCGCCAAGGAGGCCAGCGAGAGCGGAGAGGCCGTCACCCAGACGGTGGAGGCGATGAGCGCGATTGCCAAGAAGATCAACATCATCGAGGAGATCGCGTACCAGACGAACCTGCTGGCGCTGAACGCGGCGATCGAGGCGGCCCGAGCCGGAGAGCATGGCAAGGGCTTCGCGGTGGTGGCCACGGAGGTGCGCAAGCTGGCCGAGCGTAGCCGCGCGGCAGCCCAGGAGATCAGCGAGCTGGCGGGCAAGAGCGTGAAGGTTGCGGAGCGGTCAGGGGTGCTGCTGGGCGAGCTGGTGCCGTCCATCCAGAAGACGGCGCAGCTGGTGCAGGAGGTGGTGGCGGCCAGCGGGGAGCAGGCGTCGGGCGTGAGGCAGGTGAACCGGGCGATGCTGCAGGTGGATCAGGTGACGCAGCGAAACGCCTCCGCGGCGGAGGAGCTCTCGGCCACGGCCGAGGAGATGTCGGCGCAGGCCGACACCCTGCAGCAGCTCGTGTCGTTCTTCCGCGTGGGAGACGGGGAGGGGAGGACGCCGTTGCCTTCCGTGCCCCGAGGCGCGGGAGGTAAGCCAGGGGCGGGTGGACAGGCAAGTCCCGGCCCCTGGGTCGTCCATGCTCCAGCGCAAGGCCTGAAGGCTGCCAGCCAGGGGCCGCTCCCGGCGGCGCGTGAGGCAAGCACGCCTTCACTGCCCGCCGAGGATCGCGAGTTCAAGCGCTTCTAGGAGACCGCCATGAGCCAGCCCGCGGTTGAGACCATCGTCCAGTACCTGAGCTTCTTCATCGCCGGAGAGGAGTACGCCACCAGCATCCTTCATGTCCGGGAGATCATCGAGCACGACACGGTGACGCGTGTGCCGGGCTCTCCTCCCTGGGTCCGTGGAGTGACGAACCTGCGAGGTAGCGTCCTGCCCGTCATTGATCTGGCCATGAAGTTTGGCCTGCCGCCCAGCACCATCAACCGCCGCAGCTGCATCGTGGTGGTGGAGGTGGCCTACCAGGGGGAGAAGCTGGTGATGGGGATGCTGGCGGATGCCGTGGGCCAGGTGCTGGAGCTCGGCCCTGGAGACGTGGAGCCGCCGCCGGCGTTCGGGACTCCTGTCCATGCCGACTACCTGGCCGGGATGGGGAAGGCCGGCAAGAAGTTCATCCTCCTGTTGGACATCGACCGGGTGTTGAGCAGCCAGGATCTCCGGGCCGCCAGCGGCGTGGCTCCCGAGCGCGCGGTCTCATGAGCCCGGAGGCCGTCTCGAGTCCTCTCTCGTCCGATCCGGATGTCCCCGTGGGCATGCCGGACCTGCCGGACCGTGTCTTCTACGGCTACCGGCGGCTCATCTACCGTGAGGCGGGCATCTACCTGGGGCCGCACAAGAAGGCGCTGCTGGTAGGACGGCTGTCGCGCCGGCTGCGCGAGCTGGGGATGCCCTCCTTCAGCGCCTACCTGCGCCAGGTGGAGGAGGATGTGGTGGAGCGGGCGCGGCTGGTGGAGGCCATCTGCACGCACGAGACGCGCTTCTTCCGCGAGCCGCGGCACTTCGACTTCCTCGAGCGCGACGTGCTGCCCCGGTGGCTCGCGCAGGGGGGCACGGATGGGGGCGGCAAGCACGTGCGCGTCTGGAGTGCGGCGTGCTCGTCGGGGGAGGAGGCCTTCTCGCTGGCCATGGTGCTGCGCTTCCACCTGCCGCCGGAGGAGGGCTGGGTGATCGAGATCCTCGCCACGGATCTGTCCACGCGGATCCTCGAGCGCGCCAGGCAGACGCTCTGGCCGATGGAGCGCTCGGAGGAGATCCCCACGCGCTACCTCAAGGCCTTCATGCTGCGCGGCACCGGGAGCCAGGAAGGCTGGATGAAGGCTGGCCCCGAGCTGCGCCCCCTGGTCCACTTCCAGCGCGTGAACCTCAACGAGGAGAGCTTGCCCGTGGGGGGCCGCTTCGATCTCCTCTTCTGCCGCAACGTCTTCATCTACTTCGACGCGGCTTCCAAGGCTCGGGCCGTGGAGCGGCTCGTCCGCCGCCTCTCGAACCCGGGGTACCTCTTCGTCGGCCATGCCGAGAGCCTGGGCTCCGTGACGCAGCAGCTCCAGCTCGTCCAGCCCACCATCTACACACCCATTTTATCAGGGTAGGCATGTTTTACTTGTCCTACTTGGAATCCGGTCAAATATTGATTGGCCTGTAAAATTCGGCTATGGTCGAATCATCCAGTTCCGGGGATTGGAACCCCGCGAAGACAGGAGCCATGGATGAAGCGCCTTCCGCTGCTGACCCTCTCTCTGGTGGGGATGTTGAGCGTAGGTTGTAGCAAGCCCATCGAAGGAGACGCACCGACACCTACAGAGCAGCGACAGGTGAAGAAGCGCACCCAGGCGCTGGGGGGAGTGACGCTGCAGGAGGTTCCGGTGAGTGCGGCAGTGCTCGCGGCGGCAGAGGGACAAGTCACGGTGCGAGTGTTCCAGATCGGGGCCTCGGAGGAGGCGCTCTCGCTGGGGGCGGTGCTGGCGGCGGCCCATCAGCAGGGGGCGTCGGATCCGGTGAGCCTGCCGTGGGAGCTGGGGCTCGAGCGGGATCACGAGGAGACGCACTTGGCGCTGAAGTACTTGAACGAGCTGGTGCCGACGATTGAGGCGGAGGTGGGCACGGGCGAGGAGTACCACTCGGGCTCGTACCACTGGTTCCGGATGACGACGCCGGAGTTCTGCAACCACGGCGAGTTCCATGGCCTGTACTTCGAGCAGGCGGGCCTGATGGTCGTCATCGAGGACGAGGGCGGCGCCGAGTGCTGAGCCGCCCTCTGGGTGGGGCACTGCCAGATCTGAGTGGCTAAGCAGGCGGAGGAGGTCGCGGGAAGGTCGACTAGAATGGAGGGTAGCAGGCTGCCGGTTGTGCAGGCAGCGGGTTCAGAGGAGCGGCAGGCATGGCGGACGCAAGGAGCAACGAGCAGGCAGCGCCTGAGGAAACCCCTCGTTCTCCGGGCCCGCTCGTGAGCGCACTCCCGAGTGCGCAGCCTCCGCTGGAGCCAAAGGCGCCAGACGTGGGTCCCGTCCAGGAGGTGGCCGGTGGCGTGCCTGCGGTGATCTCCTCGCTTCAGCACGTCTGGGGAGAGATGGGGCCGATTCGCGGCACCCAGGCCCTGCTCAAGCTGAACCAGCAGGACGGCTTCGACTGCCCCGGCTGTGCCTGGCCGGATCCCGACACCCACCGCTCCGTGGCCGAGTTCTGTGAGAACGGCGCCAAGGCGGTGGCGGAGGAGGGGACGAAGGCCCGTGTGACTCCCGAGTTCTTCCGCCAGTACAGCGTGGCGGAGCTGGCGGCGCAGTCGGACCTGTGGCTCGGCAAGCAGGGCCGTCTGACGCACCCCATGGTGTTGCGCGAGGGGGCCACCCACTATGAGCCGATCTCGTGGGACGACGCGCTCGCGCTCGTGGCCGAGGAGCTGAACGCGCTCGGCTCGCCGGACGAGGCGTGCTTCTACACCTCCGGCCGCACGAGCAACGAGGCGGCGTTCCTCTATCAGCTCTTCGTGCGGCAGTTCGGCACCAACAACCTGCCGGACTGTGCCGATCTGTGCCACGAGTCGAGCGGCACCGCGCTCAATGAGGTCATCGGCATCGGCAAGGGCACGGTGACGCTCGAGGACTTCGACAAGGCCGAGGCCATCTTCGTCATCGGCCAGAACCCGGGCACCAACCACCCGCGGATGCTCACCTCCCTGCAGGCCGCTGCGCGCCGTGGGTGCCAGATCGTCAGCATCAACCCGCTGCCGGAGACGGGCCTCAACCGCTTCAAGCACCCGCAGGAGCTGATCCAGCTCATCGGCCGTGGCACTGCCATCAACCGCCTGTGGCTCCCCGTGCGCATCAATGGGGATGTGGCGCTGCTGAAGGGGCTGGGCAAGGCGCTGCTGGACGAGGAGGCGCGGCGCCCCGGGCAGGTGGTGGCCAAGGACTTCATCCGGCAGCGGACGACAGGCTTCGAGGCCTATGTGGCGGCGCTGCGCGCTGTCTCGTGGGACGAGGTGGTGGAGCAGAGCGGCGTGCCGCAGGAGCAGATCCGTGCCGCGGCGGAGATCCTGGCAAGCTCGGACCGGACGATCTTCTGCTGGGCCATGGGGCTCACCCAGCACCAGAACGCGGTGGCGAACATCCAGGAGATCGCGAACCTGACGCTGCTGCGCGGCAGCATCGGCAAGCCGGGCGCGGGGCTTTGCCCGGTGCGGGGCCACAGCAACGTCCAGGGTGATCGGACCATGGGCATCGTGGAGAAGCCCAGCACCGCGTTCCTGGAGGCGCTGAAGCGCGAGTTCTCCTTCGAGCCTCCCCGCAGCCCTGGCCTGGACACGGTGGCCACCATTCATTCCATGCACGAGGGGAAGGTGAAGGTGCTCTTCGCGCTGGGGGGGAACTTCCTCTCGGCCACGCCGGACACCGAGCTCACCGCCGAGGCCCTGCGCCGCACTCGCCTCACCGCGCACGTGTCCACCAAGCTCAACCGGGGGCACTTGGTCCACGGTCGCCGCGCCCTCATCCTGCCGTGCCTGGGGCGCACCGAGCGGGATGTGCGCAAGGCCGGGGTGCAGTTCGTCACGGTGGAGAACTCGATGGGCGTGGTGCACACCTCGCGTGGCGCGCTGGAGCCTGCCTCTGAGCACCTGCGCAGCGAGCCGGACATTGTCGCGGGGCTGGCGCGGGCGGTGCTCGGGAAGCGCAGCCGCGTGGACTGGCAGGGGCTGGTCGAGGACTACGATCGCACCCGCGAGCGAATCTCCCGCGTCGTCCCAGGCTTCCAGGACTTCAACCAGCGGGTGCGCGAGCCGGGGGGCTTCTACCTGCCCAATGGGCCGCGCGAGGGGCGCTTCACCACGCCGGATGGCAAGGCACGCTTCACGGTGCACCCGCTTCCCAGGATCGAGCTGGGCCCCGGCCAGCTCTTGATGATGACGATCCGCAGCCATGACCAGTACAACACCACGCTGTACGGGCTGGACGATCGGTACCGCGGCATCCACAACGGGCGGCGGGTGGTGATGATGAACCCGGAGGACGTGCGTGAGCTGGGGCTCTCCGAGGGACAGGTGGTGGACCTGACGAGCCACTTCCGCGGAGAGAAGCGAGTGGCGCGCCGCTTCGTGGTGGTGCCCTACCGGATCCCCCGCCGGTGCGCGGCGACGTACTTCCCCGAGACCAACGTGCTGGTGCCCCTCGATAGCTACGCGGAGAAGAGCCGCACGCCCACCTCCAAGTCGGTGGTCATCAGCGTGGCGCCCTCCCCCCCGTCCAACCCTCCCGCCTGAGAAGCGGGAGGGGGAGGGCGCCGCCCGTCCGGACGGTGCCCTGGGCTTGGCTCACGAGTGGACGTGGCCCGTGTCACCCCCGAGGATGGTGCCGGACGTCTGCGCCTCACCCCGGTTCATCCGGATCTGGTTGTGCACGTCCTGGACGCCCAGGATGGCCTCCGCTACGTCCTCGATACCCCACTTGTCAGCCCGGCTGTGCACCGTCCCCGTCAACGTCACCTCACCTCGGGACACGGTGATCTCGACGTCGCTGGCATCGTAAGGACTGGTCATCAGCCGCTCGCAGATGTCCTCGCGGATGCGCTCGTCCGAGCGCGTGTAGCCCTTGGGGGCCTTGCCCGGGCCTTGCGCTCTCGCCGTCCACTCCATGTGACCGCCACGGAGGTTCTCCCTCCTGCTCGGGCTCTCGAAGCTCATCCACTCGTCGCCCCACGGCTCCCGGCCGAACGACACGGGCCGGGCCTCGGAGCTCTCTTCTGAAAGACGGCCGTCGTACTCCTCGTCCTCATCTCTGTCGTAGCGTTCGGTCGCCCCCAGCTTGCGATCGTAGCTGCCAGGCGTGTAGCCCTGCTCGTAGCTCCCCAGTCCGCCGTAGCCACCCTGGTTGTAGCCGCGCTCGACCCCTCCCATGCCGTAGCCACCGCCCGGGCGCACCCCAAACTCCGGCTCCCTGCCGCGCCTCCGCGGCCTGTCGGGCTTGCCCACTTCTCCTTCATCCAGTCTCCGCCCACGGTCGCCGCGCTCCGCTCCCTGCCAGCGTCCGGGCTCGTCCTCATCGCCATATCGATTCGTCATGTTTGAGCTCTCCTCGTGGATCTGAAACGGCACCCCAGAGGTGTCAGCGCAGCGCCTCGAGACGGCCGAGGCGCCGCTGCTGCCCCCTCCCGTGTCACGAGTGCAGCGGCGTGTCCCCAGGCTGCTGCCCCGGTGTCGGCTCGGCGTCCTTCGCCCGCTGCTCGACCT
>Ga0190275_10002860_pt1 | contig 12273 bp, 11 predicted proteins | sample Popmic550T_FD_133745 | JGI IMG/M metagenome (GOLD analysis project Ga0190275, IMG submission 133745) | Populus adjacent soil microbial communities from riparian zone of Yellowstone River, Montana, USA - 550 T | ecosystem: Environmental > Terrestrial > Soil > Riparian zone > Trees stand | place... | reverse complement strand
TGATTGACCTGCAGCACCAAGCCAGTCGACACGAACTGTTTGAAGCCTGGAGCCGAGGCGCTGAGTTGATACGTTCCGGGGCGTAGACCCGGCACTGTGAAGCGGCCATTTTCGTCCGTTGTTATCGCAACCTCGATATTTGTTGCTTCATTGAGTACCTTTATTGCTGCGCTGGCGATCACGGCGCCGACGGGATCGGAAACCACTCCTGTGAGAGTGGCGGTTTCAAACTGCGCTCGGAGGGAAAACGACACAAAGCACAGTAGGACAAGGGACGAAGTAAGCTTCAACATACCTGCTCCTTTGCGATCCAAAAGATTCTGTAACGATAGCGAATTAAGTTTTCAGGAAGATGACAGACACGCATACAGCACCTGGCAAGTCCCGCCGGGTGAACTGAAACTACCACAAATCCGCCTAACGAAAAAGGGCCCGCAGGATGATTCCCACCTTCTCGACGCCGGACAATCTGATCCGCCGTGACACTACGTCGTAGCCAGATTGCACGATTCGATCGAGCAAGGTACTGTAGATCTCGATCAACGCCCAAAGCGAACGACGGCTGCGCGGATGCACAAGGTCGAGCAGTGGACGGGATTCATCGTAATAACGGCGCGCACGACCGGCTTGAATGGAAAGAAGCTTGGTGAGTTCGGGATAGCGATCGCGATCTTCCTTCGGGATATAGATGCGACCTTTCTCCTGGTCCTCTTTGACGTCTCGAATGATGTTCGTCAGTTGGAAGGCGACGCCGCATTTTTCCGCCAGAAGCAGGGCGTGCTGCGATTCGTATTCGAAGATATGAATGATCGTCAAGCCGACGACGGACGCAACCTGATAGCAGTACTTGTAGAGTTCCTCGAAAGTCTGAATGTCACGCGGCTGCAGATCAGAGCTGACACCATCGATCATCTCGTGGAAATAATGATGGGGAATGTTGTAGCGGCGGACGGCATCGTGGAAAGCCGGCCAGCATGGATTGGACCCGTACTGACCGTTTAGCGCTGCATCCAACTCACTGCGCCATTGCCGCATGGTAGCGGCGGAGGCCGTGTTAGGTCCATCGCTCAAATCGTCGCAATAGCGCATGAACGTGTAGACGGCGCACATTGCATCACGCTGAGGCTTCGACAGCAGGAGAAATGAGTAGTAGAAGTTTTTCGCTTGACTTCGGGCGACGCGGCGGCAGTGCTTGTAGGAATGCTCGACCGGTGTCATGCGGCTTTGCCAAATGCCACGCGAGCGAGTGTGCCCAGAAGCAGTCCCACTCTCTCCAATTTGCCGATAGACGGACGAGCCCGCAAAACGCGATACTCCTGGCGCTCGATCTTGTCGAGCACCAACAGTCCGCCCCGACTGAACAACTCGAGATCGACGGCCAGACGGCGATCTACCATGCCGGGCAGGGGCAAGCCCTCGAGGAAGAGATTACGAGCACGATCCACGACATCGCGCATGGTCGCCTGGAACCGCGCATCCTCGATTCCTTCGAACAGATCGGTGTCGGTATATCCGTGCGATGCCATGACCGATTGCGGAATGTATACTCTATCCTTTTTCAAGTCGACGGAGACATCCTGCCAGAAGTTCGCTAGCTGCAGAGCAGTGCAGGTCGCGTCAGACAGCCGCTGCCGCTCGATGTCGCGATAGCCGCAGAGGTAAAGCACGAGACGGCCCACAGGATTCGCCGAATACCGGCAATACCCAAGAACATCCGCCCAGTCGGGATAGCGAGAGACTTTCTGATCGTGAACGAACGCGTGAATCAGATCGGAGAACGGCTCTATTGGGAGGTCGTGCTTTCGCACTGTCGAGAGGAGAGCGACATACACAGGATGTTGCGCCTCCCCGGCATACATCCCGTCGAGTTCACGGCGCCACCAATCGAGAAGGCGCAAACTCTCGGCCTTATCTCCGATTTCGTCCCCTAGATCATCAGCCCAACGGCAGAACGAGTAGACGTTGTAGAAATCCTGATGCAACTTCCTGGGAAGAAGAAAGCTGACAACATGAAAGTTCTCGTAATGAGAAGTTGCGAGCCAGCGAGTGTATGCGAGAGATTCCTCAGGGGTCCAGACGCGAGTCAGCGCTTCCTGATCTTTGACGAAGAGTTCCGGAGAAAGGTAGGCCACACGCTAGATTCCTGTCCCGGGAAAATCTTGCAGGCCGCAGCTGAACACAGATGAACGCAGATCGAACGAATTGTTTTGGCCGTATCGGCGTTCATCTGTGTTCATCTGCGGCCTATGCCCTGATCAGGGAATGATGGCCGTCTTCATGTGGCCGTTGTGGCTCATGAGATGGCGCATCACTTCAAGCAGATTCGTCAGCGGCTCTTCGCGATTAACGAAGTCGCGAGCGGTGATATCCCCGCGTGTGACCGCTTCCAGTCCTTTGCGAATATGCATCGGCGTGTGGTGGAAGCTGGCTTTGCAGGTGATCTCAGAGTAGTGCAGCAATGACGTGTCGAGCGCCACGTGGCTGTCGTTCGGACAGCCTCCGAAGAAGTTGACCGTGCCACCCCGACGAAGCATGCTCACAGCCATTTGCCAAGTCGAGGGTTTACCGACAGCTTCGATCGCGATGTCTACGCCGCGGCCCTTCGTCAGATCTTTGACGGACTGTACGACGTTCTTTTCCGTGCTCGTGTTCAAGAGCTCTTCGGCGCCCATACGCGCCGCGCGGTCAAGCTGAGTGGGACGTCGGCCGAGAGCGATGACCCGCGCTCCGTAAATCTTCGCGAGGCGCACAAACATTAAGCCGATCGGTCCGAGCCCGATTACAGCGACATGGTCGCCCGGCCGAACATGCGTCTCTTCGAGACCGCGCATCACACAAGCAAGCGGTTCGATCAGAGCCGCATCCTGATAGCTGACATTCGCCGGTATCTCGTACATGTTGCGTTTAACGATGCGCGCCGGAATACGAATGTACTCGGCATAGGCGCCGTTGTTGAACAGCAGATCCTCGCAAAGGTTCTCGAGCCCGCGTTTGCAGTAATAGCAATCGAGGCAAGGCGCCGAATTCGCCGCAACAACGCGTTGACCAACGCGAAATCCCTTTACATCCTCACCGACCGCGACAACGTCTCCGGCAAGCTCGTGACCGAACAACGCCGGCGGCACAATCATCCGGGCATGGTATCCCCGACGAAATACTTTTACATCGGTACCGCAGGTTAACGCCGCCCGGACGCGGACTAGAACGTCTCCCCGACCGATCTTCGGGACCGCGACGGGCTCTACTTCCAGGTGCTCCTTTCCGTAGAGGACGGCGGCCATCATCTCAGTTTTCACGAAGTCCACCTCTGTGGCTGAACAATTATCTTCAATGATCTCTCATCGGGATTTCTTGCCAGTTGGAACCCGGACGCAATCTGGTCCAGAGGCAGACGATGCGAGATCAGATCCTCTAACGGCATTTCCGGTCCGAAAACCAGGCGGGCCGATTCTTTTTGCAGATCCACGGAGGCGCTATACGAACCGAACAGCATGCGCTCACTAACACAGATGTCGGCCCCCGAAACCTCGACTCTTTCTTTGTCGGAAGTCTGCGAAAACAAAAGGATCTTCGCTCCGGGACGGGAGCAGCGAACAGCCTGCTCTACCAGTCCAGGGGCGGACACAGCAACGATGACGAGGTCAGCGCCTCTGCCATCGGAAAGCTTCTTTACGCTCGCGCTCAGATCTTGCGACCGGGCGTCCAGCGAGATGTCAGCGCCGAAACTGCGCGACAAAGCGAGCCGGGTGTCGATGGTATCGGTCGCGATCACACGCGCGCCGGCGCGCTTGGCGAGAAGTGTGAACATCAAGCCAATGGGTCCTTGCCCCAGAATTGCAACTACGTCTCCGGGCTGCGGATCGGCGGTGTTAATGGCTTTGTGGCAGGTATTAAACGGCTCGACGAGTGAGGCCCTTTCGAAACTGACAGTGTCCGGAATTCTCTCGACACCGCGTTGAACGATCCAGTCCATCACGCGGATGTACTGCCCGAAGCCGCCACCGGCCGGTTCGTAGCCGGCTGTTATGCCGACTTTCTTATAGACAGGACACTGTGCGTAGAGTCTGCGATAGCAATAGAAGCAATCGAGGCACGGGATGTGATGAAAGGCAACCACACGATCGCCAGGCTCATACGCTGTGACACCTTGGCCGGCGGCGACCACTGTTCCCGCCGTTTCGTGACCGAAGATTCTGGGGCCGGCGAGTAGGTCATACTCGATCTTCTTCAGATCTGTGTGACAGATGCCGCACGCTTCGACTCGGACGAGGATCTCTCCCGGCTCGATGCGCGGCGTATCGACTTCTTCGATGCGTACGGTCTGTTTGCCGACATACACCGCGGCCTTCATAGTCGCCGGTATATTTGCCGCCGGGACAGCGTGGTCGGATTTGGTTGCCACCTCAGAAACTGCAGTTTCCAATAAACTCCCCCAATGCCTTCGATGCCAGTTCGCTATTCCGGCGCAATCGAAGTAGCTCCGGCACACCGCTCAGCGGCTTGCACGCCGCCTGAGCCAAAATTCGACCTACGCGAAACCGTCCTGCCTTGTCTCGAGTTGCATTCAAATCCAACTCAAATCCCTCGAAAGCGGTGTCGGAAACCGCTCTTACGCAATAAAACGGCACATCCCTTCGGCGCGCCCTGTCGAGCACTGCGGCGGCTTCCATCTCCACCGCGATGGCGCCGGTCTCGCGTAGTTGTGCCTTTTCTTCCACCGTTTGCGCTACCCGGTCGATGGACGCAAGGGGGCCCACTACACTCTTGCGCGTAGTTTTCGGGACATCAATTGTCACACCGTTTACGGACGACCCCAAGACGATATCGCCGATTCCCAGTTCGGGAACGAGCGCTCCACACAAACCGACATTCAGAATCGCATCCACTTGCTGTGTGATGCGGTCCACAGCTTCACCCGCTAAAGTCGGACCCGGTCCGTTTGCGACCAGGATCCACTGCTGGCCATTCTTCGCAGGCTTGGCAGGGATGTACTTCAATTCGAAGTTCTCGGCCGCCACAACAAGGATTGTCCGCGCCTTAGACGTAAGCGTTGGCACGAAACCACTCCACTGCTCGCTGCAACGCCACAGGCGCAGGGCCGGGAGCATACCCCAGTTCACTGGCCGCCTTATCATGCCTGACCCACATCTTCTTGCGGGCCATTCTTACCCCGTCAAGCGGAGCCCTTGGCTCAACGCCCGATATCCGAGCCCAAGCCGTGCTTACTACACCAGCCGCATACGCGACCCCATACGGTATACGGACTTTAGGAGCCTTCTGTCCGCTGATCCCTTCCAGTTTCTCAAAGATCTTGCAGAGGGTCAGATTTTCCCCGCCAAGAATGTACCGCTCGCCAATCCTCCCGCGTTCGCACGCGAGCAGATGGCCTGCAGCAACATCCCTTACATCCACCACATTCAATCCGGTATCCACATAGGCCGGCATCTTTCCGCGAACAAAATCGACGACGATCTTGCCTGTCGGAGTCGGCTTCCAGTCATGGTCCCCCACTGGAGCTGTGGGATTCACGATCACCACCGGAAATTTCTCACGAGCGAACTCAAGCGCAACTTGCTCGGCCAGATACTTTGACCGTTTATAGACGCCTTGCATGTCTTGCTCAGTCACCGAATTTTCTTCATCCCCGATACCATCTTTCGGGATTCCAATGCAGCCCACGGTGCTCGTGTAAATGAGACGATCGACACGAGCCTTTCTTGCGGCGGTCAGCATGTTTCGCGTGCCGTCCACATTCGAGCGGTAAAGTTCGGTCGAATCCTTCACCCACAGCCGGTAATCCGCAGCCACGTGATATACAACTCCGCAACCGGTGACGGCCTTCTCGATGGAAAGGGGATCGGTCAGATCTCCTGTTACTATTTCGGCATCCGATTCGCGTACCCGTTTCGGATCCCGCACTAAAACGCGCACTTTTTCGCCACGTTCTACTAACAATCTTGCGACGTGCCAGCCGACGAACCCCGTCGCGCCAGTCACTAAAACCGGTTTCACTTACGCCGAGCGGGCCAACCCGCCGCGGGCTCCATTCCCTGGCTGGGTCTTTACTTTCAAAAATCCTGAGAGAGCAAGAAGTGGGAAACTGTTGCGATACAGGTGATAGGAGAGGTAGAAAACCTTCGGGAAGCCTGTGCCCGTTGACAGCGTTTCCTCCCACGTGCCGTCGGCGCGCTGGTTCTCGATCAGCCATTCGACGCCTTTTTGGAGGCTGATACTTGTTTGATCGCCGCTTGCCAAAAGTCCGAGTACACCCCATGCAGTTTGCGATGCGGTGCTCGCGGCAGGCATCAGGCAGTGATTGTTATAGGATTCGCAACTCTCACCCCAACCGCCGTCAGGATTCTGAATGGACCGGAGCCATTCCCCGGCCCGCAGCACATACGCCTCCCGATCGCTGACGCCCGCGGCCTTCAATCCTCGCAATGCTAGGAAGGTGCCGTAGACGTAGTTGACACCCCAGCGGCCGTGCCACGACCCATCCTGCTCCTGCGTGCGTATCAAATAATCGACGGCGCGGCGAACGGCTGGGTGCTCAGGGGATACGCCGTACTTGCAGAGCGCCTCAAGCACGCGGCCGGTGATATCCGGACACGATGGATCGAGCATCGCATTGTGATCCGCAAACGGGACATAGCTCAAGGGCTTCCAATCATTATCGACGTCAAAGGCGGCCCAACCTCCATCCTTCGATTGCATCGCGATCAGCCAGTTTACGGCGCGTTTGACGCAGGCTTCCTGCGCGGCGGGATTCTTCGCGCGGCCGTGCAGGAGACTCAATAACACCATTGCCGTGTCGTCGATGTCGGGATAGAACTCGTTGGCGAACTCGAAGTACCAACCGGAGGGCTCGACATTCGGACGTTTGACCGACCAATCGCCCTTGCGGCGAACTTCTTTGGTGAGGAGCCAGTCTGCCATGCGCTGCAGAGCTTCGGGAGGGGCGCAACCGGACTCGCCCAGCGAATAACCGGCAATCGCGGTGTCCCAGACCGGCGAGAAGCATGGCTGGAAGAAGATCTCGTCGTCGCTCTCTACCATCAGAGCATCAAATTGACGCTGCGCCTCGACACGATCCGGATGATCCGGCGCGTAGCCAAGCACATCTAGCGCCATGATGGCGTATTGCATCGACGGATAAATCGCGCCCAGACCGTCCGAATATTTCGTGCGTTCCAGCATCCACTGCTCGGCGCGTAGGATGGCTTTCTTGCGAATGCCTGCAGTCCCGTACTTTTCCCAGAATTTTGCGACAGCATCGAGCGAGAGGAAGACGTTCCGCCACGTCATGAACTCGCGATCTTTGAGCCAACTCCAACGCGTCCCACCACCAACGAAAAGCTCTTTGATGTCGAATCCGGCGGGAACGGGTCGCATCGGATTCATCGCATGGATGATCGAAAGCGGTATGACGATTGCTCGTGTCCACGACGACATCTGGTAAATGAAGTTGTGGGGCAGTAACATCATCTCCGGGGGAACCGACGGACAGAATTCGCGGGGGTAGAGGCCGAACAAACTCAGGTTGATCTTGACGTAGCTGTTCGCAGCCTGGATGCCTCCCAGAGCCAGAATGCAGTCCCGCGCCTTCACCATGCGCGGATCCTCGGGATCGACTCCGGCTAACTTGAGCGCGAAATATGCCTTGACAGTTGCGCTGACTTCCGCCGGGCCTTGCGCGTAGATATTGAAGCCGCCGTCTTCGAGTTGCCGCCGCAGAATGCCGCGTACGGCTTTGTCGATCAGATTGCGTTTCTTTGGCTTCCAGACGCCGTTTTGTGGTGGATCGAGCCAAAGCTGCAGCAGAATATAGTCTGACTCGAGGGTCGTGTCTGCTGTCAGATAAGCCCACCAGTACCCTTGTTCGGTTTGTTGCGACAACAAGGCGTCCGACACTCTCCGGGTTGCCTGGAAGGCGCCAGCCACCAAGGCGTCAGCCGTTTGAAGCTGTGGTCTCATATGTTGGCGATGGGGTTAGCGATAGGTGTGGCGATTGTATGAAGCTTTGCGGGGTGAGAAAGTTCCACCGGAAGCGAGAATCTTACGTCCTCGTCTTTGAGAGTTACCTCTTCCATACTCTCGAATCCGTGATCTTCACGGAGGAAGTTGATCAAGTCCTCGACCAGATACTCAGGAGCCGAAGCTCCGGCCGTGACTGCAACTGTATTTGCATTTAACAGCCATTCCGGGTTGATCTGGTTGCGGTCATCCACCAGATACGAGGGGACACCGGCTTTTTCGGAAACTTCAACCAGCCGTCGTGAGTTTGAGCTGTTTCTCGATCCAACCACCAGCAGAAGATCGGATTCCGGGGCAATGGCTTTTACACCTAGTTGCCGGTTTTCGGTCGCGTAACAAATATCCTGCGCAGGCGGGGATTTTATTCCTGGAAATTTCTTGCGCAGCGCTTCAACAATTTCTTTAGTTTCATCGAGACTCAGCGTCGTTTGGGTCAGGAAGCAGGTCTTCTCCGGGTCGTCGACTTGTAACCGCTCCACATCCTGGACAGTCTCTACAAGCACAGAAGATGCAGGAGCTTCGCCAAGGGTTCCGATCACCTCATCGTGATCTCTGTGGCCAATCAGGATAATTGTGTATCCCTGCTTGGCAAACTTGATGGCTTCGAGGTGGACCTTCGTTACGAGCGGGCACGTGGCGTCAATGACATCGAGTTGACGCTGCTTAGCTTCCTGACGAACCACCGGTGCCACACCGTGGGCGCTGAAGATGACTCGCGCGCCTGTGGGCGCTTCGCTCAATTCATCGACGAATATCGCGCCGGCGGCCCGCAATTCGTCTACTACGTGTCGGTTATGGACGATTTCTTTGCGCACATAGATCGGAGCGCCATATAAATCGAGCGCGATCTTGACTACATCAATGGCTCGCACAACGCCCGCGCAAAACCCTCGCGGGCTGACGAGGATGATCTTCTTGTCCTTCGCCATGGAAACCGTAATTATAGCACCCGGCACGGCTTATTTCCTTAGTAGTCACTAAACTACTACGGCTTCAGCTGTACAGATTATTAGCCACAATGTAGGAATAAACGCCGCAAGGCAGGGCTTCCGGCTGCTCGCCCCGAGCGAGTGCGTCGCGTATCTCGGAAGACGAGACCGGCATCAGCACATCGGTTAGCGCCCGGACTTTGGCCCCGCTCGGAATGTCATAATCTGATGACGGCCGAGTGACGACGGCGAAAGTTACACTGGCAACTACATCTTCCCACCGGTGCCAGGTAGTGATCTCCGCGAACGCATCCGCGCCAATGATGAAGTACAATTCGACGCTGAGTTCGAAGATTTCGCGCACCTTCTCGATCGTTCGGATGGAGTAACTGCGCTCTTCGTCGGCCTCGAGGAGCGAAGGCTCCAACCGCTCGAAGGGCTGACACGCAAGCTCCACCATTTGGTAACGGTGGGTAAAGGGCGCTGCGGCCGCGCTTTTGTGGGGCGGGTTTGCAGCCGGAATCACCAGAACCAAGTCGAGCGCCAGAGTATCTCGGGCCGCGAGAGCGACAGCGATGTGCGCGTTATGAATTGGATCGAAGGTCCCGCCGAAGATGCCGATCTTCAACGATCGCCAGCCTTCAATTCGATAAACTTAGCCACTGCTACTGAGGATAATCCGGGCTCGGGACCGGCCGGGGGCAATGCCCATTTGCTCATCAGCGGGGCAGCTTCAGGCTTGCGTTCGGCGCTAGTCAGCGCCCAGGCCAGCGCCATGCGCGCCTCGTTACCCGCGATGACGGAGGAGTTCTGATAAATCCTCGTCCAGAAGTTAATCGCTTCCGGATAACGACGTTCCAGCAATAGGCGCCACCCCTCCAGGTCGGGGCGAGCGCCAAGGAGCGCCGGGTTCCCTTTGGCCTCTGCCATATCCCACAGCAAGAGTTGCGACTTGGCCGGCGCCGAATCAAGTTGCCCGGCATTACGGCGAGCCTCTTCTTTTCGGCCTGTTGTATAGAGCCAAATGGCGTCGCGCAAGGGAACGAGCGCGTCTTTGTGTTGCGCGCGAAACTCACTGTATCGCTTATAGTGCTCATCGGCTTTGACGCGATCTCCCGCAAGGAACCGGCTGAGCGCAGCCCTGTATAGGCTCCCTCCGCCGATGAGGGTGTTATTCAACTCAAAGGATTCCAGAAAGTACTTCTCGGCTTCGCCGAAACGGCCCTCATAGTAGTGAATTTCTGCGAGCGAGTCGAGTGCATTGGCATCCTTTGGTTGCAGCTTGCGGTACTCGGCAATACTTTGTTTACCGGCTTCGATGTCTCCGGAAAAAGTCTGCACGTAGGCGAGTGTATTCCAGAGCGAGGCGTCTTGCGGGTCGATTTCCAGGGCCTTTTTGAGCGCACCGACCGCGTCTGCGTGATCTTTGCTGGTTTGAGCGGCGTCGGACGCGGTCCGCCATAGCTGAATGTCGTATGAGGAAATCCGGGCCAGCTTCATCAAGGCGGCGGTCCGGGCTTTCGCCGTGGGGGCGGTGATAGTCTCCAACCGCGCGGAATCCAGGTCGCTGAGACGGGCCGCCTTTGCGGCGGCTAAGGCGTCCGGAATTTCTTCTTTCTTGCCGGTTCGCAAAAGTACCTCGATCCGTGAAACGTGCGCGGGTCCAAAACCTGGATCGGCAGCGATAGCGGCGTCGATGTTGCCTGAGTAATAAAGGCGGACCGCTTCTGGATTGTTCGTGCTGTAGGCCTTCGGCTGGTTGGTTATCTGGCGCGAGAGCGCGGTAGCGGCTTCAATCGCGTTGGCCCCACGCGCCTCGAAGGTCCGGACAGTCACCTGCTCGGGTTCGTTTCGTAATGTGGCAGTGACGCGGAAATCTCCCGACGTTCCAGTTACATAACCCTCCATAACCTGGGCAGCTCGGGTGAGGTGGGCATCACGAACGTGAGAGGCAAACAGCGCGGAAGTCTGCACCGCGACGATGCCGGAGAGCGCCGTGCCGACCCAGGCGACGTCTGGCGCGGAACCTACGTATTGAAACGGAACCAGGACTAGTTTGGGATCTAGGGGCCCGGATTTCTTCGCGCAGGACGGCGTCCAAAAGCTTGCAACGATGACTAATCCAAGTCCAACAGAGCGCTGCCTACAGGACACGCGGCTCCGAGGCCATAAGTTGCTGAAATTCCGGGAGTTCCTTCATCTTGGCGAACTCGGGTTCGTTTTGAAATTTATCCCGTTCCTTAAAGCCCTCTTCGAGCGCCTTGCGAATATACGTCAACGCGCGTTCGACGGCTCCGGCCTTGGCGTAAGTCTTGGCGAGATAAAAGTGGAACTTGGCGCGTTCTTCGACGCTGCGTTCTTGCAGGAGTACGCCGTGCGACCCCCGATGCTCAAACACCTCTGGGTCGATCGACAACGCTATGTCATAGGCTTCCAGCGCTTGCTTGTATTTCTTCCGTGCAAACTGCGCCGTGCCGAGGTTGCTGTAAATTGAGGCCGAACTCGGCTTGATCTTGAGTGCTTTGTTGTACTGGCTCACGGCTTTTCGATAGTTCTTCTTGGCATAGAATATCGTGCCGAGATTGTTGATGGCCTCGCTATATTTGGGATCGAGCTTGATGGCGCGCTGATAGTACTTTCGCGCCGTGTCGAGTTCGGTCATTTGGTGGTACGCGATGCCCATCTTGTTGGCGATGATTGCGGTATCCTGTCCGGTCGAAGCGTACATATCGACGGCTTCGCGGAACATTTTGCGCGCCATCATAATGTCGCCCCGCATCTCGGGAGTTAACGTGGGATTGGGTTTCTGAACTGGTGAAGGGTTATTGTCTTGCCGGAAGGCGAGCGGCGTCCCCGGAGTCTGGCCCCAGGCCGTTGTCGCCACGAAGATCATTACCAATGACTTGGAAACCATGCGGCCTCCTACCTAACTGAACTTGCTGGAGCCCCCGGTTCGTTGGACCGGGAGGCCCGGTCACTACTTAAATATATCCTTGATCTTGCCAAAGAAACCCTTTTTTTCTTTCGTCTTTTCTGAGGGGGCCGGCGGCTCGCCTGATTGTGGGGTGTCCATCGGTACGCTGGGGGGAGGCGCCTGCGCCCGATACGGTCTTCCCTGGTCGCTAACGGCAGTTTGGGGCGTGGCCGGGACTGCAGCCGCGGTGGCCGCAGACGGGGCCGGCGTGGTTTCCCAGCCCGCCACCTGCGTTCCGCCGCCCCCGTGGAGACGGCACATTTCCACCGGTTGTGTCCCCGAAACGAAGTATTCGGGCCGGATGCCCGGACATGATCCCGTCGCCAATTGACCGGA
>Ga0190275_10002859_pt1 | contig 12275 bp, 12 predicted proteins | sample Popmic550T_FD_133745 | JGI IMG/M metagenome (GOLD analysis project Ga0190275, IMG submission 133745) | Populus adjacent soil microbial communities from riparian zone of Yellowstone River, Montana, USA - 550 T | ecosystem: Environmental > Terrestrial > Soil > Riparian zone > Trees stand | place... | reverse complement strand
CGGGGCCTACGACCCCGAGGGCATCGTTCAGCTCGCCACCCGCGCCATAAAGGACGCCGCGCCCGACCTGCTCGTCATAACCGACGTATGCCTGTGCGAGTACATGAGCCATGGTCATTGCGGCGTCGTCGAGAAGGATACAGGCGAGGTTCTAAACGATGTGAGCCTGGAACTGCTCGCCCGCACGGCAGCGTCGCAGGCCGAGGCCGGAGCCGACGTCGTCGCCCCGTCCGACATGATGGACGGACGCGTGGCGGCCATCCGGTCCGAGCTAGACAACGAAGGCTTCGAGAACACCCCCATAATGGCCTACGCAGCCAAGTACGCCTCAGCCTTCTACGGCCCGTTCCGCGACGCCGCCGACAGCGCCCCACAGTTCGGCGACCGGCGCAGCTACCAGATGGACCCGGCAAACGCCCGCGAAGCGCTCGTGGAGACCGGCCTCGACATCGAGGAAGGTGCCGACATCGTCATGGTCAAGCCGGCATTGCCGTACCTCGACGTATTGCGCCGCGTTCGGGAGACTACCGATTTGCCTCTCGCGGCGTACAACGTCAGCGGCGAATACGCGATGGTCAAGGCCGCAGCCCAGAACGGTTGGCTCGACGAGGAGCGGGCGGTCATCGAAGCGCTCACCGGCATCAAACGCGCCGGGGCCGACATCATCATCACCTACCACGCCCCCGACGCGGTCAGGTGGTTGTCGGGTTGATGGGCCGAAGTGGTGACCAGCGCGGGTTGCGGGAGAGCTCAGTCCTTCCGCAACCCACTGTCGTTGCCAACGGACCCTTTTTGGGACTGTTTCGAAGAGGCATTCTCGGACGTTTCAAGCCAGTTACGCATCTAGTCAGTCGCTAGTAGCGGCCAAGTAACAGTAAAGATACGCCATGTGGGGTTTCGCCGCCCTCGCTTCGCAAGTAAGCTGCCCTCGTCACGGGATAAGGCGGGGTGCGTGACACCTGCCTCTAGTGGAAGGGAGACCAGAGGATGCGACGGGTAGTTCTTGTGTTGGCACTGGTGGCTGCGACGCTGGTCGCGGCGAGCGGGATGGCGCTGGCGGTAAACAAGTTAGGCACCAACGGCTCCGACACTCTGAAGGGCACCAACGGAGCAGACAACCTCCTGGGCAAAGGAGGCAACGACGTCCTCTTCGGCTTCGGCGGCATGGACAACCTGCTCGGTGCAGAAGGCAAAGACTGGATCCTGGGCGGCAATGAGCAGCGTCCCCTGGGAGGCGACAAGAACCTGGTTGGAGGTGCCGGAAACGATGCGGTTCTGGGTGGCGATGGCTCCGACAACCCGATAGGTGGTCCGGGTAACGACTACATCGACGGCGGCTTCGGTTCCGACAAAATATCAGGCAAGGACGGCACCGACTACCTGCTCGACGGGGAGTTCGGGGGTGGAGCTACGGACATCCTGACCGGCGGCGACGGCAACGATGTGCTGGATCCCTTCAACCAGCCTGCGAAAAAGGACATAGTGACGTGCGGTAGCGGTTTCGACCGGGTGATCGCGGACACCGAAGACCTGGTCGCGCCCGCCTGCGAGAAGGTGGCCGTGGGCCTTGCCGCGGCACAGAAACTCAACCAACAGCTCGAAGAAGCAGGGTTCTTCGACAGAACATTCGGAGGTTTGGCGCCTTCCCCAATCGGATAGCAGCCGGCAGTTCAGCAAAAGAGCGCCCTACGGCCCACCGTCACACGGCGCAGCCTCTTCCCATCCACCCGATCTGGACGGGCTTGCCTTCCTCTGAGATGACGGGGACCGTCCTGTTGCCGCCGGTGAGCACGAGCATGCGCTGTAGGGCTTGCTGATCCTTCTCCACGTCGTACTCGACGAAGTCCATCCCTCGCCAGTCCAGGTCTTCGCGGGCGGCCTCGCTGTAGGGACAGCCGGCCGTGGTGTATAGCTCTATCGGCGTCACTGATCCTCCTTGCGCTGCGTACGCGCCCGATTGTACTCCGACGGCGTTCTGCGTTGTTGCCCCGCGTGTTATGGGCTAGGATGGAGGAGGGATCGGGAACGCAGCCTGTTTGCGCCGCGAGGGGTGGGTGATTGCACGAACTCTCCATAGCAGAGTCTGTCGTCAGGATCGCCGGCCGCCAGGCTGATGGGCGGCGGGTTACCAGGGTGCAGATGAAGGTGGGCCATCTGCGCCAGGTCGTGCCCTCTTCGCTGGCTTTCGGTTTCGAGCTTCTGGCTGAAGGTACGCCCGTCGAGGGCGCCGAGCTGGAGATAGAACAGGTCCCCGCGGAAGGAAGGTGTCGCGGATGCGGGTTGGAGGGCCGGCTCGGCGGCTTTCCCCTGTTGTGCCCGGGGTGCGGAGGCTTCGACCTGGAGATCCTCAAGGGCGAAGAGCTGATCGTCGAATCACTCGAATTGGAGGAGGCGTAGGATGCACAACACGGCGGTAAAGAAGGTGGTCCGCGAGAACGTCCTGGATGCCAACGACACGCTTGCCGCATCCAATCGGGAGGCCTTCGACCGGGCCGGGACGTATACCATCAACATGATGAGCTCTCCAGGGGCGGGGAAGACGGCGTTATTGGAACGCACGCTGGAGCGATTGCGTGGCAGACTCCATCTCGGCGTCCTCGAAGGCGACGTGCAGACCACACTCGACGCCGACAGGCTCGCCCGTTTCCGCATACCCCTCGTGCAGGTCAATACCGACCCCGGTTTCGGCGGCGAGTGCCATCTCGACGCCAACATGGTGCGTTCCGGCCTCGTTGAGCTTCCGCTCGACGACATTGACATACTCGTTATCGAGAACGTGGGGAACCTGGTTTGCCCCGCGGAGTTCAGGGTAGGGGAGGATGTGAGGGTCATGGTCTACTCCGTCACCGAAGGTGAGGAGAAGCCGCTCAAGTACCCCCTCATGTTCCGCTCGGCCGACCTGGTGCTCGTAAACAAGGTGGATCTGCTGGAGCACCTGGACTTCGATCTGGAGCAGTTCCTCGACAACCTCGATACGGTCAACCCTGGTGTACGGCGGGTGCTCACCAGCGCGCGTACGGGCCAGGGTGTAGATGAGTGGTGCGAATGGCTCGGACAGCGCATCGAAGATAGATGAGGGGGTAGTTCGTATCCGTGTTTACAACGGATTGGGGGACTGTTATCCTGCCCCCGCTACCGAAAGGTGGCAATGGGGAAAGCGGCGGGTCCGCGATGCGGGAAGCAAGCAGAGGCCTGGATCAATGATCATTCCTCCAGGGGTGGGGGTACGCCGCGAGAGATCTCGACAGAGGGAAGCGCTTTTGGGCGGTAGGGGTAGAGAAGTCTATCCGTTCGGAATCCTCTGAGGATCGCGCTTCCCGAAAATCGCCGGTTGTATGGCGCGAGGGGAAAGGAGAAGTAGCTCGTGACCGAGACCAGGAGCACGGCCAGTGGGGTCGAGGAGGTCTATATTCTGTGGATCTCCGAGGGGCTGAGTTGTGACGGGGATAGCGTCTCCATTACGGCGGCGACGCTGCCGAGCCTCGAAGACGTGGTGCTTGGAAACATACCAGGCTTGCCCAAGGTGCATCTCTACAACAAGGTGCTCGCCTACGAGAATGGCGACGAATACATGAAGGCCTTCTACCAGGCCAAGAACGACGAGTTAGACGCCCCGTTCGTGCTCGTGATCGAGGGATCCATCCCCAACGAGAACATCAGTGGAGACGGGTACTGGACGTCGTTCGGGTTCGACCACTCTACGGGGCAGCCGATCACGCTCAACCAGTGGATCGACTGGCTGGCTCCGAAGGCTTGGGCCGTAGTAGCAGCCGGGACCTGCGCGACCTACGGTGGCATCCACGCCATGGCCGGAAACCCCACGGGCGCTATGGGTCTTGCGGACTACCTCGGCCGGGACTTCCGCTCGGTGGCGGGCATCCCGATCGTTAACGTACCCGGATGCCCCGTGCAACCTGACAACTTCATGGAGACCCTCACATGGCTCCTGTACCAGGCCGCCGGGCTCTCGCCCATGATCCCGCTGGACGAGCAGCTCAGGCCCACCTGGCTGTTTGGGAAGACGGTGCACGAGGGGTGTGACAGGGCCGGCTACTACGAGCAGGGCGACTTCGCGCTCGATTACAACTCGCCCAAGTGCATCGTGAAGCTCGGCTGCTGGGGACCGGTGGTCAATTGCAACGTGACCAAGCGGGGTTGGATGGACGGGCTCGGGGGTTGCCCGAACGTGGGCGGCATCTGCATCGGGTGCACGATGCCCGGCTTTCCCGACAAGTTCATGCCGTTCATGGATGAGCCCCCAGGCGGTAAGCTCTCCTCGGCGCTGACCGGGGTCTACGGGCCGATGATCCGGACCCTGCGCAGCATCACCAGTACCACGGTCGACAAGGAACCCAAGTGGCGCCACAACCGCGAGGAGCTGACCACCGGCTACGACCCGCGGTGGCGGGCGTAAGGAGGGGATGATAGGTGGCTATCCGAGAGGAAGTTAGTCCGGAATCCAGGAACCTTACGGAGATGTCGTGGGACCCGATCACCCGCATCGTCGGTAACCTCGGGATCTATACCAAGATAGACTTCGATAACCGGGAAGTGGTGGAGTGCAAGAGCACCTCCTCGCTCTTCCGGGGCTACAGCGTGTTCATGAAGGGCAAGGACCCACGCGACTCACACTTCATCACCAGCCGCATCTGCGGCATCTGCGGCGACAACCACGCGGTCTGTTCGGTCTACGCCCAGAACATGGCCTACGGGGTAAAGACGCCGCACCTGGGCGAGTGGATCATGAACCTCGGCGAGGCGGCAGAGTTCATGTTCGACCACACCATTTACCAGGACAATCTGCTCTTCGTCGACTACTGCGAACAGATGGTGCGCGAGACCAACCCGAGCTGGTTGGAGCGGGCGGAGACGACCGAAGCCCCCAACGCCAACATCCACGGTTTCCAAACTATCGCTGACCTTATGCGCTCCCTCAACCCCTTCTCCGGCGCGACCTACGTGGAAGCGTTGCAGATGAGCCGCATCACGCGCGAGATGTTCTGCTTGATGGAGGGCCGCCACGTCCATCCGTCAACGATCTACCCCGGTGGCGTGGGCACGGTCCCCACGCCCCAACTTTTCACGGACTATCTGGTCCGCCTCATGCGGTGCATGGACTGGGTGAAGAAGATCGTCCCGATAAGCGACGACCTCTTCGACTTCTTCTACGATATCACCGACGGTGAGTACGGGAAGGTCGGCCACCGGCGCACCCTGCTCGGTTGCTGGGGTGCTTTTCAGAACCCTGACGTCGTGAATTACTCTTATGAGGGTATGAACGACGCGGGCCACGGATCCTTCGTGACGCCCGGGATCGTGGTGGACGGCGAGCTGGTCACCACGAACCTGGTGGACATCAATCTCGGCCTGCGCATCTTGCTCGGCTCCTCCTTCTACGACGACTGGGACCAGGAGGAGCCGTTCGTCACCCGCGACCCGCTCGGCAACCCTGTGGATCAGCGCCACCCGTGGAACCAGACCACGCTGCCCAAACCGCAGAAGCGGGATTTCGACAACAACTACAGCTGGGTAATGAGCCCGCGGTGGCTCGACGGGCGTACCGGGGACCACCTCGCGCTCGATACCGGCGGCGGGCCGCTGGCTAGACTGTGGGCCACGGCGCTGGCCGGCCTCGTGGACACCGGCTACGTCAAGGCCACGGGGAACAGCGTGGAGATCAACCTTCCCGGAACCTCCACCATGCCGGAGACCTCCTTCGAGTGGAAGATACCGGAGCAGGGGTCCAACACCCTGGAGCGGGGCCGTGCGCGGGCCTACTTCATAGCCTACTCGGCGGCGCAAGCCGTCTACTTCGTGGAGAAGGCTCTAGATCTCGTGCGCGCGGGGGATACCAGGGTCTTTCAAGAGTTCGAGGTCCCCGACGAAGCCATCGGCTGCGGCTTTCACGAGGCGGTGCGTGGGGTGCTCTCGCACCACCTGGTCATTCGGGACGGCAAGATCGCCAACTACCACCCCTACCCGCCGACGCCGTGGAACGGCTCCCCCACCGACTCGTACGGCACCCCCGGTCCCTACGAAGACGCGGTGCAGAATACCCCGATCTTCGAAGAGAACGGCCCGGACAACTTCAAGGGCATAGACATAATGCGCTCCGTGCGCAGCTTCGATCCGTGCCTGCCCTGCGGCGTCCACATGTACCTGGGCAAGGGCAAGACCATCGAGAAGCTGCATTCCCCGACGATGGGCTTCGAGCCGGCAGGGTAGGGTCGCTCCAGGGAGTTTATTGGTGGTTGCGATTGAAACCGAAGACACCGTTGCAACCACCAATAAGTAGGGAATAGGAAGTGGATAGTAGGGAAAAGCAACCCGACTCCCCAGTGGTGATCTCTCGACTCCCCTTACTGACGGAAGGTGACTGATGCTTCTAGACGACCAGGAACTGCGAGAGCGGGTCGGCAGGATAGAGACGCTGCTGGAGGATATCGAATCCTTCAGGGATCCCGAGGCCCGAGCCAGGATCGCGGAAATGGTGCAGACCCTCCTCGAGCTTTACGGTGAGGGGCTGGGGCGCATCGTCGAGATCGTCGGCCGCTTGGGTAGCCAGGATATGAAAGACGAACTCCTGGGTGATGAGCTGATCACACACCTCCTGATCCTTCATGGTCTGCACCCGGTTGACGTGGAGACCAGGGTGCTTGAAGCGCTGGACGAGGTACGACCGTACCTCGAGTCTCACGGTGGAAACGTGCAGTTCCTGGGTATAGGGGACGGCGTGGCGCGGGTGCGGCTGGAGGGAAGCTGCGAGGGGTGTCCATCATCAACGATGACGCTCAAGCTCGCGATAGAGGAGGCCGTCCAGAAGGCAGCGCCCGAGCTGGAAGGTGTCGAAGCCGAAGGCGTGGCCGAACCGCCGCCCAGACCGACAACGACCTTCGTGGCTGGCCCGACACTATCCAGGAAGAGAAAGAAGGAACAGGAGGAGAACGGGTCATCCTCCTGGACCACTATTGGTGAACTGGATCTCCCGGGCGGGGGGATGCTGGCGAAGGAGGTCGTAGGAGAGCGGGTACTCTTCCTGAAGCTGGCGGGCAACCTCTATGCCTACCGTGATGTGTGTCCTGGTTGTGGCGCTTCGCTGGAGCGGGGTGAGTTGAGGGTGGCGGACCTCACGTGCTCCGGTTGCGGGCGGCGCTACGACGCGCGTCGGGCGGGGAGGTCGCTAGAGGACGCTTCGTCGCTGCACCTGGAGCCCTTCCCGCTGCTCGTGGGCGAAGACGGGCAGACCAGGGTCGCCCCACCGAGTGCGGTGGGCTGAAGGCCTATGACCCGCGGGAACAACAGCTTCTCCGCTCTCTCCGCGCTGCGCCAGTTCGCCCAGGAAGGGACAGAGGACGCGGCGGAGGACGTCGCGCAGGAGGAAAGGTGCGACCTGTGCGGCCAGACCATACCGCCAGACCCCGAGCACCGGCACCTGATGGAAGTCTCGACGCGGGAGATCATGTGCGTTTGCCGGCCGTGCTCCATCCTATTCGACAGTGAGACGGCGAGCGAAGGTCGGTACCGGATCGTGCCGCAGCGTCTCTTGAACCTCGAGGATTTCGAAATGTCCGACGCGCAGTGGGAGGGCCTGCGCGTTCCCGTGGAAATGGCGTTTTTCTTCTACAGCACCCCCGCCGGACGGGTCGTTGCATACTATCCCAGCCCTATGGGGCCGACCGAGTCGTTGCTGGAGCTGCAGACCTGGGAGGAGTTGGAGAGGAGCAACCCGGTGGTGAGGGACATGGAGCGCGACGTGGAGGCTCTACTGGTGAATCGGGCCAGGGGAGCCAGCGATCATCTACTGGTGCCCATAGACGAGTGCTACAAGCTGGTCGGTTTGATCCGGACCCGCTGGAGGGGCTTCAGCGGCGGACGGGAGGTCTGGGACGACATAACCCGGTTTTTCGAAGGCCTCAGGGGACGGGCCAAGACGGTGAGCATAGGGTAACCCACAACGAGAGGAGGAGACGGATGGCGGACATAAAGGTAGGGAAACCGGACACAACGCAGACCGCGCCGGCGCACATCCCGGGGGTCAAGGGTGGCAACGACCCCGGCGGTTACGAGGCCATGCGCGGGCATCTCCCCGACGGCAAGGCGACGGCCGAGCGTTCCACGGGCGTCAACCCCGACGAGAGGAACCCGATAGACCCGAACAGCCCGAACCTGTCGCCGGCGTGAACACAGGGAGTAGAGAAACAACACTCCTCACGACTCACGATCCACGACTTTTTCGGCGAAGCCGCCCATGGGAGCCGGTGCGTGCCTGATCTGGATTTCAAGGTGGAGAGCGCCGAGGTTCTACCTTATGCGGCGGTTCCGACGATCCTGTTCAGGCTCGGCATCAGGAACTCCGTGGACGGGGAAGAAGTCGACTCTATATCCCTCCGTACCCAGATCCGGATAGCCGCCACACAAAGGCGCTACGACCCGCCGGAACAGGACAGGCTGCGGGAGCTCTTCGGCGAACCCTACCAGTGGAAGGACACGCTGCGCAGTTTGCTGTGGACCAACACGAACACGATAGTTACCCGCTTCGCCGGCGGCGGCGTCTTCGAGATGCCCGTGACCTGCACTTACGACTTCGACGTGGTCGGAACCAAGTATTTCGCCGCCCTCGAAGACGGAGAGATACCGTTGGAGTTTCTGTTCAGCGGTTCGGTGTTCTACCGGGGTGAGAACGGCGCCCTGCAGGTCGTCCACATCCCGTGGGAGAAAGAGGCGAAGTTCCGGCTGCCGGTCCAGGTATGGCGGGATATGATGGAGCACTACTTCCCGAATAGCGCCTGGCTCCGCATCCGTAAAGATACATTCGACAGGCTCTACGACTACCGGGCGCGAAACGCCCACTTGACCTGGGAGAGGACGCTCGACAATCTACTCGATGCGGTCGAGAAGGAGGCCGGGCGTTGACCGATCCTGTAGAGAAGATCGCCGCCGCCATCCTCTACGAGGGCTATGTGCTCTGGCCCTACCGCCGCTCGGCCCAGAAGAACCAGAAACGCTGGACCTTCGGCGGCGTCTACCCGCGCTCCTACAGCGAGGCCGAAGGCGGCAACGACCCCTGGCTGATGCAGACCGAGTGTCTGGTGGTCGGAGAAAGCCCTGTCGTCGAAGTGAAGGTCCGGTTTTTGCACGTTGTAGAGAGGAAGGTTGGGAGGTACGGAGAAATCGGAGGTCGGGCCGTAGGGGGCGGGTTTCAAACCCGCCCGTACCAGGGAGTAGGGGAGGAGCAGAACGCCGCGGCGCGTTTGGAGTTCGTGGACGAGTTGCGGATCGGTAGCGAGCGTTACCTCTCCTGGGACGAAGCCGTCGAGCGGGAGGTCGTTGTGGAGCACCTTGGTCTCACCGACCTGAAGAGGCCTCTGCAGGCCGAGATCTCGGTCCCTGAGGGGAGCGAGGAGGAGCCGCTGGTGGACCCCGACGGAAACGTTGCCGGGGCGCTGGTGAGGAGCTGGCGTTCCCTGACGGGGACTGTGGAGGTGGCGGCGGTGCCTGTCCGGGAAGGGGTGTTCAAGGTCACGGTAAAGATCATGAACACCGCGCCGTGGGGTGGGGAGGATCGGGAAGAGACGCTGCGGCAGACGTTCGTCTCGACGCACACCATCCTGCGGATGGGGGACGGGGCATTCGTCTCGCTCATGGACCCGCCGGAGGACCTGAGACGGCTCGCCGAGGAGTGCGAGAACGTCAAGACGTGGCCGGTACTCGCGGGGGAGGAGGGGGACGTGCATACCGTGCTCTCGTCCCCGATCATCCTGTATGACTATCCGAAGGTTGCGCCGGAGAGCCCGGGCGACCTGTTCGACGGGGGGGAGATAGACCAGTTGCTCACGTTGAGCATCCTCAGCCTCACGGACGAGGAGAAGGAGGAGGCGCGGGCCACCGACCCGCGGGCGCGTGAGATCCTGGACCGCAGCGAGGCGCTGAGCGAGGAAGACCTGATGGGCCTGCACGGTGCCGTCAGAGGCTTCCAGACACTGCGGGGAGGGGAGCAGATAGATCCTTTCGAAGTCGAGGGACTGGAGAGACCGGCGCCGCAGAGCATCGTGGTAGGCGGCGTCGAGGTCAGGGGCGGGAGCCGGGTGAGGCTCTGGCCCAGCGCGGGAAGGGACATCTTCGACCTCGCCCTCTTGGGGAAAGCGGCCGTAGTCGAGAAAATAGAGCAAGATTTCGAGGACCGCATCCTGCTCGCGGTCTCGGTGGAGGAAGATCCCGGCAGGGAGATGGTAGACATGCCCGTTCTCGGACACCGCTTCTTCTTCTCACCCGAAGAGGTCGAGCCGCTGGAGGGTGCGCGGTGAGCGGACGCATACTCATCGCCGGAATCGGCAACATCTTCCTGGCCGACGACGGCTTCGGGGTCGAGGTGGTCAAGAGGCTCGCCGGGCGCGAGTTACCGGAAGGCGTCGAGGTCATGGACTTCGGCATTCGGGGACTGGATCTTGCCTACGCTTTGCAGGACGATTACGAGACCGTCATCTTCGTCGACGCGTTACCACGCGGTGAAGAACCAGGGACGGTGTATCTGATCGAACCCGAGATCGAAGACGGGGGCGAGATCGCGCTCGATACCCACGGCATGGACCCGGTCAAGGTAATACGTCTCGCCCGCGCCGTGGGGGCCGAGATGCCGAAGATCCTCGTGGTCGGCTGCGAGCCGCAGAACATCCTGAACGGAGAAGCCTACGACGACATGCTTATGGAGTTGAGCGAGCCCGTGCAGGCTGCGGTCGGAGAGGCCGCGGGGCTGGTCGAGTCGCTGGTAGAGGAGATGTATAGGGCCAACGGCAAGCAAAGGGCTGACCGCTGAGTGCCGACGGCTGAAAATCATGAAAGGGAGGTGAACCGTGAAGAAGTTGCTTTTTTTGGGACTCGTAGCAGGGGCCGCCGCGTTCGTCTACTCGCAGCGGTCGGATATCCAGAGGTACCTGAACATAAGGAACATGTAGGATCCGTGGAGCGCAGGGTGACGCTGTGAGAGCACCTGTCCGGGAACGGCGTGAGGTCTCCATCAGGGGCATCGTACAGGGCGTGGGCTTCCGGCCTTTCGTCTACGCCCTGGCACGCCGGCACGGGCTCGTCGGCCTGGTGCGTAACGACGCCGAGGGGGTCCACATCGAGGCGGAGGGTCCCCCCGGAGAGCTGGACCTTTTCCTCGGTGGCCTCAGGTACGAGGCCCCGACCCTCGCCGTGGTGGAGGCAATGGATTGGCGCACGCTCCCGGTATTGGGCGAGACGGACTTCCGCATCGAGAAGAGCCGGGAAGGACTCCGCCGGCAGGCGCTCGTCTCCCCCGACGTCGCCACCTGCGAGGATTGCCTCGCTGAGGTCTTCGACCCCTCGGACCGCCGCTACCGCTACCCCTTTACCAACTGCACCAACTGCGGCCCGCGCTTCACCATTACGCGGCAAGTCCCCTACGACCGCGCCACCACCACAATGTCCCGCTTCACGATGTGCCCCGAATGCCGGCGTGAGTACGAAGACCCCTCGGACCGCCGCTTCCACGCCCAACCGAACGCCTGCCCTATTTGCGGCCCGCGGGTACGTCTGCTCGACCGCTTCGGCCACGAGCTGCACGCGAAACCGGACGACCCCATCCTGAGAACGGCCGGGATGCTGCGGGGGCGGGCCGTCGTCGCCGTCAAGGGCCTCGGGGGTTACCACCTCGCCTGCGACCCATTCGACGGGCGGGCGGTTAGAACCCTTCGTGGACGCAAGGTGCGCCAGGACAAACCCTTCGCGCTTATGGCCAGGGACCTCGAACAGGTGCGCGAGCTGTGCCTTGTGGGGCCGGAAGAGGAGATTCTCCTCACCTGTCCGGCCCGGCCCATAGTGCTGCTGAGGCGCCGGGAGGATGCCGGTGTGGCCGACGAGGTAGCGCCGCGCCAGAGTACTCTGGGCGTCATACTCGCCTACACGCCGCTCCACCACCTGCTCTTGCGCGACGCTGGAATCCCGCTCGTCATGACCAGTGGCAACAACTCCGATGAGCCCATAGCCTACAGGGACGAGATGGCTTTCGAGCAACTCGGCGACATCGCCGACTTCTTCCTGATCCATGACAGGCCCATCCACATGCGAACCGACGACAGCGTGGTGCGGGTGGCGAGAGGGGAGACATACCCCATCCGGCGCTCCAGGGGCTACGCCCCCTCACCCCTGCGGGTCGCCGAAGACTTCCGGAGGCACGTTCTGGCCTGCGGCGGCGAGCTCAAGAACACGTTTTGCGTCGGCAAAGGCGGCCACGTCTTTCTCAGCCACCACATCGG
>Ga0190275_10002858_pt1 | contig 12277 bp, 4 predicted proteins | sample Popmic550T_FD_133745 | JGI IMG/M metagenome (GOLD analysis project Ga0190275, IMG submission 133745) | Populus adjacent soil microbial communities from riparian zone of Yellowstone River, Montana, USA - 550 T | ecosystem: Environmental > Terrestrial > Soil > Riparian zone > Trees stand | place... | reverse complement strand
CGCGTCCTCGCCGACGAGCGCGAGCCGCCTTACGGTCTCCTTCGCGCTCAGGCCCGCGTCAACAAGCACGCGCGTCTCCCCCGCGCAGATGAGCACCGCGTTTCCCGTCGAGCCGCTTCCTAAGACCGTCAGTCGCATGAATGTGATAGTAGCTGTTAGCTGTTAGCTCACGGCAGTCGCCGCCGGGTGAATCGTCGTTAATAATTCCAAATGCCTGTTCCCTGTCTTTAGCTAAAAGCTAACAGCTAACAGCTCCCTCATTTTACCGTGCTTACTTGTCCAGCACGAGTTTCGAGACTTTGTTTCCGCCCGCGACGTAGAGATTGTTTTGCGAGTCGAAGGAGAGCGCCTCGACCGCGTGCGGGGCTTGAATCGTCCGAACGAATCGCCCGTCGGCTGCGAAGACGTGTATTTTGTGGAACGACTCGCCGACATAGACACGGCTCACGTTGTCAGCGGCAATAAACGTGGGCGGGCCGTACTGTCCCGGCTCTTGGCCTTGGCCGCCGAAGCGCGTGACGTATTTTCCTTCGGGAGTGAACTTGAAGACGGCGATGTCGTCGTCGTCGTACCAATGCTCGCCCGCGACGCCGCCGATTGCGTAGAACGCGAAGGTGTTGCCCACCCCGTCCGCCGCGACGCGCAGCGCCTCGACCTCAAGCTGCTTGTCGAGCAGAGAGCTTACGAAGCGGTGCGTGCGGCGCGCGGCGCGACCGTCGCCGCCCAGCCGTACAAGCTCGTCGTCGTCCCCTTTTTGCGAGACGATGAGAAAGCCGCCGTCGGGCAAAAGCGCCGCGTCGTGTATGTAGTCGGAGCCGTGCGCCGCGCCGAGCGCTTCGCCCGTCTCGGCGTCGAATTTGACGACCACGCCTGCAAGAACGGCGAAGAGGTTCGGCGAGCCGCCGCCCGCCAGAAGCTTGCGCGGCCCGTCTTTGAGTTTGGCGTACCACCGCGTCTCGGCGGGGATGTTCCAAGTGCTTAGGAACTTACCCGACGCGTCGAACCTCTGCACGCGCCGCGTTTCGTCGGAGACGTATATGCGCCCCTCGCCGTCAACGGCGACGCGTACCTCGTCCTTGAAAAAGCCCGGCCCTGTGCCTTCGCCGCCGAACGTGAAGGCGACGCTGTAGCCGTCAGGCTTCGGCGTCGGCGTGGGCGTCGGGAAGGGGCGCGGCGTGTAAGTCGGGAACGAGCCGATTGCGCGCGGCTTATTCGACGAGCGACCGAGCAAGGCGACGAGCAACACGATGCCTCCGATGATGACGACGGCGGCGATGATAACCGGAACAGCTTTGTTGGATTGCTCGTCTCGATACGAAGTACGCGGCTTATGCTCTGTGCGCGGAGGCGTCGGCGCGGGGCGCAGCTCGGCGGGCACGATGACCATCGAGTTACAGTAGTGGCATCTGACGGTGTTGGTGGTGATGCGCTCGTATTCCAGCGTCGCGCCGCACTGTGGGCAGTTGAAAGCCTTCACCGGCAGACTCCAAAAAGCTGTTAGCTGTTAGCCATTAGCTTTTAGCTCACGGCAGTCGCCGTCGGGCGTGATGCCGCTGATAATTTGAAACTCCGTTCGTTTACTTTTGGCTCGAAGCTAACAGCCAATGGCTAATAGCTAACAGCTTTTCCGTCACGGCTTTTAAACTTCCAGACGCGCGCGGTCAACCTTGAAGCCGTTGAGGTCGCCCAGAGCGGCGAGCGCGAGCGCGTCCGTGCGGAAGAACTCTGAGGCGACGCGGCGCATGTCTTCGGGCGTGACGCGCTCGACGCGCTCGATGATCTCGTCGGGCGAGATGCGGCGACCGTGGACTATCTCCTGACGCGCGAGCGCGCTCGCCCTCGCGCTCGTGGACTCTAGTCCGAGCAGGATGGACGAGACCGACTGATCTTTCACGAGCCGCAACTCGTCCTCGCTGACCGGCTCGCGCAAGACGCGGCGCATCTCCGTGAGCGCGAGGTCTAAAACTTCGTCGAGGTGTTCGGGCGAAGTGCCCGCGTAGATTTGAAAGATGCCCGCGTCTGTAAAATGGCTCCCCGCCGCGCCGACCGAGTATGCGAGGCCGCGCTCCTCGCGCACCTGCTGCCACAAGCGCGAGCTTGTGCCGCCGCCGATGACCGAGCTTAAAAGACTCGCCGCGTATCGGTCTTCGTCGCGCGCCGAAGGGAAGGGCGCGGCGACGATCAGGTGCGCCTGCTCAAGCTCCTTCTTGCGCCGGATGAGTATGGGCGCGGCTGGATGCGGCGCATCGCCGTCTGCGTTTTCCGAATGAAGCACGGCGTCCGTCTCGCTCCCGGCGAAGGCTCGCGCGGCCAGCTCGACGAGATGTTCGTGACTCACGTTTCCGGCGGCTGCGACGACGAGGTTGCGTGGCGCGTATGCGCGCGCGTGAAACTCCGCCGTGCGCTCGTGGCCGAAGGTCGAGACCGTGTCGGCTGTGCCTTCGATGGGCCGGCCCAGAGGATGTTCGGGGAAGTACGCGGCGGTGAAGATTTCCGCAAGGAACTCGTCGGGCGTGTCCTCGACCATCTTCATCTCTTCGATGATGACGCGCTGCTCGCGCCTCAGCTCTTCCTCGTCAAACTTCGGGCGCGCGAGCATGTCCGAGAGCAGGTCGAACGCCTGCGCGAGCGCGGTGTCAACGACCTTCATCGAAAAGCCCGTCAGCTCGTGCGTCGTGTAGGCGTCGAAGTGGCCGCCGAGGCGGTCTGACTCGACGGCGATGTCTAAAGCGGTGCGCCGCGTCGTGCCTTTGAAGACGGCGTGCTCGATGAAGTGGCAGACGCCGTTCCAGTCCGCCGCCTCGTGGCGCGACCCGCGCCTGACCCAGATGCCCACCGTCACCGAGCGTAAACCGGGCATCTGCTCTGTAAGGACGGTCAGCCCGTCTGGAAGCCTCGTAACCTGAACTTGTTCGCTCATTACTTCGGAAAGTTTTCGGGAAACCTCTCGGCTGGGACGCCGCGGGCGTCTTGAATTATTGACCCGGCATCGTAACATGCGCGCTATGGCCGGGCAAACCAACCCGCCCTCGGGCCGCATCACAGCCCCCAGCAAGGCGCAATTTTAGAGTCCGACCTGCTTGACAGGTCTCGCGGCGTGACGGAAAATGCTCACTCCGCACTAAAGCGGTTGGACACGAGGGGTTTACGCCTAAAGACGTGTCGCTCTGATTAGACGCCGGGTTTGAAGCCGCACACCCAGACAGCTTCGACCCTCGCCCGGACGCCGCCCTTGGACACAGTGAAAGTTGAAGGGAACGCTTGAGCCGGGCCGACCGCACGCGCGGAAGGCCGGGCAGCACGCGCCCGGAGGTTTTGCTGAAAATGAGAAATACACACTGGCGCATCGGCCTTCTGCTTCTGACGGCGCTCGCCCTAGGCGACGCGCTCGCGCCGCAAGTCTTCGCGGCTGGGGCGACGGGCAATGGCTCCCGCCGGAGCGGCTTGGGCACGATCAGCGGCACAGTCCTCGACAGCAGGGGTAAGCCCGTCGTGGGCGCGCTCGTGAAGGTTCTGCGCGACGGCTTCAACGAGGTCGTCAAGGAGACCAAGAGCGCGGCGGACGGCAGCTTCGTCGCGCGCGTCACGCCGGGCCGCTATCTGATACGCGCGCTCGCGGACGGATTCACGCCCGCGACTTTTTCGTCCGTGCAGGTCGGCCCTTCGACCGAGCTTGTATACCGCTTCAACCTACAGCCCGCGGGCGAGGGACGCACCGCGCCCGAACGCCGCGCCGACCGCAACGATCCCAAGTTCCGCATACGCGCTTCTCAAACTCGCCGCACGATCTTCAACGCGGGCGACGCGGAAGACGAGACAGTCCGAAAGGTTCTCGAAGAGATGGCCGACGACGAACAGTTGGCCGACGAGACCGCCGGACTCGGAGACTCCGCGACCACGGACTCTACGGACGACGAGAAAAGGGCCGCGCGGACTCGTCCGCAAGGCTACGTCGAGACCTTCTTCGCAGACTCCGCGACGCGCGCAGGCTCTTACGCGGGACTGAACTTCGCAGTCGCCGTGCCCGTCAACCGTCAAGTGGAAATGATCTTCGCGGGGCAGCTCGGCGAGTTCGAGCGTCTGGAAGCGACGGCGCGCATACGCGCGGGCGCGCGACATCGCCTGAGCGCGACGCTCGGAGGCGCGCGTCTGTCCATTGCGCCGAGGGAAGAGACGAGCGCGTCCGGCGCGACGCTTGGATTGGGCGGCGCGCGCGAAGATAAGCTCGGACAGTTGTCCGTCCGCGCCGTTGACGAGTGGGTCGTGCGCGAAGGCGTCGTCGTCGTGATGGGCTTCGACTACTCGCGCTTCATGGGCGCGGGCGGCGCTCAATCTCTGACGCCGCGACTCGGCGTCGCCTTCGACGCCAACGCACGCACGCGCATTCACGCATCGTTCTCGCCCGGCACGGACGCCGCGACGCGCACGGACGGAGTCGAGTTTGAGGACGGGCAGGTCGTCTTCAAAGAGAACTCGACGCAGGCCGTCGCCTTCGTGGACGGGCGGGCCGTCATGGAGCGCAGCCAGCGCCTTGAGTTCGGCGTCGAGCGCATCCTCGACGAAAGCTCAAGCATCGAGGCCGTCGCATTCTTCGACACCGTGAACGGTCGCGGCGTAGGACTCCTGAGCGCGCCCGCCGACGCCCTCAGCGATTCGGGCAACGCGGCGCTCCTTAACATCGCCAACCAGCAGGGCGGCGCGCAGGGGGTTCGCATCGTCTACACGCGCCGCGTCAGCGAGCGTCTGAAAGCGTCCGCCGCCTACGCCTTCGGGCGCGGCCAGCAGCTCTCGGCGGAAGGAATCGCCAGCCCGGAACAGTTCTTCCAGAGCGCATTCTTCCAGACCGCCGCCGCGCAGCTCGACGCGAACGTGACGGACGGGACGAACGTTCGCACGGTGCTTCGCTTCTCGCCCAGCGCCTCGGTCTTCGCCATTGACCCGTTCGCCGGACGGCTCGCCGTCTACGACCCATCTTTGAGCATCCTCGTCACGCAGAAGCTTCCGAACTTCGGACTCCCGGTGCGCGCGCTCGCGACGATTGACGCGACCAATCTACTCGACACACTGACGCGCGTCGAGGACGGCGACGGCGGACAAATCTCTCTGGGCGCGCTGCGACGAACCTTGCGCGGCGGAATTTCGGTCAGGTTCTAGAGCATGAGAGCGCGGCCTTATCTGCTCGCGTCGCCGAATAATTTAGATTGAGTGTATGGGAAGTCAGATTCACCGCAGAGGCGCAGAGAACGCAGAGGGAGCGCAGAGTCTTGTGTGCTGCTCAAGCCTCTGCGCCTCCTCCGCGTCCTCTGCGCCTCTGCGGTGAGTCTTACCCGCACTTCACTCAGCTCAAAAGCGCTTTATATCAAAGCAAAAATCCCCGCGCTCTCACGGCCCATCACCGAGCGCGGGGTTTCATGCATCGGGCCTTCATCCGAATTTTCGGAGATGCTACGAAATTCTGAATAGCCCCTGCTGGCCGCGCTGTGGGCCGCGAATCGGCTGACTTTACCGGCCCGCGCCCTTTAACCGCGCGCAAGTACAGGCTATCGGGCGACTCGGCGGCGGGCGACGCCGGGAGGTCGCGCGCGCAAGTGCGGCTGCCGCGAAAGTTGGAATACGGCTTGCTTCCAAACTTTTGATTACGCAGGCTTCAGCGTTTTGAAGCCGCCAAACCATAAGGCCGCTCAAGGCCGGCGGTTCTCAAGAGTCAAACGAAACAGTTTTCCATGTGAGATTGCGATGAAGAGTTCCGTGCTGACGACGCGAGGGTGGGCGCTGCTGATACTGGCAGCGGTACTCGTCGCTGCCGGCACGCTCAACTTCGCGCAGAGGCTGACGCACACGCCTCCTCCCACGGACGGCGTCGAGTGGGTGGACACGCCGCAGGGCGTCGTCGCCGCGTCGGTCGAGAAGAACTCCGCCGCGGGGCGCAAAGGCGTCTTCGGCATCATGCCGGGCGACCGCCTTCTCGCCATCGGCGAGCAGCAGAAGCCCGACGCCGTCGTCTCGGCCTCCGACGTGCAAATCTTTCTCGAAGAGGCGAAGGTCGGCGGCGGCGTACGCTACCTCATCGAGCGTCCGTCGAACCCCGAAGAGACGCGTTACTACTACGCATACATCGAGAACCTGACGCCCGCGCAGGTCTGGGCGACGCAGGACATACTGATAAACCTCGTGGGCGTCGTCTACCTGCTCGTCGGCCTCTTCGTCTTCTTCAAGCAGGGCGGGCGCACGCCCTTCGTGCTGCACTTCGCCGCGCTCTGTCTGGTCGCGTTCGTCTTCCACTTCTACAAGCCCTACGGCGCTTACGAAGACCTCGACCTCGGCATATACTTCCTCGACAACGCCGCGTTCATCCTCTTCGCGCCCATCTTCCTGCACTTCTGCTCGATCTATCCTGTCCGATACAAGCTCTCCGAGCGAAGGCCGTGGCTCGTCTATCTGCTCTACGCCCCGGCGCTCGCGCTCGTCGCTTTGAACGCCGTCTTCCTTCTGCCCTCGGTGTTTCCGAGGCTCGCGTCGCTGACGACGCTCTTCCCGCCGAGCTTTAGCGCGCGACTTTGGATGGCGGAGCTTGCGCTGCTTTCGATCTCGCTCGTGGCGGGCGCGACGCTGTTCGTCTACCGATTCCTCAAAAGCGAGTCGGCCATCGTGCGGCAACAGCTCAAGTGGGTCGTGTGGGGTTCGGCGCTCGCCATCACGCCGTTCACGCTGTTCTACGCCGCGGGGTATCTGTTCGGCAGCGGCAGCGACGATCAACTGCTGAGCGAGACGGCGCGGCGTTGGATGACGGGCGCGGCCATCGTGCCGCTCGCGCTCATCCCGCTCACGTTCGGAAACTCGGTCGTGCGCTATCGCCTGATGGACGTTGACATGGTCGTGCGCCGCACGGCGGTCTACGTCCTGACGACGCTTGCAATCGCCTTGATGATCGGCTCGGTCGTCTACGTCGCGGGCCTGTACGCGTTCGGCGGCGAGGTCATCACGCCGGGCGTCGTCTCGATGCGCGTCATCATCGCGGTCGCGGCGATGTCCGTCATCGTTATGACCGCAGCGCCCTTGAAGAACTTCCTTCAAGAGCAGATAGACCGCTTCTTCTACGGCGAGCGTTATGACCTGCGCGCCGGGCTGCTCGACTTCGGGCGCACGCTCTCGGCGACCACTTCGCTCGAACCGCTTTTGGACGCGCTCGTCAGCCGGCTTCAACAAGTCCTCGGCGTCGAGCGCATCGCCATCTTCATCGAGGACGCGCGCGATGCGAGCGGCTACCGCGTGGCGCGCGTCGCCGGACTCGCCAACGCTGTTCTCGTCCCGCCCGACTTCCGCGAGATGATCCGCACGCGCTCGGCTGAAGACGGCATCGTCCGCGCCGACGGCCTCGACATGCCTGAGACGAACGGCTTCGTGCGCCGCGCGCTCCACTACTACGTGCCTTGCGTCGTGCGCGGGCGGATGGTCGCCGTCATAGGCTTGGGCCGCTCGACGGGCGGCGCGCTGCTCTCTTCGGAAGACCTCGAAATCCTTCGCACCGTCTCTGGCTACGTCGCCGTCGCAATCGAGAACAGCCTTCTCTATCAGGAGCAGAAAGAGCGCGCCGAGGAGCTTGCGCTGCTCAAGGAGTTCAACGAGTCCATCGTCGAGTCTATCAACGTCGGCATCCTTACAGCCGACTCCGAGGGGCGCGTCACGGCCTGCAACTCCGCGCTCGAAGACATGCTCGGCCTGCGGCGAGACGAGGCGACGGGCCAGCGCGTCGAAGACCTCTTCGCGGAGGACTTCGCCGAAACGCTCAGTCAGGCGCTGCGAGGTCAGGGCTGGGAGATGTCGGAGCTTCGCAATATCTACAAGCTCCACACGGCGACGCGCAAGGGCCGCACGCTCATACTCAACATCGCGCTCTCGCCCCTGAAGCGCTCCGACGCGACCGTGCACAACGGCGCGCTCGTCGTCCTCGAAGACGTGACCTCGCGCATGCGCCTCGAAGAGCAGTTGCAGCAGCGCGAAAAGCTCTCTTCAATCGGCCTTCTCGCGGCGGGCGTCGCGCACGAGATAAACACGCCGCTGACGGGCGTCTCTTCTTACACGCAGATGCTTCTCGGAATGCTCGCCGAGGCCGACCCGAAGCACGCGCTCCTGCAAAAGATTCGGCGGCAGACCGACCGCGCCACAGGCATCGTCAACAATCTTTTAAACTTTTCGCGCACGGGCGGCGTCACAGAGTTCGCGGACGTTGACTTAAACCGCGTCTTGGACGACACTCTGCAACTGCTTGAGCCTCAGTTGCGCCACAGCCGCATCGAGCTTGGGCGCGAGTACGCGGAAGATTTGCCGCGCGTCTACGGCAACGCGGGCAAGCTCCAGCAGGTCTTCACGAACCTGCTCCTGAACGCGCGCGACGCCATACCTGACGGCGGCAGCGTCCTGCTCCGCACCTCCGCGGACGAGCACGACACGGTCACTGTCGAGGTCGCCGACACCGGGATAGGTATCGCGCCCGAAAACGTCGCGCGCATATACGATCCGTTCTTCACGACCAAAGGCGTCGGGCGCGGCACGGGCCTCGGCCTCGCCGTCAGCTACGGCATCGTTCAGGAGCATTCGGGCCACATCTCGGTCGAGAGCGCGCCCGGTCGCGGCACGAAGTTCCGCATCACGCTGCCCACCGCGGGCGCGCGCGCACGACTTCAAGCCGCGAGCGACTAAACCTTTCAACGTCGCACCGGAAATGAATTGAAACTTTTCACCACTCTATAAGGAATCATATTTCAGGCGTCTTAGAGCAGATTTCAGCGAAATCTTCCCTTTCCCTCGACCCTCGTCGCGGCCCTCGGGCCGTAAGAAGAAAGGCAAACCCCATGCTGCCCCTATCCTCCGTCCCCCGACGTTCCCGTAAAATATTGTCAATCGCTCTGGCCTTCGCGCTCGCCGCAACGTGGCTCGCGTGGGGGCGAGGGATGCAAGGCGCTTCGGCGCAAACCTTCAACTCCGACCCCGCGCCCGCCGCGAGCATCGTAAAAAATTTCGAGAGTCCGCAGGTGCATCCTCTGGCACTGACGCCCGACGGCAAGCGCCTGCTCGCGGTCAACTCGCCGAACGCTACTCTGTCGGTCTTTCAGTTATCTTCAGGCTCGCCCGTGCTGACGGCGGAGATACCCGTAGGGCTTGAGCCTGTGAGCGTCGCCGCGCGTAACAACCGCGAGGCGTGGGTCGTCAACTGGCTCTCGGACTCCGTGAGCATCGTTGATCTTTCGACGGGCAACGTCACGCGCACGATTGACGTGGGCGACGAGCCGACCGACATTCTGTTCGCAGGCTCCCAGCGCGAGATGGCCTTCGTCTGCGTTTCGGGCGGCGGGCTACAGACAGTCAGCTTCTCACAGATCACGGGCGGGAGCGGCGTCGTCAAGGTCATAGACCCTAACAACCAGACCGCCGCCCCGGTGGTAATTCCGATCTTCGGCAAGCAGCCGCGCGCTCTCGCGCGCAGCGCCGACGGCTCGCGCGTCTTCGTCTCGGTCTTCGAGTCGGGCAACCAGACGACAATCGTGCCGGAGAAAGTCGTCAGCGCCAACGGCGGACTGCCGCCGCCGAACCCTCCGCTCGCGCCGGGCTTGCCAGCGCCGCCGAACACCAGCCTCATCGTCAAGTTCATCAATTCGCAATGGGTGGACGAGATGAATCGGAACTGGAACTCGGCGGTTCCCTACACGCTCGCCGACATTGACCTCGCGGTGATTGACGCGTCGGGCGCGAGTCTGCCGTCTTCGTTAAGCGCGCAGGTGCGCGGCATAGGTACGCACGTCGGCAACATGACGTTCGACCCCGTGGCGCAGCGCATCCTCGTCGCCAACCTCGAAGACATCAATCAGGTGCGCTTCGAGCCGAACCTGCGCGGGCGTTTTCAGGCAAGCCGCGTCTCCGTCCTCAACGCACCGGCGGGCACTGCGCCCACAATCGTCGGCGCGTCCGACTTGAACCCACACGTTGACTTCATCAACAACCCCAACGGCTCCGACGACGTGCGCGCGCAGAGTCTCGCTATGCCCGCGGACATCGCGCGCGCCGCGGACGGCACGTTCTACGTGGCCGCGACAAGCTCGAACCGAGTCGGCGTGCTTTCGTCGGACGGCGCGGTGCAGAGCCGCATCGGCGTGGGGCAGGGGCCGACCGGACTCGCCGTTGACGACGCGCGGCAGCGGCTCTACGTTCTCAACCGCTTCGACGAGACGTTAAGCGTCGTGGACACGGCCTCGAAGTCGCAGACGGCGGTCTTAGCCATAGGCTTCAACCCTGAGCCGGACTCGGTGCGCGTCGGTCGCCGCTTCCTCTACGACGCGACGAATTTTTCGTCGCACGGCACTGTCTCGTGCGCGAGCTGCCACCTCGGCGGCCATCGCGACGGGATGGTCTGGGACTTGGGCAACCCGCAAGGGTCGGTTGACAACGTCGCGACCTTCTTCCCCGCCGGGCTTAACGGCGGAAGCCCGCCCGCCATCACGGGCGCGGACAGCCTGCACCCTATGAAGGGGCCGATGATGACGCAGAGCTTTCGAGGCATCATCGGCAACGAGCCTTTCCACTGGCGCGGCGACCGCGCGGGGATAGAAAACTTCAACGGCGCGTTCACGTCGCTCCTCGGCGGCCCGCGCCAGCTCGACGCGGGGGAGATGGCTGCCTTCAAAGAGTTCCTTCGCTCGCTCTCGTACCCGCCGAACCCGAACGAGTTTCCGAACCGCCCGCCCGTTCAGCAGACCGGGGGCTTCGGCTTCTTCAGCGCCTTCCCGCTCGACGGCAACGTCGTCAGTTGCAACCAGTGTCACATCGTGACGAACTTCGGGGCGGGGACGGACAACAGGATCGTCCCGAAGGATAAGTTGGTGGACACGCAGTCCGTCAAAGTCCCGCAGCTACGCGGCCTCTACCAGAAGATCGGGATGGAAAAGTCTCCGGGCGAAAAGATGACCGGCTTCGGCTTCGCGCACGACGGCACATTCGACACGATATTCAACTTTCAACTGGCCGCGAAGTTTAACTTTGTGAGCGCCGGGAGTGAGCAAACGGCTGACCTTTGGCGTCGCGAGATGGAGCAGATGATCCTTCGGCTCGACACGGGCACGCCGCCCGCCGTCGGCAGGATGGTTACGGTGAATGCCAGCAATAAAAGTTTGTTTGCTAACACTAACCCTAACCCTAATTTTCCCGCTAACCAGATCGAAATCCTTTTGCATCAGGCCAACGCGGGCAACTGCGAGGTCGTCGTGCGCGGACTCTTCGCGGGAAGCCCACGCAGCTTCCTGCGCCAGCCGAACGGCACGTTCCTGCCCGATAGTCTTTCGGAAGCCCCCGTTACTTTGACGACGCTTCTCAACGCGGCGGGCGCGGGCGCGGAGCTTACGTTCATCGGCGTGCCCGTGGGCGAGGGGCGCATGCGCTCGATTGACCGCGACGGCAATGGCGTCCTTAACGACGACGAGCCGCGCACTTCCGTGAGCATCACGGGCCGCGCCGTTAACGCCGCGGGCGTAGGCATCGAGGGCGCGGTGGTAACGCTTGAGGGGACGCAGGCCGCGACGACCGTGACCGACGCTCAAGGCAGATTCACGTTCAACTTCGTCTCGACGACGGGGACGCACACGGTCAGTGCGGGGCCCGCGTTCTCGCCGCCGAGCCGCACCTTCTCCGCGCCTTCTTGGAACCAGTCGGCGACGTTCGTCACGTCGCCCACGGGGAACGCCTCGGACGTCTCGCAGTTCTTCGTCTCGCAGCACTACGCGGACTTCCTCAACCGCGAGCCTGACACGCCGGGCCTCAACTTCTGGACGATCGAGATCGAGTCGTGCGGCTCGAACCAGCCGTGCCGCGACGTGAAGCGCATCAACGTCTCGGCTGCGTTCTTCCTATCAATCGAGTTTCAGGAAACTAGCTTCCTCGCCTACAAGGCTTACAAGGCGAGTTTCGGCGATGCGACCGGCAACTCGACCTTCAATGGCGCGCATCAGTTGCCCGTGCCTATCTCGAGCTTCCAGCAGTTGATGACCGACGGGCAGCGCATGGGTCGCAACGTCGTGGTCAGTCCTTCGGACGACGCATGGAAGGCGGTTCTGGAGACGAACAAGGCGGCGTTCTTCACGGGCTGGGTGCAGAGGCCGGACTTCCGCGCGGTCTTCGACGCGCTGTCGCCCGGGCAGTTCGTTGACACGCTCAACGGCAACGCCGGGGGAGTTCTGACTCAGGCACAGCGTGACGCGCTCGAGGCCCAGCTCGCCTTGAACAACACCAT
>Ga0190275_10002857_pt1 | contig 12278 bp, 10 predicted proteins | sample Popmic550T_FD_133745 | JGI IMG/M metagenome (GOLD analysis project Ga0190275, IMG submission 133745) | Populus adjacent soil microbial communities from riparian zone of Yellowstone River, Montana, USA - 550 T | ecosystem: Environmental > Terrestrial > Soil > Riparian zone > Trees stand | place... | reverse complement strand
GCGCAGGTGCAACGCGAATTGGAGCGGCGTAACGTTTCGCCTCAGGCGCTGCCAACAAAAGGCGCTATCAGGGAGGCGACCCATGCTCACCCGCGCGGCAGCAGCGGTAATCGCCGCGACAGTCCTTTCTTCTCCGGCCTATACTCAAACCATGAAGCAATCCGTCAGCGCCACAGTGAGTGCAGCCGCTGCGATTGGGCAAAATGGCGATCCGCTGCCCCGGGGCAAGGCGGAAGACGTCGGCATGTCGAGCGAACGGCTCGCCGAGATCGGCCGCGCCATCAACGCGGACATCGAGAAAGGCCGCCTGCCCGGCGCGGTGATCGCCGTCGTCCGCAAAGGCAAGCTCGTCTACTACGAGGCGTTCGGCTTCCGCGACAAGAAGGCCGGTGTCGCGATGACCAAGGACACCATCTTCAACATCGCGTCCATGACCAAGCCGATGGTCGCGCTGGCGGCGCTGCAGTTGCAGGAGCGCGGCAAGCTTTTGATCGACGATCCGCTCTCGAAGTACTTCCCGAAGTACGCGCAGATGGAAGTCGCCGAGCTGAACGCCAGCGGCGATACCATCACCGGCAAGGTGCCGGCGAAGCAGCCGATCACGCTGCGCCACCTGATGATGCACACCTCCGGCCTCGTGTACGGCGGACGCGGCAACACCGCTGTGCACAAGCTTTATCCCGGCGGCAGCGGCATTGCGGGTTCGACGATGGATGGCGCGGAGTTCATGGACGACCTCGCGAAATTGCCGCTCCTGAATCAACCGGGCGCCGTGTGGGACTACGGCTTCGGCCTCGACCTGCTGGGACAGGTGGTCGAGAAGGTGTCCGGGCAAACGCTTGGGCGATACTTCCAAGAGAGCATTCTCAAGCCGCTTGGGATGAACGACACCAGCTTCTTCATTCCGCCCGAGAAGGCCGCCCGCTACGCGAAGGCGCTCGACCGGGATCCGGACACCGGCTTGGCGCAGAACCTGGCGCCGGTGCTGACGCAGCCCTTGAAGTTCGAGTGCGGCGGCGGATGTCTGTCCTCGACCGTGAACGACTACATGCGCTTCGCGCTCGCGCTGCTCAACAAGGGCGCCTACGGTGAGACGCGTATCCTCGGCCGCAAGACCGCCGAGTACATGCTGACCAACCAGATGGGGCCGGAGGTGAAGAACCTGATCGCAAACGCTGACCCGACGCGTTCGGATTACGGCTTCGGGCTCGGCCTCGCGGTGCGCACCGAAACCGGGCGCGGCAAGCTGATGGGCTCGGCCGGCGACTTCAACTGGCCGGGCGCGAGCGGCACCAACTGGTGGGCCGATCCGAAGGAGGAGCTTGCGGTCGTTTTCATGGCGCACTCGCCGGGGCCGATCCGCTGGCACTACCGGCAGGTGATCAACGCGCTGGTCTATCAGGCGATGGTGGACTAGCGACGCTCCTCTCGTCCCCGCGAAAAACGGGGACCAGGCCAAGAACTGGATGCCGCTTTCGCGGCATGAACCGGAATCACCGCGACAAGCAGCGCCATCAATGGAGGCCAGGCATCATGGATGAGCAGCAGCTTAGCCGGGAGGACATCCTGTCCATGGCGAGACTGGCCGGGCTTCATTTGCCTGCCTCCTACGAGGATGAGCTGGTGGAGGCGTACGATCACGTCCGCCGATTGGTGGCACTCCTTCCACAGCCCCGATTGCGCGGTGACGAACCGGCGCACGTCTTCGATCCCGTAGCTTTCGATCCGACGACGGGTTGAGGCGATGGCGCCCGATAGGCCCTTCCTGACAGTCGCCGAAGCTGCCGAGCTGATCGCAGCACGGAGGTTGTCGCCCGTTGAGCTGACTGAAACCTATCTCGCGCGCATCGCGGCACTCGACGACCAGCTCAACAGCTTCGTCACCGTTACCGCCGAGCGTGCACGGCGCGACGCACGAAAGGCCGAAGCCGAAATCATGACCTCGGGCCCGCGCGGGCCGCTGCACGGTATCCCTTACTCGTTGAAGGACATCTTCGACGTCGCGGGAGTGCGCACGACGGCGCAATCGCGCCTGCTTGCGAGTAACGTTGCGGTCGAGGACAGCGCCTGTGCGGCAAAGCTGGAGACGGCTGGCGCGATCCTGCTCGGCAAGAACGCAACATGGGAGTTCGCCCATGGAGGGCCGTCCTGGGACGTGCTCTTTCCGCCGGCGCGCAACCCTTGGAACACCGATCATTCACCGGCCGGGTCTTCGTCCGGCTCGGCGGCTGCGGTCGCCGCGGGACTTGCGGCGATGAGCCTCGGCACTGACACCGGAGGCTCCATTCGCAGCCCCGCAGCCGCTTGTGGCATCGCCGGGCTGAAGCCGACTTACGGCCGAGTCAGCCGTCGAGGCATCCTTCCCAACTGTTTCAGCCACGACCATGCCGGCCCGCTCGCCTGGACCAGTCGAGACCTGGCGCTGATCATGACAGTGATCGCCGGCCACGATCAGCGCGATCCCGGCTCGGCCGCCCGAGAGGTGCCGGACTACATCGCCGCGCTGACAGGAAACGTCGAGGGGCTGGTCATCGGCGTGCCCGGACGCTGGCTGGAAGACGAGCTGCCACCGAGCCCCGCCACGCGCGCGGCCTTCGATGCAGCGCTCGGCGTCTTCAGCGCGCTTGGCGCAGTCGTCCGCGAAATCTCTCTTCCGTCCATTCGCGAATATCATGCGGCCATCAGGGTCATCGCGGTGAGCGAGCTGTTCGCCATCCACGCCGAGGACCTCCGCGCCCGGCCGGAGATGTTCGGGCAAAGCCTGCGCTATCGCATCATCGCCGGCGGACTGGTGCGGGCGGAGGAATACCTGCTGGCGCAGCGCGCTCGCACCGATCTTGCGCGCGCGATGCAGGACGCTTTGGCGAAAGTGGATGTCATCATGTTGCCGACCAGCGAGCCGGCGGAGCGATTGCAGCCGGTACATCCCGCCAGCCTCTTCACCCCGAGTTACACCTCCCCGTTCAGCGTTGCGGGCAACCCGGCGCTGTCCGTCTGCAACGGCTTCAATGAGGCGGGGCTGCCGTTCTCTCTGCAGATCGTCGGCAGGCTGTTCGATGAGGCGACGGTGCTGCGCGCAGGTGACGCCTACGAGCGCGCTACGCCATGGCGGCAACGCCGGCCGGCGTTGCGTAGCCCCGCGGCTCGCGAGCCGCGTGCTTCGCCTGAAACATCGACGGCGTGACTGGGGTGGCCGACGCGCTCGCCGGACGCCAAAAAGCTGCCTGAAGGATGTTCCGGCCCCCCCATTCAAAGGCTGCCAAGCCGCACCTGAATCCAGGGTCGTCATTCTTCGGTAGATTAAGGAACCGCCCCTTGAACCGGCGCAAGCGAATGCTTTCGTACTCATCCGAGGACGATCGCCATGAGCACGCGGCTTATATTGTGGATTAGTTTGGGGCCGCCGCGCTCCTCGCAACAGCGGGCGTCGCCTGGATTTTCTCGCTACCTGCAGCACCGGCTGCCGGACCGGGGCCGCCGATTGAGAAGTCAGAGGCCGACGCCACGATCGCGGCCTTGAAGCCGCCGAAGCGTCCGCGCCCGATGATCGCGATCGTCGGCATCAATGACGCCACCGAAGTGACCGACTATCTCATGCCCTACGGCATCCTCCGGCGCGCCGACGTCGCGGATGTGATGGCGCTGGCAACGAAGCCGGGGCCGATGACGCTTTTTCCGGCGCTCAAGATTGAGCCGCAGGCGACCGTCGCGGAGTTCGATGCGCGCCATCCGGAAGGCGCCGACTATGTCATCGTCCCCAACATGAGCCGCCACGACGATCCGGACGTCCTGCGATGGATCCGAAGCCAGGCCGCCAAGGGTGCGATCGTCGTCGGCGTCTGCGCTGGAGCCCTGGTCGTCGCCGAGGCCGGATTGCTCGACGGGAAACGGGCGACGACCCATTGGTATTACGTCAAGCAGCTGCGCGACAAGCATCCGGCGATCCACTATGTGGCAGACCGGCGGCTGGTGGTTGACCGGGGCGTCGCGACGACGACGGGGATCACCGCGTCCATGCCGGTGTCGCTCACCCTGATCGAGGCCATCGCGGGTCGTGACAAGGCGCAGGCCGTCGGCCGGGACCTCGGCCTTACGGACTGGGACGCGCGTCACGCCAGCGATGCGTTCGTCTTCACGCGGCCATTCGCGCTGACGGCGATGCGCAACACGCTCGCGTTCTGGAATTACGAACAACTCGGAATGGAGCTCGTACCCGGTGTCGACGAAGTGTCGCTCGCGTTGGTGGCGGATGCCTGGTCGCGGACCTCCCGGTCGCACGCGGTGACATTCGCCGGCACTGCGGGTGCGCAACAGACCCGCAACGGCATCGGCATTTTCCCCGATCAGGTTGCCGCCAGCTGGCCCGCGGGGCGCCTGATACGGGCGCCCGGGGGGCCGCCTGCGCAAGCACTGGATCAGGCCCTTCACGCAATCACGACGCGCTATGGAGTGCACACGACGGACTTCGTCGCCATGCAGCTCGAATACCCGAGGCCAACGGTACCGCAATAAGAGGATCACCTGGCGTCGCAGCTCACACCAACTTCACCGCCCGCGCGATCTGCCAGAGCGACAGCGCGATCACGAGACACCCGACCGCGACCATCAGCGTCCGCGCCGAGACGTGCTTCACCATCCAGCCGCCGAGCGGCGCTGCGAGCATGCCGCCGGCGACCAGCGCGAGCAGTTCCCTCCATGGCGATGCGCCGAGCTCGACAAAGAACGTCGTCGCCGCCGCGACGGTGACGAAGAACTCCGTTGCGTTGACCGAGCCGACGGTGAGGCGCGGTGCGTGCCCGGAACCGATCAGCGCGGAGGTCGTCACCGGACCCCAGCCGCCGCCGCCGCTGGCGTCGAGGAAGCCCGCCACGAACCCGATCGGCCCGACCCATGGCCCCGGCGCATCGCGTCCGGGGGGTGTCTGCCAGGCTTTCAGCAGGATAAAAATGCCGACCACGATCAGGTAGGCGGCAACGAACGGCCGCATGATCGCAGCATCGATATTGGAGAGCACCCACGCGCCAAGGATGGCACCGGCGACGCCTGCGATGCCGAGGCGGATCACCAGCCGCCAGTCAATGTTGCGATGATAGTAATGCGAGGTCGCCGACGCGCCGGTGGTGAAGATCTCCGCAGTATGCACGATTGCACTCGCCTGCGCGGGCGGCATCCCCATCGAAAGCATCGCCGTTGTGGACACGATGCCGAACGCCATGCCGAGTGCGCCGTCGATCATCTGCGCGAGGAACCCGATGGCTCCCAGCAGAATGTATTCCGTCATCGCTCACGCCGCCCCTGCGATTCCCCGGCGAATCTAGCGCGAAACGCGTGCCGCGGAAAACGACCGGCGCCGGGGGAACGAACATTGATATCCGTGCCCAATTCACCGCTATAATGGCGCGGGAACCGGACGATCATGGCAAAAAGAAGCGTTTCGAACGACGATCTCAAAATTCTCGGCGAACTTGAGAAAAAAGTGCTCTGGCTTTCGAGCTGGACGATCCATCACGCCAACCACATCCGCGAGAGCACCGACGGGCTGAAGGTCGGCGGGCATCAGGCCTCGTCCGCCTCGCTCGCCGCGATCATGACGGCGCTCTATTTCCATGCGCTGCGGCCGCAGGACCGCGTCGCGGTGAAGCCGCATGCCTCGCCGAACTTCCACGCCATCCAGTATCTGCTGGGCAAGCAGACCCGCGAGAAGCTCGAAGCCTTCCGCGGCTACAAGGGCGCGCAGAGTTATCCCTCGCGCACCAAGGATAGCGACGACGTCGATTTCTCGACCGGCTCGGTGGGTCTCGGCGTCGCGCAAACGCTGTTCTCATCGCTGGTGCAGGATTACGTGCGTGCGCACTTCCCGACCGAGCGGCCGGAAGGCCGCATGGTGGCGTTGGTCGGCGACGCCGAGATGGACGAAGGCAACATCTTCGAGGCGATACTCGAAGGCTGGAAGCAGGGCCTGCGCAATTGCTGGTGGGTGATCGATTATAATCGCCAGAGCCTCGACGCGGTGATCCGCGAGGGCCTGTGGTCGCGCTACGAGGCGCTGTTCAAGGCGTTCGGCTGGGACGTGGTGATCGTCAAGCACGGCGCGCTGCAGGAAGCCGCATTCAAGGAGCCGGGCGGCGAAGCGCTGCGCACCTGGATCAACAGTTGTCCGAACCAGCTCTACTCGGCATTGACGTTCCAGGGCGGCGCGGCCTGGCGCAAGCGGCTGATGAACGATCTCGGCGACCAAGGTCCGGTGTCGAAGCTGATCGACAAGCGATCGGACGAGGAGCTCGCGCGGCTGATGGGCAATCTCGGCGGGCATGACCTGCCGTCGCTGGTCGAGGCGTTCGATGCCGCCGCGCAGCACGACCGGCCGACCTGCTTCATCTGCTACACCATCAAGGGCTCAGGCCTCGCACTCGCCGGTCACAAGGACAACCACGCCGGAATGATGACGCCCGCGCAGATGAACCAGCTGCGCGAGTCGATGAGCATTCGCGCGGGCCACGAATGGGATAAGTTCGAAGGACTCGCGACGCCTGCGAGCGAAATGCAATCTTTTCTCGATCGCCTGCCGTTCGCGACCAAAGAATCCCGCCGCCACGTCGCGCCCCACGTCGAGGTGCCGAGTGAACTCTCCATCTCGATCCAGCCGACGATGTCGACGCAATTCGGATTCGGCGCACTGCTCAACGAGCTCGGCCGCGGCAATTCGGATTTCGTCAAGCGCATCGTCACCACGTCGCCGGACGTGACCGTCTCCACCAACCTCGGCCCGTGGGTGAATCGACGCAACCTGTTTGCGCGCGAGAAGATGGCCGACACGTTCAAGAGCGAGCGCATTGCCTCGACCTTCAACTGGGAATTCGCGCCGACCGGCCAGCACATCGAGCTGGGCATCGCGGAGAACAATCTGTTCATCGCCCTCTCCGCGCTCGGCCTGTCGCACTCCATCAACGGCGAGCGGCTGTTTCCCATCGGCACGCTGTACGATCCGTTCATCGCGCGCGGCCTCGATGCCTTGAACTACGCCTGTTACCAGGAAGCGCGCTTCATCCTGGTCGCAACGCCGTCCGGCATTACGCTCGCGGGCGAAGGCGGCGCGCACCAATCGATCGGCACGCCGCTGATCGGCATGGCACAGGACGGACTTGCGGCGTTCGAACCGGCCTACGTGGACGAACTTGCGGCGATCATGGCGTGGTCGTTCGACTACATCCAGAAGGATGGCGAGGGCGCGCCCTCGGAGCGCAACTGGCTGCGCGACGAGACCGGCGGCTCGGTCTATCTGCGCCTTTCCACGCGCCCGATCGAGCAGATCAAGCGCACCGTCACGCCGGAGCTCCGGCAGGCGATCATCGACGGCGCCTACTGGATGCGCAAACCCGGTCCGAATTGCCAGGTGGTCGTGGCCTACACGGGCGCGGTTGCGCCTGAGGCGATCGAGGCGGTCGGCCTGATGGGCGAGGACCGCCGCGACGTCGGCCTGCTGGCGGTCACCTCGGCTGATCGCCTCAACGCCGGCTGGAGCGCCGCACAGCGCGCCCGCGAGCGCGGGCTGGTGCACGCGCGCTCGCACATCGAGCGGCTATTGGCGGATGTGCCGCCGGATTGCGGGATCGTCACGGTGTGCGACGCACATCCGGCGACGCTCGGCTGGCTCGGCGCGATCCATGGCCATCGCACGCGCGCGCTCGGCGTCGAGCATTTCGGCCAGACCGGCTCGATCGGCGATCTCTATCGGCACTACGGCATCGATGCGAACGCGATCGTGGCGGGAGCGGAAGCGATCGCGCCGGGGCGGCCGATCCGCTACCTCAAGGCGCTGCCGTAGCTCCCGTCACGCGATCCCGAACAGCCGCGCGGGCAGGAGCAGGATGATGGCCCATACGATGATCGTGCAGACGATTACCGACAGCAGGTAACCAAGCGTCTTGTCCTGCGCCGTCCGCATCAGGATCGGAAGCCCGAGATACAAAAGATAGAAGCTGTAGAGGCCGAGCACCGTCAGCACAGCAAGGATCGGCAACGCGGCGAATGCGCTGGCGAGCCACGCGGCGGTGGGCGCGTAGGCAGCGACCTTCATGGCGCTCGGGAAATCGCTCCGCCCGCCGAACTTGTCGGCAAGGAAATTGACCAGCCACGCGACGACGAAGACACCGATGATGGTCAGCACGTAACCAACGATCGCGCTGACGATCCCCGCGATAAACGGCGTCCGGATTCCCGCGACGCCGATGATCGAGGCGCCGATGAACCCACAGACTGCCGGAATCGCCGCCAGGATGGCGACATAGTTCTTGATGAGATCGCCGGGGCTCGTCTGTTCGCCCGCGATCACCTGCCATTCGGCTTTCGGGTCAAGCAGAAGCCTCTTCACGCGGCCGACGAGATCCATGGGCGCCCCTCCACGGTTCGCACGGCGCGATTGTTCCGGTTCAGGGCAGCGATGTCACGAGGGCAAAGCGACCTATCAACCGCTTTGATCGGCGAGCACCATCTGCGCGCCCTTTTCGGCGATCATCATGGTGGGCGAATTGGTGTTACCAGACGTGATCGTGGGCATGACGGAAGCGTCGATCACGCGGAGTCCCTCGATCCCCAGCACGCGCAGGCGCGCATCCGTCACGGCATTTGGATCGCTCGGCAGCCCCATCTTGGCGGTGCCGACCGGGTGAAAAATGGTCGTGCCGATGTCACCCGCGGCTTTGGCGAGCGATTCATCGTCATCACCGACTGTCTCACCCGGCAGCGTCTCGACCGGCTCGAACTTCTGCAACGCCGGCTGCGCGACGATCGCGCGCGCGACACGGATCGAGTCGGCGGCAACCTGCCGGTCCGCGTCGGCGGTCAGATAGCGCGGCTGGATCACCGGCTTGTCGGCTGGATCGGCGGAACGCAGCCGCACGAAGCCGCGGCTCTCAGGCTGCAGATTGCAGACACTCGTGGTGAAGGCGGGGTACGTGTGCAAGGGGTCGCCGAACTTGTCGAGCGAGAGCGGCTGCACGTGAAACTGGATGTTGGCGCGCTCGCGCGAGGGGTCCGAGCGCGTGAATAGACCAAGCTGCGACGGCGCCATGGTGAGCGGCCCGCGCCGGCGCAGCGCGTAGTCGAGTCCCATCAACGCGCGTCCGAACAGCGAATGATAGGTTTCGTTCAGCGTCTTCACGCCGGAGACCTTGTAGATCATGCGAAGCTGCAGATGGTCCTGCAGGTTCTGCCCCACGCCCGGCCGGTCGAGCACCACAGGAATGCCGAGATCGAGCAGATCGCGCCCGGGCCCGACGCCGGAAAGTAACAGCAACTGCGCCGAGCCGATCGAGCCGGCGGACAGGATGACCTCGCCCTTCGCACGCGCTGTTCTGCTCGCGCCGTCCTGCCGCCATGTGACGCCCGTCGCGCGCCAGCCGTCGAACTCGATGCGCTCGGCAAGGCATCCGGTCTCGACCCGCAGGTTCGGGCGGTTCATCACGGGTTTTAAAAAGCCCCGTGCCGCCGACCAGCGCCGCCCGCGCCGCTGGTTGACATGGAAGTAGCAAGAGCCCTCGTTGTCGCCGCGATTGAAATCGTCGATCGGCTTGATGCCGTATTCCTCGGCCGCCTTGCGGAACGCATCGAGCAGCGCCCATTGCACGCGTGGCGCCTCGATGCGCCATTCGCCGCCGATGCCATGGTGCTCGCTCTCGCCGAGGAAGTGATCGGTCTGCTTCCTGAAAAACGGCAGAACGTCGCCCCAGCCCCAGCCGGCGAGACCGAGCTGGCGCCAGTGATCGTAGTCGGCGGCCTGCCCGCGCATGTAGATCATGGCGTTGATCGCGGACGAGCCGCCGAGCACCTTGCCGCGCGGATAGCTCAGCGCGCGTCCGTTCAGTCCCGGCTCTGCTTCCGTCTTGAACATCCAGTCAGAACGCGGGTTGCCGATCGCGAACAGGTAACCGACCGGGATGTGGAACCAGATCCAGTTGTCGTCGCCGCCCGCTTCGAGCAACAGCACGCGATTGTTCGAATCGGCGGACAGGCGATTGGCAAGCACGCACCCGGCCGAACCCGCGCCGACGATGATGTAGTCGTACTCGCCCTCGATCGGCGTCGCGGCTTGCATTCCCTGGTCCTCTTCGGGAGCCATTAAAGCGCATCGGACGGGCGTGACAACACACCGCCCTCATCCTGAGGAGGCTGCGAAGCAGCCGTCTCGAAGGATGGCGGCAAACTCCGAGCGTGGCCATCCTTCGAGGCGTGGCCTTCGGCCACTTCTCCGGATGAGGTTCTGAGTAGATGCGGGTTTGACGTCGTGCGGCAGATCACTAGGATGGGCGTTGCGACGCTCGGCGCGCGTCACCGCGCCCTGCCCCCGTTCCGGGATGCGCTTCCGGATTTGCCGCTGTTCCCAACCTCGCATGGTCCGCGCGGACGTTTTACGCGCGCGGAACGCTCGTGGAGACGCGACATGACAATCAGCGCACGCCGCTACTTCCTCGCCATCGCAGTGTCCGCCGGGCTGTGCGCCGCAACGGCATCGCCAGCCGTTGCGCAGGACAAGGCAATCACCGTGTTCGCCGCCGCGTCGCTGAAGAACGCGCTCGATGACATCAACGCCGCGTTCCTCAAGGCGACCGGCACCAAGGTGACGGCCAGCTACGCGGCAAGTTCCGCGCTCGCTCGCCAGCTCGAGCAAGGGGCACCCGCGGACGTGTTCGCCTCCGCCGACCTCGACTGGATGGACTATTCGAGCCAAAAGAAGGTCATCAAGGACGACACGCGCGTCAACCTGCTCGGCAACAAGCTGGTGCTGATTGCGCCGAAGGATTCGAAAATCGACAAGGTCGAGATCGGGCCGGCCTTCGATCTCGCCAAACTGATCGGCGACGGCCGCATCGCCACAGGGGAAATCTCGTCGGTGCCGGTCGGCAAGTACGCCAAGGGGGCGCTGGAAAAGCTCGGCATCTGGGCTTCGGTGCAGAACAAATTCGCGATGGCCGACAATGTGCGCGCCGCAATGGCGCTGGTGTCGCGTGGCGAGGCCGTGCTCGGTATCGTATATGAAACCGACGCCAAGGTCGCCGCGAATGTGAAGATCGTCGGAGCGTTTCCGGCGGACTCGCATCCGGCGATCACGTATCCGGTGGCTGCGACTGTGAACGCCAAGCCGGAGGCTGCCGCCTATCTCAACTTCCTGCGCAGCGACATCGCGAAGACCGTGTTCGAGCAATACGGCTTCACCTTCCTGGTGCGGCCGACGTCGTGATCCAGTGTCCCGGGCGCGCCGCAGCATGAGCAAAGCGAAATGATGCGGTGCAGACCCGGTACCCCGGTTGTTGTCTGCAAGGAACCGGGGTTCAGCACCTGCGGTGCATCGCTGACGCGCTGCACCGCGTGCGGGACACGCTGAATGTTCTCCCTCACCCCCGACGAATGGACCGCGGTTCTCCTGTCCCTGAGGATCGCCCTCGTCGCGACGGTGGTCGCGCTGCCGTTCGGGATCGCGATCGCCTGGCTGCTGGCGCGCAAGGATTTCTGGGGCAAGGCGCTGCTCGATGGCCTCGTACATTTGCCGCTCGTGCTGCCGCCGGTCGTCACCGGCTATCTGCTGCTGATCGCGTTCGGGAAGCGCGGCATCTTCGGCGCGTTTCTCGCCGACATCGGCATCGTATTCTCGTTCCGCTGGACCGGCGCCGCGCTCGCCTGCGGCATCATGGGCTTCCCGTTGCTGGTGCGCGCAATCCGCCTTTCGATCGAAGCCGTCGATGCAAGGCTCGAGGATGCGGCATGGACGCTCGGTGCCAACCGCTTTCTCGTGTTCGCCACCGTGACGCTGCCGCTCGCCTTGCCCGGCATCATTGCCGGCATGGTGCTGTGCTTTGCCAAGGCGCTCGGCGAGTTCGGCGCCACCATCACCTTCGTCTCGAACATTCCGGGCGAGACGCAAACCATCTCGGCGGCGATCTACACTTACACGCAGATCCCGAATGCTGATGCGGCGGCGGCCCGGCTCGTCGTCGTGGCGATCATCATCTCGCTGATCGCGCTCATCGTTTCCGAATGGCTCGCTCGGCGCGCCGGCACGCGCTTCCACGGCGAATAGCATGCTGGCGGTCGATGTCGAAAAGCGGCTGGGGACGTTTGCGGTTCAGGCGAAGTTCGAAGCGCCCGACGGCGTGACCGCGCTATTCGGGCCTTCCGGCTCGGGCAAGACCTCGATCGTCAGCATGGTGGCGGGCCTGATGAGGCCGGATCGCGGGCACATCATCTGCAACGGCGCGCTGCTATTCGATTCAAACGGCGCCGAT
>Ga0190275_10002856_pt1 | contig 12281 bp, 9 predicted proteins | sample Popmic550T_FD_133745 | JGI IMG/M metagenome (GOLD analysis project Ga0190275, IMG submission 133745) | Populus adjacent soil microbial communities from riparian zone of Yellowstone River, Montana, USA - 550 T | ecosystem: Environmental > Terrestrial > Soil > Riparian zone > Trees stand | place... | reverse complement strand
CCCCGCAGATCCTTGGCTAGACGACTGGCTGCGTAGGCGGGTAGCTGACAACGCCAGACTGCGAGTCACCTTCGCCACGGAACGCCTCGGTATCGCGGCAGCGATGAATGGGGCGGGTGCCCTCGCAGAGGGTGACTACATCACCTTCCTCGACCAGGATGACGTCCTCTCCCCAACAGCGCTGCACTTTGTCGTCGAAGCGCTTCAGCAGGAAGCGAGCGACATCCTGTACTCCGACGAAGACTGGATGGATGAACACGGGCAGCGGCTGCGTCCCAACTTCAAGCCCGACTGGTCTCCCGAGCTGTTAACCGGCTGCATGTATTTCGGTCACTTGTTCGTAGTGCGAAAGCATATGTTAGCTGCCGCAGGCTGGTTCCGAGACGGGTTCGAAGGCGCGCAGGACTACGACCTTGCATTGCGGTTGGTTGGCGCCGGCGCCACGGTTACTCATATCCCTCGCGTGCTGTATCACTGGCGCATGCACGAAAGTTCGACTGCTGCATCCGCGGGCGCAAAGCCTCACGCGCACATCTCAGGGAAGCGCGCGCTAGAACAGGCTTTATTGTCGAGGGGAACTGTCGCAACTGTGGTCGACGGACCTAGCGGTCCGCACACTTACTCTGTGAAGTGGCCGCTGAGTTCGAAGGGTATCAGTATTGTCATCTGCTCTCGCAATCCGCTCTTACTCGGTCGTTGCCTCGACTCATTACAGCGCACGTTGCGTGGTATTAACGCGCAGATCATTGTGGTCGAGCACCAAAGCCCGGAAACACAACAAGTGGCGGAATCGTTCCACTGCGACGTAGTTTCATACGGCCGAATGTTCCACTTTGCTGACATGAACAATACGGGCGCCGCCAAGGCGCGTAATGATGCTCTGCTGTTTTTGAACGATGACATCGTTGCCCCGAATGCCGGGTGGTTGGAACCGATGCTCGCGCTCATTGCCAGGCCGGATGTCGGAATCGCGGGAGCTAAGTTGCTCTATCCTTCAGGAGCGATCCAGCATGCGGGTATTGCATTAGGTATTGGAGAGGGGACCGGCCACATCGGTCGAGGCCAGTTTGCGAGCGATCTATGGCGATGGCTGGAGCTACGGCGCAATGTATCGGCAGTAACGGGCGCGTGTCTGGCGATTGGTCGCAGCGTCTTTGAAGAGATGAATGGCTTCGACTTAAGTTTCCCGGTCAACTATAACGATGTCGACCTGTGTCTGCGATCCCGCGCGGCCGGCTATGAGGTGATCTTCGAGCCTTCGTCCACATTGCGCCACGACGAGTGCGCGACACGCGCGGCGGGTACGAAACTCGAGGAGCGGGAGCTCTTCTGGCAGCGCTGGGGCGAACAACTCGAAACCCCGGACCCTTTCTTCACTCCGTACTTAGATGGAGAGGAGATGCGGCTAGTCTGGCGCTAAAGGTGCCATGATACCCTGCAAGTTCACATGAAAGTTGTGATCCTTGCGGGTGGCGCCGGCACTCGTATCTCTGAAGAAACTCAGAATCGACCTAAGCCGATGGTGGAGATCGGCGGGAAACCGATTCTATGGCACATCATGAAGCTTTACTCCCATCATGGACTGAGCGATTTCGTGATTTGCCTCGGTTTTAAAGGATACGTAATCAAGGAGTACTTCGCGAATTATTGGCTGCACACTTCGGATGTGACGTTCGATCTTGGAGCAAACCAGATCATCACACATGAAAGAAATACCGAAAACTGGCGTGTCACGCTGGTCGATACCGGCCTTGAAACAATGACTGGAGGCCGCCTCAAACGCGTCACGCAATACTTAGAGAAAGGCGAGCCGTTTTGCATGACGTACGGGGACGGGGTCGGCGATGTCGACATCGCGAAGCTGGTCGACTTTCACAGAGAACACGGCCGCAAAGCCACGGTCACAGCGACCACTGCTCCGGGTCGATTCGGCGCCTTGCGCATGGAGGGGACAGCGGTAGAAGGCTTCCAGGAGAAGCCCGTCGGCGATGGAGCCTGGATTAACGGCGGCTTCTTCGTCCTATCGCCGGAAGTACTGAGTTTGATTAACGGCGACTCTACCGTCTGGGAACGCGAGCCAATGGAGAAGCTCGCCGCGTCGGGCGAGCTTACAGCGTATAAGCACCCGGGATTCTGGCAGCCAATGGATACATTACGAGAGAAGAATCAGCTCGAGGCGCTGTGGGAAAGCGGTAGAGCGCCGTGGAAGGTTTGGGGATGAAGAAAGCACTTATTACAGGAATCACAGGTCAGGACGGCTCATACTTAGCGGAACTTCTATTGGATAAAGGCTACGAAGTCCACGGAATTTTCCGACGCTGTTCGACCTTCAATACCGATCGAATTGAACATTTATACGTGGATGCGCATGATCCCAAGGCGCGGCTATTTCTACACGCCGGAGATGTTGCAGATGGAACGGGCTTGCGCCACATCATCGAGATGGTACGGCCGGATGAGGTCTACAATCTCGCGGCGCAATCGCATGTTCGAATCTCGTTCGATCAACCGGAGTACACGGCTGATGTAACGGGCACAGGGACATTGCGGCTTTTGGAAGCAGTTCGGGATCACATTGACAGAAGCGGTCGACCGGTGCGTTTCTATCAGGCAGGATCGAGCGAGATGTTCGGGGCCGCCAAACCCCCACAAAACGAGGACACGGCATTTTATCCCCGTAGTCCATACGCTGTCGCAAAGGTAGCTTCGCATTGGTACACGATCAATTACCGGGAGGGCTACAATCTGTTTGCCTGCAACGGTATCTTGTTCAACCATGAATCGCCACGGCGAGGAGAGACGTTTGTGACGCGAAAGATCACGCGCGCGCTCGGCCGAATCAAAGAAGGAACGCAGGAGAAGTTATATCTGGGAAACCTTGAGGCGAAACGGGATTGGGGATTCGCCGGCGATTATGTACAAGCTATGTGGTTAATGCTCCAACAGGACAAGCCGGACGATTACGTAATAGCCACAGGCGAGGCGCATTCGGTTCGAGACTTTCTCGACATCGCGGGCGAAAGACTTGGTATCGATTGGCAGAAGCATGTCGAGATTGACCCGAGGTACTTCCGTCCTACGGAAGTAGATTATCTGCAGGGCGATGCGTCGAAAGCGCGCAAAGCGCTAGGGTGGAAACCGGAGACATCGTTTCAGCAGTTAGTTGAGAGTATGGTCGACAGCGATCACGAGCGTGCGAAACGCGAAAAGATGCTTCAAAATGCGGGATACTCACTGACTGCTTCCCAGCTCGGGCGTTAGCTATGACTCGTAAGGCCTTGATTACGGGCATTACTGGTCAGGATGGCTCGTATCTGGCGGAGTTCTTGCACTCGCAAGGATACGAGATACATGGTTTCTTCCGGCCGAGCGAGCAAATGCTTTCGGATGTAGAAGCGGGAGAGATTCACCGTCACGAGGGGGAGATCGAAGACGCCTCTGCCGTGACTAAGGTCGTTGCGTCTGCGCGACCAGACGAGTGTTACCACTTGGCCGCGCAGACGTTCGTAACAGGCGAAGAGCTTTCAACGATTCGGATTAACGTATCGGGAACCTTGCATGTTTTAGATGCGCTTCGGCGGGAAGCGCCGGAGAGCCGACTGTTTCTGGCGGGATCGAGCGAGATGTTTGGGGATGTCGAAGTGTCTCCGCAGGACGAGAACACACCCATGCGTCCACGGAACGTATACGGTGTAAGCAAGGTGGCCGCATATCATCTGATGCGCGTATTTCGTGAGCAGCATGGGCTGTTTGCGTGTTGCGGCTACCTCTACAATCACGAGTCGCCGCGCCGTGGTCCGCACTTCGTCACGCGTAAGATCACCCGAGCGGCTGCGCGCATCAAGCTCGGCAAAGAAACTGAGCTTCGGTTGGGCAATCTCGATGCTATTCGCGACTGGGGACATGCTCGCGATTATGTTCGCGCCATGTGGCTAATGCTGCAGAAATCGGAGCCGGACGATTATGTAGTAGCGACGGGGCAGGGGCGTAAAGTCCGAGACTTCGTGGAGGCCGCGTTCCATGCTGTGGGGCTTGATTGGCAGCCTTATGTGCAGGAAGCGGAGGAGTTCTACCGGCCGGCGGAAAAGGTTCCGTTTGTGGGTTCAGCGGCGAAAGCTCTGGAGAAGTTGTTGTGGACAGGAGAGGTCGAGTTTTCCCAGCTTGTCGCGGAGATGGTACAGCAAGATCTAATCAACCATTAAGGCTTGAATTGTACAAGTGATGTACACTTGACCTATGGAAGAGATTCCCGTCAGTGACTTCCGTCAGAAATGCCTATCTCTAATGGACAACTTGCCCGCGGACGGCCTTCTCATAACGAGGCATGGCCATGCGGTCGCCAAACTGCTGCCGGTTCGACCGGGCTCCTGTGCGGACCTGATCGGGACAATCCCGGTTCTCGGGAATATAGATGATGACCTGTTTTCGACCGGCGAGCGCTGGGATTCGGAATCCGGTTGCTGAATCTCGATACCCACATCTTGCTGCACGCTCTGGCCGGAAACCTCGAACCGCAAGAGCGTCGAGTGCTGACGGAAGACGGTGATTGGGGTATTTCTGCAATTGTGCTGTGGGAAATCGAAAAGCTGTATCAAAAGGGCCGGATCTTGTACGGGCTGGACTACCCGCCGCTGACTGCCGCCATCACCCGTCTCCAACTTTGGCCGATTACACCCGAGATCTGCCGGAACCTCCGCTGTCTGGACTTTCAATCGGACCCAGCCGACGAACTCATTGCAGCCACCAGTTTCACGCACCGAGTGCCGCTGGTCACCCGCGACGCCCGCATTCGCGTGTCCAAGGTTATTCAATGCCTGTAAGCGCCACGGCACTGCAACTTTACACAATGCATATAGCTGGACTAAACCGGGACCTTCAGATAACAACATTGTGCTCTGTTGGGGTGAAGTGCCTCGTACGGTACCATACGGTTTGTGCGCAGAGCTGAAGAAGATTTGGCTAAAGCTGATTCCGTGGATGTGAATAGCCCCTTACCACCGCCAGAATCCGCAGTCCATTACTGGCTTTCGCACTCCAATCGAATTCCTGGGTGGCTCACTGACTCGGAGGCGTGCCAGTTGTATACGCTCGCACGTGACATTCTGCCGGAGCGAACGCCGATAGCAGTAGAGCTCGGGTCATGGCAGGGCAAGAGTTCCGTTATGATCGCTGGGGGCTTGGCTGGAAAACGGGACGCGCGTTTGTACTGCGTAGACCCATTCGGGACGGATGAGAATCCGGAGTATCAACAGCGCTACTACTCCCCTCTTTTATCAGCCATGGATCGAACGCTGGAACAGGCGTTTTCTGATCATATGCGTCAGAGCGGGCTCTCCTCCATTGCCGAAGCGGTCAGAGGTTACTCGTTTGAGATTGTGCAGACGTGGACTATCCCAATCGACTTCCTATTCATCGACGCCAATCACGAATACGAATCTGTGAATCGCGATTTTGAACAGTGGGAGCCCTTCCTCAAAATCGGTGGCATTGTTGCACTCCACGATGTGTCTGCATCGTGGCCTGGCCCAACACGCGTCCGGGATGAGAGATTTAAGCTGCCTAAATTCGATGCCTATTCTCAAACGGACAGCCTTGCGTGGGCTATCAAGATTGCCTGACGCATCGGGCGGTTGCCTAATCAATGCTGAACACGTCCAGCAATTTGTATGATCGCGACTTCCAGGAATTAATCCGGACAGGATCTCTACAATCTGCTCGGGTGGTCGTTCCACTTGTAATGGATCTAGTGGCGCCACAGAGTGTTGTGGATGTGGGATGCGGATCCGGAAGCTGGTTATCGGTTTTCGCAGAAGCTGGTGTCCGGAATCTGGTAGGCCTGGAAGGAAGTCCGGCTGATTCCGAAGTGGCAGACGTTGAGCCTTCTCTGATCCAGGTGTGCGATCTATCCAAATCCTTTCATTTGGGTCGGACGTTTGATCTGGCGATGAGCCTCGAAGTTGCCGAGCACCTCCCTGAAGATTCAGCGACGGTTTTCATAGAATCACTAGCCGAGCTCGCTCCGGTCATCCTATTCTCGGCCGCCGTTCCCGGACAAGGGGGTGTAGGTCACCTCAACGAGCAGTGGCCTACCTACTGGGCCGATCATTTTGCGAAGCTCGGGTTTGAGACCTTTGACTGCCTTCGCGATCGCGTGTGGCAAGACGGCCGAATCGAATGGTGGTACCGTCAGAACCTTCTGCTATTTATCCAGGAGCAGACACGTTCGAATTACCCCCGTATCAATCAGGCTCATTTGCAAGCACGTCAAGGCTTTCCCGCAGCTCTCGATAGAAAGATGCCCGTGGCGCTCCAACGCCCGGTAGAGAACTTATTGCCTGGAGACCGGCCGGCTTCAGTGTCTGTAACTGCTGCCATAGCATCTAACGGCGGGCCAGAAAGGCTCGCCGCCTGCCTGCGCTCCATTTTCGAGACGGGATTCGCGGACGAGATAGTGGTTTGTTTGGATCGGGATGCGCCAAGCGGCTCTCGGGAAGCGGCCTTGATGTTTACCAGGCACGTCTACGATATCGAGTCTGAAGGTTACTTGGAGTCAGCCTTACCGTTACTGGTTGCGCACTGTTCGGGAGAATATGTTCTCCGTATCGACGACGATGAGCTTCTTGGAGGAGCGTGGACAAAAGACGGGTTTGATGGGCTCGTGCGAATGAACTCCTTCACACATTTCTGGTTACCGCGGCGTTGGATTATTCCCCCCGGCGATTTGTTCCTTTCCAATGATCCTTGGTTTCCCGATCTGCAATTGCGGCTGTTCAGGAATGATCCAAGGCTGATTGTTTGGCCCAGCCAGATTCATAACCCTATGAAGCTTAACGGGCGCGGAATGACGCTCGCCGACCGCTATATTGACCACTGGACCTTGGTATCCAGTTCGCGTCCTGAACGGGAAAAGAAATGCGAACGTTACCGCTTAATGAGACCTAACCATGACCTTTCTCAGTTCTATCTTTACGAGGATCACAAGGTTGAAATATCGAGGGCGGATCAGGAAGGCTTTCGTTCCGTGGTTCTGGGTTCGGTCAGTGCTGTGCCTCGACCGCAACTGGCTGTCTATAATCCGGGCCAGTTGGTAGACTTTCGGTCAGGTGGAAACTCGGTTCAGTATGTGTTGCAAGGATGGAACCATCCAGAATCATGGGGTACGTGGACCGACGGCGAGGTGGCCGAGGTATTCTTTTTCCTTCAGGAGCCTTTCAAAGCAGACCTATTGCTCACGGCGTCCTTACGGGCCTTTGTTGGTCCACTCCATCCTGTTGTGCGAGTTGAAGTAGAGTGCAATGGCCACACTCTAGGAGACTGGATTCTAGACAGCGCGGCGACTATCGAGAAATCCGTCCTAATCTCACGGGATATATCGGCGAAGGATCGTACTCTCAATTTTCTTTTCCGTATTTACCACCCGGCGTCACCATATGGACTTGGCCAATCCACTGACAGACGGCTCCTCGGGCTCGGGTTCTCGACCTTGCGGATTGCTCCGTTAACTATGTCTTAAGTCTTACGAGACATCAGACTTGCACAGATTGTTATACTTTTTTACCGATGACGGCGTAGTCTTGCTCACCAAAGATAAGCTCATTCAAGACCTGTGCTACACGACTATCTTCTTGAATTCGGAAAGCATCAGGGAATGGATGTAGCGGCAGCACTTCTATAGAGCAAAGCCCGCGCGCTTCCAATACGAACTGCAGTAGCGAGCTTGGCAGAGGTTTCTGGTGAGTAGGATCTGTATAAAAATTGCAAGCCCCTACCTGCAGATTTTTAGGATTGGGAGTTTCGAATATAGCCAATCCACCTGGTTTCAGGACACGAATCACCTCATCTATCAAACCAACAAGGTCATTGAAGGGCAGATGTTCTACTATATGAAACCCAGTCACTGCTCCGAGGGTACGATCAGACAGACTTTGCAGATAGGTGAGAACATTTTGATGCTCCACATGTAAGCCCTTTGCCCGGCATGTTGAAACCATGGCGGAATTAACATCGACTCCATATGCATTCAGCCCGTTCTCGCGAAGTAATTCCAACCACTCGCCCCGGCCGCATCCGATGTCCAAGATGGGCATGTTGGCCGACCCAAGATTGGCATCTTGTATTCTTGGGAGATAAACACGAACGCGTTCTTTAATATCCTCTTGTGTTCCACGGAAGAGGTCTTCAAACTCCAGATACAGCGGGTTGGATATGAGGTCAATTGCGTCAACCGCGGCGCTTATGTTCTGTTGCGGGGACGCATCCGTGGTCCGGCGAATCTCCTCAATGAACATCGAAAGGCGGCGATCCAAAAATGCTGCCTGTTCACGTGTGCCATGCGTATAACGATCCAACTTCCGTAGCTGTTCGTTAGTGTTCGCCCATTGCGTTTGGAACGACAACTTTTCGGACGCCAAGTCTTCCAGCCGCGCTGCGATGGTTTCCCGAGCTGATCGTTCAGACGCCAAATGTGCGCTGATATCCTCCCGCTGGGATCTATTCTCCAATTGTCGGCGGCGTTCAAGTTCGTTGAGGAGAGCCGAGTCGGCCTTTGTATCTAACTCCCCGCGGTCTGCTTTGCGATTTTCAAAATCTGCTACCAAGCGAGAAAATGCTTCTTCGAGTTCTTGACGGCTGGCTTTGCGGTTGTCGAGATCCGCTACGGACGCAGCAACTATGCTGTCCATCGTCTCTCTGTCGGGCTTCAACCTATTTAATTCCTCAACGGCCGCCAAATCAGCTTTTAGGGCAATTGAGCTCATGATCTCTGACTTAGGCATCCAGTCATTGAGCAGTATGGTCAGCTCGTCCCGTTCAACCTTTCCGCTGAGATAGGAGTTCAACGCCTCGATGTCGACCTTGCGACCTTCCAAGTCGCTGATTGCTTTTCGTATCGAAGTGTTCTCTAGGTTTTTCGTGAAGTGATGAAGATCGTTAGTTGTCTGCACTCTTTCCAACTTGGAGCATAGTGCTGTTATCTCCGCAGACAGGAGCTTTACTCTTACCTGCTCTACAGAAGTTGCATTCAATTGTTCTCGCCGGAGATCCTGTTTGGCGTACTCCACACTTCTTCGCAACACGCGAGAGGTGCGTTCGACATTATCCAGGTTGACAAGAACGGCTAGAATCCGGAGGACTCTGCCGATCACTGGTATCGCGAAGAGCTTGCGGGAAATGCGGTCGACACCTTCCACCGAAATCTGTTTCGCTCGAGCTTCAGGAGACGAAGCGATGGCCGCGATTACATCCGCTTCACTTAATTGGCCCGAGTCCAGCAGAGTGGTGTAATTCCGAAGGCCTTCGGGTTCCGGTTCACGTTTCAGTAATGCTCGATAAATGTATCGGACAAAATCGTGCCCTTCGAAAATAACGAGTTCGTCAAGGCGATAGTGGGTGCGGGTGAAGTCGATCTCTGGTAATACGGAGGACCGCTCGACGGGATGCAACTCTGCCATGAGAATATGAAGACCATCGACATCTATATCCGGAGCGGTTTGGCGCGCTCGCTGCACAAGCTCTGACAGAATCTGAAAGCGTGTCTCGAAAGGCCGCCCACAGAGTCTGAAGAGGAGGCCGGAAACAGTAGCCGGGTCAGCTGGTACGCCTAGACGGGTACAAGCATAGGAGACAAACTCCTTATCTGAATACCCAAAAAACTCGTGCAGTGAAATTCTGCTGGCTCCACCCTCGGAATTGGCTTCAAGCGTCGAACGATATGGTGAAAGTGCTGTCCGCCTGTCCTGCGCCTCTCTGCTTTCGATTAGATCGCGGGCCAGTTCGTGGCGCGGTTTGTTATCAATAAGTAGTTCTTTCAGCTTGGCAGCGACCTCCGCGATATAGGGAAGCCGGCCTAAAATTTCTTTGTACAAAAGAACGACATATTCCCGGTCTTCCAGCGCTGCCGATTCATCCAGTCGCGAGAAGACACTATTGGAACTTCCGATGGAGCCGTTTACAGCTTCAGTAGCATTGCTCATGTTCTCGCTCGATCTCAGCATATCAAGCGTATGTTGGAATTAACTATCACAGCTGGCTTGTTTGTCCGTGTCTAACCCGGGCCAGAAGGCGCATTCCCCGGACCACCAAATCGTCTTCCGAATACCCGATCTCCATTAATTTTCCAAAATTCGGGTGCTCAGTATGAGGCTCTTCGGCTGCCCTACTGGGCCACGTTTCCATGGCGATAATTTGAAGGTCTCCTCGCTTTTGCGCATGTAGGAACAGTTCGCGAAAGCTACTCAACCGTCGACGATTCATACCATCAGGGAAGTCAGCGAGTTCGCGTTCCGATGCGCCGGCAGCCTGCATCTTTGCCCTGTATCTTTCTACCGGCCATAATAGGTGCGCCCACGGCTCTTGAACATACTCATGGAAATGCCCACCCGTCGGCGAGGTCCACAAAGGATCGAAGGTTAAGTAGATCAATGCATCAGATTTCGCAACACGACAAATCTCATACAAAGCCTTGGCCGGATCGGGAATATGCTCAAAAGCATTAACACTGATAATTACATCGAATAAGTCATCGCGAAACAGCTGCCTCTGAGCATCTGATTCTATCAACATGATCTTACTCAAATCAAATGGCCGATTATTTCGGGCATGCTTTTCGACAAGCAGATGCAGTAGATGTCCATCATATGAAACTGGATAATTAATTACGTCTGATATATATAGTTTTTGACACCGAGGTAGTAATTTCCAAGCGTGCATGCCGAATCCCCCACCGACATCCAGAATGAAGCCATCCTGCGGCCATGCCTGGCCGAGCGACTCCGCCAGATTAAGAAAAGCGTCAACCTCCTGATCGTGCCGATCAAAGTCTGCTTGTTCTGAGTACATAGTTGAAACCCATACTACCAGCGCCAGGATGAGCTTACGTCACCCGTTTGCTATATTATGCATTGCATCTTTCCTCTCAGCCATCGCATATGCAGCCTTTCCACCTGCTGCCAAATCATATGAGGACGCGCTTCTGGCGCGAATTGCCTTATGTGGGCATAATTTCCAATTGGGACAAATACTACATCGACCGATCTCCTTACGCGGCAAAGATTCAGGGGCAGTCCGTTCTTTGCATTGGCTATAGTGAAGCTGAGATCGAGCAGTATATTGAAAAACACAATCCAAAAGATATTACCGTTCTTACCAATTGGGTTGGCCATAGGGATGCCACCGTTGTAAAATATCCGCTCCTGATAGGTGATATCACAACGGAAACATCTCTCCCCGCTGATCATTTCGGGGCGGTGCTCACTCTCTCAGTGATGGAGCACTTGAGCGATATAGAAGGCGGCTTAAGAGAAATAAAGAGAATTCTGAGGCCAAATGGCTATTTATTTACGCTTTTTGGCCCAGCTTGGTCCTGTCCATATGGCCATCACCTTTACATCGAAGGTGGTGATCCTTTGTTGGATTTTTCGGTTTGGCGCCTGCCGGCGTATATCCACTTACTGTGTTCAGACAGTGAAATAGCTCGGTTTGTGAAGGACAACGGTCTGACTGATGATCACGCTGATATGTATTTGAAGCACTTCTACGAATCGCCAATTATAAATCGGGCAATGTACGAAGATTATATGCGATTGTTTACAGACGTATTTCAAATGATCTCCAGCGAGATCATGTACAACACTGTTCCCGCAGACATCCTCGCAGACCTAAGAGTCAAATACGCTCCTTATAGAGATTTTACCAGTTATGGCGGCAGTTATATTCTTAAAAAGACTTTCTAGGAATAGTACTGCGTATGTGGAATGTGAGGACCGATGAAAGTACATCAACATGCGGGAAGGCGCGATGATTTGACACGGGTCGACATGTTGTCTTCTATTCGCCGCCGACTTGAGGAGAGAGTACCAGCTAACTCGGCGCCACCAGCAGAAATTAACGAGCGGAGACTCGTGGACTGCGAGCAAGTCCGTGCTAAGCTACCCTACATTCTAGCTATTGGTCCCCCTGAAGAGGCGGTGCGAGAAGCTTATCAGGCCTTATTCAACAGAGAACCTGATCCGGCGGGATTCGACTACTATGTAGGTCGTCTACGTCTTGGCTTCTCGAAGCTGGAAATGCTAGTGGAGTTTACCGAATCCCAAGAAGGCCGTCGTGCAGGTGCTCACGTCCTGGCACCAGAACTGAAACTACTTAGGTCGACAGTTACTGACTGGGGGGTTGTGGAACCCTATGAAGGCGCTGACTTTATCCGTATTCTTTATCGCGTGATACTGAACATCGATCCGGATAGTCGCTCGGTTGTCCTTTGGGTAAGCTTTTTGGACCGTGGTCTT
>Ga0190275_10002855_pt1 | contig 12284 bp, 9 predicted proteins | sample Popmic550T_FD_133745 | JGI IMG/M metagenome (GOLD analysis project Ga0190275, IMG submission 133745) | Populus adjacent soil microbial communities from riparian zone of Yellowstone River, Montana, USA - 550 T | ecosystem: Environmental > Terrestrial > Soil > Riparian zone > Trees stand | place... | reverse complement strand
GTGTTCGGTAGCGTACCGCTGCGACGGCTCGAGCTGGGCGTCAGAGCGGGGGACGAGGAGCTCGACACGTTGTACACGACGTACCCCATCACGATGCGGCTTGCGCTGGGCCTGCGAGTCTCATTAGGGTCGGACTGAGATCTCTGCCAAGGACTCGGCCCCGAGCGGCCATATTCGGAGCGGTGGCGTTGTCCTCACGCAGCAAAGGCTCGGAACCGACCATGAGTGTGGTCTCGAGCACTCCCTCGCCCGACGAGTTCGACGCGATCTATCGCGCGCACGTCGACTTCGTGTGGCGCTCGTTGCGCCGGCTAGGGGTGCGCGACGCGGCGCTCGACGACGCCACCCAAGAAGTATTCATGGTGGTTCACCGTCGTTTTCACGAGTTTCGCCCGGGCAGCTCCATCAAGGCCTGGTTGTTTGCGATCGCACAACGGGCGGCCAGTGACCAGCGTCGCTGGGTGCGACGTAAGGGCAACTTGCTGCCCCTGCACGACGACTTGCCCGCCAGCTCCAACTCGCCGCTGGACAGAGCCATCACACGGCAAGCTACCGACCGAGTGCTCGAGTTTCTGCAGCAGCTCGATGAGCCACGACGCGTCGCCTTCATCCTGTCGGACTTGGAGCAGATGACCGCCCCGGAGATCGGCGCCGCGCTCGGCGTGAACACCAACACGATTTATTATCGCGTCGCGTCCGCTCGCAAAGCGTTCGCCGCGTTTGTCGCCCACCGCAACATCGAGGCGATGGAGGAGGGGCCATGACCGACCAGCTGTCGCCCGAAATGGCCGCGCTGCTCGAAGCCGCGCGACAGAATCATGGCCCGACCGAGCACGATCGGCAGCGCGTGCTCGTCACGCTGCACCGCAGTCTGGGCATCGGTCTGCCGGTCGCGCTGACCGCTACCGCGAGTGCGGGGCTGTCCGGCGGACAAGGCGCAGTGTCCAGTGGGGCAGGCACGCTCGCGGGCACGCAGGCAACGGGTGCGCTACCCGGCGTGGGCGCGGCCTCCTCCGGCGTGAGCGGCGCGCAGGTCGCAGTCAGCGCAGCGCAAGGCGTGACACACGTGGCACCGAGTGCCGCCAAGGCCGGGCTCGGGCTGTTTGGCAAGCTCATCACGTGGAAGGCCGGCAAGCTGTTGCTCGCGGGCGCCGCGCTGAGCTCCGCGGTGGGCATCGGAGCCTCGGTCGTACCGCGTGTGCTGCAAGACTCGCCCGAGCTCGACAGTAAGGCAGGGTCTGCCACTGCATTCGCCACGGCGACGGCCGATGCGGGACGCTCCACCTTGCCTGCGCCGCCTCCGCCTTCCGAGCAAGAGCCGAGCGCAGTCGCGGCCGCGCCGCTCGAGCGCGCCCTCGACCGCGAGCACGACGTTGCACGTGCCCAAGCCGTCGACGACGAGGCACCGCCCGCGCTGGCGGCGCTGCCCGCGGTGGAGTCACCCATCGTAGCGAGTGCGATGCGGATGCCTCGCGGAACGACGCGTGGTCATCACAAGCACGGCAAGCGAGTGACCATTCGCTCGGCGCCTTCGCATGCGAGCCGCGACAAGACCGTGGCCGCTGCCGTGGAGCCCGCGACGCCGGCGGCCGCGCAGCCGGCCACGCCCACGGAGGTCGAGGCGCCGCACGAACTGACACTCATCCGCCGCGCGCTCACCAGCCTGCGTGACGGGCAGCCGGCGCAAGCGCTGGCGCAGCTCGACGAGCACGCCGCTCGCTTTCCGACCGGTTCGTTCAGCACGGAGCGCCGCGGCTTACACGTGGTGGCCCTGTGTGAAGCAGGCCGTACCGACGAAGGCGAGCGGGAGCGGGCTGCCTTCTTGAAGTCGTCGGCCAGCTCGCCCATCGCGGCCCGTGTCCGCAGCGCATGCAACGAGCGCGACGACTGATGCACGAGGTGCTGCAACCTCGCGGTCGTTCGTACACGCGAAGCGCAGTGGCGCGTTGGCATATCGCGGCGCTGCTCGGTCTCTCGAGCTGTGTGATGGCCTGCGATGGTCCGACGTTGCTCGTGGGCGAACGCAAGCGCAGTGAGCTCGACGCCAGCGAAGCGAGCGATGCCAATCAGGCTCGTGATGCGACACGCGTGCGGCCCGATGCCGACGCCGACGCCGACGAAGGGTGGGACGACCCGCATCAGTGCAACGAGTTCAGCGATTGCCAGGACAACGCCCGTCGCCGGCGCTGCAGTCCGTTCATCGGCCGCTGCGTCGAGTGTCTCGAGAATCGCCATTGCTTCTCGGGCCGCTGCGACGACAACGGCCTCTGTCGAGAGCCCGACAAGCCCAGGCCCTAGGGCCCTGGCAGCGACGCAGTCACCTCCGCGACGTGCTGCGACGTCAGTGCACCGGGTATCGGAGCGCTTCGCCTTCGACCTTATCGCGACTCCTCCGACCGTGACCGCAGCGCCGTCGGCGGGTACGGCGCCTGCCCCGGCCGTGGGAACGTTTGTGCTCGCGACGCCGACCTCTGGCGCGGGAACTGCGGGCGGATCGAGGTCCGCCTCGGCTGCCTGGGCGCTCTCATGACGGAGGCGACCGGCGGTGCGCTCGGCGCCGGTAGCGCGCGAGTGAGCTCTCGGCTGCACGACGATGCGCTGCATACCCGGATCTGGCTGCACTGCCTCGGCGACAGGCGCAGCGGCGTTTCGCGTCGTGTGTGCCGTCCATCACCGCACCTCCTTTCGTCGCTCGTGCCCCGGGCCGCGCGTTTCGACACCGGGCGGGGCGGCCGTACTGCGTCCCTCCTCAGAGGCGCGCGCGAGGGCACGCGCAGGCTCGTCACGCGTGAGCGCCTGCGCGCCGTGTGTCGTCGTGGACTCCGCCAAGGGCCGTGAACTTCGTTCGCACGCGGTGCGCGTGACGGCACCTTACTGTCGTCCGACGCCGGCGAATCGGGCGCGCTGGCCGTGGGCTCGACCCGCTCACGCGCGGCTATGGGCTCACTCTCCGCGTTCTTGATCATCATCGCGATCGCCAGTGCGACCGCGTTGTGGAAGTCGGAGCAACGCGGGGGACCCGGGTTGAACAAGCGCTGCGAGAGTGGGTCGCCCTGGCGGGATAGAAGAATCTCTGCGGTGCGTGGATCGTGCGCGCTGCCTCGCACTTCGACGGAGAGCCCGGTGCTGTCGATCCTGCGATCGAGCAAGTCGGCCAAGCTCGCGACCAGTCGAGCGTGCTCGAGGCAAGTGACCCCCGGAACCACTGTGACGCCCGTCTGCTCCGCTCGTGTTGGTTCGGTGTAAAACCAGATCGAACAGACGCACCAGATGGCCCACCATTGTGCGCAACGAGCCGACGAGTTTGCTCCCCCCGGGTGGCGGCGTCTCGAGCGCGGCGGCCGTAGCGAGTCGGAACCAACCTGTGCGATGGTGCTCGAAGGTCTGGCTCGTGAGCAATCCACTAACGCCCAACTTTTGCTTGGTCTTCATGGTGCACGCCACCGCTCTTCTTACGGGCCGTGGTGATCCTGTATTGTCAACCTTCGACGTGAATCAAGCCGACAGTCCAACTATCGCGCAAGAGGGCGGTCGATCGGGTTCCCAGCGGACGCCAGAAACAGACGCACAACCCGGCCGCGAGCTCAAGACCAGCGCCGACGAAGCGGGCAGTCCGGTCAAGGTACCCACCGAGGTTGCTCCCTGCTGCCGGACCGGAGCATCCCCAACGTGTCCGATCCCGATGCGGGCATGGTGCTAGCGCGCCTCGGTGAGCCGCTCGGCTGCAGCGTGCCCGATGGTGGTTCGGGCGTGCAGCACATGGGCACTGTCTACACTTCTTGAGAGGAAGCTCATGCTCGGTCGATGCGAGGAGGTCCCTGGTCCTCGGCGACACGGACAAAAAAACGCGCTGTGGCGTCAGCGCCCACGGAACGGGCCGAAAACAGGCTCGATCTCCCTCTCGAGGGCGGCACGTGTCGTGCACCCAACGAGGGTTCCGCCGCGGACAGCGGCATTCATTTTGGAACAGGAGGGAGCGCATGAGACTTCAACGACTCAGCGACCAGGTGATCGTCATCACAGGCGCGTCGAGTGGTATCGGACTGACGACGGCACGTATGGCCGCGCGAGAAGGCGCCAAGGTGGTGCTCACCGCACGCGACGATGCGACTCTGCGCGAGGAGGTCGAGCGCATTCGCCAGGAGGGCGGCGAAGCCACTCACCTCGCCGGGGACGTTGCCGACGAGACCGTGCTCGAGCGGGTCGCCGTCCACGCGATCCGGACGTTCGGCCGCATCGATACGTGGGTCAACAATGCGGGGGTCGGCATCTACGCGCTGGCCGAGGAGATCTCGCTGGCCGACATGCGACGCTTGTTCGACGTTACCTTTTGGGGCGTGGTGCACGGCAGCCGGGCCGCGATCCCGCGTCTGCGCGAGAGCGGAGGCGCGTTGATCAACGTGGGCAGCATCGAGTCGGAGATCCCCGTGCCGTACCACTCGGCTTACTCGGCCGCGAAGCACGCCGTGAAGGGTTACACCAACACCCTGCGCCTCGAGCTCGAGAAAGACGGCGCCAACATCTCCGTCACGTTGGTCAAGCCGTCGGCCATCGACACGCCGTTCTTCGACAACGCGAAGAACTATCTCGACAAGAACCCGCAGCCGCCGCCGCCCGCGTATGCGCCCGAGATCGTGGCGCGCACCATCTTGCACTGTGCCACCAAGCCCGTGCGCGACATCGTGGTGGGCGGCGCGGGACGGGCGATGATCGGACTGACACGCAACTTCCCGCGCACCAGCGACAAGCTGTACGAGGCGACCATGTTCTCGGCGCAGGTCAACGACAAGAGCCAGCGCGACCGAGCCGGCTCGCTGAACGATGCGAGTCCGTACAATGGTCGACAGCGCGGTCTGTTCGAAGGCTACGTACGTACGCACAGCTACACCACGGCGTTGGCGATGCAGCCGACGCAGCGCGTGCTTGGTTTTGCGCTGCTCGGAGTCGCCATGGTGGGCGCCGCGAGCGTCCTGCGCAGCGATGCAGCGCGACAGAGCGCGCTGCGTTTTGCTAGCAATGCGCGCCGTCGTGTGCTGCCGGGCACGGCCACACAGGGCAACACGCGACTGCCGCCCAACGTGCGTTTGTCGGCCAGCGAGTCTTCGCCCATGCGCGGCCCCGCCCGAACAGACCGCCCCTACGCGGAGTACGACGAGACCTCGCTCGAGATGCCGCCGCGCAACTAGTAGCAGCACCGGTTGCGCGACGGCGGTCAGTGACGAGCCAGTGGTGGACGGTAGATACGTAGCGCGACGAGCTGGGTGTCACCGTCGACCGCGTCGCGTGTCAGCACCAGCTCGTGTCTGGTATTGGCGAGGCCGCTGGCGAGTGTGACCACGTGCTCGTGTCGACGCGCGCCGTCGGGCGCGTGAGCGAGGAGCTGCTCGTCGCCACCGTCGGCGACGCCGATGAAATCGCTGTAGTGCGGCTCGATGCGCACTTCGATGTCGAAGCGTGCAGGCGGAGGGGCCGCCCCCGCGAGCACAAAGGCGTAGTCCGCGACCCAGTCCTCGGGATCGATCACCAGTCTTCCCGAGTTCGAGACGAAGCGTCGATCGGAGCGTCCGCTGCCCTCCTGTCCACTCCGACTCCCCACCACCTCGAACGTGTAGAGCGCATCACCCTGCTTTTGCGCTTCGCGCTGCACGTCGAGCGTGAAGGTCTCGAGCAGGCGCTGACCGTCTCGAGGGAGCTCGACACTCAGATCGTAGATCGGTGGCCACTTGCCGCTCTCGCGCGCGTGGGCTCGCGCAAACCCGTACAGCGAAGGCTGGGTGGAGGGGGGCAACCCGTCGATGCGGACCGCGATGGCGCGCGATGGACCCGCTTGCAACACGGCTTCGATGCGACTGCCCTCGAAGTCGACACGCAGCTCTCGCTCGGACCAGGCCACGTCGCTGCCCACCTGGAGCGTCCGCACCCAGCCCTCGGCCGGCGAAGGATCGAGCGCGGAGGCGCGGCGCAGACAATCCTCGACCAGCGAGGCCATCAGGATGTCTCCCTGCCCATTGAGGTGCACCTCATCGGCGAGCAACGCGCTCGGCGCGAGGCCGCGAGCACGCAGGTGCCGCTTCCACGCACCGCGCTGATCACACAGCGCGGTCTGGTACGGCACCACGAGACCGGGCAGAAAGGCCTGATTCATGAAGGCGCTCCAGACCTCGCTCTTGGGCGCGAGCTTGCTCGGGTCGGTCGGCTCGTCGAGGTCCGCGGGCTTGGTGACGTGATCGGTCTGCAGCATCACCTCGGCGGTGGTGCGCTCGCGCAGCCGACGAACGATGTCCTGATACCGATTGTGTGCGCCGTACACGTGGAAGATCACCAGATCGGCATCACTCGTATACAGGTCACTCTCGGCAGCCTTGGACAGGAACTGCGAGTCGAACCCCCCGAGCGAGCGATTCTCGATCTGCAGATCGGCCAGCGGGAACCGAGCCCGCAGATCCGTCTCGACCTTGCGCGACCAGGACGACTGCGTGATCGACTGCCCGTAGAACAGGATGCGGACACGATGGGGAGAGCTGGCTGTACTGCTCTCGAGCAATCGTAGGGTCCGCTGGATGTTGCCGAGTCCTCTTACTTCGACTTGCGGCGTCGTCGCGACTTGGGGGGCGGGGGCAGCGCTGGATGCCTTCTGTCGGGGGGTGCAGTTTGATAGGAGAAGAAGTGCCAAGAGTGGCGACCAGTGCATACCCTGAGTTTGACTCGGCCAACCGCTACCGAGAAGACAGACATCAGCAGTAGTCACGTAAGCGTGCCCGTGCCCGTACGCGTACACGACCTCATCAGCGCCACCGACCGAGCGGCCTGGGCGCTGAGTCGAAGGAGAACGGTCGTGTACGTTTACGGGCACGGGATCGGGCACGCTTACGTGCGGTGCTGCTTTTCAAGATCTCCCGCTTGTTGGGGCGGCAGGAGAGCCGAGAGTTGCAGCCTTGGAACTGGGTCGTTGAAGTGAACGGCTGTTTCTCCTCCACCACGCCAACAACGACGGAGCTATCAGGGAGCTGCGAATTGGAGGTCGTACCCCGCCCGCCAGAATGCGCATTCCTCTGCGCGGAAGTCGTTCACGATGGAAGGCTCGAGCGCGAGGTTGATGCGCACGTTGGCGTCGGCATTGAACTCGGGCCACTCCAGGTCGTCGCCGCCGTTGGGATTGCCGGTCTTGGCGAAGTTGGTCCAGTAGCGCTGAATCTGCTCACTGGCGGCCTTGGCCTCGGGCGTGAAGGAAGGCGACGTGCCGAAGACCGAGGTCAGCTCGGCGCCGTGGGTCGCACCCAGGTCTCCGATGGGCGTGGGGATGTCGAAGTTGTAGGCGTAGACCGTCGAGCCGGCGGCGCTTGCGCGCAGAGCCGAGTCGAAGGTGGTGCACACCAGGCGTGAGTCCCCAAAGACGCGTGCGAGTGCGGCTTTGAACGGGTTGGCGGCCTCCATGAACTTGCTGGCGGGATACTGGGCCAGGATGGGATCGATGCGCTCGGCGCCGAACTGGGCGGTGAGCGCCGCCTTGTAGGCCTCTTCGTCGGCCACCGTCGACGCAGCCACGAACAGGGTGCCCTCGTCGGTGTTGCTGCCCAGCATGTAGGGCACCTGGGCGATGTCGCCGCTGTCGTAGATGGCGCGCGTCTGGTCGGGCATGAAGACGCCGTCGACGGAGGGGCCGAACGCACCCACGTCGGGCGTGGCGGCTTCGAGCAGCTCGGGCACGGACTTGCCGCGCATGCAGCTGAGGACCGCCGCACTGTCGCCCGTGCAGCCCAGCTTCTCGCTCAGGGTCGCGCCCGTCTTCTGTGCGATCTCACGGGTGGCCAGCAGCGTGGTGCAGCCACCACTCTGGCTGATGGCCTTGTGGAAGAGGCCGCGACTCTTGGGCGACGCGACGTGCGCGCAGACGTCGTACGAGCCGGCCGATTCCCCGAAGATGGTCACGTTCTCGGGATCGCCGCCGAACGCGCCGATGTTCTTTTTGACCCACTCCAAGGCAGCGGTCTGGTCGAGCAGACCCTGGTTGGCGCCCTTGCCGGCGAGCGCGACGTGATCGTAGAAGCCCATCACGCCGAGGCGGTAGTTGAAAGAAACGACCACCACGCCGAGCTCAGCGAGGGAGCGGCCCTCGTAGAAGTAGCCAGAGTTGACGTACGGCACCGGCTCGGAGGCCGACCCGTTGACGTTTCCGCCGCCGTGGATCCAGAACATCACGGGGAGCGGCTTGGTCGCGGCCGGCGCCCACACGTTGAGATAGAGGCAGTCCTCTTCCTCGCTCGCGGCGTTCATCAGCACCGCGGAGTCCTTCTGCGCGCAGCGGTTGCCGTACTCGGTCGCCTCGCGTGGCTTGGTCCACTTCTCGACGGGCTGCGGCGGCTTCCAGCGCAGCTCGCCGATGGGCGGCTTGGCGTACGGAATGCCGAGGAACTGTCGGGTGGCGCCGGCCGTGGCGCCGGTCAGCACGCCGTCCCCGATGGTGACACTCAGAGACGCCCCCGCCTTGGAGGCGTCTGTCGCGGCATCTTTCGAGGGTGGGGGACCTCCGGCATCGGTCACGGTCGAGGGCGTCGTCGCGTCCGAGAGCGGCTTCGACGCTTTCTCCTCTGCACACGCGAATAACGCGGCAGCACCTAGGAGTAATGGTAGCGAACGCAGTCTGATACTTGATGTGAGCAGCATGGGGGTGCGCGACATTAGGTCCAGAAAAACCGCGTAAGCAAGCATCATGGATGCAATCTGAGTGGCGGGTGGTGCAGGCCGCAAACACCGAGTGAAAAGCTTTGGTGAAGGTGTTTTTCCTCGGCTCGGCGGGGCTGCTACAACTGTCGCCATGACTCAGAACGTCGTTATCTTCGGAGCTACCTCGGCCATCGCCGCCGATGTAGCCCGCCACTACGCCAAGCGCCGTGCTCGCCTCTACCTGGTCGGGCGCAGCACCAGCAAGCTTTCGCGTCTGGTGGCCGAGATTCAGCCGTACGTCGTGGGCAGTGCACAGCAGGACTTCGACCGCACCGAGGAGGCCGAGGCTTGTGTACAGCGAGCCGTGGCGGCGCTCGGCTCCATCGACGTCGCCATCATCGCCCACGGTCTCCTGGGCGATCAGCAGGAGAGCGAGTCGCGCGTCGAGGTGGCCGAACAAATCGCCCGCACCAACTACCTGAGCGTGGTGGCGCTCGTCATCCCCTTGGCCAACCAGCTCGAGGCCAGTCGCGGCGGACACCTCGCGGTGCTGTCCTCGGTCGCGGCCGAGCGCGGCCGCCCCCGCAACTACACCTACGCGGCCGCAAAGAGCGCACTCAACACGTACCTCGAAGGCGTGCGCAGCCGCCTCTACCCGAGCGGCGCCAAGGTCCACGTCATCAAGCTCGGGCCGGTCGACACCCCCATGACCGAGGGCCACACCAAGAGCCTCCTGTTCTCTCGCTCGTCCGACGTGGCGCGCCAGATCGCCTCCGTCATCGAGAGCAACGAGTTTCAGGTGTACGTGCCCCGCTACTGGCGTCCCGTCATGTTCGCCGTGCGCAACCTGCCCGAGTTCTTGTTTCAGCGCGTATCGGGACTCTCGGGCCGATAGTCTCGGTGCGCGCTACACAGCGGTCCGGTTTCGGAGTGCGCGGCGCCCGCGATGCCCGTGTCTGAGCGTTCCAGTGGCCGTGTCTGGCGGACCACGCGGGTGTGGCAGCCGCCCGCTCGGTGCGGCCGATAAGTCCGTCATTTCGTCGAAAACTCGCGGTTTGTTCGCTTTGGCCCGAGCTTCGCTTCAGGAAGCTCGTGTCGGGTCGATGGGGAGCAGCACGTGGATAGTTTCGTCATCGTGGGTGGGCGCCGGCTCTCGGGGGAGATCACGGTCGCCGGCAACAAAAACGCGGCGCTCAAGCTGCTGGCCGCGACGCTGCTCACCGACGAGGCGGTGACACTCGAGAACGTGCCCGAGATCCGCGACGTGATGACCATGCAGACGGCGCTGGCCGACCTGGGCACGTCGGTGACACGCGAGGCGCGCGGCAAGCTGCGCCTGCAGACCACCGACCTGAAGAAGACCTCGCCGGCGTTCTCCATCTGTCAGGAGATGCGCGCCAGCTTCGTGCTGGCTGGACCGCTGCTCGCACGCGCGGGCCGGGCCGAGCTGCCGGTGCCGGGCGGCGACAAGATCGGACGCCGACCGCTCGACACCCACGTCGAGGCGCTTCGCCAGCTGGGCGCCGAGATCGAGGTGCGGCCCGACCGCTACGTCATGAGCGCGCCCAGTGGCCTCACCGGCGCCGACATCTTCTTGAGCGAGATGTCCGTCATGGCGACCGAGAACCTGCTGATGGCCGCGGTACTCGCCAAGGGCACGAGCGTACTGCGCAACGTCGCCTCCGAGCCGCACGTCCAGGACCTGTGTCGCTTGCTGATCGCGATGGGCGCGCACATCGATGGCGTCGGGTCGCACACTCTGACCATCGAAGGCGTGTCCAGGCTGCACGGCTGTACGTTCCGTGTGGGCCCCGACTATCTCGAGGTGGGGAGCTTCATCGCCCTCGCCGCACTGACCGGCGGCGAGGTGCTGATTCGCGGCGCACGTCCCGAAGAGCACCGCATCACCGCGGTCGCGTACGAGAAGCTCGGCGTTCGCTGGCAGGTGCGCGGCGACGACATCTTCGTGCCGCGCCACGAAGAGCTGGTGATGCGCGAGGGGCTGCACGGCGCGGTGCCACGCATCCACGACGCACCCTGGCCTGGCTTTCCGGCCGACCTGACGTCCATCGCGCTGGTGCTGGCCACCCAGGCGCGTGGCACCTGCTTGATCCACGAGTGGATGTACGAGAGCCGGCTGTACTGGGTGGACCGCCTCATCTCGATGGGCGCACGCGTCATCGTGTGTGATCCCCACCGCGCCATCGTCACGGGCCCGGCCAAGCTGTACGGACAGAACGTGTCCAGTCCCGACATCCGCGCGGGTATGGCCCTGTTGCTCGCGGCGCTGGTCGCGGAGGGCCGAAGTGTCATTCAAAACGCGCAGCAGATCGACCGCGGCTACGAGCGTATCGACGAGCGTCTGCGTGGACTCGGCGCGAGCATCGAGCGTGTGAAAAACGGCTGACTGACGCTGAAAGCGCACTAGCTGTGGTCCGGCTTCACACCGGCGCTGTCCGAAACGTACGAAAGCTCGTAAAAAGTCGAGGTCTTCTCAGTGGCACATGCCGTGCTCTGAGGTGGTCGTGCTCGCCATTCGCCCGACAACCTTACTGTTGGTCGTTCTCGTTCTGTCGACAGCCGTCGGTGCGCCCGGCGTCGCGCGCGCCGACGGACTTCGTAACGTCGACCGAGCCACGTCGGGCGGTGGAGGAGGCGGCTCGTCGCGCAGCAGCAGCGGGAGCTCCTCGAGCTCGCGTTCTTCCAGCCGCAGCAGTGGCTCGTCGTTTCACCTCCACAGTGACGACGACGACTGCGACCGCCACAGCGACAGCCTGTGTGACGAAGACGCGATGAGTCTGCTGTTCTTCTACTACACCTTCGGTCTGCCCTGGTCGCTGCCGCGCTTGTTCGACGACCCGACCCTGGTTGGCTACGCCCGCCGTCCCTTTGCCGATGGCCCGGGGATGTTGCGGCTCGCTCCCCACAGCACGCCCGAGACCGATGCCGAGGGCGTGCGCGACGTGGCGCTCGCGGTCGACATGGAGACTGGCTACATGCTCGAGGGGGTGGTGCCGGGTGCCATCGCGATGCGCCTCCAGCTGCCCCATCGCTTCGAGGTCTCGAGTCGCGTCCACCTGTTGAGTGACGTGCTCGACCCGGCTCATCCGCTGGCCGCTGCAGCGACGACTCACCTGGCATACCGGTTTGCGCAGGGGAGTCGGTTCGACTTTCGCACCGGTGTCGGCATGCGTCTGTTCGCGCTCGACGACGTGCGCATGGGCATCGACTTCGTGCATGCTTTCGATATCTACATCGCGCGGCACTTCGTGTGGCGCGTCGAGCTGCACGCCGGCAACGCTGACCGAGCGTTCGTTGGGCAAGCGCGGTCCACGCTGGGCGCGATGGTCGGACCTTGTGAGCTCTACGCTGGCTACGACCACACGGCCTACCTGGGCGATGGTACCCGCGCGACTCTGGGCGGACCCGTCGGCGGCGTTCGCGCCTGGTTCTGACGCGGGTCGCTACGTCTCGCTCGGAGTGACTGCGACCCAAGCAGACAGCACGCCCGCGGCATCCCCCTTGGCTGGCTGCACCTGGAACTCGTAGTGCACGCCGTTCCTGCCCGGAGCCTACGTGGGGGCGATGCTTCCTTCGCCGATCATCCTGAGCGCGGTAAG
>Ga0190275_10002854_pt1 | contig 12287 bp, 11 predicted proteins | sample Popmic550T_FD_133745 | JGI IMG/M metagenome (GOLD analysis project Ga0190275, IMG submission 133745) | Populus adjacent soil microbial communities from riparian zone of Yellowstone River, Montana, USA - 550 T | ecosystem: Environmental > Terrestrial > Soil > Riparian zone > Trees stand | place... | reverse complement strand
GGTCGTCGAGGCGGTGCGCTCCGCCGTGCACGCGCCCACCTCGATCGAGCGGCGGCTCGACGAGACGGTCGTCGCGCTGTTGACCTACTTCGAGCAGAACCCCGACGCGTACCGGCTGCTCATCCTCGAGCCGTGGGGTTCGGGCGACCCCGGCATCGTCGGCCAGGCCATGGCCGTGCGGGCGCGGCTGGCCGGCGAGCTCAACGGACTGCTGGCGCCGGCGGCGCAGCCGCTGCCGGTCACCATGGCCGGTGGCGCGGCGGCGATGGGCGCCCTGCTCCACGTGTGCGAGCTGTGGATGGCCGGGCAGATCACCCGCGACCAGGCCCTCGAGGTGACGCAGCGCTTCCTCGCCGCCGGGTTGTCCGCGCTCGACCTGATCTGACCTGTCACACCGACCCGGCGCGCCTCAGGTCGGGTGGGGGGCGGCGTCGACGGAGCGGATGAGGCGCAGGTGACGGCGCCCGGGGCGCCCCGCGCTGGTGCCCTCGCCGGAGACGCCCTCCAGGTCGCCCACCGCGCTCGCCGGCTCGGCATCGGCGGCGCCGTGGCTGCGGCCTCCGAGGACGCAGCGGACGACCGTCCCCTCGCCCGGGGCCGATCTCACCGTCAGCACGCCCCGGCCCAGGTCGGTGAACAGCTTCATCGTCGCCATGCCCGAGCCCTCCTCGACCTCACGACGATCGAACCCGGTGCCGTCGTCGGTCACCTCGACGACGACCCGGCTCGTGTCCTCGTCCACGCCCACGTTGATCACGACCAGGGCGGCCTGGGCATGGCGCACGGCGTTCAGCAGCGCCTCCTGGGAGATGCGGTAGACGATCGTCATCGTGCTGCGGTCGAGCTCGAGCCGGGGGTCGACGACGACCTGCACCGCCGGGGCCAGGGGCGTGCCGTCGTCGTGCAGCTCGGAGGCGTAGGCCCGCAGGGCGGCGGAGAGGGGGTCGTCCGCCGGCCGGGACAGGCCGTCGGCGTCGCCGAAGGACGGGGGTCGCATGGCCATCATGAGCATGCGCAGCTCCTCGGCCCGGTCGCTGAGGTCGCCCTGCAGCTGGCGGATGGTCTCGCGGACCACGGAGGCCGTGGCGGGCGGGAGGGAGACGCACGCGGTCTGCACGACCGTGCCGAGCGTCGACAGCGACCCCACGGCCTGGGTGTGTAGCTCGGAGACGGTGCGCCGGCGGTCGTCCTCGAGCGCCCGGACCATGCTGGCGAGGAGCTGGCGGCGGTCCTCGGCCATGCGGGCCAACTCGGCGGAGAGCTGCTGCGCCTCGCGGCTGAGCATGTCGTGGCGCAAGGCGTTGAGCACGATCACGGACAGCATCACGGCAGCGAGGTAGCCCACGGCCCACGGCTCGTCGGCCCGGGCGGTGAACACGTACAGCGCCAGCAACGGCAGCACCACGGCGCTCACAGCTGGCATCGGGTTGCGGCGACGCACCTGGCGGTCGACGGGGAGCCGGCCCAGGCCCCCGGCCGTGCTCCGGTGCGCCCACAGGGGGAGCGCGGCCACCAACGCCAGGTTGAGCACGTGGAAGCCGACGAACACCGGCAGGGGCAGCTCGAGGCCGCTCAGCACGTGGGCGAACTGCAGCGCGACGCTGACCGAGAACACGGCCACCAGCGCCACCCCGAGGCCCTGGGTGATCCGCTCGCCGTGCGGCGCCCGCGCCACGTTGAGGCAGGCCCCGTAGAGAGAGGCGGGCATGAGCAGCAGGAACAGGGCGAACGGGCCGGCGAAGGCGAGGCTGTCGGTCTCGAGCATCTGGTCGGCCAGCAGCAACACCCCCGGCGCGCCGAGCACCAGCAGCGCCATCGTGGCGTCCACGAGGTCGACCGAGGCGTCACGCCGCCCGGCCTGGGCCCGGACCATCTGCACCGACGCAGAGACCCAGAAGGGCGCGGCCACCACCAGCAGCACCATGTCGACGACGAGCAGGACGGGCGAGCTGAAATCGACAGCGCCGATGGCCGCGACCGTGGCGGCGGTGGCGACCAGGTTGGCCTCGAACCAGCGCTGCCAGAACATGCGGTACTGCGGCGGGCAGTGCTGCCGGGCGACCGACGAGCCGGCGATGGCGGCCAGCACGAACGGTGCCGAGGACAGCGAGTGGGCGAGCACGTAGCCCTCGCGGCCGTCAGCGGCCAGGCCGGACAGGCCGACGGCGACGACACCGACAACGATGATGCCGGCCGAGCCGCCGACGCGCGCGGTGCCACCGAAGACGAATGTCGCGTGGTGCTCCGATCGCGCCGACGCGGTGGGTCGGGTCGTGAGATCCTCGTCCGTGAGCAGCATGCAGCGGTCCCCCGTGGGCGGCGTCGTCACCATCCACCCGATGTGGGAGCGATCGTACCCCCATCGTCGAAACAGTGCTGATGCCGACGTCAACATCATCTTCAGCGCCGACGCAGGGAGGCCTCGCCGCGTCGGGCGGTGATGTCGAGACCTCGGTGGGGCAGGAGGGTAGCCCCTCGCGTCAGATCGCGACGCCCGCGCGGGGCGAGGTCACCCCGAGGCGGCCAGGGCGGCCGGAGCACCGGTGCCGGACACCTCGGGCGACGCGGCGGCCGCGGCAGGCGAGGTGCGGAGGATCAGGTAGCCGACGAGACCCGACAGCGTGCTGCCGACCAGGATCCCGACCTTGGCGGCATCGGCCACCACCGGCCCGTCGAACGCCAGGCCGGTGACGAACAGGGCGACCGTGAACCCCACCCCGGCGGTGGTCGACAGGCCGACCACGTGCCGCCACGTGGTGCCGGGCGGGAGGCGGCCGACACCGAACCGCACCGCAACGGCCGTCGCAGCCAGCACCCCGACGGTCTTGCCCACGAACAGCCCGAGGATCACCCCCACGGTCACCGGCTCGGTGAAGATGCCGCCGACGGCGTCGCCGGTCAGGGCCACGCCGGCGTTGGCCAGCGCGAACACGGGCACCACCACATAGGCGACCCAGGGCGACAGCGCCTGCTCCAGCCGTTCGAGCGGGCTTGTGCTGAACAGGGCGAGACGGGCCACCTCGGCGATGCGCTGCTCGTTCTCGGCGAACTCGTCCCTGGTCAGCACGCGGTCGTAGTAGGCGGCCTCCACCCGGTTGGCCACCCGCCGGGCCTCGGCAGGGAAGAGCCGGGGTGAGCGCAGCGGCCAGGCGGGGGTCAACAGCCCCAGGGCCACGCCGACCAGGGTGGCGTGGACACCGGACTCGAGCAGGGCCAACCAGGCGAACGCCCCGACGGCCAGGTAGGGAGCCAGGCTCTGCACATCGCCCCGACGGAGGGCGAAGATCGCGGTCAGGCCCACCGCCGCGCAGGTCAGCCAGCCCCAGGACAGCGCTCCGGTGTAGAAGACCGCGATCACCACGATGGCGCCGATGTCGTCGGCCACGGCCAAGGTGAGCAGGAAGATCTTGGCGGCCATCGGGACGCGCGTCCCGGCGAGCGTCACGACCCCCACCGCGAACGCGATGTCGGTCGCCATCGGCACCGCCCAGCCGTCGGCACCAGGACCCCCAGCGTTGAGGGCGGCGTAGATGGCGGCGGGGACGACCATGCCCCCGATCGCGGCCACGACCGGGAGGGCGACGGCCCGGGGGTCCCGTAGGTCGCCGTGCACCACCTCCCGTTTGATCTCGACGCCGACGAGCAGGAAGAACACGGTCATGAGCGCGTCGTTGACCCACGCCCGCAACGACAGGTGGTCGAGGTGGAGGAGGCCACCGAGCTCGACCCGCAGAGGCGTCTCCCACACCTCGGTGTAGGAGTCGGCCCACGGTGAGTTGGCCCAGGCGATGGCGACCGCCGCGGCGACCAGCATGACGACCCCGCCTGCGGCCTCGTGGCGGAGCACCCGCTGCAGCGGTTGGACGATCGTTCGGGGCACATAGCGGTCGGATCCGCTCCACGGCTCCTTGAGGGGCATCCCTGGCACAACCGCTCACATAGGGGGCCGGGAGCGGCTCCCGCAACCCGGGGCGCCTCGATTCACCAGGCGTTCATGTCCGACGTCAGATCGTGGACAGATGCGCGCCACATCTGTGCGGCGACGGCGGTCGCCAGGGCAAAGGCGTTCCTCATCCGGCGGGTGCGGACTCATACGCCGTTCAGATGGTCGACAGGTTGCTGATCAACGGTCGTAACGGACGGGGCATATCCGCGAAACACCTGGTCCTTACCGTCCTCCCCAACGTGAGGTCGTCTCCCGACCTCCCGGTCTCTCACGGTGCGGACGCGAGGAGGTGGAGAGATGCGCAAACTGGGAGCCGTCAGCCTGTGCCTTCTCTTCGGCCTGCTCGTGGGCCTGACGCTGCGACCCGATGATGGCACGCAGGTCAGCATCAGTCATCCCGCGGAGACGGGTGCGGCGGTGGCGGGAGCCAACCACGGCAAGCCTCTGCCGCGGGTGGGGAGCACGCACGACCTGATGCGCGAGCTGGTGACGCTTCCCGGCGTCGTCCTGGTTGCCCTCCTGCTGGTGCCCGCGGCGGTCAGCGTGGTCCGCGACGACGCCGACGATCGACTGCACCGGTCGATCCCGCGGTCGCTCGCGGTCACCCGCCGCGGTCCGCCCGCGCGCGTCTGACGGCGCGCGCCGTCGCCCCGCCGATCGTCGACGCCCGTCGACGGCCCGCGGCCGGCTCGACGACGCGCGCCACGGCCCGAGCCCGGCTCGGCATCCGGTCGTCACGTCCGCCGGGCGGACGACGAGCGGATGCCGTCGGGCCCGAACACTGCGCCCTCGACCGAGCGCGCAGGTACCCCGCCGGATCCCGGACGCAGCAGCCCGACGACGTGCGCTCGCCTGCGATCCCGGCCTCCACGCAAGGAGAACCATCGATGCATGCCCCACCCACCACCTCGAAGGCGTCGATCTGGCGACGCCGGGTCCTGATCGGATCCGGCATCGCCATGGCCGCCGTCGTCGCCCTCGCCTCGCCGGCGGGAGCCCAGGAGCTCGAGCCGGTCGAGTTGGTCCAGAAGAACCTGGACAACGTGTTCGTGCTGCTCTGCGCGGCGCTCGTCATCTTCATGCAGGCCGGGTTCGCGCTGGTCGAGGCCGGGTTCACCCGGGCCAAGAGCGTGTCCAACATCATGCTCAAGAACCTGATCGACTTCTGCGCGGGCGCCATCGCCTTCGTGGCGGTCGGTTACGCCATCGCCTTCGGCGGCAGCATGGAGGGGTCCGGCAAGTTCTTTGGTGCCGACGGGTTCTTCCTCGGTGACGGCACCTTCACCTACGGCACGCTCGAGCCGGGCGTGTTCTTCATGTTCCAGGTGGCGTTCGCCGCCACGGCCGCGACCATCGTCTCGGGCGCCATGGCCGAGCGCACGCAGTTCAAGGCGTACCTCGTCTACAGCTTCGTCATCAGCCTGGTGATCTACCCGGTGGTCGTCCGCTGGCAGTGGGGCGGCGGCTGGTTGTTCCAGCTGGACACGCCGTTCTATGACTTCGCCGGCTCGACCCTGGTGCACATGACGGGCGGCGTCTGCGCCTTCTGGGGCGCCAAGGTGCTCGGGCCCCGCATCGGCAAGTACGGCGCCGACGGCAAGGCCAAGGTCATCCTCGGCCACAACGTGCCCTTCGCCATGCTGGGCGTGTTCATCCTGCTGGTGGGCTGGTACGGCTTCAACCCGGGCTCGGAGCTGGCGGCCGACTCGGCCATCGGTCCCATCGCGGTCACGACCACCCTGGCCGCCGCGGCCGGCGCGTTGGGCGCCATGGCCACGGTGTGGATCAAGACGGGCAAGCCCGATGTCGGCATGGTCGGCAACGGCGTGCTCGCCGGTCTGGTGGGCATCACGGCCGGGGCCTCGGCGGTGACGCCGCAGATCGCGATCCTGATCGGGTTCCTGGCCGGCATCCTGGTCGTCCTGGCCGTGGCGTTCATCGAGAACGTGCTCAAGGTCGACGACCCGGTGGGTGCGGTGGCCGTGCACGGCGTGTGCGGTGCCTTCGGCACGCTGTGCGTCGGCCTGTTCGCCCGCCAGGACGTCGAGGGGTTCTGGAAGCAGGGCCTGTTCTTCGGCGGCGGCGCCGACCAGCTCGTCAGCCAGATCATCGGCATCGTGTCGGTGGCGGCCTGGGTGTCGCTGACGTCGCTCCTGCTCTTCACCATCCTCAAGCACACGATCGGCCTGCGGGTGTCGGAAGAGGTCGAACTGGCCGGGCTGGACATCCACGAGCACGGCTCGCACGGCTACGGCGAGGGGTTCGGTGGCATCGCCTTCGCCGACGCGCCGATGACGGCCGACACCGGCATGGTCACCGAGTTCCAGTCGGGCGAAGGGTCCGGGTCCGAGACGCCGGAGGAGCCGGCGGCCGTCTGACGGTCGCCGGTGGTGTCCCGGCGGGCCGACCGCCGGGACACCGCTCCCGGTCCAGAGTGGAGGAGTGGAGATGGCACGGCTCGTGGATGGGGAGACCCGGTTGGGAGCGTGGACGACGGGCGCCGACGCGGCGGCCGCACCGGTGCTGGACGGTGACGGCCTGCTCCGCCATGCAGGCCGCTGGGTGCCGATCCCCGAGACGCAGATCCCGGTCGCCGACCTGTTGGTCCGCAACGTCGGCACATTGGTGGCCAGCAGCGTCATCCGCGACACCTACGTCGCCGCCGGGGGCAGCGGCTCGGCGACGTCCCTCCGCTCGGTGGTCCACCGGTTGGGGCGGCGGGTGGCGGCGGTGGGGCTGCGCCTCCACGTCGTGCGGGGGCGGGGCGTGATCCTGGACGGTGCCGACCGCACCGACGACTGACCCGGGGCGGCAACGCCCGGACGCGCTGCACACGCTCAGGGCGTCAGCCGTGCCGCCAGCCAGCTGAGCGCCAGCGGATAGCGGTAGTCGATGCCGCCGTGGGCGCCGGGGAAGATCTCGAACTGCATGCGCTCGCCGGGCAGCCCCGCGTCCAGCAGGGCGTCGCGAAAGGCGGTGGCACCCAGGTCGAGGTACCACTCGTCCCGGTCGCCCGCGTCGATCCAGACGGCGCGCAGCTCGCGGGCGACCTGCGGTCGGTCGGCTGCGATCCTCACGGGGTCCACGGCGAGCCAGCGGTCCCACACCTCGGGCACGAGGGCGCCGGTGGCGGTGACGAACGGCAGCCGCACGCTGCCGTCAGGGTCCGCCGAGTAGGCGGCCGCGTAGGCCCAGGTCTCGATGAGCTCGCTGTCGGACTCGCGCGACAACGGCACGCGCGAGCGCACGTCGCTCCAGAAGCGGTCATAGGAGCCCTGGTACTCGTCGCGCAGGATGCGAGCGACCTTGGGGAAGCTGTCCGGGTAGCACACCTCGAACAGCGCGTCGCCGGCATGCGTCGCCAGCCCACCGAACAGGTCCGGGCTCCACAGGGCGGTGACCATGGCGCCGTAGCCCCCGCTGGACTTGCCGCTGACGCCGCGATGGGCCGGCTCGGCAAGGGTGCGGTAACGGGCGTCGACCCAGGGGACGACCTCGTCGCACAGGTAGGAGTGGTAGCGGCCGACGCCGTGTGAGTCGACGAACTGGCTGCCACCGAGGGCGGTCCAGGCGTCGACGTACACGATGACGACCGGCGGGCACGCGCCGGACGCGACCGCCGCGTCGGCCGTCTCGGGGAACGGCTGGCGGAACGGCGTGCGGTTGCGCCACATGGCCAGGTGCCCGGTGAAGCCCTGCAGCACGTAGACGCAGGGGTAGCGCCGCTGCGGCTCGTGGTCGTAGCCGGGAGGGACGTACACCCACAGCGGGCGCACGTGGGGGTCGCCCAGGGGGTTGCCGTCCAGCACGGCGCTGGTGAAAGCGTGCTCGTCGAGCCGTCCGACCAGGGATCCCGACCACGGGAGGCCGACAGGTTCGGAGGTGCCGCTCATCGGGCGTGCCCGGGCACGCCGAGCCCGTCGATCCGGTGGGGGCCCCGGGCGGAGACCGCTCGGGTGGCCCCGGGATCGGTGGCGGTCAGCCTGTCGCCCGCTCCATGACGGCCTTGGCCCGGCGGGCAGCCGTGCGCCGCTTCCACATCTTGAGCTTCCAGTGGCGCCGGCGACGGTTCGACGGCGTGGCCTTGACCGGATCGTGGTGCCGCTCGGCCCGGAAGCCGACCCCCGGCTCGATCACGTCGTCGGGCTCGGCCCCACCCAGGATCTGGCCGGTCACGTCGGCCAGGGCGGTGTTGACCCTGTGGCGCTCGGAACGAGCTTGGACCCGGCGCTCTTCGTGGTGCGGCAGAACCAGCTCGGTGGTGCGGTGACGGTTGCTCATCGGTGCCCTCTCTCGAAAGAGTCGACAACTCTCTGCTCCGTGCACCTCGACGGTAGCCCGGTGTCCCGCCTCTGTCTCGGTGCGTTCCACATCGCCTCGTGACCTGCCCCAACGGCACCCACATCGTCGGAACCCGGCGCTCAGAGAGCGTCGAAGTCGAGCTCGCCGGTGCGGATGCGCACCACCCGTACCGCCTCGGTGACCCAGATCTTGCCGTCGCCGATCTTGCCCGTCCGGGCGGCGGCGACGATGGCGTCGACGACCGCGTCGACGTCGGTCTCCGCGGCCAGGACCTCCATCCTTACCTTGGGGACGAAGTCCACCGTGTACTCGGCACCGCGGTACACCTCGGTGTGGCCCGCCTGGCGGCCGAAGCCCTGGACCTCGCTGACGGTCATCCCGGCGATCCCGGCCTGCTTGAGGGCCGACTTCACGTCGTCCAGCTTGAACGGCTTGACGATGGCGGTGATCAGCTTCACGGTGGGTCGCTCCCTGGTCGGTCCCGTGGGAGAGACGCTAGTGCGGGGGTGCGGACGGCGACCCCGGCTCGAGCCGGGTGCCCGCTCCCGCGCCGCACCGGTGTGACCCCGCCGTGTACCTTGACAGTCCTACCGCGATCGATCACGCTCTACCGGTCACGACCGGCGGCGAGTGGGTCACACGTCGTGCTGGGGTGCAGGCAAACCGTCAGGGAAGGGCGCTATGCCGGGACGTTCAAGTCGATGACCGCGACCGACGCGGCCGGCGCCACGGGCGCCGACGCGACGGACCAGCGGTACGACCACGACGACGACGTCGAGAACACCGCGCCGACCGACGAGGAGGCCGCGCCCGCCGCCAGCTTCGACGACCGCGTGGTCGCCCTGGTGGGGTTCGCGCTCACCCTGGTGCCCTTCGTCGTCGCTGCGCTGGCGCTGCTGTTCGCCGTGGGTGACCAGTACCACCCCCTGTCGGACCACGCGCTGACCGAGCTGCAGACCCGCGACGTGGGACGCGACGAGGTGCTGGTCGGGCTCTACTCGCGCGGCGAGTGGAACCACCCCGGCCCGGCCCTGTTCTACGTTCTGGCCCCGTTCTACTGGGTCACCGGCCGCATGTCGGTGGGCATGAACCTGGGCACGCTGGCCGTCAACGCTGCCGCCATCTCCGGCATGGCGCTCATCGCCCGGCGGCGGGGTGGCACGCCGCTCATGTTGGCGACGCTGCTGTCGAACGCCCTGCTGATGCGCATGTTGGGTCCCGAGTTCCTCCAGGACCCGTGGAACTGCTTCGTGACCACGCTGCCGTACGGCCTCCTCGTGTTCCTGGCGTGGTCGATGTGGCGGGGTGAGGCCTGGGCGGTGCCGGTGGGCGTGCTGGTGGCCACCTTCCTGGCGCAGTCGCACGTCGGCTTCGTCGCCCTGGCGCTGCCCGTGTTGGCCTGGGGCCTCGTCGGCCTCGGCTACTCGATCTGGCGCCAACCCGCCGGCGCGGGCCGGACCGCCGCCGTCCGGCGGGGTGTGCGGGCCACCGCCGTCGGTGCCGTGGCCGGGGCGGTGGCGTGGGTGCCGCCGTTGATCGAGATGCGGCGCTACTCGCCCGGCAACGTCGAGGAGATCACCACCTACTTCCGCCATCCCGACGAGCCCACCCACACGCTCGGCGACGGCTGGCGGGTCATGTCGGGCCAGTTCGGCGGGGCCCCCGAGTGGCTCACCTACAAGCACGACATGGGCTTCGGGGGCCAGTCGCCCTTCATCGACCACGCCCCTGTGCCGTGGCTGCTGGCACTGCTGATCGTCGCCGGGGTGGTCCTGTGGCGGCGGCGGGTGCACGGCACGTTCTCGGTGCTGGCCACGCTCGGCCTGGTGTTCGTGCTCGGCGTCGTCGCAGTGTCGCGCACGATCGGCCTTGCGTTCGACTACCGGCTGCGCTGGACGTTCATCCCCGCCATGATCGGCCTCGCGATCATCGGGTGGGCCGGCTGGACCGCGGCCGAGACCCGCTGGCCGCGCACCGCCGGGCGCGCCCTCACCGCCGTCGCCCTGGCTGGCCTGACCGTCCTCGGCGGCATCAACGCGATGGCGGCCGCCAACGCCGGCACCCCCCAGAACGACGACAGCGCGGCGGTGGCCTCGCTGACCGACCAGGTGGTCGACCAGCTGCCGGACGAGCTGGACGGGCCGGTCCTGATCACCGACGCGTTCCACTCGGGCGCCTGGCACGCCCGTGGCCTGGTGCTGCAGCTCGAGCGCCGCGGCATCGACGTCGGCGTCGAGGCGTCGCTGGCCAACGAGTACGGCAGGCACCGGGTGCTGGCCGATCCCGGTCAGGCCGGCGCCGTTCTGGTGGTGACCCGCGACCGCTGGGTCGACGACATCGCCGAGCGTCCGGGCATGCGGCTGATCGCCGAGTGGTACGCGCTGCCGGAGGACGAGGCCCGGGCGCTGCGCGCCGAGAGCGTCCAGGTCGACGCCGACCTCGCCGCCGGTCGCCTCACCTGGGAAGACGCCACCGAGATCCAGACTCGACTGGCCCGGGAGCTGACCAACGGCGGGCAGGCCTTGGCCTACCGGGCGGCCGTGTTCGTGGGCGACCGGCACGTGCCGCCCACCGATCCGGCAAGCTGAGGGCAGGTGATGGCCCGGCCGCTTGGGTCAGACCCGGACGGACGGCCTAGCCTCATGTCCGTGCAGAACGTGGCCACCGCTCCTCGCCCGGCCTCCGACGTCGCCGTCCGGCGGCTGCTCCGCATCCCCGACGGCCACACAGCCAGCGAGGGTGCCGCGCAGCGGGCCTTTTCGACGTCGGTGCTGGTGTCGGCCGTCCGCTGCGTGCTCACCTACCTCGTCCTGCCGTTCCTGGCCCCTGCGCTCGGTCTGGCGGCCGGTGTGGGCCCGGCCATCGGCATTCCCGTCGGCGCGATAGCCATCGCCTGCAACGTCATGACCATCCGGCGCTTCTGGGCTGCCGACCACCGCTGGCGCTGGGGCTACACGGCCCTCTCCCTCACGGTGATCGCCCTGCTGCTCGTGCTGATGGTGCAGGACCTCGTCACGCTGGTCGGGTAGGGCGGGGCCACGGTGCGCCGACTCGGCCTGCTCGCCTGCGGCTGGCTCGCGGTCGCACTGGGCTCCATCGGGATCGTGGTGCCGGGCCTGCCGACCACCGGCTTCTTCATCCTGGCGGCCGCGTGCTTCGCCCGGTCGAGCCCCCGCTTCGAACGGTGGGTGCTCGACCTGCCGGGCGTCGGTCCGATGGTGCGCGACCACCGCGCCGGGCTGGGCATGCCCCGCCGGGCCAAGTTCCTGGCGATCGGCATGATGCTCACGGCGTGCACGCTCAGCGCCCTCGCCCTGGGCTCGCCGGCCGCCGCCACCGTCGTCCTCGGTGCCGGAGCGGTCGGCACCTGGTACGTCGGCTGGCGGGTGCCGACCCGCGAGCACGAACTGGCCCGCCGGGCCGCGGGCGGTCAGCCGCTGTAGGCCGCGGCCTGGTCGGCCACCAGGTCCTCGATGTCGCCCATGGCGACGTTGGCGTCGATGAGGTGCATGCCCCACTGCTCGTTGAGGTCGCCACCGATGTCGTCGGTACGGGGGTCGTCGGGGTCGGCGCGGACGTCGAGGGACAGGTAGGTGTAGTCGCCCTCGGTCTCGCACGACCCCTCGACGAAGTCCGGGAACGTGACCCACGAGGTGGTGATCTCGGCCGTGCGGCTCGCGTCCGCGAAGGCCGGGGTGCCGGCGGTGCCGCCGAGCAGCGTTCCCTCGGGCTGGGTCACGCGGAAGTACGGCTGCAGCGGCGCCGGCCCGCCGGCCAGGTCGGCCGGGTTGACGCACGCCGCCTGGGTGCCCTCCTCGGCCCGGCCGAAGAACGCCGCCTCGGTGGGCGGGCTGGTGGCCCGGTACGAGGAGAAGGAGACGACGCACCCGGTCTGGTCGGTCTGTTCGCACAGGGGCACCTCCGCAAAGGCGCCGCCGACCACCTCGCCCTCGGGGACCTGCAGGGAGGAGCCCAGGATGTAGGCCGACACGAGGCGGTCGCGCAGCAGTGCCTCGCCGTCGATCTCGTCCGCGATGAG